>ENA-OQBV01000373-OQBV01000373.1-human-gut-metagenome-genome-assembly--contig:-NODE-373-length-25517-cov-3.796377_pt1 | contig 25517 bp, 21 predicted proteins | sample MGYA00242750_ERZ504559 | MGnify/ENA primary metagenome ERZ504559 (study PRJEB26092, sample SAMD00036230) | human gut metagenome | host: Homo sapiens | study: EMG produced TPA metagenomics assembly of... | reverse complement strand
CCAGAATTATGCACGCCTGCGTTTCGGCATCGGCAATGACTTTTCCCCGTGGCGGAGCAAGATTGACTATGTGTTGGGACATTTTACCGATGAAGATTGGAAAACAATGGATGAGAGATTGGAGACAGCCGGAGAAATCATCAAAAGTTTCTGCCTGGCAGGAATAGCTATCACCATGAATCAATATAACAAGAAATGAACGAAGCCAGAATTGACAAATGGTGTGGGCCGTACGCATCTTCAAGACGCGTACCATAGCCGCCGAAGCCTGCAAAAAAGGGCGCATCAGCATCAACGGCGCACTGGCAAAGGCTGCCCGTACGGTGAAGCCGGGAGATGTCATACAGGTGCGCAAGCCTCCCGTCACCTATTCCTTCAAAGTGCTGCAAACCATCGAAAAGCGTGTCGGCGCAAAGCTTGTTGCCGAAATGATGGAGAATGTAACGACTCCGGAACAGTATGAACTGCTGGAGATGAGCCGTGTCAGCGGTTTCGTCAACCGTGCCAAGGGTACCGGACGGCCGACGAAAAAAGACCGCCGGAGTCTGGAAGAATTTACAGAACCGGAATTTCTGGATGATTTCGACTTTGAATTCGATTTTGAGGAAGAGTAAAATAAGGGAAAGATTATGAGCGAGAGAATAATTAAATGGGGATTCATCGGTTGCGGAGAAGTGACCGAGAAGAAAAGCGGACCAGCCTTTGCCCTGATCGAAGGTTCAGAGGTAGTGGCTGTAATGAGCCGTGACAAAGAAAAAGCTCAATCATACGCCAAAAGACACAACATTCCCCGCTGGTACTCCGATCCGCAGCAGTTAATAGGAGATGAAGATGTCAATGCTATTTATATAGCCACTCCCCCTTCCTCTCATGCCACTTTCGCCATTATGGCTATGAAGGCAGGAAAGCCCGTGTATATTGAAAAACCAATGGCAGCCAGCTATGAGGACTGCGCACGCATCAACCGCATATCACAAGAAACTGGTATCCCTTGTTTCGTCGCTTACTACAGACGTTATCTTCCCTATTTCCAAAAAGTACGCCAAATGGTAGAGGATGGTGAAATAGGTAATGTCATCAATATACAGATACGTTTCGCCCAGCCTCCCCGTGATTTGGATTACAACAGCACCAACCTGCCCTGGCGTGTACAACCTGATATTGCCGGCGGCGGTTATTTCTATGATCTGGCTCCTCACCAGCTGGATTTATTACAAGATATGTTCGGCTGTATTCTCGAAGCCCAAGGATACAAGAGCAACCGTGGCGGGTTATATCCGGCAGAAGATACGATAAGTGCCTGCTTCAAATTTGATTCCGGTCTGCCGGGATCAGGATCATGGTGTTTTGTCGCCCATGAATCGGCCAAGGAAGACCGTATAGAAATCATCGGAGACAAGGGGATGATCTGTTTTTCCGTTTTCACTTACGATCCCATCGCCCTGCATACTGAAAGAGGACGCGAGGAATTTCTTCCCGAAAATCCCCCTCATGTACAACTTCCGCTCATAAAAGCCGTAGTAGAACACCTGCAGGGAAAAGCTGTCTGTACCTGCGACGGCATCAGTGCGACACCCACCAACTGGGTAATGGACCGTATACTTAATAAACTCTGATTTCCGCCTATGGACATCCGTAAATTATGCCTGCTCTGTCTGTCTTTTCTTTCTGCCTTTAATGTATATGCACAAGCGGAAAAGAAAGACTCGACAGTACAGGACAACAAGGGTGTTCTCATTACATTGACTGACGGAATAGCAACGACTGTCCGCCATACCGGAAGAAAAATAAGGAAAGTAGGAAAAGAATTCAATGCGATTGACACTACCTATATCTCGCCCAACCTTTACAATCTGGCTTTCATGCTGGAATCCAGCAGTTGGTACGAATACTATCGGTTAGGTAGTAAAGGAAACAACGGCGAACAAAGTTTGGGATTCTCCCCCAATGCCAGTTTCAAGCTGGGAGTCTATTTCGGATGGCGCTGGATATTTCTAGGATATTCTTTCGATGTAAAAGATATTTTCGGCGGACATAAAAACAAGGCAAAGAAAACCGAAATGGCACTGAATCTTTATAGTTCCAAATTTGGTGTGGATTTATATTACAGAAAGACAGGAAGCGATTTCAAGATACGTTCTTCCAGCGGTTTTGATCTGAATACTCCCATTAAAAATTTGAATTTCAACGGATTGCAAAGTAAAATCAAAGGACTGAACGCCTATTGGATTTTCAATTATAAAAAATTCTCTTATCCGGCAGCCTATAGCCAGTCCACCAACCAGCGTAAAAGCGCGGGTTCCCTGATGGCGGGCTTTTCTTATTCCCAGCACAACATATCTTTTGATTACGAAAAGCTTCCCGGTGAAGTGAGAGTCCAACTACATGATGCTTTACTTTTCAAGAAAGTGAAATATTCTGATTACAGCATCAACGTGGGTTATGGCTATAACTGGGTATTTGCAAAAAACTGGGTTTCCAATCTTTCACTCTTACCGGCCATTGCCTATAAAAAATCAAAAATAGACGATACACCTAATACTGACAATCATTGGATAAAGGATATCAATTTTGACCTGATAACACGTGCTGCCGTGGTCTATAACACCAACAAATATTTTATAGGAGCTTCGTTGGTGATGCATACATACGACTATCGAAAAAAGGACTTCTCCCTCACTAATACTTTCGGAACTGTCCGTATATATGCAGGATTCAACTTTTGGAAAAAGAAAGAGTTCCGTGATAAATAGGAGGAGGATGACAAAAACGGAAAGTGAAAAAAGAGAAATGAAGAATCCAATCACATCCATTTGTTCTCACAAGATCCCTCACCATGACTCAAAATGACAGAATCCGTGATTACACAACAGAATCCTGACATACCTTCATTCATTAAAGTCTATCTATTTCATCTATAGACAAGCCTGTAGCTTGAACAATAACAGCAATAGGAATATTCAAAGATTTCAAGTTACGGGCTGTAGCTATTTTTTCTTCTTGGCGACCTACCATGATACCTTCCTCACGTCCTTCTACACGACCTTCCTCCAATCCTTCTAATTTAGCGGTACTCAATACATCATTTTGTATCATCAATGCATCCAGATGCCGATCATAAGCCAGTTTATCAGCCTTATTCATATTATAATAAATAAGTTTCTGTCTCGCCTCCTCCAATCCGGGAGTCGTTGTATCCGGACGGATAGTTCCAGTCTTAAGATATTCTATCCATTCTTCCAAAGGAGTAACCGCCACTTTATTAAACTCATTCACACGAATAAGAAAATATTCAGGAAATATTTCGGCAGGCAATTTGCGGATAATAGCCCCTTGTTCTTTAGTGGTTACTTTCAAACAGTCACCAGTATGGACACCGAGGAATGTATTCTGACCATGGTAGAGGTAATCATTTCCTTGGCCAATATCAAAATAAAGAATACTGATAGAATACACTTTCTTGACATTTGCATAAATTCCACCTAAATCTATATGTTCGGTTATTGCTTTTGCCACTCCATAAAGTATTCGTTCAAGATAATATAACTCCCGCGTATTCTGCACTTCCACTAGTATTATTTCATCCTTGCTATTACGGGCTTTAATATCTACCCGGTTGAACTTATCATCCTCCCGTTGCTGGTTACCTTCGCTCTCAAGGATTTCCATGATTTGAATCTTCTCACCCAAAAGTACGGTAAGAAAACCTTCTAGGACACCAAAATTGGCTTTGTTGCGTAAAAGACGCTTGATTGCCCAATCAAACCGTATGTATTTATCTTTCTGTTCCATAAAAACCTCTTTTTACAAAGATAACCCTTTTGTTTGAAAACCAGGATGAAACATTAGCAAAAAATATACCGGAAAGCAATAAAGCATTCCCGGTATATCACAAGTTAATTATATTAGACTCACAATTAATTCTTAGAAACGAGCACCGACAGTCAAAAGCAACTGATGCCGTTCATTGTCCACTTTAGTTGCCGGAAGATCTATATCATCAAAAGCATAAAAGTTTGATTTATACATATCATATTTATATGCCAAATCCGCATAAATTACACTGCCACGGTATCCAAGACCAAACGTAAATGTATTCTTAGACTCCGTATTATTAAAATCAGTACGCGTGCTATATAAAGACAAGGCACTATAAGCATCTTTAGAAAAAGCAGCCGAAGAGTAATTATATCCTGCACGAATGCTAAACTCAGGTATAATCCTCGTTTCCATTCCGATACGGAAAGTATGGACACCTTTCAAATAATTCTCAACGCTGGGCTGATCTCCCAATTCATAACCATCCACATCCTTGAGCTTACTGGAAGAATAATCCTGATATTCATATTCCGCACCTACTGCCACTGCACCCGCAAAAGTAGTACCTGCGCTGATATTAAATTTCCACGGAGTGGTAAGATTATAATCATAGGTCAAATAATCATATTCCGGAGTTACCAAAAAATCACTCAATGTCTGGTTATAGGGTGCCTCACAAGCTAAAATATTAGAAGATAAAGCGGCATTATAGCTTTCTCTTAAATCATACCATGTAGGCGTGTGCACAGCAAATCCCAAACGGAAAGGGGAACTTTCTATAGGCCGTATAATAACACCCAATTTTAAATCCATACCAGTCCCTTCCAGCCTATAATAATTATCCAATGTATACCCCCCATTATCCGCACCGTTATCATCATTCAAATTTTCCGTATAAGAAGTATAACGATCATAATTCACATCATAGACCCCCAGGGTAGCTCCTAAATAGACCCTATCTTCAATATTGAATGAAACATTAAAATCATATTGACTGATACCTCCTGTTTCCTTACTAAAGAAGTTATTGTTAAAACCATTCCACCCCCATGGAGCATGAATATTCTTTTCAGAATCATTAACCCAGTCAACCACACCGGTTCTCACCCCCATTACTCCTAAAACAGGTAACTGATTCCAATATTTGGTATAAGGATTCTTCACATCCAGTATGTCATTAAACTCGCTTTCCGTCAATCCATATCGTTCCATCTCCTGAGCCAGCTGGAAGCTTTGTGACAAATTATCCAACGCCCCTCCCATAGAGAAAAGGCGATTGAAGTTTTTACTTTTATGGTAATTGAATCCGAAATTCACAAAACGCAAAGAAGTATTATTGCCTATCTTATTGCTATAAACAAATCCAATCTGGTCAAATGAAGCGCGCGTTTTGTTTTCATTCATTGACACACCACTAAAGTTACTCTTTGTCGAAGTATTATTAAAACCAAAAGAAATAGACACGTCATTACTACGAAAAATGCCGATACCCGCAGGGTTGGAGCTTATGACAGATATATCACCGCCCAAAGCTCCCATGGCACCACCCATACCAACAAATCGTGCTGTTCCATTCAAGTCATTCCCCAGCAACTTTTCCGCATCATAAGCATTTTGTGCGCTTGCCGTTGTCATTGCCAACAACGCACAAGCGGTTACTATTACTTTATTTTTCATACATCAATTCTATTAAATTCAACTGTCTAGTTTAATCTACCACTTATCTGGTACGCGATCTGCCGCCACCACTTGAACGGGAAACACCGCCACCGGAACTGCGAGAAGCACCACCGCCACTAGAAAAACTACTACGGGAAGAAGAAGTTCCACTACTACGGTAAGAGTTAGACGAACTATTACGAGAAGGACTACTGCTACGAGAGTATGAACTGCTACGAGAATTCGAAACGCCACTATTGTTACGATAAGCGCCACGACTTGCAGCCCCTGTTCTCTGATAAGCAGATCCTGCTGCATTTCCCACACTGCTCCGAGTACTGCTTGGTCTGGTATAGGAAGAACCCCTTCCTTCTGTCGGACGTGAATACGAATTACCCGGACGAACTCCTGCTGCCTGACTTGGTGAAAGAGTTTCTCCGGTACGGGTTCTGATAGCACTTCTATTAGGACGAACCGAATTTACACTGTTAGATCCCGAAACCACTCTTCCTGATGAAGAACCGTTACGTGTTGCGGTACGATAACTATTAGCACTATTACGGACATTTTGTCTGGAATTTCCTACGTATGAATTACGACTATTCCTATCATAACTATTCACGTAATTATTCCGGTTTGGGCGTGAAGAACTATAGCTATTGGTATATCTTCCGGCATGTATCCCCGGGTTACGTCTGCTTGAGCCATACCATCCATGACTACCTCCCCAGTAGCCACCACCCCAACCGTGACCGAAGTAATGCGGATAATAATGGTGATGGTGATAATGGTAGCCCCAATAGCCACCCCAGTAGCCGCCACCCCAATAACCGGGATAGTACCAACTATTGTAGTACCATGGCGAACTCCATCCCCAACTGAATCCCCAACTGGCGCCATATGGATAATTCCAACGCCAATCCCACCATAAGCGGTTCGTGTAAGTGGGAAAGACGTATGCATACAATCCGTCATCATATACATTCCAATCCCATGAAGGCAAACCGTAAACTACATCCCAATAGAGCGGACTGCTTACCGGAATGGCGTAACGGGGATTGCGGAAACGGACGATACGCATCGCGTATTCATAATCGTCTTGAGAACCCTCAAAACCATTAACCCATTCTCCTCTCTCATTCAAAGGTTTCTCCTCAATATACAAGGTATCATTCTCCATCGAGAAATTATTATCACGTGAAGTATAACGACGATTATACTCATCCACATCGCGAACCTTTCCTTTCACATCCTTCACCACCACTGTAGAACCGGGGGCTGCGTAAACAGTAGTCGTGTTCTGCTTCTGCGGAACCACCACTTTCACCTCTTGCTTAACCTCCTCTTTCTTTTCAGCTTTTTTCTTAGGGATGAAATAAAGGTCGTCATCAACGCTTTGTGACATTGCCAAGTAAGGCAAGCACACCATCATAAGCGAAGCTAATACAATCTTTTTCATACTCGTACCTGTTTTATTTGTTATTCTATCTACTTTTTCTAGTGCAAAGATAGTCAGAGGTTTTACTTCATAACAGAGAAAATCCCTATTAGTTAGTAGGGATTCCCCTATTTTAGTAGCAAAGTTCAAAGATTTTATCTATTTTTGCAATTGCTATGAAAAGTGGGAGGATACATATACTGCTGCTGTCTCTATTGCTTTGCATCTCTTGCCGCTATGAACAGCAAAGTTACCCGCCACTGATGGAGCGGGCAGTTCAACTAATGGAAACTCATCCTGACAGTGCACTAGCTTGTTTGGATTCTCTCAGTATATCCACCACCGAATGGCCTGAAGAGCTTCATATATATTACTTATTGCTCACTGTCAAAGCCAAAGACAAGCTCTATATTCCGGTTACTTCCGATACTTTGATTAACCGTATAATTAGTTTTTATGAAGACAAACAGGATGACCCACACCTGATGGAAGCTTATTATTATAAAGGTAGTACCTATCGGGATATGAAAGATGCACCACGAGCCGTTGATGCTTTCTTGCGTGCAGCCGAAATAGGGAAAAGATGTTCTAATGATACGCTGAATGGACGCATATACGGGCAGCTTGCCAGCCTTTTTGCCTTTCAAAGATTGTATCATGAAAGTATGGAAGCTACTCAACAAGCTTATAAATATAATTTAGCTTGCCATAATTATAAAGGCATGGCTTTCGGTCTGAGGGACATGGCACGCATATACGATACAAACAACCAAAAAGACAGTGCGGAAATCTATTACCGGAAAGCATACACATTGATGAAAGAAAAAGTTTCTCTGGTTAAAGCTTGCAGTATCGGCGATGAAATGGCCGGTTTTTATTACAACCAAGGGAAAACAGACTCTGCCGAAATTATAGCAAAGCAGGTACAAGCCCACCATCCTAGTTCACTTAGTCATTTAGTTCTTGGCAAAGTGTATTATCAAAGGCAAATGTTCGATTCCGCATCCGTTTATCTTCAAAAGGTAATTTCCGGAAATGGCATTTATAACAAAAGTACTGCCTTTTCTATTCTAGCTGCCATATCAGAAAAGCAAAAAAAATATCCGGAAGCCTATCTATACGCCTCTCTTTGCATCAATGCATTCGATTCTCTTTTTCAGATCACAAAAACCGAAGAGGTAAATAAAATCCATTCCTTATATAATTATAATCTATCTGAACAAGAAAATCAGCGGCTGCAATCGAAGACAGAACGACAGAAACTTTTACTGTTCCAGTTATTGTTTGTAGCAAGTCTCCTGATTGGTATTGTAATTTACCTGCTTCACCGTTTACGCGAACGCCGCCGCAAATATACAATCAGAGAACAACAACTACAACAGATTTTTGCAGAACAGGAAGCCCAAAGCAGCCGGCGCATTCTAGAAAACGAGCAACAGATAACCCTATTGAATGAACAACTGCAATCGGCCATGTTGGAAAATGACACATTCAAACATTCCCTGCTGGAAGCTCAAACAAAAAGACTGGGAGCAACCAACGAACAAATACGTGCCATCCGGAACGAACAGGAAATGCGTTTACTCGCCTTCCGACATTCGGACATCTATCTTCATTTCCATCATGCCACCCAAAGTTCCGAAATAACGGAAAGGGATTGGAAACAATTAAGTGAAGCTACAAATAGCACTTTTCCTAACTTTCTGCGACAGCTGTATGCACTCTATCCTCAATTATCCGAACACGAACTACATATCTGCTATTTAATTAAGATCGAACTCAAGAGAAGCATTATCGCAGAATTACTCAACCGTTCTGTCTCTGCCATTACAAATTCTCTTTCCCGCCTCTACCAAAAAATCTATAGCGAGAAGGGAACGGCACAACAAATGGAAGGAATTATCCAAAAACTGTAACGACCCATATGGAAAAATTCATCTGCCAATGGGTAAAAATTGGTATTTTCTCAAGAATGCACAAGCATATATTACTTGTATATCAGCCTGTTATATAAAAGTATAGAAAAAGTAAAATGTATTTTTTCATTTCTTTTCTCCAATAGCTATACCTTTACTATCGTAAAAATAATACGTTGACTACAAACTTGTGTTATAGTATAACGTAATATTGATTGCAACTTTTAGAATCATACCTCCGTCTAAATTTATGATTAAACAATATATAATATGTACAAACACATTCCTTTATTACCCAACAGTATGATTACTATGAATACTTTAAAATTATTTTTATGCGTATGCCTGATGCCCGGTTTTTCACTTTACGCTCAAGTTCGCATACATGGTAAAGTAACCGACTTAGACAATCAGCCTTTAGCTTATAGCACAGTTCGGTTATTAAAAACAGACTCAGCCTTCATCTCGGGTACAACAACAGACACATTAGGATATTACCAGTTCACAAATGTACAGCCGGACAAGTATTTGTTAGCATTCAGTACAATAGGATACAAACCGCAAATAATACCGGCAAGTGTTTCAAACCAAGATACACAACTACCTGTAATTACCTTGGAAAGTGACAATGTAATACTGAATGAAGTCGTGGTAAAAGGAAGTTCCTATGTCAGAAAGACTGACCATGTATTGGTCATTCCCGACAAGCAACAGGTGAAACATGCCGGTACAGGCTATGACCTTTTGTACAACTTGATGATTCCCAGCTTGGAAGTGAACAAACGGACAGGGAAAGTAAGCACTTTTGGTGGTGAAGTGGCACTATATATAAACGGAGAAAAAGCTGAATATGAGGAAGTGCAAAACCTACGCCCACGCGATATCAAGAATATAGAATATTATGACACCCCGACAGGAAAATATGCCGGTGATGTAGCTTCCATCAATTATATAACCAAGGAACGAACATCAGGTGGATATGTATCATTAGACGGCAAACAAACCATCGGTTATCTGATGGGTAATTATAATATAGGGACTAAACTGATGCATGGAAACAACAGCTATTCAGTGTTAGGAGGCTATATTACCCAAAAATATGACGGAGTAAAAACCTCAAAAAACGAAGAGATATTATTCCCGGAATATACCACCCATCGAAACACACAAACGACCCAAGCTGATTATCAAAACAACCAGCAATATCTACAATTGAAAGCCAACAATCGTACAGAGAAACATAATATCTCGGCACAACTTTCATTAGTCCACAATGAAACTCCCAAAAATAACAATAGCGAATTACTGGATTATTCCGGTCATCATACATACAGCATATCTTCAGCCAACCAAAAAAAAGAAGACGGACTAAGTCCCTCTGTCAAACTATATGGCAATTTCAACATAACCCCTAAACAGACACTGGAGGTAACGGCCAAAACCGCTTATACACAAAACGATTACACCAGAACCTATACAGAAGGAGAAGATATATCCCTGACGGATGTTGATGAAGAATTATATGCATTCGACTTTTCTACCAGATATAATATAAAATTGGAGCACAACAATTCACTTGGAGCAAACCTGCAGCACCATCATAAAGTCACGTCTTCCTCCTATACGGGTGATTACGACTTTTGGCAACATCTATGGATGGGAGAAACGATGTTCTTCTTAAACTATAACCAGCGTATAGCCAAAAAGTTCTCTATGAATTTCTTACCGGGTTTTTCATGGTTGAATTACAAACTTCATACAGATGCCCGGCAGCAGCATTGGTCACTTAGAATGAATTCCACTTTTATTTATACTATCAATAAATCACAGCAGTTAATGGCCTCTGTCGATATCGGTAACGACCAACCGGACATCAGCTATATCAACGGCATGGATCAAACAGTAGACTTTCTACAAATCAAACGTGGTAATCCCCATCTGGATAATACCAAATTATATGTTGTCGGCATCGCCTATAAAGCACAACTAAATCGACTGAATTTTCAAATTTTAGGTGTTTATCAGAAGATTCAGAATAATATATCCACCGATTACTACCTAGAGAATGACAAACTTGTCTCCAGCTTCCGGTCGGACATGGATGTGGAACATTGGAACGCAGCTTTGGATCTTTCCTATCGCTTCTCCGACAATTTACGCGCCAAGTTCAATGCCAGATACTATCATACAATCATTCCCGGAGAATACAACATTACAGACAATAGTGTGATAGCATCATTGGACATAAACTATTACTGGAAAAATCTTGCAATAAATGTATATGGAAGTACAGCGACAAGCCGTATAAACCGTTTCTCTCTTGCGATAGAAAAAAATCCCGCCATTTATGGAACTTCCATCAGTTGGAGTCACAAAGGCTGGCACGTAGAAACCGGTACAGAAAACCCGTTCACCAAGCATAACCGTTATAGGGAATATGCCAATTTTAGTATATACAACTACAGCCGGATACAGACCAGTCGAATCAATCAACGTACCGGATATATCAAAATAGCGTATACCTTTGACTTCGGCCAAAAGACCTCACGCGAAAAGAGCGATATGGATAGAAACATCAATAGTGCTATCATGAAAACAAACTGATAAAACAAATGGAAATTTACGAACAAATATACATTCAAAAATTAGAAACATCCACTGTAAAAGATCGCTATCTGCTGATTTACAACGGACTGTACTATGAAGCCAGCGCACCCGTAGTTGAACTTCTCCTCTGTTTGCAGGAGGAAAAAAACATGGATGAAGCTATTACCAGTTACATAAAAAAGAAAAATCGTATTTTTTCATATACAGAAATAGAAGAAATAAATGTCCCCGACCATGCTTTGCTTTATCTAAAAGACTATACACGGGGAGCGGAAGAACGTCCGTTCACATACGTTGATGGTAAACAAATCTGGTGGTAAAACAACTTTTATAATAAGTTGCACCCACTTATGCCCTCATGCCCTCACTAAAAGTCATAACCTACTCATTATAAAACCACTACCCACAGTGAGGGCATGCTAAAAAATGAGAGCATTGCCCTCATGCCCTCACTCCTTATTTCTTACACTTCTCATTTAAATCATTCATTCACAACATAATACCCATTTATCGGCTTATAAACCGGTTGTTTGGGAAGTCCCACATTTTTTCAGCTTTCCTTCCTCGCACAAGTGGCGTAAATGGCGGCTGGCCGTGCTTTGTGTCATACCGCAAAGAAGCTGGAAACTTTTTCGCTGCACAAAATCACAGGTTGTGAAGTACTCCGTCAGCAATGTGTCAATTTCCTCATCGGTCAGTTTACTTGAATGAAACGAGAACCGGGTACGCTGCACCTTTACCTTCCCCACCTCATCCATCAATAGTTGGTCGGGGCGGTAAACAATCCCCTTGAGCCTCACCTTCGTATTCTTACGTTTCGTCTTTTCCGTTACCGGCCCGGTACTCACCAGGTTGGGACGGAAGAAACCGATGCCGTCCAGATGCACCTGTTTGCCTTCCGCCAACTCCTCGCCCATGGCACGTGACAGCGCATCGAGCACGGCTACCACATCCGTTTCAGTCAACGTACAATGTTTCTGAATACGGGCACGGAGCTGGGCCGTGCTCACCTTTCCGTTCAGCCGGAGACGCGGGTGCAACGTATTCTCTTCCCCTTGTTGCTCAGGTGATTTGGGATTCTCGTACCAATCAAATAGTATTGCCATACTGTTCTTCTTTTATTAATGAACTTTCAATATCTGTTAATCACGGACGTGATTAAGTTTAACTACCTTTGTGGTTAACTTTAATCACCCTTGTGACTAGACTTAATCACAAGGGTGGCTAACTAATTATAAACATACAAAAATAAGAAAAGAAAAGGTAGAAAACAAATAAGGAACAGGGAAATACGCACTGAGACTAAGAATAAAAACACAGGAAAGAAAGGAAAAAGAAAAAACGGCATTTAATCCGGAAAGCACTTGCAGAATCCGGAAAGAAACCTTACCTTTACTAAAAATATGCACACATAGACACTCGCCAAACGCGGTCTTCTCCACACGACAGAACATCATCTTTTTCCATGGGAGGTACATAAAGCCAAAAAACATTTAAACGAAAGACAAATATGAAAATTACACTCATCAGGAAAGATGAAGAACAGGGGACAGAAGCCTTGTCACTATGCGATTCGGACGCATTCCTCGAGAAAATAAAGACAGAGAACAAAGCAGGACACATATCGGAACTGCGTGAAATACTGCCCCGGCTGACAGGATCGTCCGCCCACTACGCCCATATTGACAAACTGCCGCGTGTCTATCCTGCTGTAGAATATACCCGTAAGCAAAATGGCGAGAAACGCATGAAACATTACAACGGACTAGTGCAGCTGGAAGTGAACCGGCTGGCCGACCTGTATGAAGTGGAATACGTAAAACGCCAAGTGGCACAACTGCCGCAAACCTTTGCCGCTTTCTGCGGTTCAAGCGGACGGAGCGTAAAGATATGGGTACGCTTCGCACGCCCCGACGGCACTCTGCCCACCATACAGGAGGCTCTCCTGTTTCATGCTCACGCCTATCGGCTGGCGGTGACCTGCTACCAGCCCATGCTTCCTTTCGGCATCACACTGAAGGAACCGGACCTGATGCAAAGCTGCCGCATGACCGTGGATGAACAACCTTACTATAACCCTTCGTCCGTCCCCTTCTGCATAGAGCAACCGCTTGCCCTGCCCGATGAAGAGTCTTTCCGCCAACGCAAACAAAACAGCGAAACCGCACTGGAACGAATGACGCCCGGATGTGAAAGTTTACAGACTTTGGCACTGATGTACCAATCGGCACGAAAAAGAGCATTGGCCGAAATGGAAAACTGGAAACGTGATGACGGACTGGAGCCCTTGCTGCCCCATCTGGTAGAACAATGCTTCAAAGCAGGCATCCCCGAAGAAGAAGCCGTGCGGCGTACACTGATGCACTATTTCCACGAAACGAACACGGAAGCCATCCGCATGGCTTTCGGCAACGGATATCGGGAGATGAAAGGCTTTGGCGAGAAAGGTGGCCTCAACAAAGAGCAGGAAGCCACCTTCCGGCTGGAGGAGTTTTTGAAACGACGGTACGAATTCCGTTTCAACACCGTACTGGACGAGGTGGAATACCGCCAGCGGGACTCTGTTCATTTCTATTTCAAACCCTTGGAAAAACGTACCCGAAACAGCATCGCCCTTTACGCCTTGAAAGAGGGACTGCAAGTGTGGGACCGCGATATCGACCGCTTTCTCACTTCCGATTTCGTCCCTCTTTACAATCCCGTAGAAGAATACTTGTGTGACCTTCCCCGATGGGACGGTACTGACCGCATCCGCGCATTGGCCCGGCTCGTTCCCTGTGGCAATCCGCATTGGGAAGAACTCTTTTACCGTTGGTTTCTGGGCATGGTGCGCATTGGAGGGGGATGGACCGTCAGCATGGCAACAGTACTTCGCCTTTGCTGGTGGGTTCACAAGGATTCCGGAAATCCACTTACTGCCGCATCCTGCTACCGCCCGAACTGCGTTTCGGCTATGCCGACAGCCTGGACTTCAGCAGCAAACAGGAAGCGGAGCGTGCCTTGGGACGATTTTTCCTATCAACCTGGACGAATTCGACCAGATTACGATGAACCAGCAAGGTTTTCTGAAACATCTGTTACAAAAACCGGTGGCCAACCTGCGAAAGCCCTATGGAACCAGCGTACGCGAATTACGCCGCTATGCCTCATTCATCGGCACCAGCAATCAGAAGGATTTGCTCACCGACCCCACGGGAAGCCGTCGCTTTATCTGTATCGAGGTGACCGCTCCCATTGATACCCATGTCACCATAGACTACCGCCAGCTCTATGCACAAGCCATGACATTGCTTTATCAGCAGGAACGTTACTGGCTGAATGATGAAGATGAGGCTGTTTTGCGGCAAAGCAACAGCGAATTTGAGCAAATTTCGCCTTTGGAACATTTATTCCATTGTAATTTTTCTTCTGCTACCACTGATGAAGAGGGAGAATGGCTGACTGCCATGGAGATTTTCAATTATCTCCAAGAAAACACACGTGATAAGCTATCCGTCAATAAAATAAATTGGTTCGGACGTATTCTACATAAACTGAATGTACCCAAAAGAGCCAGTATCAGAGGTACTTTATACCACGTGGTCAAGTTGGAATAATTTATTTTTCAAGAAATGAGTATGAGGTCAATGCCCTCATACTCATTTATGCTACCATCATCAATAGCACACTCATTATAAGCGAATTATACCACTAATGAGAGTATGAGAGCATTATTGAGAGTAACTTCCTGTTGATATCCTACCGGAATGAAGAAAATAAATAGATGCTGAACGGGTATAAAGAGAGAAGCAATTAATACCGATTCTGCTCTTATTCTCATTTTTTTCTCCCCTATCTTTGCCACTACCCTTTTTAAGAGTATATAAACCTAAAATAAACAGCCACATGAAACCAGTGAAATTATTTTATCAGGAAAGATGCCCGTTCTGCAAAAAAGCACTGCGCTATATTGAAGAACTAAAAGAAGAACACCCTGAATTCCAACCTATAGAAATAGAAATGATAGAAGAAACCCAACATCCTGATATAGCCGACCAATACGACTATTATTACGTTCCCACGTTTTATGTGGACGGTGTGAAAGTACATGAAGCGGGTATTTTCAAAAATGAGATGGAGGCATTGCTCCGTAAAGTGATAGAATAAACGAAAACGTATGAAATATTTAGAAGTAACCTTTACAACACATCCCTGTAATGAAACAGTGAATGATGTAGTATCTGCACTGGCCGGAGAAATAGGATTTGAAAGTTTTGTAGAATGTGAAGCAGGAGTACAGGCTTATATCCAGCAGACTTTGTTCGATGAGGAAGCATTAAAAGAAATGATTGCGAGCTTCCCCCTGCCCGACACTACTGTGAAATATACCATTAAAGAAGCCGAAGACAAGAATTGGAACGAGGAATGGGAGAAGAACTTCTTTCAACCCATCGTCATCGGTGACCGTTGCTGCATTCACAGCACGTTCCATAAAGACACCCCGAAGACTGAGTATGAAATTCTGATTAACCCGCAAATGGCTTTCGGCACAGGGCATCATGAAACGACCAGCTCTATAATCAGCGAACTGTTAGAAGCTGATCTGAAAGGAAAATCAGTCTTGGATATGGGATGCGGCACTTCTATTCTTGCCATCCTTGCCTCCATGCGCGGAGCCAATCCTGTGACAGCCATCGACATTGACGACTGGTGCGTCAATAATTCAAAAGACAACATTGCACTGAACCATATCCATAACATTACAGTGGAACTGGGAGATGCCAACTTGTTGAAAGGCCGCAAGCCGTTTGATGTAATTATTGCCAATATCAACCGGAATATTCTTCTGGCAGACCTGCCTCATTATGCCGCCTGTATGCATCCGGGTTCAGAAATATTTATGAGTGGATTTTATATGCAGGATATTCCTTTTATCCGCGAAAAAGCGGAAAGTCTGGGAATGGAGTTCGTACACCATCGGGAAAAGAACAACTGGGCAGCTGTGAAGTTCATCATGAAATAATACCATTTTTAAGTATGAAAAGGACTTGATAAAGACAGGATTACCACCAATCACACAGGATTTACATTGATTTATTCGAGGACAAAAGAACGGATTTTCTCTCTTTTGTCCTTTTGTTCTTCTTACCTGAAAATTAGAACCGGAATCAAGTGGTGACAAACGCACGTAGGACGCTGCATTTTATCCAAAGTGACAACACGATCATATCGGTATACAATATTTATACAATCTCCTTTCCGAAAGGAGTAAGTGCCAAGCCCGCCAGCTTGAAATGTTGCAGTCCGAATGGAATACCGATAACAGTGATGCAAAGCAACACCCCGAATGCCAAATGAGAGAGGCTGATCCAGATTCCACCTACAAGTATCCAGATGATATTCATCAACACACTGAGACATCCGCCATCACCGGGACAACTGCGTATTTCCCGCCCAAAAGGGCAAAGAGCCAGCATAGACAACTTCAAAGTCTGGAAACCGAAAGGAATGCCGACGATAGTGATCATCAGCAACAGGCTGGAAACAATATATTCCACGCAGATCAGAAATCCGCCGCAAATCAGCCAAATAATATTGAGCAGTAAGTTCATAAAGCAAATATAGAGAAAGTTTTCGAAACCGCAGGCACAGTATCCTTTATTTCTTTATAGTCATTAATTGCAATTCCTCCAACGAACCGTTGAAAATATTCAAGTCCACCTTCTCACGAATGCCCGGCAACGTACCCACATCCGTATGCTGCCAGAATTTCCATTCTCCCCTGTATTCCACCGAGTCTACATAATAATGGGCTATCCAGTAAGGATAAGAATTGAAGACCGAATCATTCAGATAACGAGTTTTAAACTTATAAGAAGTATAAAGAATAGGCTTCACTTTGTAGTGCTGTTCTATTTTGTCAAGCCACAGTTTAAGGTCACGACGGAGCTGATTTTCGTCCTTGCCTCTCTTCTCGATATCGAGTACGGGAGGAAGGTCACCTGAATCCAGCTTTACGGAATTAATAAAGAAATCGGCCTGACGGATGGGATCTGTTTTCGGATTGTAAAAATGATAAGCCCCACGGATAAACCCATGTGTTTTCGCCGAATCAAAATTGGTGATAAAAGCCTTGTCCCCATAATCTCCTCCTTCCGAAGCTTTCATAAAGACAAAATGAATAGGAAATTTCCCCTGTCGGGTATGAGTCAGCATTTTCCAGTCTATGTTTCCTTGATAATGGGAAACATCAATGCCATGCACCTGAAAACCCGAAGGCATACATACACCGTATGCTTTAAAGCCATAGCAAGGCTTCCAGCGATAAGAGTAAGGACGGATAAAGAAATAAAAGAAAGCGGCAAGAAATAAAAAAGCAATAAGCCCCGCAATGACATACCGAAGCCATGACGGCATCTGTCTTTGTGGTTTCTTTTTCGCCTTCCGCTGTGTAGCCCGGCGGACAGGTTTCGCGGCTGCCTTCTTTTTAACGGGAGCAGGACGTGTGCTTTTCGCTCTTACCATTTTATTCTATTTAGCTGTTTTTACCTTTACCTATTCCCACATACTATGTAATAAAACCCATCGGGAGAATGGTTTTACAATCAGCCCCGATGGGTTTCCTTTATGCTTTATAGAAATAAGAAAGAATTATTTTCCTTGTTCCAACTGCAATGTCTTGGTTGCCTGGTCACAAACTTCTGTAGGACCGAAGTACTGGATAGGACCCGGATATACATAGTCTGTTTCAATAGCCCAACGTTCACGCTGTGCGGCAAACGCCTTGAAAGGAGCACCATCCAATTTTACCAACGCTTTCTGGATAACCGGTTTCATTTCACCGTGACGACGTTCCATGTTCATCATCATTGTGATAGGCACACCACCTGCAATCCATTCTTCGGCAGGAGCAGTAGTGTTACGTACAGAAGACATATAGCCGGTCTTACCGTTGGCAATCAACATAGAAGCGGTGTAACCCAACGAGTAGCAATAGTCAGCATCGAAGTTTGACGGAGCAGCGCAACGTCCTTCGTAACCGAAGAAGTGATGCTGAGCGGCAAATTTACCTACATACTTGCCTTCTTCCTTCCACTGAGCCAATTTAACGGCTACCATATCAGACAACAGCTTTTCTGTTTCAATCAATGATACCTGTACGTTTCCGTGCGGATCACGGTCCAAAGTAAGCTGACGTGCAACGCCTTCGGGCAGAGAAGCATAGATTTCCGAGTTTTCCTTAGAAAGCTTGGAGATGATATATTCACGTTGGTGAGATTTCTTGATCAATGCGAACTCTGATGCGTTAGCAGCCAGGAAGTCATTCAATTCAGCGATCAATCTCTTCATTGCGGGAATGAATTCGATCAAACCTTCAGGTATCAACACTGTACCGAAGTTATTACCTTGTGCAGCGCGGTTAGCCACTACCTGAGCAATGTAAGTAACCACATCATCCAATGACATGTTCTTCTCTTCCACTTCTTCTGAAACGATACATACGTTAGGTTGAACCTGCAAAGCACATTCCAAAGCGATATGAGAAGCCGAACGTCCCATCAGCTTGATAAAGTGCCAGTATTTGCGGGCAGAGTTACAGTCACGCTGAATGTTTCCGATTACTTCAGAGTAAGTTTACAAGCCGTATCAAAACCGAAAGAAGTTTCAATCATATCGTTCTTCAAGTCTACCGTCGATAGTCTTCGGACAACCGATTACCTGAACACCGCAGTTCTTCGCAGCATAGTATTCTGCCAATACACAAGCGTTCGTGTTTTGAGTCGTCACCACCGATGATTACCAATGCCTTGATGCCTAATTCCTTGATGATTTCCAGACCTTTATCAAACTGTTCTTCCTTTTCCAGTTTGGTACGTCCCGAACCAATGATATCGAAACCACCGGTATTACGGTATTCGTCGATAATATCAGAAGTCAGTTCCATATAATTATGGTCTACCAAACCACCGGGGCCCAGAATGAAACCATACAGTTTGCTGTCTTTGTTCAATGCTTTGATACCATCGAACAAACCGGAAATAACATTGTGTCCGCCGGGAGCCTGTCCACCAGACAAAATGACACCTACATTGATAGCAGGCATATTGACAGCTTCGCCTTCAACGAACTGAATCAACGGCATACCGTAAGTGTTAGGGAACAAAGCCTTGATGGCTTCCTGGTCAGCAACAGACTGTGTAGGTTCGCCTTCCTTTACTTTTACAGCGCCTTTCAACGCTTTAGGAAGTTTGGGCTGATAAGCAGCTCTGGCAATTTGTAATGCACTTTTAGTCATATTCTATTATTCTATTTAAAGGTGTATAATTTCATTTAGTATTCTCGTGCAAATTTCGCTCTTTTTTCGCAAATATGAAAACGTATACAAATAAAAATGCTACCTTTACCGCGAATTTAGAATTATGTATTAACTTAAAACATTACATTTATGGCAAGTAGAAGAAATTTAAAGAAGAAAATAACCAATATAGCAAGTGATTTGTTTTTAGTCAGTTTGATGGAAGGTGTTAACCGTGAAGTGGTTTGCAACTCTGTACACAATGTGATCAAACTGATTATACGCATCAGCCACACCGAGCCGGGTAACGTAAAAGGATTCTACAAGAAATTGAACGAAGATCTGAACAAAGAAATCAAAGTGGTTGCAGACGAACTGGCTAAAGCTACAAAAGCATAAGATTTAAGGAATGAAAAAAGCTATTTGTAGTTTTATCTACTACAAACTGTTGGGATGGAAGACCAAGGTGTCTGCTCCCGATTATGATAAATATATTATCTGTGCCGCCCCACATACCACCAATTGGGACTTATTCATAGGCAAACTGTTTATGGGAGCTATAGGCCGCGAAACTGGTTTTATGATGAAAAAGGACTGGTTCTTCTGGCCTCTAGGCCCTATTTTCCGCTGGATGGGAGGGATTCCCGTAGACCGTAGCCGCAAGACTTCATTGGTGGACCAGATGATCAAGATTGCCAAATCGAGTCAAAAATTCCATCTGGCTATCACTCCGGAAGGGACACGCAAAGCCAATCCCAACTGGAAAAAAGGATTCTATTATATTGCACAAGGGGCCGGTCTGCCTATTATTCTGGTAGCCATCGATTACGCAAAAAAGTGCATTACAGCCGAAAAGGTGATACATCCCAGCGGTGATTTGGACAAGGATATGCGTGAGATCAAGTTGTATTACAAGAATTTCAAAGGCAAATACCCTGAAAATTTCAGCATCGGGAAAGTAGAATAATCCCCGTCTGTTATAATTCTTTTTAAATAAGGGAACACTGATTATACGGATTAAAACAAAATCCGCATAATCAGTGTCATTGTATCTATTCTCTTACCACGCTCTCATCCCCATCCTCAAAATTATTCTTCTCTATCTTCACATTCCGGGTGTGAAGCAAGCGGAAACGAGTCTTATTATGATGGAAAGCCGGATAATCTGTATTCTGGCGGATCACATTGTTTTTAAAGACCAATCCGTCAATGGATTTTGCAAAAAGAACGGGGCGGTCAAAGGTTTCAAAATAGTTGTCTTCAATCACCACTCCTTTTTCTCCTTTTCCACCATGGAAATATTTCTTCTGATGCTCCAAATCGGGAATCTCAGGATAAATAGAGATAACAGCTTCCGTAAATTGGAACATATTAGTCAATGCATTGATAAAACGATTGTTACGAATCAGCACGTTCCGGCAAGCTCCCGTTTCAAACCAACCATTGCAATCACCACAAAGCAAAATAGCCGTCCCCGAAGTATGGTCAAACAGGTTACGCTCTACTACCGTTTTCAAAGGAGTGCTGAATAAAGTACCCCGTGCGCGATTATTACGAATGACATTATCCGCAAAATAAACTTCCGGACACCAAGACAGGTTTTCAATACCAAAGCCTTCTTTATTCGTAATCTCCGCATCCAAAGGTTCCGTAAAAATAATGCGGTATTCTTTCGCACCTTTCACCGTATCTTTATCGTTAGGCAGGATTTCTTTCACCCGGTTTTTTCCACCGGCCAGTTCCATGGTGACGGAACGTACAAATTGCACCTCATCTCCGTTCACTCCCCACTCGAACCCGTATGCTTGCGGATGCATGTATTGAGCAATCACTGTATGGTCATCAAGGCGTTGCTTGATTTTCAAATAAGTGCCGTGTACATTAATCGCATCATCCATCATTCCTTCATACAGCCCGTTTCGGGAATCAATCTTGCCTCTGCAACTGGAGAAATGAGTAGCATCCGCCTGCGTGGTAAAATAACGAGGATCCTTATCGCCACGAAGACAAACGCTGAATTCATCCAACGTGATATTTTCACATAACTGAGCCAATAATCCCATGCCTTCTGCATAATGCACTTTCACATTCTGCAAACAAGTATTTTTGTCACCGGACAAGAATATACCCGGAGCAGGACGATAATAAGTACGAAGTGCAACCACTGTCCCCGGTATCAACCGGGCGTCTTTCCACTGAGGAGCATGGTAGACACATGGAGAAACTTCTTTCACCCCTTCCATAGGACACCATAAGTCACTAGTGCGGTATACCAGACGCTTTGTCTTTTCTTCAAAAGCAATCCCTCCCTGGGGAGCACTGGACCAGCCTTCGCCGTATGATTCAAAGAAGCCTTTCTCATTGATGCGGCATTTCACCCATGCGGCAGGTTCAAAAGTAATTCCTTCCTCTCCACTTTTCAACACCTTGACCTGAGTAATGTGGGGAGTTTCAAAATCTATGCTGAAATTACGTAAAGTACAATCCTCTGAACGAAGCAGAGAAAGTGGAAGCATACGGCCATGAAAGATAAAATCGGCACCTTGTCCGTCCACGGTCAGCCCCTTCCAATCCTCCAGAGGAAAACCTACCGTTTTCGGATTATCCTGGTCATGGTTGGAAATATAATACTCACGGACAGCCGCCCCTTCAGGGTGGAAATCGTAACGTCCGGATTCAAAAAGCAGGGTGACCTTATCGCCGGAAGCGACTTGAGTCTTGATGTCTTGTAACGCCTTCTGCAATTTAGCTGAAAGATTCTCGTGTGTGTCCGGTACCAGACCATAATTTCGCATTTCGACTACTTTACTTCCGGCAAAAGCGGAAACAGCGAGCCATACGAAGCAGAAATTAAAGATAATTCGTTTCATTTAGGTTCATTATAGGTTAGTTAGAATGACAAAACTAACAAAAATTCCTAACTTCGCAACCATAAATAAAGAAGAAAACAACATGAAAAAGATATTTTTGTCCTTCCTGCTGGTGATGGTAGGAATATCGCACACTTTGGCACAAGGGTTAGACGCTAATGTGGAACAACGTCTAAAAGATTTCTTCACCCAATATGAAACATCTTACGCCAACATAGGCAAGTGCAAATTAGACCGTTATGAAGTCAATCATAACCAAAAGAAACTGGACGTATATGCCAGTCCCAGCTTCGGCTACCAACCGTTCACACCCGAAAACACAGAAGCCATCTACCGGTTACTCAAACAAAGCTTACCCGGCCCTGTAAATTATTACGATATAACCATTTATGCCGATGGAAAATCCATCGAAGACCTGGTTCCCAACTATCTGAGAAAGAAACAGGACAAAAGCCGCTTATGGCAACGGACAGATTATAAAGGTAATCCATGGGTAAAAAATAATTCCCGCCCCTTTACTGCTAGCAAAGGATTGGAAGGCAGACACATCGCCCTTTGGCAAAGCCACGGAAAATATTATAAGAATGACAAAGGATGTTGGGAATGGCAACGTCCACGCTTGTTCTGTACCACAGAGGATTTGTTCACCCAATCATTCGTCATACCTTATATTATACCCATGCTGGAAAATGCAGGAGCCATAGTGTATACTCCCCGTGAACGTGACTGGCAGCGCAATGAAGTGATTGTGGATAATGACATTCATCCCCAAGGTTGCATCTATCAGGAGATAAAAAGCCGGAAAGGTAAATGGAAAACCGCCCCCACCCCGGCATTCGCTCAAAAACGGTTGATTTACAGGGACGGACAAAATCCTTTTGAAGAAGGTACAGCCCGCTTTGCCTCCACCGAGAAAAAACCGGAAAAAGCCTTTGCACAATGGATTCCCCGTATTCCCGAAACAGGAAAATATGCCGTCTATGTGACTTATCAGACTTTACCCGGAAGTGTGAGTAACGCCAAATATCTGGTTTTCCATAAAGGGGGTGTCACTGAATTTCTAGTCAATCAACAAATAGGGGGAGGCACCTGGGTTTACCTGGGCACTTTCGAGTTTGATAAAGGGACCAACGATTACGGCATGGTGGTATTAAGTAATGAGAGTAGACAAAAAGGAGTGGTATGCGCCGATGCTGTCCGTTTTGGCGGAGGAATGGGAAACATATCGCGCGGTGGAAAAACCAGCGACCTGCCCCGCTACCTGGAAGGGGCACGCTACGCCGCACAATGGTCGGGCTTTCCCTATCCGGTTTACAGTCCCAGTGAAGGTAAGAATGACTATACCGACGATATAAACGCCCGCAGCCGGATAATCAATTATCTCAGCGGAAATTCTGTGTACAATCCAAAGGAGAAGGGATTGGGCGTTCCTTTTGAAATGACCTTGGGAGTGCACAGCGATGCAGGTTTTTCCAAAGAAGATGATTTAGTAGGCACGCTGGGTATTTATACCACCGATTATAATAACGGTGAACTGAATGCCGGCATCTCCCGTTATGCTTCCCGTGATTTGGCAGATATGGTCTTGACCGGCCTGCAACGGGATATCTCCGCCCAATTCGGTATCCGGTGGCAACGTCGCAGCCTGTGGAACCGCAATTACAGCGAAACTCGTCTGCCTGCCGTTCCCTCGATGATTCTGGAACTCCTCTCCCATCAGAACTTTGCCGATTTGAAACTAGGACACGATCCGCGTTTCAAGTTTACCGTAGGGCGTTCTGTTTACAAATCCGTACTAAAATATCTGAGTACCATGCATGGAACGGATTATGTAGTCCAACCTTTACCGGTAAGTAATTTTGCCATTCATCCCGGAAGCAGAAAAAACACCTTCCGACTAACTTGGCAAGCGGTAGACGACCCATTGGAACCGACTGCCCAAGCACAACAATACATCGTCTACACCCGCCTGGGACATGGTGGATTTGATAATGGAACGTTAGTACGCGGTACTGAATATATCTTCGAAGCCGAACCGGGACTGGTATATAGTTTTAAAGTTACCGCAGTCAACAAGGGTGGAGAAAGTTTTCCTTCCGAAATCCTGTCAGCCTATCAGGCAAAGAAAAACAAAGGAACAATCTTGATAGTCAATGGATTCGACCGTCTGAGCGGACCTGCTACCGTAGAATCTCCTTTCTTGCAAGGCTTTGATTTGAATACGGATCCGGGGATACCTTATATAAATACGCCCGCCTTCTGCGGAACACAACAAAGCTTCAACCGTAGCCGCATAGGGTGGGAAACCAAAGACGGGCTGGGGTATAGCGACAGCGAGCTGGAAGGAAGGTTGATAGCCGGAAATACTTTCGACTATCCGTTCATTCATGGTAAAGCTATCCAGGCAACCGGAGGGTACTCTTTTGTGTCGTGTAGTGATGAAGCCGTTGAAAATGGTTTTGTCCGGCTGGCAGATTACCCCATTGCAGACCTGATATTCGGAGCCGACAGACGTCCCTTCTCCAACACCCTACAGCAGCTGATCACCTCCTACTGCCAAAAAGGCGGCAACCTGATACTCAGCGGTTCATATATAGGAAGTAACATGAACAGTCCCACAGCACTGAACTTCACCGAAAACATATTGAAATATAGTTTCGGAGGCAGTATGCTCAACTCCACTTCGGGAGAAATATACGGAGCCGGCACCCGTTTCAATATCCCCCGTACCATCAATGAACAAACCTATGCCGTACCCGCTCCCGACTGTCTGACTCCGGTGGCTCCGGCTTATTCTGCTTTCGTTTACAATCCGGGAAATTACAGTGCCGGCATTGCCTACAAAGGTACTTATCGTACCTTCGTTCTAGGCTTCCCTTTTGAAAGCATTCAAGGTGAGAAGAGCACGGGTAATGAGTGCTATTCTGGGCTTC
>ENA-OQBV01000372-OQBV01000372.1-human-gut-metagenome-genome-assembly--contig:-NODE-372-length-25592-cov-3.494129_pt1 | contig 25592 bp, 23 predicted proteins | sample MGYA00242750_ERZ504559 | MGnify/ENA primary metagenome ERZ504559 (study PRJEB26092, sample SAMD00036230) | human gut metagenome | host: Homo sapiens | study: EMG produced TPA metagenomics assembly of... | reverse complement strand
CAGCCCCACCGGCCTAAAATCATAGCACTTTTTCATTAATACATTAATTTAAGGTTATACAAAAAATCAAATAGTCATTTAGTTTTAAGGTGGCATACATGCCTATCGTTGTTCCCGGTAAAGCTCCGGCAGTGGCCGTTGACAGATACCCGGCGTCCACGTTCCTGCACAACACGTTCCACACACCTTCCTGGCGAGCATAGTAGAAATCATAATGTGTTCCGCGCGAAACCACCTTCAGGTCGGTAAGCACTCCTCCGTCGTCCAAGCGAACGGAAGCCAGCATCTTACTTTCCCCATCGCCTATCTGCCTGAGGGAAATACATTCACCTTGGTCATCCCTGCCTACAGCCAGGAAATATTGATGCTTTTCGTCCTTGAACAACAATATGCCCGCTTGCTCCGCCTTGCTCTGCGGACAGAACAACATACGCGTGCTGCATTCGAACTTATGATGCTGCAACCGGCGGCATATAAAAGCCGGCACCTTCTTTTCGGAAGCACTGACTGAATCACATTTCAAAGTGAGATAACCCGGAGTCTGGGAAAGCGAGTAAAGTCCGGTAGCAGGAGCACGCAAAGTCATCCATTCCATACCCAATGTTTGTCCGTCGAAACCGTCATTCATTTCAAAGTTTCCGAAGGTGGCAGATTCGTCACGCTTCACTCCTTCGCGGCGGACAATGACTGGCACCAGATCATCCCCCTGCGTCATATAGGGGAAACCATCCTCACTCCACTTGACGGGCATCATAAAAGTCTCACGTCCTAAATTCTCGAACGTGTTGTTTATGGGACGGCAAGCCAGAAAGACTGCCCACCAATCCCCTTCCCGGGTTTGAACCAAGTCGGCATGTCCGGCGCACGTCACCGGATTGGGACGCTCCGCATCCAGCTGACGCTGGGTCAGAATAGGGTTGTTCTTCCAACGGTATGAATTTGCCCGTCGGAGAATCACCACGGAAAATTACTTCCGAATGCCATCCGGCTGTTCCACCCTCGGCAGACATCAGGAAGTAGTTCCCGTTTATTTTATAAAGGTGCGGACCTTCAATCCAGATGGGCTTGTCCTCCGGACGAGCTCCCTTGTTCACCAGAATCTTGCGCGGCCCCACCGTCTTGTCCGCATTCACATCAAATTCCTGCACACGGATGGTACGATGTCCACTGTATTCGGGCTTGTTGTCCGGCGCGTCATCATTATTGACAAGGTAGGCCTTCCCATCTTCATCGAAAAAGAAAGAGGGATCAATGCCTGTCACTTCGGGCAACATAATAGGATCAGACCATTCGCCAAAAGGATCTTGTGTCTTCACAAAAAAGTTTCCGGCCCCTACATTGGTAGTAACCATATAATAAGTCTTGTTATGCGGGTTGTAGGATATGGCCGGAGCAAAAATTCCTCCGCTTACGTGTTGCCCCTCCATGTTGACTAATTGAGAAGGACGATTCAAGATATGCCCTACCTGCTTCCAGTTCACCAAGTCCTTGCTGTGGAAAAGAGGCACACCCGGATAATAAGTAAAGGTGGAAACAGCCAGAAAATAATCGCCTTCACCATTGGTGCAAATGCTGGGATCGGAATACCATCCCGGCAGAATGGGATTATAAAAATAATCATCTCCCGGAAGCGGATTGGAAATATAGACATCATCCTCACCTTTATAATTAAAGTAATCGAAAAGAGCGACAGACTTTCCTACAACTGGCAAATCATTTCCTTTCTTGATCGAACTACATGAGGTAAAGGAGGAGCCCAACACCCCTAAAGCGATCAGCACGCCCGACCATCTTTTCAGCTTTTGTTTTTGTTTCATTGTCTTTCTAGTATTATAATTGACCAATTCCTTTACGGATTTCAGACGCAAATATAGAAAGTGTCGCCGAATATAAATTCTCTGCATGATACACGCATCTTTCGTAGAGTTACATCTTGCTTCAAACGTGTTACATGAATCTTTATTTGCGTTACAATACATACATAACATACTATATTACAACAAATTATAATTACGCCACCAGATACTGTAATTGAAGAACACGGATATAAAAAGACCGTTTGTAAGTCCCGGACGACGAACGGAATCTCTGCAAACGGTCTGTTTGGACAATACCCGGCAAAGCAACCGGTCCAATCTGTCCGGATGATGTATCACTGATTTATTTTTAGACAGATTCTATGGTCTTTATTTTCCCTTCCGCATCGTACTCCAATTCGCACACCTTCAGGCTGCGCAACCAAGTGGTTCCCCCCCGAAGGGACACAATCGTGGTGAAACAGATACCATTTTCCTTTGTATTCTACAATGGCATGATGAGTAGTCCAACCTACCACAGGCTGCAAAATAACCCCTTGATAAGTGAACGGACCATACGGATTATCTCCTGTGGCATAGCAAAGCAGATGAGTGTCTCCCGTAGAATAAGAAAAATAATATTTCCCGTTATACTTGTGCATCCATGAAGCCTCGAAAAAGCGGCGCGCATTGTCACCGGCAGTCAACGGATATCCGTGTTCATCCAGAATAACCAAAGGCCGCGGCTCTTCGGCAAACTGAAGCATATCGTCCGAAAGTTTCACCACACGTGAAGGCAAAGCCGGTTCACCATCAGCCGGAAAAGCCGCACACTCCAATGCCTTGTTGTTGCGATAACGCTGAAGCTGCCCGCCCCATAAACCGCCGAAATACATATAATAGTTCCCATTACCATCATCAAATACCGCCGGATCTATACTGTAGCTTCCACGCATGGGATCGGGCTGGGGAATGAACGGCCCTTCGGGGCAATCGCTCACCGCCACGCCGATACGGAAGATGTCGTTCCGGTCTTTCAATGGAAAATACATATAATAGTTCCCGTTTTTACGAGCCACATCACAATCCCACAACTGACGCCCGGCCCAAGGGATATCCGAAACTTTCAGTACGACTCCGTGATCGGTCACTGTTCCGTTCATCACATCTTCTGTAGAAAAGACATGATAGTCACACATGTCAAAATGATCACCATTGTCATTCTCCTCCACTCCGCTCTCGCGGTCATGAGAAGGATAAATGTAAAGCTTTCCGTCAAAAACATGTACGGCAGGATCTGCCATATAGTCTCCAGGCACCAAGTATCTGAATTTCTTTTCCATATCGTTACGTTATTAAATGTTCTGTTTTCCAATCAGTTCTTCCACAAAAGGTTTCGGCCGGCAATCACGGTCGAACAATAAAGGATAATCCACACGTCCGGGCACAGGGAAATTATTCTTCCATGAGTCACCGTCCGTCACCCCCCACGCCGTCACACGGGTAATGATATTCGAATGTTTCAAGAAAAGACCGAAAAATTCCTTCATCCGGTTATTCCATGCCACAGACACAGAGTCGGGCAAACCGTCGGGATAGGGATTCAGGGATTGTTTATAAGACACCGTGTCCGAAATATTGGCTCCCATCCGTGCCGTGGGCAATGCACTCATATCCCATTCGGTTACCATCACCTTTACTCCGGCAGCTGCAAATGCCAGTATACTGGCTTCAAATTCGGACACTGACGGATAATCCATTCCCATGTGTCCCTGCATACCTACCGCGTCGATGCGCAGTCCACGATCTTTCAGCATCTTTACCAATTCGACTACTTTGTCACGCTTAGCCTTCCCGTCCATGCCATAATCATTATAGTAAAGTTCGGCTTCCGGATCTGCCTCATGAGCATACTGAAAAATAAGCGGGATGTACTCTTCGCCTAATATCTCGTAAAAAGGAGATTTACGCCAGGAGCCGTCCGATTCAATGGCTTCATTCAACACATCCCAGCCCTTTATACGCCCTTTATAGTGCGTCACAATAGTCTGGATATGTTTTTTTATACGCTCCTTCAAGATGTCGGCACTTACTGTTTTTCCTTGTTCGTCCACACAGAACCAAGGTGCCAGCTGTGAATGCCAGATAAGGCAATGCCCGATAACAGCCATATCGTTCTCCTCGCCAAAACGAACCAACCGGTCCGCTTCCGTAAAATCAAAATGGTCTTCCTCCGGATGAATCACTTCGCATTTCATGCAATTCTCGGCCACAATGGAATTAAAATGACGTTTTACCACTTTCGAGGCGCAAGTATCCTGACCTGCTGCCTGACGTACATTCAACGCTACCCCCATCAGAAACTTGCCCGAAGCTGCTTCCTTCAGCGAAGGATCCGGCTGCATACCGGCCTTCCGGTCATTGCCGCAAGCGGCCATTAATCCGGCAATGGCAGCCAATAATGTTACATATCTTATTTTCATATTACAAAGTTTTTAAGGTAAATAACTTGTTCTTTTTCATTAATAACCGGCCTTACTGCGACGGTCAGCAAGTTCCGCCTGCATCTGTTCGTTGTATTTTTTTGTAATAGGATAGAAGCATAAGGCAGCTACTCCCATTCCAAATATCATAGCCGGGAATTCAGACTGGAGGAAAGTACAATCCCCCTTATAGCCGTACCGCTTTGCTCTGCCCCGATACCGGACACATACCCAAATCCCTGAAAGCAGAAACCCCAGGATGGCCCCACCGATACCCAGCCCGGCCTTCAAGGCAAAAACTACACCAGCAAACACAAAGCCTGTGGCGCGACGGTAATTTTTATATTCTGAATAGTCGGCTACATCCGCAATCATCGCCCACAACAAAGGTACAGTCGGCGCGTATGCCAAACTCTTCAGGAAATTCAGTACAAACATCGTTTCCACATCCGCTTTTCCCGGGAAATAGAACAAAGCTGTAAAAATGGCCGTAAGTGAGAGGCAAACGATAAAAACGCGTTTCTTACCATAACGATTTGCCAAAAAGCCGGACAAGAGAATCACCCCAAAGAACTGGACAAGTGCTCCCAACATATTAAACACTCCAAATCCTACCTCGTATGCCTTATCGGAAGAATTGACTACCAGCCCGAAAGCATTCAACACAGCATACCCCGCGCTGCCATCCGTTTCCATTGCCACCAGTCCCAGACGGTCAAGCAAAGGCATACAATGCTACCGGCATCCACATAATTCTCAAAATAATAGTTCATGGCACTACCCCACATGGCAAGCGTAATAAAAATGAAAAGCGTAAGTATGAACATAGCCCGCCAAGGAACGCTTCCAAACACATCCTTTATATCCTGACGCGTATCTGTCTTTTGACTGGCAGGCGGCTCTATGCGCTCACGAGTTGAAAAGAAAGTAATGACCAGAAAAACGAACCCGATACAAGCGAACAAAGAGATGGTACATAACCAGCCATGCGCTTTGTCTCCACCATCCGAAAACTTGCTTACCAAAGGGAGCGTAAGTCCCTGCACCACAAACTGGGCAATGGTAGCCGCCACAAAACGAATGGAAGTGATACTGGTACGTTCCTTTATATCACCGGACATCACTCCGCCCAAAGAAGCATACGGCGTATTGTTAAAAGAATAAAGGCTCATCAGCAAGGTATAAGACAGCGTAGCATACAATGCTACCAGCCCTTTATCTTCAATGCCCGGATTATAGAAAGCCAACACATAGAAAACCATGAAAGGCAACGCAGTCCAAAGCACCCACGGACGATATTTCCCGAAACGTGTCTTGGTGCGGTCACTCAATAACCCCACTGTAGGATCGACAAAGGCATCCGTGATACGCGCCACCAACATCACCGTACCGGCAATGGCACCTTCCAGACCGAATATGTCCGTATAAAACTTTGTCTGATAAATCATCATCATCTGGAAGACCAGATTAGCCGAGCAATCCCCCAGGCTGTAACCGATTTTCTCGGCCATCGAAACTTTTTGACTTTGTGTATTCATGGTTATTACATTAAAATATCTTCCATAAAAAGTAATTCCATCCATTGGCTGGAATTACTTTATGCCTATTGAAAACAAAAATGAGCTAAACAAAATGTTGTCCCTGCTCCAATCTTTAGAATCTTATTCCAGACGAAACAAAAGTACACAAAGCTTTATGATTCCTGTAATCACAATGATACACGCATCTTTACAGGCAGAACAGACGTGCTCCGCCTGTAACATTTTTCTTTGATGATGTTACATCCAGGCCTATTTACCTTATAATTAAACATAACGGGGGGCTGTTCAACATTGAACAGCCCCCCGTTTCCCGACAAACAGCATTCAGCGTTTCTCGTAATACTTCACCCAGTCCACCCACATTTCCACAGGTAATTCTTTCGGGTCCACAGCGCCAACCCATGAACCGCCCAACTGCATATCTATCAATAAATAGTAAGGTTGATAGAAAGGGAACTGCCCTTCCTTGTCCGTATCAATGCGCGGATAAGTATAGGTATGACGATGATTGACAGCAAACACCAGGCTATCCGGATAAATATCTACCGAATAGATATTGTATTCCTCAGGATTTATCTTATTAATACCTCCGTGAGGCGGATTATCCTTTATACCTAAGACATGTGTATAGTAAGAATGGGTAGTCTGATAAGCAATACGATCATGATTCAACCGTTCCATAATATCAATCTCACCTCCTTTGGGCCACTCCGCTTTTTTCGGGAAGCATCCATATAGCCGGCCATGCCCCCTTAGCGGCTTGCAATTTAGCACGTATCTCCACTCTTCCCCCTGTAAACAATTTCTTTCCTTTGGTATAGACACCTCCCGTCAGATAAGGAGCCGTATCATTTTTTTGAGTATGATTGGCTATTCCACGAAGTATCAGATTCCCATCCTGCATAGCATAACATGAATCATAATAAGACATATAGTTGTTCCAATCGGATGTTCCGCGAGGTATCTTAGTCCATACCGATTCGTCAAAACTGTTTTTTTGATCAAAATTCTCCACCCATACCAGCTTCCATTCTTTACTTTTAACCGATGTCTTACAAGCACTCACCAAACAAACCAGCCCCATACAGGCCCAAACAAATAAAAGGCTTTTTCTCATAGTATTTATTTCTATCTGATAAAAAAACAATGCCGTATCAAACGAAATATAATCTCATTCAATACGGCTAATTTATCTATTAATAATGTATTTATTTCGCCAAGCTATAAACCACATCCATTATCTTCTGGCCTATTTCATCTGCCGCTTCCATGGTTGCAGCCTCAGAATAAACACGGATAATAGGTTCAGTATTACTCTTACGCAAATGTACCCACTTGTCTGGGAAATCGATTTTCACACCGTCTATGTCGTTTATCTCTTCATCCTTATACAGTTCCTTTATTTTGGCCAAAATAGCGTCCACATCCGTTTCCGGAGTCAGATCAATGCGATTCTTTGGCAATGAAATAAGGAGGATAAGTAGCACGCAGTTCACTGACTTTCTTCCCTTCGTGTGCCAAATGGCTCAGGAATAAAGCAATTCCCACCAATGCATCACGTCCGTAATGGCTTTCAGGATAGATTACTCCACCATTTCCTTCACCTCCAATCACTGCATGAGTCGCTTTCATCTTGGTAACCACATTCACTTCCCCTACAGCCGAAGCATTGTATTCGCAACCATATTTACGGGTTACATCGCGCAAAGCACGGGTAGAACTCAAGTTAGAAACGGTATTTCCGGGAGTATGTTTCAATACATAGTCTGCCACGGTCACCAATGTATATTCTTCGCCATACATTTTTCCATCTTCACAGATCATAGCCAGACGGTCAACATCCGGGTCTACAACAAAAGCCACGTCACAACCGCCTTTGGCCATCAACCCCATAATATCCCCCAGATTCTTTTCCAAGGGTTCCGGATTATGCTGAAAATCACCGGTCGCTTCACAATAGAGCTTTTCTACATGCTTCACTCCCAATCGTTCCAACAATTCAGGAAGAATAATACCGCCAACTGAATTAACGCAATCTATAGCTACACGGAAATTGGCCTTACGGATAGCATCCACGTCTACCAATTTCAAAGCCAAAACACTATCTATATGTTTCTGATTGTAGGTATTGTCTTCGCGATAACTTCCGATGTGGTCGATATCGGCAAATTCAAACGCTTCCGCTTCTGCTATACGCAGCACTTCATTTCCTTCTTCTTTATTCAGAAATTCTCCATGCTCATTCAGCAACTTTAAAGCGTTCCATTGTCTGGGATTGTGGCTGGCAGTCAAAATAATACCACCGCACGCTCCTTCCATGGTTACAGCCAGTTCTGTAGTCGGTGTAGATGCCAGTCCGATATTCACCACATCAAACCCCATTCCCATTAAAGTACCGCATACCACGTTCTTCACCATTTCGCCGGAGATACGTGCGTCACGTCCTACTACAATTTTATTGCTCTTTACTGTAGTTGTTTTACGTATCAGCGTTGCATAAGCTGATGTAAATTTCACTATATCCAGCGGGTTCAAACCTTCCCCCACGTGTCCTCCAATGGTTCCACGAATTCCGGATATTGATTTAATTAATGTCATCGTGCTAATTGATAAGTTATTTCATAGTAACAAGGATAGACAGAAGCAGAAGCGTCAGATTGTCCTTCACTGTGAGGTACAATCAGTCTGACCTTAGAACGACCGGAAATCTCTCTGCCGACCTTTATGTAATTGAATGGAATCAACCATCCTGAAGGTACGTAAGGTGTCCCCCAAACTGTATACATTATACCGGAGGTGAATGTAGCTGAAAAAGATTTTCCACTTTTTGTCAGCATCATAGCATCCGGATAAACCATTTGAGAATTCCCATAGTCTGTATTCCAAGACAAAGAATCTATTCCATCCGAAGTAATCTGTTCCTCCACATACCGGGCCAGAATCTCATAGCGACCGTCTTTCAAACGCTCTCCGTTTCCTTCTGCCACAATCTGCATATAAACACCTGTTTCCGAGAAAAGGACAAACTGGTTTTCATCCACATTGGTTGTAGAATCCTGTTCCTGAAACTGTTCAAAGCTGATCACATTGATATCTTCCCGTTCAATAAATCGTTTGATAGCTTCTCTCTCTTCTTCTTTCATTTCAGCATAGGTCTTTCCATTATTGCAAGACTGGAAGACCAGCCCTAAAAGAAACACAGATGCGAACAATATACCTAAATTTCTTCATTCTAAGTTCTGTTATTTTCGGGCAAAATTAATAATAAGCCCCTAACTTTTATATTGTTTGTATGCAATTATACTAAAATAACTATTTTTTTGCCAGAAGCAGTTCCTCGTATTTCACCAAAGCCTGTTTAAACAGATCGATAGCTTCATCCATTGTACCATAAAACTCACCACCGGATGCATTCAAATGACCACCTCCATTAAAAAATTCGGCAGCCACTTTATTACAAGGGAAAGTACCTACAGAACGCAGAGATACCTTTATCATATTCTTTTCCGTATCCTCACGCAAGAATACGGAGAAAATAATATTCTTTATGGAAAGCGGAATATTCACAAACCCTTCCGTATCTCCTTTTACATACTGGAATTTACTTTGTTCCTCTTTTGTCAGCCAAATCAATGCCGAATTGAACTGAGGGAATACTTGCATCTTGTCGTACAGCACATATCCCATCAGGCGTAAACGTCCCTCAGAATATGTATTATAAACTTTACGATAAATCTCATCCTTATCAATGCCTTTTGAAAGCAGTTCACTAATAATGAAATAAATTTCACGGTCATTAGAATTATAAGTAAAGCCACCTGTATCGGTCATCATCCCCGTATAAATACATTCAGCACCTTCTTTGGTGATATCCTCAAAATACCCCAGACGGCATATCAACCGGAAAACCAATTCCGATGTAGAAGATATTTCAGGATGAGAAATAATGATTTTACAAAAGGCTTCCGGATTAAGATGATGGTCAATCATCATTTTACGTGCCGGCGACTGAGCCACAGCATCCGCCATCGCATCAATACGAGACAAAGCATTGAAATCCAGACAACAGATCACATCTGCCTCATTCAGCAGCTTATTGGCAAATTCAGTATATTTATCGTACCGGATTATATCCTTGGCTCCCGGCATCCATCTCAAAAAATCCGGAAAAGCATTGGGAACAATGACATTCACCGTTTTTTCCTGTGATTCTAAAAAATGCCATAATCCTAATGAGGAGCCAATGGCATCACCATCCGGTGACACATGGGTAACAATAACTATTTTATCAGCTCTTTCAAACCATTTTTCGGCATGGTCTATATTAGCCTGTGCAATTACTTTTGATAACATATTCAATCTTTTTCTTTTGAAATGGCAAATTTACAAATTAATTCTTTATTCACAGAAGAATATGGTAAGAACCTTTCGGAGATATATCAATATAATCCAATCCCAAACCTCTACACTCGTCCTTTAACAAATTCAATCTATACCCACCGAGCGAAGCATCCAGTATGACCTTCCTAATTTTAAATATTTTTTGTAATGGGGCAATTTTTCCTTTAAAACCTTTACACAAGTACATATAATCAATATCCAACAAACAATCAACCGATCTGCTCCGCCAGCGGTTATCAACCAAAACACATATATTCAGACCTTTATAATGATAAATGCTATCCTGTTGCCAAACATCTTTTTGAGGACAAACTTTACTTGCGAATGAGCCAGGGTTAACTGAAAAGACTCCTCTTTCATATAATATAGACAACCTGAAAATCCTATAAAAAAAATTGATTCCACACAAAACAGTAATCAACAATTTCCGTGAAGGAGATAACAGATAAGATAATAACACAAATAATAATACATAAAGAATACCAACCTGAAACAAAGACAAATGTATATCGCCGGAATGTGATATAGGCAAATCCCCCACCCATTGCATACTGTTATTCAGCAACCACAACACCCCGTTCAATCCTTTTACCACCCATATATGCAATACCGTAAAAGGAGACAACACAAAACTTGCTACCGATCCATAAATTATAACAAATACTAAAGGTGCCACTATCAAATTGGCCGGTAAAAAACAAACAGGAAAATAAGCGAATTTATAAATAACCACAGGAGCTGTCCCTAACTGTGCCGCCAGCGAAACCGCCACTATCCCCCAAATATAACGAGGTACAGGGTGATGCACCCGCCAGCACCGAAAAATGACAGGATAAATAAACAAAATTGAAAATACAGCCAGAAATGATAGCTGGAACCCGGTATCAAAAAGATAAAAAGGATTATAAAGCAGCATAAAGAATGCCGCTATAGCCAAAGTATTCAATGACAAAGTCCATTCTCCTGCCGCACGTGCCACTGTCATTAACATACACATTACCACCGCCCGTATAACCGAGGGAGGCAAGCCCACTAAAAAAGCAAATGTCCATAACAACAACACAATAATGCCACACTTTACCCATCGCAGCAGGCAACTTCTATCCAGCGGACGCAATATCCAACACAATAATCCCCACAAAACAGCTATATGCATTCCTGACAAAGCCAAGATATGGCTCACTCCCGCCACTTGATAAGTTTCACGTAAATCCTCACTCAGTTCCTCTTTATAGCCAACAGTCAAAGCCGACAATACGGCAAATTCATCTCCCGAGAATCCCCACTTCCGATAACTGTTCAGTATTTTCTCTCTCCATACACCTGTCCGCTGTTTCCATGTCAATGCCGATTTCTTGCCTGTCCATTGCCAATACCCCGGAAAGATTACGGCCGTTCCGCTAATTTGCTGTCTGAAAAGATAAGCCGCATAATCAAATTCTCCCGGAATCACCTCTCTTTCAGGAGTCGAGATACGTGTATAAAAGTTCAAATGGTCTCCACATCGTAAATTTACAGAAAGACTATCTTTCATAATATAGACTAGTATCATACGATTAACAGGAACTATCCCCCTCTCAGACATTTCTTTATCTATCCGCAATTTACAGAGATATGTTTTTGCCTTTTCTTGTGGAACATCCACTATCACCCCTTGATACATATTCTTCCCTGATGACCATTCATAGTCCACCCGTTGCCATTTTTGCTGTAGCAACAATGCCCCTACACAAAATAGAAACATAAAAACCATGCCTCCAAATAACCATCGGGAAAGGTAGCCTTGCCATTTCACCAATACAATCAAGCCAATCAAGCACCCCAATATTCCCGTGCCAGAAACAAGCACAGGCAAGGCGCCTTGAAAAAACTGATCGGATACAAAAAGTTCCGGCGACTAGAGGTATAGTCAACCGGAACATGGAACAAGGCTTTACAGCCGCTATATTTCGCACTTTGGTTTTAAGTTCAAAGAGATTTCAACCGATGTATCATGTCTGACATATCAGGAGCTTTGAACACAGCATTTCCTGCCACCAGCACGTCCGCTCCAACCTCTACAAGCTGTCTGCCGGTTTCCAGGTTCACTCCCCCGTCAACCTCTATCAATGCCTGCGAACCTGTATTCGTTATCAACTCACGTAATTCCCTCACCTTATCCAGGGTATGTACAATAAATTTCTGACCACCAAAACCGGGATTCACACTCATCAGCAATACCATATCCACGTCACGGATAATATCGACCAACATAGCCACAGGAGTAGACGGATTCAATGTGACAGCCACTTTCATTCCGGCATCCTTTATTTGTTGCACCACTCTATGCAAATGTACACAAGCTTCATAATGCACATTCATCATCATTGTTCCCAAATCTTTCACTTCTTTAATGAATTTCTCGGGATTAACAATCATCAAATGTACATCCAAAGGTTTTTCACACAACTCGGCTACATATTTCAATACAGGAAAACCAAAAGAAATATTCGGTACAAACACACCATCCATTATATCAATATGCAACCAGTCGGCATCACTACGATTTATTTGTTCTATGTCTGCCTGTAGATTAGCAAAATTGGCAGACAATAAAGAAGGGGATATCAGAGGTCTATTCATGGTTCACTGTTCTTATTCTTTTTTATACAGAACAAAGATAACCATATTTTATATAAGAACAGTGAAAAAATTCATTTTATTTCGGCAAAGTAAACCGCACACCCAACTGTATATTAAAATTAAAAGGATGTTCTTTGCGAATCGTATTTACATTACTGCCGTCATCAAAGTAATAAACAACTCCCGGCTCCGCATAAATACCCAATTTCTCTGTAATCTTAAACTGCGCACCTGCCGCTGCGGACAAAGACCATTGCAAAGGTTTCACTTTGACATCTTCTTCCCCTCCCGAAAATTGTTCATCTTTTCCTGCATTTGATGTAGAAACACTGCCGATAATGCTTCGCTTTCCAGATACACATTTTTCTACCGCTCCACCTGCCGAAGCATACACTTCAAACCGCTTGTTACTCCATATATTCCGGTTCACTTTCAAAGGAATACCCACATAATGCAGTTTCTCTTCCCAGCCATAATTGTTTTTTTGAGTTCCCGAACGTGTTTCGGATGAAAGCTGGGTATAAGTCACCCCAGTTTCTACAGCCCAATCATCACTTAAATCAAAACGAAGGGAAGCTCCAAAAGTAACAGGCATACGATATTTTATATCAGACTGCGCATTCTGTCCTTCCGACAAGTTATTGAACTGAACCAGCTTATCAATTTCAGCCCTTGTTTCCACTCCATAAGCACTATTCATTGTTGCGTTCCTTGCACCATTAGGCAAAGGCAAATATCCATCCATACTAGTCGAGGATGAAAAGGTTCCATTACTGGTAGAAAGTCCTATCGACCAGTTTCTGTCCTTCTTTCTATGAGGAGCCACATAAGCGTAATTCGTTTTGGCAGCCGAATAGGAAGATCTGCCGGCCTGTTTCTGTTGTTTTTGTTCCACTATAACAGATTCCTCTTTTTGCTCTTCAATATAATTTTCCTCTATCTGTATCTCTTCTACCTCTTTATTTAGCAAAACCTCCTGTTCGGCGGCTAACGCCTTTGCCGTAACAGACCGAACAACTTTTACATGTTTCTTTTCCTCAGAACGGGCAGCAGGAACTACCAAGGCCATAGGTTGCTCAGGAGTGATTGATCCCGGCACCAACTCATCGGGTTCGTGCATTACATTCAACTCTGCCGATTGTTGCTCCAAATAGTTTGCTGAAGGTGACTGCCAAAACCATACAGTCAATGAAGACACAACCACTAACAAAGCAACAGCTGCTGCAGCCTGCCAGCGGCGCCACATCGGAATTACTTTCGGAACCGTATCCAGCTCCTTTTCCAACTGTTCCCAAAGATCAGCAGGAGCCGGTTCCGAATAGCCTTCCATCCGAGTGCGGAAATTTTTTATCCATTTATCTTTTTCTTTCATTCCTATATCCTCTTTCTATAATCATTTATTTTTTTCATTAATAAGGTTTTGGCTCTATATAATTGAGACGATGAAGTATGTTCTGTAATTCCTAGCATTTCAGCAATCTCCTTATGTCCCTTTTCTTCTAATACATATAAATTAAAGACCGTTCTATATCCATCCGGAAGTTCTTTAATGAATTGCATTAAAACAGATTGGGGTATTTGCTCAAAATCATCCTCATCTCCATCTATCACATCGGGTAACTCTTCGACTATCACTTCCTGATTGGTAGAAGCTTTCTTGCGAAGATAGCCCAATGCTTCATTTACCATAATACGTGCCAGCCATGCTTTCAATGACCCCTCTCCTTTATAAGTAAATTGACTGAATGAACGAAATATATTCAAAAATCCATCATGTAAGACATCCTGTGCCACTTCCCTATCACCTGTATAACGAACACAAATGGCCATCAATTGCCCGGCATAACGCTCATACAATTGCTTGCGTGCAAGGTTATCGCCCTTGCCGCAACGTTCCACCAATTCTGTTTCATTCATTGTTTGTGACACTTCTTTATTGAATAAATGATAAGACTGCAAAAATACTGCATCCGGAAGAATAAAATTTTTGCTTAAGCAGATTTAACATTTTTACAAGCAGTAAACTTACTATCTTCGCATTTAAGCGATAGAAACAATTCTAGAAACAGAAAATATGAGAAAATATAAAGCGACAGTTCTTGTAATAATTATGGTAATGCTGATTCCATTTACTCAGTCTTGCCTGAATGACTATGATGATGACATCTACGACATACAAGCAGAAATGCCTTTTAACGCCGCTTTAGCAACCGTAGTAACTCCCAGTGAAGTACCCGGTGAAGCAGTGATAGAAAGCGATAATGATGGAATCGCATACGTAGTGAATCCCGATAAATTAACACGTTTTGAAACAAATAATCCGGGACAACGTATTTTTTATACCTATATAAATGCAGCCAATCCGACCGGAGATGCAAGTAAGAAAGGACCTTTTATTTCTATAGATTACTTGCAGAAGATCTTAACCAAACCAATGGATACACTAAAAGAAAACGATGAAGATATTTACGGACATGATGGAATCAACCTCATCACTCCCATTATGGGTAAGACACACCTGACCCTTATGTTCCAAATATTAGGTTTCCAACTCTAATATCAAACATCGGATCAGCCTTGTAGCCACAGAAGGAACCGTTCCTGACGCAAACGGATATATGGCCGTAGAATTACGCCACAATGCCGAAGGTGACAGACAGGAATATCCGAGTCCCGGTTATGTATCCTTCCCTTTATTGGATGTTCCCGGATATAAAGAGGGTAAGACTACAAGGATTTAAAATAAAAATGAATACCATTAACAATGGCGAAGAAACCGTTACAGTAAGTTATAATAAAAGTAAATCTACAAACTTTCCGTTCATACAGAAAGATATATCCAACACAAAAATTAAATGATTCTTAACAACTCCTTGTCTGTCTTATTGTAACACGAAAAGGCTGTATCCGAAAATCTTTCGATACAGCCTTTATCATTTATACCGACTTATAGTGTACTAAGATTATACCGTTAATACATCAGCAACACACATACTAACGTATTATTTATTCCACCTTATTATTATCCGAAGTTCTGTAGCCTCTCAAAAAATCAGCCACATTCATACGTTTCTTTCCTGCCAGCTGCAAAGTAAGCACATTAATAAAACCATCTTTTACAGCCACCTGAAAATAGGTCTTCATATCCGTACGGATATCGCCTATATTCATCTCATGGGAAACAAAAACTTTCTCCGTTTCATATATTTTCAAAACCTGACGTGTTCCATCAGCCACACAAAGCTCGGTCCATGCAGCCGGATAAGGAGATAGCCCACGAATAAAGTCATAAATCTGCTTCACACCTTTATTCCAGTCTATACGGCAGGTCTCTTTAAATATTTTCGGCGCCGGGCGCAATTCCGTTTCCTGCCGGATCAAATTTTCCTGAGGAACAGGTTTCACACTTCCATCCAAAATAGCATCCACGGTTTCCAAAACCAAATCTCCCCCCAAATACATCAGCTTATCATGTACTATTTCCACATTATCCGTATCAGCAATAGGAACACGCACCTGCTGGATAATCTCACCGGTATCTATCTCATGTTTCAAGAAGAAAGTCGTAATACCAGTTTCCGTATCTCCGTTTATCACCGCCCAATTAATAGGAGCAGCTCCTCTATATTGAGGTAATAAAGATGCATGCAAGTTAAATGTGCCCAAACGCGGCATATTCCATACTATTTCGGGAAGCATACGGAAAGCAACTACAATTTGTAAATCGGCTTGTAAAGACCGGAGTTCCTCTACAAAAGCCTCATCTTTCAATTTCTCCGGCTGAAGTACCCTCAGACCTTGAGAAACAGCATATTCTTTCACCGGACTAGGTTGTAGCACACTGCCATGTCGTCCCATCGGTTTGTCGGGCATAGTTATCACACCTACTACATTGTAGCCTCCTTCAACCAATCTTTTCAGGCTCTCCACCGCAAAATCGGGAGTACCCATATATACGATCCGCAAATCTTTCTTTTCCATATACTTACATTATTTAATCTTCAGAGAAATCAACCAATACCTGCCGGTACGAATTAAATATTTTCGACTTGGAAACAAACCCTTTGTATTTTCCCTCTTCATCAATCACAGGCAGGTTCCAGGCCTTTGTATCATCAAACTTCTTCATCACTTCTTCCATTGAATCAGTAACATTGATCCGTGCCGAAGGAGAAATCATAAATTTTTCTACCTTGAAACGATGGTATAATTCCTGACGGAACATAATATTACGGATATCATCCAATACCACAATGCCCAAAAGTTCTCCATTGACATCCACTACCGGAAACAAATTGCGTTTAGCCTGCGAAATGACTTTAACCATTTCACCTAAATCCATATCAGGACGCACTTTCTCAAAATCAGTTTCAACCACACTGTCAATATTCATCAAAGTCAATACGGCCTTGTCTTTATGATGTGTTATCAATTCACCTTTCTTAGCCAAACGCATAGAATAAATACTATGTGGCTCGAATATCATAATGGTAAGATAAGAACTGACAGATACCATCATCAGCGGAAGGAACAAATCATACCCACCAGTCAATTCTGCAATCAGAAAAATACCTGTCAGCGGAGCATGCATTACTCCCGACATCAATCCCGCCATTCCCAACAAAGCAAAATTTTTCTCCGGAATATAAGGACCTATATGCAGTTCATTACAAAAATGAGCGAAGATGAACCCGGTGATACACCCCAAGAACAAACTGGGAGCAAAAATACCCCCACAACCACCACCGCCATTCGTTGCACTGGAAGCAAAGACTTTGAAAAGTACAATCATGGCCAAATAGACTAGTAACAAATTATCGAACCCATAAAAGATAGAGTTATTCATTACTGTATTCCAGTCATGATTGGTTACGCCATTCAGCAATAAATTAATAGTATCATACCCTTCACCATATAATGGAGGAAATAAGAAAATCAATATGCTCAGCATTGCACCGCCTATAGCCAGCTTGATATACGGATTATTATATCGACGAAATATATTCTCCACAGAATTCATAGCCCGCGTAAAATACAAAGAAACCAATCCGCACGCAATGCCTAACAGAATTGCCGAAGGAATGCGCTCCATCAAAAACGGTTCATCCATATGGAACTTGAACATGGCATCGGGACCGGTAAGAATATAAGAAACAGTAGCTGCCGTGACACAGGAAACAAGAAGAGGCAACAATGATGCCATCGTCAAATCAATCATCAAGACTTCCAAAGTAAAAACCAAGCCTGCAATAGGAGCCTTAAAAATACCGGCCACAGCACCTGCCGCACCACACCCCACCAACAGCATCAGAGTTTTATGCTCCATTTTGAATACACTTCCCAAATTAGAACCGATAGCCGATCCGGTCAACACAATCGGAGCCTCTGCACCTACGGAACCACCAAAACCGATAGTAATGGCACTGGCTATCACAGACGACCATGTATTATGCCGCTTGATGCGGCTTTGACGACGGGATATGGCATATAATATTTTCGTCACCCCATGACTGATGTCATCTTTCACAATATAACGAATGAACAATCCGGTAAGAAAGATTCCAAAAACCGGATACACCAAATACAACCAGTTGACTCCTGTAGAATCAAAATTTTCAGTCAGAAATTCCTTGATCCATTCTACTAGAAACTTCAAAAACCACGCGGCCAATGCCGTAAAAATACCAGCAAGAAAACTTAATATAAGAATAAAGTGTTTCTCTCTTATCTTCTTTTCGCGCCATAAGATAAAGCGCTGTAACCAACTTTTCTTATTTTCATCTATAATTGCGTCCATTCCTTTTTTTACTCTCTAATAATCTTCACTTCTCCCCCTTTACCCAGTTTGATAATGCTGGATGGTTTGGGATGCCCCACTTCATCTTGTCTATACTCCACAATATAGTCTACAGCTTGTTTTACTTCTTCACTGATTTCACTGAAGTTGGCAGGTGAAGGCTGACCGCTGATATTGGCAGAAGTCGACACAATAGCTTTACGAAATCGGAAACAAAGTTGTTTGGAGAATTCCTCAGCCGTAACACGAATACCAACACTGCCATCCTCAGCCAGCAAATTCTCTGCCAGATTACGTGCCCCATCATAAATAATAGTCAATGGTTTTGTGGCAAACTCAATCAAATCCCAAGCTACCGCAGGTACATCACTAACATAAAAATTTACTTTTACCGTACTGTCCACCAATACAAGCATCGCTTTACTATCAGCACGCTTCTTTATATCATAAACTCGTTTTACCGCCTTCGGATTAGTTGCATCACAACCTATTCCCCAAATAGTATCAGTAGGATAAAGAATCACTCCTCCCTTCTGCATCACTTCACAGGCTTTCTTCAAATCCTCTCTAAAATCTTCGTTCATATCGTTTTTTATTATTTGGTTCTCATTTCAACAAGTTGCAAATGTAGCAAATCCTCTTGATAATGACGAGTTAAACTTGAAAAAAAGATGCCTTGACTGTTTCGGAAAACAATCAAGGCATCTTGTCCAAACAATAAGGATACTTTTATTCTCCCGTTATCTTCTATTTTAAAACAAAGTATTCGTATCCTCCACCAACCTGCCCATAGCCCAAGCCGCCCGGATATTCAGTTCTCTATCCAAAATCAACACATCGGCATCCATATCTTTCTGCAATGCCCCCTTCCGGTCATCCACTCCCATAATTCGTGCCGGAGTTTCAGAAGCCATCCGTACGGCATCAGCCAGCGGAATACCAGCTTTTACCATTGTTCGTACTAATACATCCATGGTTGCTATACTACCTGCCAATGAAGAATGATCAGCCATTTTGCACACACCATCCTCAATAATTACATTAGGATCTGTTATTTCCATTCCATCAGCAGCGGCATATGCCAAAGCATCCGTAACCAAACAAGTTTTTTCCACTCCCTTCAATTTATAAGCCAACCGAAGAATAGTAGCAGGTAAATGGATACCGTCAGCAATCAATTCGATAGTCATTCCGTCTGTCAGATAAACACTTTCCACTGTCCCTTCGTATTTATATTCACGACATTTATGGAATCCCGGCATGCCGTTATAGAAATGGGCAGTATGAGTAAACCCGGCTTCAAACGCAGCTTTTATCCCCTCGTATTCTGATTCTGTATGTGACACAGCCACTAATACTCCTTTTGACTTCAAATAGCGGGCAAATTCCAACGCACCCGGAAGTTCAGGTGAAGCATCCCAACGCTTGATGCAGTCAGTACTTTCCAATAAAGAAGTATATTCCTCTTTATCAGGATTCTTCAATTTCCCGGCAAACTGCTCACCTGCTCTTTTCGGATTCAGGTAAGGGCCTTCTACATGCAACCCCAAGACAGGACTATCCTTCTCGTTCATCAAAGTTTCGCATACAGCTACCGCCTTACGGATTTCTGAAAAAGGAGAAGAAGACAACGTTGGGAAAATACTGGTCGCCCCATGCTTCTGATGAGCTCTTATCGCTGCACGGAACGCCTCTTCCGTACATTCATTAAAATCGTGGCCACCACCGCCATGAGCATGCATACACACATATCCGGGTACAATATACATCCCTTTAGCATCAATCAGTTTCGCACCGATCAGTGCCAGGTCACAGTTAGTCACTTCCAGTATTTTATTATCCCGTATCAGTACAGAGCCTTCGTCCAACCAACCTTGCGGAGTAAAAATCTTGCCGTTAATAATTTGAGTTAACATGATTAGCGAGTATTAGATAATATTTATTTAATGCTTTTTGTAACAACAAAAGTAAACACTTCTATCGAGAAAGAAAAGTAAATTCTTCATTATCTTTTTTGTTTCTTCAATGAGAATATAGGCAGAAACAAAAATATTCCAAGTATAGACATAACTAACCCGCCTATAGTACCTGCCGCCAAAGGAAACCAGAAAGCCTCTTTTCCATCCCCCACCATAAAAGGAATAAACCCCAGAATAGTAGAAACAACCGTCAGAAAAATAGGCAGAATCTTCGAATTCCATGCTTTGGTAAAAGCACGTGCCGGTAATAACAGAGGATATCTTTTTCTTATCGCATTATATTCATTTAGAATATAAATACTGGCATTCACTGTAATACCGCAAAGTAATACAAAAGAAGCAAATCCACCCTGATCAAAATTCAGTCCGAAAAGATAAAACGTAAGGAATACGCCAATGTAGGATATCGGAATGACAAAAATGATAGCCAAAGGCTGTTTCAAGGAATTAAACAAAATAGCGGTCGTAAAGAAAATAATGGCGATCACAATCAGCAATAATGCATATTGCTTGTTATCTTTCTTATTCCATGACCAATAATCCTGATCATTTTCGGCTGTATATCCCATAGGTAATACCTTATTAAATTCCTCCAAATCCTTCTTCAACAGTTTTTTTCCTTGTTCGGATGAACCGATATATTCATATTGCAGGCAAAGACGATATTGTTGGTTTTCTTTTGCAACTTTCTGGGGTGACTGTCCTTTCTGAACAGTAGCGAAATCGGCCAGTTTATAAGAACGGCCATTGATGAAAAACGGTATATTAACCAAGCCCCATACATCATATTGCTGCCCTTGGAGCGATGAAAGCTTCAGTTGTTCCGTCTGATTATCAAACAACACGTTACCACAATAAATATCCCGTCCGAATACAGGGCGCAAAGCGGTAAACAGCTGCGTGGCTGTAACATTCTCTTTCGCCATCCTCAGCTTGTCCAAATCCAGATAAAACTCACTATAATCATCTTTCCACCAAGAAAACTCCGAATTTACCGTCACTTCCTTGATACGGCGGTGTAATAACAACTTCTCCTTCAGCCGTTCCGTCCAATAAGAAAGTTCGTCGTAATTATACCCATACAGTTTCACACGGAAACTGCCGGCACTCTCACGCACATCGTTACTGAATCCCTGATCTTGCAAACCATATACGCTCCAGCTACCACCTCCCAAAGTCAGTGCCTTACTGATTATATTAGCTTTCAAAGTATACGGGAATCCGCTCCGCTGATTTTCTTTTGTAAAATAAAATCTGAATATTAGCCTGACGCGCATTTATAGATATACGTCTGAAACTGCCTAATTTCCTTAAAATCGCTCAGATAAGTTTCCATCCTCTTTATCAGCACATTCATCTGCTCTAATGTACTGCCATTAGGCAAAGTAGCATAAACGGAAAGCACCACTTCACCTTCATCTCGATTGAAATAACTTCCCTCGTATACTTTCTCTGCAAAAAGACGGAGACTACCACCTAAAGCCTTGTTGATTACCGGCTTTACCTTATCCTTGAAAGTGGAATTATCAAATACCTTATTATAATATTCCACCCATTTACCTTCTCCTTCCATCTTCTCGGGCAGCATAAATACAGGCAGACCGAACCCCAGCAGCAACAGCAGGCAAGCTATCACCCTGAAACGGCATAAATAATAAATCAACCCTTGATAGAAACGGGTAAAATAGACAGTCAACCGTTTCATAAAAGTAGGTCTGAGCAGAAAACGTCTTCTTTTTCTTCTCTTTTTCTTCTTCAAACCTATTTTATCAATCATGGACGGAACAAAGAATAGGCAACAAACAAAGATACAGCCAGATTGATAATGACCACCGCTGCAAAATCCTGCAAGTTCAGACGTATCTTCTCATCCAGAAAGAAGATAATAACCAATGCCCCGATAGTAGTCAGCGTGGCTGCCAGTACAGAAACAAACGCCTTCAGATTGCGGCGATGCAGAATATGGTCTGTCATCACTATCGTATTATCGATCACCAAATTCAATGAGATGGTAATGCCCGCCAATGAATAAAGCTGCATTTCCAAACCAAATGTATAATAAAGAATGACGGCAACAGATATATTAACCACCAGACTGGCCACAATCAGGAACAGATAACGCAGATTCCGTGTTATCAACGCTACAAACAACAATAGAATCAATACAGTCAGTCCGGTACGAAAATAAATCTTATCCAATTCTTTCTGAATATATTCCGTAGCATCATAACTGATATGCACCTCATATCCCGGAGGCATCTTCTGTTGCAACTCACCCATAAGGTGCTTCACTTCCCCACTTAAATTTAATTGGTTGGCTGTTTCCTCGGCAGTGACATACAGGTAAACAGAGTTCAACCCGTTTATCCGGTAATAACTTTGCGGTCGTTCTTCCACATGCCTTACCTTTATCAGTTTATCCAGCATAACCATCGTTCCATCTTCGGCTTGCAGTTGAATGGCTCCCGGTTCAAATTCCATTTCTTTTTCAGTAGATGTACGTACCAGTCTGATCCACTCTCTGCCCTCCGCACCTTTTTCAATAGAACAGATCCCCAGAAACTCTTTTTCATAATGGCGGTTAATGGCCCGTTGCACAGCCTGCAGTGTGATTCCCAAATGTGAAAGCTGGTCACTGTCATACTCCAACTGCCACTCCATAGGTGTAGCTCCATTCAGTTCCACTTTATAAATCCCCTTCAACTGTCCCAATACCGGCTTGATATTCTCTTCCGCATACTGCTGAATCAAAATAGGATTGGCAGGCGCATTCAGTGTATAAGTAATAAAAGGTCTGGACGCCTTATCATCCGAACGTCGCGTACTGATTTGAGGGTAACTCACCCCCTCGGGCAGTTGAGGCCAGGTCTGTCTGATGATGGTAGACACTTCAAAGCGGGTAACGTCAATATCCGCATGCTTATCCAATTCCAAAGAAATTGAGCCGCTGCCGTTATCCGAAGTAGAGTTCACCTTCCTGATTCCCTTACTCTGGCCATCATCGCCTCCAGTTTACTGGTAACCTCCGCCTCAATAACCCGTGACGAATTGCCGGGCATACTGAAAGAAACAGTCAGACCGGGCAAGGTACGCGACGGCGCCAGCTTAACCGGCAACAACGGTACTAATACCACCCCTATCAGTGACAGACAGACAAATGTCACTATCAGAGTAAACGAGGAGAGGTTACGCGGATTACTCATCGATAAATTCCAGTATTAAAATCAAACTTGTCCGCCAGAGAAAAACCGGACTCAAAATCGTGCAGCGTCAGTTTACGTATCTTATAATAATTCAACCAATAATTCTGCAAAGCCGAAATATAATTTTTCTGCGCTTCCTGCTGGCGGTTCAACGAAAGAGTAAGACTATTCACATCCGCCTTTCCGATGATAAAACGTTGGCGTGTCTGCTCGTATGCCATTACGGCAAGGTCCAAAGCCTCCTCCGCACTCGCAATCAAACTCTGCTGAATGTTAAAATCATTCACCGTCATAATCACCTCTTCCTCCACACTCAGTTCTTCCTGACGAGCGGCAATCCTCACCACATTCAGATTATTTCTCGCCATATTATATTTACCCTTTCTCACTCCCCAGTCAATCAAAGGAATAGAAACACTGACAGAAACCAAATCCTGTTGCAAAGGATGTCTGTAGGCATCTCCCAGTTTATCCGCCACCTGGTTAAAACCCACACTGGCATTAAAACTAGCATTGAAACGGGATTCTTTCTTTGTCTTGTCCACATTCTGTTCCGCTTCCAGCACATTCTGCCGTTGTTCCAGGAAAGTAGGATTATTCTCTTTGGCCCGCATCAACGCATCATCTACCGGAATCATCTTTCCTGTGGGACGTCCCGGTATATCCAATTCAATCACGGTATTCTTATCCAGATTCAGAAAGGAAGCCAATGAAAACATAGCGCGTTTCAAAGCAATCTGCGCATTCTGCAACGTATTATGCGCATTCACTTTGTCCAGTTGCAATGTCAGCAAATCGGCACGTGATATCGCTGCTATCTTATGACGCTGGAGCCCGATGCTATAAAGGGTATCACTGGACGCCACATTCTCCTCCGCCAAGCGGTAATCCGCCTGTGCCATAGCCAACGCAAAGAAATAAGTCACCGCTTCTTCTGAAACCATTTCCGTGTTATAAATGAATTGCTTCTTCACCTTTCCATACTTCAACGGCTCTATTTTCCGGTCCCAACGAAAAGCATTATATCCCAACAGGCTCTGTTGATATCCCACACGCACAGGGATACTGGAATATTGTGTAGACTTTGAGTCACCGAAATTACGCATAAAGTCCAGTTCCGAATCAATATAGAAAGTACCGCCCGTCCAGTCCAGATTCTGTTTGATACTCAATCCGCCTGATGCACTGAACATCTGTTGTTCACGATACACATCCATATCCTCATTCGAATCATAACGCTGGGTGATATAGCGATAATATTTAGCCGGAGTCAGATCCAGCGTAAGACTCGGCAAACGGTTCGCCTTGTAAGTACGATATTCCCAATATCCCGACAAATAAAGATTCTGATATCTGAAAGCGGACAAGGAACTATCATTCGCAATCTCTATCGTACGTTGCAAATCCAGCTTCACCACCTGCTGCGCCTTTACCCCGAAAGACAGCATACATCCCACTATCCATATACTAATGTACTTCATTCTTGTCATGTTTTCTATAAATAAACCAATATATCAAAGGAATGATAAACAAGCTGACCAAAGTTCCCACCACCATAGAGCCAATCATGGCAATAGACAAAGGCTTCTGCATCTCCGACCCCATATCCGAGGTAAACAGCAACGGAACCATTGCAAAAATAGTTGTCAGCGAAGTCATGATAATTGCCCTCAACCTGCGCCTGCCTGCTGTATGAATGGCTTCCACCAAGGCATCCCCGCTTTCCGTAATTCATTGATGGCATCCATTTTTAAAATAGAGTCATTCACC
>ENA-OQBV01000371-OQBV01000371.1-human-gut-metagenome-genome-assembly--contig:-NODE-371-length-25626-cov-7.659987_pt1 | contig 25626 bp, 26 predicted proteins | sample MGYA00242750_ERZ504559 | MGnify/ENA primary metagenome ERZ504559 (study PRJEB26092, sample SAMD00036230) | human gut metagenome | host: Homo sapiens | study: EMG produced TPA metagenomics assembly of... | reverse complement strand
CCATCTGTTCATATCCATCTGCGTATTTTTCACTGGAAGAACCGAAACGTCTTCTTTGTGCAAGCGCAAGACGGTCTGAAAGCATTGCGTTCATAAATTCCAGTTCTTTCTGCTTGTCTTTCAGAAGCTGTACCTCGGTCTCTTTTTTTTGAACCTGATTCTGCATGATTCTCATAACTTCCATCATGTTTTCACGGCTCATGTTATTCAGCTGTTCCTCTGTAAAAAACGGATCCATCCGGCAATCTCCAAACTCTTATATGATAATTACAGTATAGCATAGAAAGTCCAGCTGTTCGAGAAAAATCAACGTTTTACTGTGTAGGAATATATACCGATATCCACAAGTATTTCGTGCTTTTTGCGAATTGACAAATCCGTTCTTTATACAACAATCTTTGGATGTCTTTCTTCAAAAGCTCCCTTCGGAGTAAGTGAAAGACCATCACACAGCCAATGCATTTCTTTCAGGGTCACTTTCTGTAATTCATCCGGAGTATCCGGCCAGTGAAAGGAATCTTTGTCAAGCCTCTTCATCAAAATCCAGAAACCGGATCCGTCCCATTGCAGAATCTTAATAGAAGTCCGCCTGCGGTTGCAGAACGCAAACATGCAGCGCGAATAGGGATCAAGTTTGAATTTCAGCTTGATAATTGCAGCCAGTCCGTGATAGCTTTTTCTCAGATCGGTAGCTCCACAGGCAAGGTAAACAGTTGTGCCACCTGCCAGATCAAGCATGATCTTTCAGCCCCTGGATCAGAACACGAAAAAATTCCGGCGGGCATTCAGGCATCACTTCAATCCGAATAGCATTTGTGATAAAAATGCGGACTGGAGCCGGGCTGATATTCAAAGTCTCATTCTTTGAAATCTCTTTTTCCGTTGGCATTTTTGCAAAAATCATATCTGTATCTGATTGTTCGTCCAATTTTTTCAGCTTGCGCATCCAATAATTCATTGTAGAGACTGGAACGTGATGTTCCTGACACCATGTTTTGCAAGTCTGCCCACTGAATTGAAATTCATGGATTCTTTCAGACCACAGCGTGATTTTTTCATCTGTTTTCATAATGATACAGTTTCCTTCCTTTGTTATGAAAAGAGTGTATCAGAAAAATATAGTTGCGGACAGATACGGATGATTACGTACTTACATTACATATGCACAAATGGAAAAGCTTATCAGTGATGTTTACGAAAAATTACAGATTGATGATAAATTTGCCTTTAAATCTAACAAAACATACTACAATATTAGTCTGAATAAAATTATGTATTTTATGAGTAAAAAAAGAATTACAAATGTATATTTTATAGATAAAATTTGTACATTTTATGGTAAAATGAATGATGTAGAAATAAATTTGAGGAAGAAGCAGGTGGACTTCTGGAGGATACATCATTCGTTTTGGTTAATCCGAGGTATATAGAAGAGTACCATTACGACAAAGTTGTTCTGCAGAATGGCATATCATTGGAAATCAGCAGAGCAAAGAGGGAGAATACACGTTTGATGTACATGAGGAAACTTGGAAAATAGGGAGAGAGAGAGGAAGGAAAATGACAATCGCATTAATATTGGTAGAAATATTTACAGTGATTATGCAGAGAAATGTATGTGAAAAAGCATTTGACCGAAAACCGGCAGGAACAGCGGTACAGTTCATGGTATGGGCAGCTTTTTATATTATTTCAAATGTGACTACATATTTTTTTGAATTGCCGTCATGGCTAAATATGGTAATTTTTTCAGTGACCTTTTTTGGCGTTTTAACCTGGTTATATGAAGGTTCTATTAGAATCAAACTTGTGCTGGTTCTGTTTTTGTGTCTGATAGGAATGCTGTCAGAGGTGATGGTTTGCTTCATCGGAATTTTGTGCGGCATAGATATTATACATATGATGGGAAATACAGATGTCGCAATCATGTATACGATTTTATCAAAATTAGTCTGGTTTGTTGAAATCAAGATTGCGCTGCTGTTTTTGAAAAAGAATAAAAATATAGTAATCAGAAATATGGACTGGCTAGAGGTGTTTATTGTGCCGGTGAGCAGTATTTTTATTGTTATGGCGATGTTTGTACCATTGACAGATGAGTATGTATGGGCGAAATTGCTTGCATCCATATTGATATTGATTGTAAATCTTTTTACATTTTATAATTATAATGAATTACAGGAAAAAGCATTGTATCAGGCGGAAAGGCAGTTCTTGACGCAGCAGGTGGAAAATTATGCGGTTCAGCTTCAGGAAATGAGTAAAACATGGCAGCAGGCACGGGAGTACCGTCATGATATGAAGCAAAGGTATCTTTTGATTGAATCCTATTTAAATCGAAATGAATATGAAAAGATACGGGAACTATATCAGCAAAGTGTAGAGACTTTAACGGAAGAGGACAATCTTGCAAAGACAGGGAATGTAAGTTTTGACACAATAGTCAATTACAAGGCGGCAGTTGCTCAGAAGAACCATATAAACGTAAAATTGGATACCATGATTCCATATGATATGAAATTAGAGGACGTCGATTTATACAGTCTGTTGGGAAATCTGTTTGATAATGCGATTGAAGCAGCTAGTAAAGTAGACATAGAAGAGAGAGAGATAAAACTGCTGGCAAAAATGTCTGGAAATAATTTGTATTTGGAAATGGAGAATCCCTATACTGGCAATCTGAGAAAACAGGGGCGGAATTATCTTACAACAAAAGGGGATAAGAATGAACATGGATTAGGGCTTAGAATTGTAGAAAATATTATCAACCGTCATAGCGGTCAAATGATTATAGATGATAAAGAGAATTATTTTAGAATAAAAGTGCTTCTTTATAATATTGGAAAATAGTATTAGAAATAAGAGCGACTGTCGTAATATGTGTATTGCGGAACCCAGGTGTTGAAATCAAGCAGATTTTGGCACCTGTTTTTTTGCCTGAAAACAAAAAGTTACAAGTAACAATGAAGTTTTTTACAAAAATAGGGAGAAAAAAAAGAAAGCCATATACTTTGGGATATACGCAGTAACCTACAGAAGAAAAATGGAGGAAAATGCAGCATATCCCAGTAAACATGAGAAGACTGATAAAAAGTACTGCTCAAAAAGCGGTGTATGAGATATGGAAGAAACAAGTAAAAAGGCAAATGCCAAAATGCTTGTTAATTTCATCATACACTGCTTTTTTGTTTGACATAAGAGTGGCTCGCGAAGCGTGTCACTCGTTGTTTTTCATGAAGTTCATGAAGTGTAATATCCGGGCGCTGCCCTTTTCGATTTTGAAAATTTACAAAATCGGAAAGGAGCAAGTCAAAGATGGCAGAAAGAGAAAAATATTATATCGGATTGAACGGACAAATCTTTGAAGTCAGTAAGGAACTTTACGAGACATATTACAAAGGGCAGCGCAAGGAGAAATACTTTACCCATGATCTGAAGCAGGAACATACAAAGGTGGATAAGGAAACCGGAGAGATGATTGTCATTCCCAGCAGGGAAGATTCTTATGAGCGGCTTCTGGAAGCAGAGAAGCAGTTTGCAGAGAAAACGGAGAAAGTAGAGGATGTGGCAGTTCGGGCGGTCATGCTGGAGTAATTGAACGAAGCCTTACGTACACTTACAGACGAGGAGACAGCTATCATTCATGCCCTGTTCTACCAGGAGATCAGTGAGGTGGAACTGGCGAAAAAATTAGGAATAGCCAGAACAACCTTACAGTCACGAAAATATAAGATTTTAGAGAAATTGAGAAAATTATTGTAAACTATTGCCTCTTCATTTATTGGCTAAGTAGATGAAGGGGCAATAATCAGTTATATAATAAATCAGCAGATTCTTGATGGTAATTCAATTATAAAGACAATTACCATGCTGAAAATATAAAGAATATGGCAACTAAAAATGTATGATTGCAGATATATATGCTAAATATTATTATATGTCTTATCTACAAAATAAACCAGGAGGTTTTTGCAATGCTTTTAAAAGAAGAAATCAATAAATATTTGAATTATTGTAAATTTCAAAAGGAACTTGATGATAAGACAATAAAGGCATATAAGGCGGATTTGGAACAGTTTATTACAGTAATAGGAGAAAATAATCCAGATAAAGAAATGCTGAATGCATATCTTGTATACCTTCACCGTATGTATAAGCAAAAAACAGTCAAGAGAAAAATTGCCAGCGTGAAGGCACTGTTTCGTTATTTAGAGGAAGAAGAACTGATAGAGATAAATCCATTCCATAAAGTAAAGACAAAGTTTCGGGAGGAAGTGATTTTACCCAAAATTATTCCGAGAGATATTATAGAGCAGTTGCTGAATCATCTTTATAAGGAAAGAAGTATTAAAGAATATTCAGAGTGGCGTAAAAAAATCATTTTAAGAGATATCGCAGTAGTGGAGACACTTTTTTCTACAGGGCTGCGCATCTCGGAATTGTGCCATTTGCAAAATAAATATGTAGACTTAAAAAACGGTGTGTTATGTATTCAGGGCAAGGGAGGAAAGGAGAGATATCTTCAAATAGGAAATAATGACGTACTGTCTATATTGAATGCCTACAAAAAGTACTTTGAAGATGAGATAAAGAAGCAGGGATATTTTTTTGTCAATCGTTATGGAAATGCGCTGTCTGAGCAATCAGCCAGGAGCATGATACATAAATATGCCGGTGAAATTCAGGCAGATATAAATATTACACCGCATATGTTCCGGCATTCCTTTGCTACTTACTTGATGGAAGAAGATGTAAACATCAGATATATACAAAAAATGCTTGGGCATGCTTCTATTACGACAACAGAGATATATACATATGTGACGACTGAGAAGGAAAAAGAGATACTGCAGACAAGACATCTGAGAAATAAGATAAATATAGGAGAAAATTTCGATAATTTGGTATATTAAGATTGCTAAATATTGGGAAAGTTTGTATAATTAATATAGTAACGATAATTCCTAATTATCGTTACCATATTAAAATAAAATGAATTTTTTTTTCGGCAGGCCCCTTTACCTAGCGGCGAATTAGGTGAAGGGGTTTTCTTTTGTCTAAAATATTCCCCTTTTACTGCACTTTGACAACTTCATATCTGTGCATCAGGCACACATCCGACCGGCCGGAGAGCCGGAAAGCACAAGTCAGGGTACGCCATGACGGATCAGTGTGAAAAGAACCGCACTATCCTGAGCGGAAACTACCTGTGGCTTTACTGCCCGTGGTGGGGCAGGATGCGATGATACCGGTCGGAAATAATGATACTTCCACGCCAGTGGCCCGCATAAGTGACGGGAAAATGCACACCCACGTTTGAGAAAGAATGTGGGCGGCTTTTATGATGCCTGCTTACCGGCAGGATGGCTGATGCACCTTTTTATAAAGCAGTAGAAATCATGGGCTGGATGGAAGCTCATTTTTGTTAGTAAAAAGCCAAACCGATACCTTCCAGTCTATTCCTGTGCTGCTTTATGGCACTAAGAAATTTTAGGAGGCGTAACGATGGCAAAGAGTGCAGAAGAATTATTAATTTATTTATTTGATGAGATTTTACCGAAACATGGAATGAATCTGAGGGTAAAACAGAAAGAACTTTCTCTTGAAATGCTCCGGGCATTGCAGGAAAACAAACTGGCTTTATGTGAGGCGGAAGTGGGGACAGGAAAAACTCACGCATATATCCTTGCACTGACGGTACATAACATTTATTCAGATAAGAAGATTCCGGCAGTCATATCAACATCCACCATAGCCCTGCAGAAATCATTGACAGAGGAATACATACCGCAGATATCCGGCATCCTTTTAGAACACCATGTAATTGACAAACCATTATCTTTTGTGGTGCGGAAAGGAAAACGGCATTATGTCTGTGACTCCAGATTGAAGATATATGAGACATCCATAAAAAAATTGCAGAGAGAAGTGGATGCCAATCTGATACTGGAACTGGCAAGGCTTGGGGAGCAGGAATTTGACAGGATTGATTTGGATGATGCCGTGCTGACACCCTATGTAAAAGGCAGAATCAACGTGTTTCGCTGCAATAAGTCATGTCCTTATTCGCTTTTATGCAGATTTATGAATTTTAAGAAAAAGTGCATGACGGATAATTTTGATTTTCAGATTACGAATCACAATTATATCCTTGCCGATCTAATCGGACAGAAGCAGGGCAGAAAACCTCTCTTTCCGAGATATGGGGCAATGGTGTTTGATGAGTCCCACAAGCTGATAGATGCCGCAAGACAGATGTACCGCACAGTCTGGGACGAGCAGGATGCGGAACTTATCGTGACTTTGAGTGAAGCGAACAGAAGAACCGCAGCCATGGATGAACTTACTGTGTTACGGAGTCAGCTTGCGGAATATAACAGACAGATATTTGACAGACTGGCGGGAGATTTAGCAGGAAATCATACCAGAGAGGGAAGCAGGATTGAAATAGTGATAGGTTCCATGGAAAAAAACTTATATGAGGCACATGGCAAAGGCTTTGGAGCAGCTCCCTTATCCTATCAGGAAAACAGCGGACAGAAAATGCGGATGCAGGGCCTGAAAAAGCGTTGTCAGGAGCTGACGGACAAGCTGACCGTATTTCTAAACAGCGGAAATGCAATCTGCTGGATGGAAAAGAGGGAGAACGGCAGGCTTGCTCTGTGTGCGGTCCCGATGGAACTGGAACAGATTTTATTCCATGACATCTGGAGCAGACCGATACCGGTTATTATTACGTCCGGCACAATGTCAGTCCGGGGTGATTTCAGTCACTTCAAGAGAATGACAGGGATTTCCTTTGCAGCTTTATCAAGAATCATGGAAACCAGCAAGTCCTCACCCTTTGATTTTCAGAGTAACGGTCTGCTCTATATACCAGAGCGTATGCCGTTTCCGAATATCCGGGATGACAGATACATACAGGCGATCATGGAGGAAATAGTGCAGATCGTGTCTGCTACTCATGGGCATACCCTGATCCTTTTTACATCCTATTGGCTCATGGAGAGGGTGTTTTATGGTCTGAAGGAGCAGCTTTCTGATTATCCGCTGTTTCTCATGGGCAGAGGTAGACTGGATGTAATAAGTAGCTTTAGAAGAAGCGGAAACGGAGTGCTGTTTGCCAGTGACAGCGCCGGAGAGGGGATTGACCTTGCAGGGGATATCCTTTCCAGTCTGATCGTGGTAAAACTGCCATTTCCTGTGCCTGATCCGGTCATGGAATACCAGAGAAACCAGTATGAGGACTTTGATTTATACCGTAGGGACATCATCATCCCGGAAATGCTGATTAAGCTAAGGCAGTGGTTCGGGCGCGGCATCCGCCGGGAAAAGGACACCGCGGTATTTTCCATCTTAGACAGCAGGGCATCCCTGCGTGGCAGATACCGGGCAGAAATTCTGAATACCCTGCCGACCATGCCGGTCACGGACAGGCTCATGGATGTGGCAGACTTTATCATAAGGAAGAAAGCAGACAGTTATTTTATGGATAAGGAAAATGCTATAGCATAGGACAATCCGGTAAAAGAATAGACTTAGATAGCAGCAAGATTATGCTGTCCGGAAAGGAGAGAAGCCTTGGAACTGACAAAGGAAAGACTTGAAGAAATGGCTGCCGTGGATATAAGGACGGTAGATATTTCCACTCTGACTGATTTGAGGGACATAGAGATTGATACATCCCTGCCTGTGGAGAAGAAGCTGGATGCGTTTGCAAGGCAGACGAATAATGTCTATGTCAATCGGATCGGTGATTATGTAGTTAAGGTCAGGTTCCAAAAAGACGGAGCCAGCATAGATGATAAAATGGCGGAATATCTGCAAAGGTTATCCGAAATTCATATTTGAAAAATTTATATTTGGATTGAAAAATCCTCTTATCTATGCTAACCTAATATCAGGACAAATCAGCGTAACTCCTGATTTTATGGAATGGAAAAGCCACCGGCTTCCCCCTAACAAAAAAGTCAGGAGTGATAACATGAAAGAACAATCTAAATTCTTTGCCGCCATGTATCTGCGTCTTTCCAGAGATGACAATGTGAAAGCGGAGCATGATGGCAACGCCATGATAAATGGCGTATCTAAAGCCGAAAGCAACAGCATAGGAAGTCAGAGGGAGTTGATCCGTTCCTTTTTAAATGAACAGGAGGATATTGAACTCTATGACATTTATGTAGATGATGGCTTTTCCGGCAGTAATTTCGACAGACCAGAATTTAACAGAATGATGAAAGATATTGAAGCGGGCAGGGTTAACTGCGTGGTTGTGAAAGACCTGTCCCGTTTTGGGCGCGATTACATTGAAGCCGGGAGGTATCTGGAAAAGATATTCCCTGCTTTTGGTGTGCGTTTCATTGCCTTGACCGACCATTATGACAGCATATCAGCAGATACCGGAGAACGCCAGATTGTGCTTCCGGTCAAGAACTTTATCAATGATTCCTATTGCCGGGATATTTCCACCAAGGTAAAAAGCCAGCTTGCAGTGAAGCGGAAAGCGGGGGAATGCTTATCCCCTTTTGCCGTATATGGCTATCGCAAGTCTCCGGAGAATAAGAACAAGCTGGTGGTGGATGATTATGCGGCAGAGATTGTACGCAGGATATTCCGGTGGAGAATTGAGGGAATGGCGGTGTCTGCCATTGCAAAGAAGCTGAACGAGCTGCACATTCTTTCCCCGAAAGAATATAAAAAGTCTACGGGGCTTAACTACCGGGGCGGGTTTACCGGCGGCTCCGGTTCACAGTGGAGCAGTTCATCGGTGAAGCGTATCCTGACCAATGAAGTTTATCTGGGGCACCTGCTGCAGGGCAGGACAGAGAAAGTCAATTATAAGGTGAAAAAGAGTGTTGAGAAACCAAAGGAAGAATGGGTGCGTGTGGAAAATACCCATGAGCCAATTATTTCAGACAGTGATTTTGAAGCGGTACAGAATCTTCTTCAGACGGACGGACGGGTAAGCCCGGAAAGCAAAAGCTTAAGTCCATTCATGGGACTTCTGTTTTGCGGGGACTGCGGCGAACAGATGGTGCGGCGCAGAGTCCGGTATAAGGAATCCAATAAGGTGTACTATATCTGTTCCACAAAAAACCGGGGCGAGGGATGCAGCCGCCACAGCATAGAGGAAAATACTTTAAAGGAACTGGTGAGCATTGCGGTTCGCAGATATGCCAATGACTTTTTAGCGCAGAGTAAACTTTTTGAACAGGCGAAAGAAAAAGAGACAAATCTGGAAGCGGTTGCGGGATGCCAGAAGGAGCTTGCCCGGCTGAAACAGGAGCAGGATAAGTATTACGGTCTCTGCGCAGGGCTTTATGACGATCTAAGGCAGAATGTCGTAACAAAGGAAGAATTTGAACGTCTGCATAAGGAGTTTCAGAGTAAGGCACAGGAACTGGAGAAAGCACAGGAACAGCAGCAGGATCTGATACGGAGGATGCTACAGAAGGGTGTAGTTAGTGCTTCAAGGCTGGCAAAATTTCAGGATTCCTTGAAACTTGCAGAAATTGACCGGCATACTTTAACAAGTCTGGTAAAGCGCATTTATGTGTACGAGGATAAAAGGCTTGAGATAGAGTTCTATTTTCAGGATGAATACCAAATCATGCAGGAATATGTCGCTGCACTTTCAGGGCATGAAAACGGCAGGGAAAGGAGTGCGTGAGTATGGGAAGAACATCAAAGAGACAGTCAGCGGGAAAAGGGGCGGGCACACCTGCGAGCACTTCCGGGGTGCAAAAGAACAGGCAGTATAAGGCTGGTATTTATGCCAGACTCTCCGCAGATATAGACAAAAAAGTTTGCAGGCAAACTTCAAAGAATGAATCAGTAGAGGTACAGATAGAGATTGCAAAGAAATTCATTGAGGAATGGAACGGAAAACATACGGATAAAATTGAAGTGGCAGACTGTTACATCGACCTAGGAAAGACGGGAACCAATTTTAATCGTGATTCATTTCAGCGGCTGATGCAGGATGTCCGCATGGGAGACATTAACTGTGTGATCGTAAAAGACCTGTCCCGTTTTGGCAGAAATTATCTGGAAGCCGGAAATTATATAGAGAAGATTTTCCCGTTCCTTGGTGTGCGTTTCATAGCCGTGGCGGATGGCTTTGATACCGGGGCAGGCGGCAATGAAACGAAACAGATGGTATCGGAAATCAAGAATCTGGTAAATGATATGTATGCTAAGGATTTTTCCGTGAAAGCGAAAGCTTCTCTGGCACAGAGAAGAAAAGAAGGCTCCTATGTGGGCGGTCCTGCACCTTATGGGTATAAAGCAGTCTGGGAGGGCAAAGTACGCAGGCTGATACCGGATGAAAATACGGAGGAGATTGTCAGATACATTTTTCAGAGATTTATTGAGACGGAAAGCTATACGGCAGTTGCGGATGATCTGAACACTCGTAAGATCAATCCGCCGGCGGTCTATCACAAAACGGGAGAGGTCTACTGCCCACCGGATGCAGCTTACAAAGGATGGGATAAAAGTGGTGTGGAACGCATTATTAAAAGTGACACTTACGCTGGAAAGCTGGTACAGGGAAAGACCAGCATTACTGCAAGGGATGAAAATAACCGCATTCACAAGCCGGAAGATGACTGGGTGGTAAAAGAAGAAGCCCATGAGCCGCTGATCACGCCGGAGATTGGGAAGGGAGCGGCCGGAGTAAGGAGAAAACTGCGGGAGCAGACAAAAAGCCATGCTCATCCAACGGAAGGTTGCCCAATCGGAGAAAATATTTTTGACAAGGTGCTGTACTGCGGCGTATGCGGGCGGAAAATGACAAGACACAGCTATGTGAAGCACTATGCAGATGGCAGCAGGATGCGGATAGATGGATATTTCTGCTTAAACGGCGGGGCGACCAAGACGGATAAGTTGTCCGTCCTCTAACCGTATCCCCCAAAATGTGCTGACGGATATTCTTTTTTCACTGTTAGAAAAAGAGTTTGATACCAGTCTGAAAAAAAAGAGAATATATCTGGATAAGGCAGGAGAAATCATCTGGCAGAAAAAGCAGGAGCTGGAGCGGAGCCTTCGATCCGTAACTTACGCAAAAGAAAGACTTGCAGAGGAAGAAAGTGATAAGTATATGGCATACCGCATGGGCAATCTTTCACAGAAAGACTATGTGGAGTATAAGATGTGCAAAGAAAATAGGCTGCGGGATTTGGAGAAGCAGGAGAAGAACTTCAGAGAGCAGGAAGTAAGCCTTGAACGTGACGGAGAAACCTATCTGAAAGCAGTCCGTGTATTGATAAAACTAAAGAATGAACAGGTACTTACCAGGGAGCTTATTGAATCGCTGATAGATAAAATCTATGTGTATCCGGGGAAAAGGGTGGAAGTCTTATTTACATACAGTGATGCACTGGTGGAAAGGCAGGTGAAAAAATGACAGACAGCAGGAAGATTGCAATCTATCTCCGCCTTTCCATAGAGGATGATGCCCTGGACGGTAAAGCTTCCACAGAGCAGCGGGAAAGCAACAGTATTTCCAATCAGCGGAAAATGCTTTTAGATTATATCAGAAATGATGCTGAACTAATGGGACAGGAGGTTGCAGAATTTTGTGATGACGGTTTTTCCGGTACGAATATGGACAGACCGGGGCTGCAGGAGATGTTAAAACAGGTAAAGCAGAGTAAAATTAGTTGTATTCTGGTAAAGGATATGTCCCGGTTTGCAAGGGATTACATAGAACTGGGTGATTATCTCAACCAGATTTTCCCCTTTATGGGAGTGCGGTTCATTGCCGTAAATGACCATTATGACAGCAGGGAGCATGAAGGAAGTACCACCCCGCTGGATACTGCTTTCCAGACGCTTCTCTATGACCTTTACAGTAAGGATATATCGGTCAAAGTAAAAACATCATTTCAAAATAAATGTGCAAATGGGGAATATGTATTCGGACAGGTTCCTTTTGGCTATGCCAAGAGTGAAATTGAAAAAAATACGGTGATTGTCAATGAAAAGGAGGCAGAAATCGTCCGCCATATCTTTTCACTGGCAGAAGAGGGAATGGGAAGTACGCAGATAGCAAAAGAATTGATTGCGGAACACACGCCGACTATCACGCAGATGCGTTATCCTGAAAGGAAAATGACAAGGGAGCATCCTGCATGGAGCAATACGGCTGTGAGGGGAATCCTGAATAACCGTTTCTATCTAGGCGAAATGGCTTATGGCAAATCAGTCCGCAAATCTGTGGGAAGCAAAAACGGGATTGCTGTGCCAAAGGATGAGTGGAAAGTCATTACAGATCATCACGAGCCGTTAGTAACGCCGGAGATTTTTGCACTTGCGTCTGCTTACCGCCCGGAACAATCCACAAAAAGGAAACGTGAAAAGCATCCACTGACAGGGAAAATATACTGCGGCGGGTGTGGGTATTCGATCAACTATAAGCCGCAGAGCAGTAATGGCAAGATGCCGAACCATTTCTGGTGCAGGAAACATTCCCTGTTACAGATACCGGATTGCTGTACTTATTTTAGGGCAGACATTTTGGAAGAGATTGTGTTGACAGAATTGTACCGGGAGTTGATGCGCCGTGGAGACTTGATAAAACAGCGTGGGAGCCTTGAACAATTCCAGAAAGAAGAATGGAACAGACTGAATAAAGAACTGGGTAATTACCGGACGCAGTATCAGAGTTTGCAGACAGAGAAAGATACATTGTACGAAAGCTATGCTGTCAAGCAGATAGGAGCCGGAGAATACCGCAGCAGGGCGGATGGAATTGCTTTGCAGATGCAGGAGCTGTCATGTAAAATAGAAGAAACAGAACTTGCATTTGGTAGGCTTACGGAGGAATACAATCAACCGAAACAGGATATGAAAGAGATTATCCGGTTTTCTCAGATGGAAAAGCTGACGCAGGAAGCGGTGGATGTATTCATTAAAAAGGTTATCATATACAGGGATAAGAGAGTAGAGATTGAATGGAATTATGCTTTTGGGGAGGAATAAACTCCCCAAAGCAACTTGACACTAATTTACCATCAATTCACTCTGACTTGACACTAACTTACCATAACCCCAACGAAGTTATGCGGCTTTCAGCTATTTTGACTCAAAAAAGTTGTTGACATTAACTTGACATAAGAGGGCTGGGGTGCACTCTGCGTAGCACAGAGTCTGCCGGGGTGACACAGGAGGTTTTGGGAAGGGAGACCAGTATGAATGTAACATTTATTTTACTGGGGATAATCGGGGTAGTGTATGGGACACTGTTAGTTGGAATCGAATTTCGGAAATGGCGTGCGCGCATCCATTGCAGGGTGCCTGTGGATGCGGTATTTGAGAAAACAGTGACAAAGAAAATGGGCGATCGTGTCAGAACGTATGCGCTGTTTTCCTATCATTATCAGGAAAAAAAATTCCGCCAGTGCACGATGGAGAGGATTACGCGGAAAGAAAAAAAATCGCTGGAAAAAGGAAAAATTTATACGATCCGGATTAATGAGGAGAATCCAAAAAAACTGTGTTATCTGCGGAAAAATTTTCAGATGGAAGATCTGCTGACCTTTATTTTAGGCATGGCGTTCTGGCTGAGTGGTATTTTTTATCTGATCGGTGAATTTGTTTTTTTTAAATAAGTTGCCGAAACCGGATTTTTGTTTATAATAGAGATAAGGGCACTTTGACGTGCTACCGTGTGATAGTAACGGGATATAAAATAACAGATCTGTCTGAGGGACGTGAGGTTTGTTATGATAAAAATATCGAAGCAGCACGAGAAAAATGAAATGAGGAAAATACAGATGACAGAAAAACAGGAATTCTGGGATATTTACAATGAAAAAAAAGAGCGCACCGGCAGAACGATGAAACGGAATGACTGGTGTTTAAAGGATGGCGAATATCATCTGACCGTACTTGGCGTGATAAAAAGAACGGATGGACGTTTCCTGATCACCAAACGTGTTATGACAAAAGCGTGGGCACCGGGCTGCTGGGAGGTTTCCGGCGGTGCTGCGATGGCGGGAGAGGATTCTAAGACTGCAGTACTCCGTGAGATCAGGGAGGAGACCGGACTGGATGTTTCTGCGTGGGATGGCGGATATCTGTTTACCTACCGTAGAGATAATCCGGGAGAAGGGGATAACTATTTTGTGGATGTGTATCGTTTTTCTGCTGATTTTGACGAGTCAGATATCAAACTCCAGGAGGAAGAAACAGATGGATATCTGTTTGCTTCCGCTGAGGAGATCAAAAAACTTGGGGAGGAAGGAAAATTCCTTCATTATGACAGCATCAGACAGGCGTTTGTTTAGTCGATAATGTGGTGGTTTAACCATTTCCTTCCGTGGAAGCGTATCGAAAATACGATGGCGCGGAGCGTCCAGTCGGCAAACATACCGATCCAGACTGCAATCGGGCCAAATCCCCAAACACGGCAGAGATAGACACAAAGGCTCACACGGCAGAGCCACATGGTGCAGCAGGAGGTGATCATGGAGAATTTGACATCTCCGGCTGCACGCATGCCGTATGCCGGGATAAAAGATAATACCCAGGAGATCGGTTTGGTAATCGTGATAAAGATGACCATTTTAAAACACAGGTCAGCACTTTCCGCTTCCATGCCGCCTAACAGGGTGATTGGTTTTGTCAGGGCAAGCACAGTAAGACAGCTGATCACGATCGCTGCCTCGGCGAGCCAGGAAAGTTTTTTGATGTAATAAATGACCTCGTCTTTTCTGCCGGCACCGAGACACTGTCCAACCACAGTCATCAGTCCAATGCCGACACCGATTGCGGCGACACCGTTTAGATTTTCGAGGATATTTGTCATTGCCTGTGCAGCGATGGCGACGGTTCCAAGTGTGGAGACCGTAGACTGGATCGCGAGTTTACCGAACTGGAACATACTGTTTTCGATCCCGGACGGGATGCCGATGAACAGTATTTTTTTGATGAGTGAAAAATCAGGACGGATTGCGGCATAATTTTTAATAAAGATCGGTTCCTCTTCACTGCGCAGCTTGTAGATCACGACAACAGCGCAGAAGATGCGGGATACGAGGGTTGAAATTGCGGCACCCTCCACGCCCATCCCGAAAACAAAAATCAAAATAGCATTTCCACCGATGTTTAAGAAATTGGAAATGATGGAAATGATCATTGGTTCCCTGCTGTTATTCTGGGCGCGCATGATCGAGGCCCCGGCATCATACAGTCCGATAAAAGGAAAGGATAACAGGGTAAATAGAAAATAAATTTGAGAATTTGTCATGACATCTGTCTCCACGGCACCGAAAATGACGTGAAGCAGCGGACCACGGAATAAAAGGCAGATGGCAGACAATGTCACGGATAAAACGGTCATGACAAAAAGCACCTGTCTGGCTGATTCATTGGCAGCTTTTTTGTTGCTGCTCCCAAGATACTGGGAACACAGGATCGCACCTCCTGCAGCGAGTGCGGAGAGTGCCTGAATGACTAAAATATTGATGGAATCCACGAGGGATACTGCAGAAATGGCGGCAGAGCCGACGTTGCTGACCATCATTGTGTCGGCAGTTCCCATCAGGGAGGAAAGCAGCTGCTCAACGATGATCGGAACCAATAGTTTCCGCAGATCCTGATTGCTGTATAAATGTGCATCAGATGTACTCGTTTTCGTAAAGATCTTATTTTTCACACCAATCTCCATATCTATATGATTTTTTGAAAGACAAATTTCTTCCTTATATATTTTCCGAAGGTTATTCTAGCACCTTAGTCACGGTTTTTCCATAATAATAAAAAAATAATTCTTTGTTTTTTCATGGAAACAGTGTATAATCGATAAAGATTATCAATATCAACACGAAGGATAAAGAAAAATGACGCTAAAAGAATTAGAAATCGGAAAAAGTGCTGTGATTAAAGTAGTCTGGGGGAGAAGGGGCATTAAGACAGCATTTTTTAGATATGGGAGTAATACCGGGGGCAGAGGTAACCGTCATTAAATTTGCACCGATGGGAGATCCGATGGAACTGCAGATTCATGGATATGAGCTGACACTGCGGCTTTCGGATGCGGAGCAGATTGAAATTGAACTGATCAGTGAGCGCTCGCGCAGACATGAAGGTGCAAAAAACATCAATCAGTCCGTGCATCCGGGACTCGGAGAAGAGGGGAAATACCATGTGAAGGGAGATGGAAGACCACTGCCGGAGCAGGAAAACTGACCTATGCACTTGTCGGTAACCAGAATTGTGGAAAACTACATTGTTAATCAGTTAACCGGTTCAAACCAGCATATCGGAAATTTCCCGGGAGTGACAGTTGACCGAAAGGACGGGGCGATAAAAGGGCATCCGAATACCTCGGTGACAGATCTTCCGGGTATTTATTCGATGTCGCCATATAGCAGTGAGGAGATCGTTTCGAGGAATTTTGTACTTGAAGATAAGCCGAAGCGATGATCAATATTATCGATGCAACCAACATCGAGCGCAATCTGTACCTGACGATGCAGCTTTTGGAGATGGATATTCCGATGGTCATTGCATTAAATATGATGGATGAGATGACTGGAAACTCTGGTTCTGTGGATGTCAATGGCATGGAGGCAATGCTTGGTGTGCCGGTTGTCCCGATCTCAGCGGCAAAAATGAAGGTGTGGATGAGCTGGTACGTCATGCGCTTCACATTGCAAAATATCAGGAACGTCCGGGAAGGCAGGATTTTTGTGATGAGAGTGACTTTGGAGGAGCCGTGCACCGCTGTATCCATGCAGTTTCGCATCTGATCGAGGACCATGCGAAAGAAGCGCAGATACCGATCCGTTTTGCAGCTTCGAAAATCATTGAAGGGGATCATCTGATCTTAGAAAAACTGCATCTGGATGAAAATGAAAAAGAGGCGATCGAACATCTGATCGTTCAGATGGAAAAAGAGCGTGGACTTGACCGGAGTGCAGCGATCGCAGATATGCGTTTTACCTTTATTGAAAAAGTCTGTGAAAAGACAGTAGTAAAACCCAAAGAGAGCAGGGAAAGGATACGAAGCGAGAAAATTGACCGTATCCTGACCGGAAAATATACGGCAATCCCTTGTTTTATCGGTATCATGCTGATCGTGTTTTATCTTACGTTTCATGTAATAGGAGCGGGACTACAGAATCTTTTACAGATGGGGATTGATGCGCTGACAGCAGCAGTGGATCAGCTCCTTTCTGCTGCAGGTGTCAATGAAGTGTTGCATGACCTTATAATTGATGGTATTTTTACAGGAGTTGGAAGCATTTTAAGTTTTCTTCCGATCGTTGTGACGCTGTTTTTCTTCCTGTCTCTGATGGAGGACAGTGGATATATTGCCCGTGTTGCATTTTTTATGGATAAGTTATTACGAAAGATCGGACTCTCTGGAAGAAGTATCGTTCCGATGCTGATCGGTTTTGGGTGTACGGTTCCGGCAGTAATGGCGACACGTACACTGCCAAGTGAGCGTGACAGAAAGATGACGATTCTGCTTACACCATTTATGAGCTGTTCGGCAAAACTTCCGATCTATGCGTTTTTCGTCAGCGCATTTTTCCCGGAGTATGGAGCACTTGTGATGTGTGCACTGTATTTAGGCGGAATTGTGATCGGTATTTTGGTGGCACTGCTTTACCGCAAGACACTGTTTCGCGGGGATGCGGTTCCGTTTGTCATGGAACTGCCGAATTACCGTCTGCCGGGGTTAAAAAATGTCATGCAGCTTTTATGGGAAAAAGCAAAAGACTTTTTACAGAAAGCGTTTACGGTTATTTTCCTTGCAACGATCTGTATCTGGTTCTTGCAGAAATTTGATATTCATTTTAATATTGTAAATGATTCGAAAGACAGCATGCTTGCACTGATTTCGAATGGATTAGTTCCATTATTTGCTCCGTTAGGACTTGGGGACTGGCGTATCTGTACATCCCTGATCAGTGGTGTGATGGCAAAGGAGAGTGTGATTTCAACGCTTGAGATTTTATTTGGAGGTAATGTGCAGGCAGCGCTATCTGATGCGGCAGCAGCATCACTTCTGGTATTCAGTCTGCTTTATACACCGTGTGTTGCGGCACTTGCGTCAATCCGCCGTGAACTTGGAAGAAAATGGGTGGCAGGTGTGATCGTATGGCAGTGCCTTGTCGCCTGGGTGGCAGCATTTCTCGTGCACGGGCTTGCTCTGCTTTTCTAAGAAAGTGGATTGCAGTCTGTGTGAGACTGTATTAATATATGGTATAGAAAAGGCGAGAATGAGGCAGTAGTGTGTAAATGTCTCAGAAAAGAGGAGTTGTATGACGGAAAAAAAATTTGTGGCACTGACCTTTGATGACGGACCGACACCGGGAATTACGGATCAGGTATTGGATGTGCTTAAGGAAAACGATATCGTGGCAAGTTTTTTTCTGATTGGACAGAAAATTACAGAGCAGTCGGAGTACCTGATCCGGCGTGCATATGATATGGGGTGTTCAATCGAAAATCACTCCAAAACGCATCCGGGGATGCCGGAACTTAATGACCGGGAGATTTTGGACGAGGTCAGCTATACGACGGAACAGATCGTGCGTATCACGGGAGAAAAACCGGAGTTCTTCCGGCCTCCGTATATCAGTTATAACCAGAAAATGTATGATCTGATTGATCTTACTTTTATCTGCGGATATGGCTGTGAGGACTGGGAGCCTTCTGTGACAGCGAAAGAGCGGGCAGACAGGATCCTTCGGGATGCGAAGCCCGGATTTATTATCTTACTGCATGATATGGAAGGCAATACGCAGACAGTTGAGGCAATAAAGACGATCATTCCTGCTTTAAAAGAACAGGGCTATGAATTTGTCACAGTCAGGGATCTGTTTCGAAAGAGCGGCATTGTTCCACAGAGAAATGTGATCTATATGGGTGCGGATGAAGTGAGAAATAATTATGAATAAAATATTTATAAACTATTAGCACTCTCTATTGACGAGTGCTAAAACAAGTGCTATAGTATGATTGCAATAAAAATAAAAACTAAAATCCCAAACAGGAAAGCGAAGCACATCGCCATGGGAGAGATAGATTACCGGGATGACCGGGGAAAACAGAGAGGCGATGCGTGATGTCTCTCTGTTTTTGTTTTGATTGGAGGTAGTGCGATCATGAAAAGAGATTATTATGAGGTACTTGGAATTGATAAAAATGCGGATGCGTCCGCGATAAAGAAAGCATATCGGAAACTTGCAAAAAAATATCATCCGGATACGAATAAAGACGATCCGAACGCAGAACAGAAGTTTAAGGAAGTCACGGAAGCATATTCTGTGTTAAATGATCCGGAGAAAAAGAAACTTTACGATCAGTACGGAATGGCTGCATTTGAGGAAGGATTCTCGGAGGAGCAGGCAAGGCGTGCTGCAAATGGAGGAGGATTTTCCGGGTTTCATTTTGAAAACGGCGAGGCGGGTGATTTCTGGGACGATATGTTTGGCCAGTTCTTTGGAGGAAACAGCAGGGGTAATGCATCGGGGCATGGCTTTGGCGGAGACAGGTTTTACCGGGAATTTACCGGAGGAAACAGCGGCAGCCACTTTCGCGGAGGGCGCGATGTGGAAGCGGAGGTGACGGTGGATTTTGATGAGGCAGCACTTGGCTGTGAGAAGGTCATAAGATTAAGTGGCAGTGACGGAAAAATCCAGTCATTTAAAGTGCGCATACCGGCGGGCATGGATGACGGGGAACAGTTAAGGCTGAAAGGCAAAGGTCATACCGGTGCTGACGGTACCACCGGCGATCTGTTCTTAAAGATAAAGATCCGTCCAAAGAATGGCTGCGAGCGGAAAGGACTTGATGTTTATACGACCGTTACGATCCCGTATGTGACAGCAGCACTTGGCGGAAAAGCAAGAATCCATACACTCTACGGGGATGTGGACTGCAATATCAAGGGCGGAACGCAGGATGGAAGCAAGATCAGGCTGCGCGGAAAAGGGATCGTTTCCAGAAAGAATCCGTCCATACACGGAGACCAGTATGTGAAAGTACAGATCCAGGTTCCGAAATACTTAAGCCCGGAGGCAAAGAAAAAATTACAGGAATACAGCATGATGTGTTAAAGAAAACAGCTGTTAGTCCGACATATGGTTTGACAAAAATGCCGCACGGTTTACCAGACTGTGCGGTTATTTTTGTGTCTTTATATTATTCCTGCCGAATGTGTATCCGGCGGTTTTCCTTAAAAGTATAAAGATGGACAACAGTGCCGTGACCGCCTGACTGACAAGGATTCCCCAAAGATAGCTTCTGATTCCCCAGACCGGGACAGCGAGCAGGACAAACAGGATCCGGATCGTGCAGGAGACCAGGTTTAATTCAAAGGTGATGCCGGGATGACCAAGCCCATGCAGGATACTGCTTAAGGTAGAACTGAGATACAGAAACGGACAGAGCCAGCCGAGCGTTGCGATAAAGGTCCCGGCAAGCGCATTGTTAAATAAAAAATTGCCGAGAAAATTTCCGGTGACAAGAAATCCCGCGGTCGAGAGAAAGCCAAGTAAAAGGCAGGACTCGATCGTTTTTTTTATGGTGTAGAGGATCTTATTTCTTTTCCCGGCGGCCTGTGCCTCTGATATAGTCGGGAGCAGAAGAACAGACACGGAGTTTGTGATCACGGACGGAAACATGATGACAGACATTGCCATTCCGGTGAGAATCCCATAAACACTGAGTGCTTCCGACTGGGTATAGCCGAAAGCTAACAGGCGGTTTGGCAGCATGACATTTTCAAACCCTGCAAATAAATTTAGAACGATCCTGTTTGAGGTTAAGGGAACTGCCATGGAGAGCAGATTTTTGGTGCAGGTATAGAGATTTTTCCTGCTTTTGCCGGGGGTGCGCCGGTTTCCATCGGAGATCCGGAAAACACTGACCGATACCAGTGTGCTCGCCGCCTCGCCGCAGACGATTCCCCAGACGACCATGGAAAGCGTTAAAGATTTTCCTTCGCTGACGGCGATCTGGTACATCAGATAAACGCTTCCAACGCGGGCGAACTGTTCGGTCAACTGGCAGAGTGAAGGGACAGCCGTTTTTTTCAGACCATAATAATAACCGTTGATACAGGCATGGATACAGCATGGGATAAAGGAAAAGGAGAGCACAGCAAGGAGCGGCGTGCACCGCTTATCACCAAGCCAGGAAACAGCAATAAAATCCGCATAATGATAGAGAAAAAGGCTGCAGAGTGTGGAAAGGCATAAGGAGATAAAAAGCCCGATCGAAAGATAGGTTTTGGCACCGGCATCATTTTTTCTTCCAACTTCCATGGAAACGAATTTGGATATGGAGGTCTGGATCCCTGCAGCGGTAAATGCAAAACAGATGGCGGTTACAGGAGCGATGAGCTGATAAATGCCGAGACCTTCTGCACCAATGGTACGCGATAAGAATATCCTATAGAAGAAACCTATGATGCGGGTGAGGATTCCGGCGAGGGTGAGAAAGAGGGTTCCGGTTAAAAGTGTACTTTTGGTGGAATATATTTTTTTCAATAGAAACCTCCAAAGTCTGCCGGAAAATCCGGACTTAGTTCATTTTAATATATGAAGGAAGTGGAGAGAAAATGAGTTCGATTGAAAATAAAGGAAAGGTAATTTATTTAGATAATGCCGCGACAACAAAGATGTCAGAGGAAGTAAAAGAGGCGATGGATCCGTATCTGGAAGAAAAATTTGGAAACGCATCCACAATGTATGGATATGGGGAAACATCAAGACAGGCGTTAGAAAAGGCAAGGAAAACAATTGCCGGTACACTGGAGGCAAAACCGTCAGAAATTTTTTTTACATCCGGTGGTTCGGAGTCGGACAACTGGGCAGTAAAATGTATTGCAGGAGAGTATAAGCACAAGGGAAAACACATCATTACAAGCAAAATAGAACATCATGCAATCTTAAATTCCTGTAAATATTTAGAGGAACTAGGATATGAAGTGACCTATCTGGACGTGGATGAATATGGAATGGTATCACCGGAAGCAGTATATCATGCAATCCGGGAGGATACGACACTGATTACGATCATGTTTGGAAATAATGAGGTGGGGACGATCGAACCGGTTTTTTCTATCGGCAAAATCGCGCGGGAAAAGGATGTACTGTTTCACACGGATGCCGTGCAGGCATATGCGCAGGTGCCAATCTCAGTGCGTCATTATCCGGTGGATCTTTTGAGTGCGAGTGCCCATAAATTTCACGGGCCAAAAGGTGTTGGGTTTTTATATATCAGGGAAGGCGTGCAGATCCCATCCTTTATCCACGGTGGTTCACAGGAAAAAGGAAAACGTGCCGGAACGGAGAATATTGCCGGGATCGTCGGGATGGGGAAGGCGGCGGAGCTTGCTGCAAAAGGTATGCGGGCCGGAATGTACCGGGAGACGATGCTGCGCAATTATCTGATAGAAAAGATCGTGCATGAGATTCCGGATGTCCGTGTCAACGGTCACAGGACGAAAAGACTTCCCGGAAATGTATCTGTCAGTTTCAAGGGAGTGGACGGGGCATCTTTGCTGATCCTTTTAGATGAGGATGGGATCTGTGCCTCCGGGGGTTCTGCATGTAATACAGGTGAAAGCAGGATTTCTTATGTGATAAAAGAACTTGGGGTGCCGGAGGATTATGCAGCAGGAACGGTCCGGATGACACTCAGCAGAGATACGGGTCGGTCGGATATCGATGCGGCGGTAGAGTCCTTGAAACGCAATATCGATAGACTGAGAGACTAAAAAATAAGACTTTTCACATGTACGAATGGAGATTAAAATGAAAATGTAAAAAAACGGACAGAAAAGAGCTGTGTATGTTACAATAGAACAAACAAAAGAGGATGGAGAGCAGAATGAGACCGGAATATATTTTTATGGATCTGGATGGAACGATTTCAGATCCGAAAGAGGGAATCACAAAGGCGGTGGCACATGCACTTTCGTATTATGGAATCCAGGTTGAAAATTTAGATACATTAGAGAAGTTTATTGGACCACCGCTTCTGGATTCTTTTCAGGATTTTTATGGATTTTCAGAGGAACAGAGCCGGGAGGCAGTCGGAAAATACAGGGAATATTTCAGCAGGCAGGGCCTTTTTGAGAATGTTTTGTATGATGGAATGAAAGAATTACTTGCGGAAGTTGCTTCACTGGGAAAAAAGATTGTGATCGCGACATCAAAACCGGAAGTATATACTGTACAGATCCTTAAGTATTTTGAAATTGAGCAATATTTTATTTTTTGCAGGAAGTACATTAGACGGCAGCAGAAGTAAAAAAGGTGATGTGATCCGCTACGCTCTGGATTCACTTAAAAATCACTGCTGATCAGGCAGTAATGGTGGGAGACAGAAAACATGATGTGATTGGTGCAAAAGAAAATGGCATGTATGTGATCGGTGTTTTGTATGGCTATGGTGACAGAATGGAACTTGAAACTGCCGGGGCAGACTGTATTGTTGCGGATGTGAATGAATTGAAAGTAAAATTAAATAATATATAAGTAAAATTAGCTAAAATCACAACTAAATATATGGGAAAATGGTACTGAATCATATAAAAGAACTTGACGGCAGCAGAGTACTGTGGTAAAGTGAAAATGATTATTTACAAAACAAGGAGGAAAATCCTCTGCTCCTGCAAAGGCAGTCGCATTTTGCTCCGCAAAACAAGGAGGATTGGTTATGAAAACCAGAAAAACATTTTTTCACAGAGCTGTTTGCATGTTTTTGACAGCAGTTATGGCAGTTACGTTATTTACAGTGGCAGCTCCGACAGAAGCACAGGCAGCCGGACTTTCTTTTAAAGGGAATGGAAAGTCTACAGTTACAATTAAAGATACACAGTGTTATAGCGGACGGAATTTGAAGGTAAATTATATCAAATTCAAACCATCCGTGACTGGTACGGTAACTTTAAAGTTTGACTGCAGTTCTTCTTATTACAATAATTCCAAGGGGTATGTTACATTTTGCAATAAAAATAAAAAGACGATCGGTCAGAAAAATGAAATCTGGAGAAATGATTATGCCGGCAAGATTTACAATACCACAACGTATGGTGTAAAGAAGAATACTACATATTATTTTGCAGTGCAGTGTAATGCAGGTACAAAAATCACAGCTACTGTAAAAGCTATTAAAGATTCATCTGCAAGTTCAAAATCAAAAGCAAAAACACTTTCAAAAGGAAAGAAAGTGACAGGTGTTATTGCATACGGTGACAGTAAGGCAGACTGGTATAAAATCAAACTGACTAAGAGTGCTAAATTGAATCTGTATTATCTCGCAAACACAAATGGAACAAATGAAAAAAATGGTTTTAAGATAACTTTCTATAATAAAGATGGAAAAGTATTTTCTGGTAAAAACAATGGAAAAAAAGTTTCTGCTATTTCAAAAGTTACCAGATTATATCCGGAAGATGGATGGTATATCAGTTTGGCAAATGGTGGAACAAAATTTGATCTGCCGTCTGGTACATACTACATCAAGGTAGAGCGTATGAGCAAAGCGTCATCTGGTTCTTATACATTAAAATGGACCACATTTTAGGAAAAATTAAAAACAGCACTGCCAGATCTTATTCTGGTCAGTGCTATTTTTTTAGTTATCGTTCTCATCGTCAGAAGACATATTATATACCTGACGTTTTCTTGCCATCTCATCATTTTCAAGATACTCATCGTAAGTAGAAACTTTATCGATGAATGTTCCGTCCGGCAGGAACTCGATGATCCTGTTTGCAGTTGTCTGCACGACCTGATGGTCACGGGAAGCAAAAAGCACAACACCCGGGAATTTGATCAGTCCGTTGTTTAATGCGGTGATAGATTCCATATCCAGATGGTCAGTCGGCTCATCTAAGATAAGGACGTTCGTAGCCATGATCATCATGCGGGAGAGCAGTACACGCACCTTCTCACCACCGGAGAGAACACGCATTTTTTTCGTTCCGTCTTCTCCTGCGAAAAGCATACGGCCAAGGAATCCACGTACATAAGTTGCATCTTTGATTTCGGAGTATTGTGTCAGCCAGTCAACGATCAGAAGATCGGTATCAAAGATCTCTGTGTTATCTTTCGGGAAATAGGACTGGCTTGTGGTAACACCCCATTTGTAAGAACCGGAATCCGGCTCCATTTCACCGGTCAGGATCTTAAAGAGTGTTGTTTTTGCAAGCTCGTTGCCGCCGACAAAGGCGATCTTATCATCGTGTCCAACGATAAAAGATACATTATCAAGAACTTTAACACCATCGATGGTTTTTGTGATGCCTTCTACCGACAAAACCTCATTACCGATTTCACGGCTCGGACGGAAATCGATGTATGGATATTTACGGCTGGAAGGACGGATCTCATCTAACTGGATCTTCTCTAAAGCACGTTTTCTGGAAGTAGCCTGTTTGGATTTGGAAGCGTTTGCAGAGAAACGGGAGATAAAGTCCTGTAACTCTTTGATTTTTTCTTCTTTCTTCTTGTTGGCTTCTTTCATCTGTTTTACAAGAAGCTGGCTGGACTCTATACCAGAAATCGTAGTTACCTGCATACAGCTGGATCTTGCCGTAATCAATATCTGCAATATTGGTGCAGACTTTGTTTAAGAAATAACGGTCAT
>ENA-OQBV01000370-OQBV01000370.1-human-gut-metagenome-genome-assembly--contig:-NODE-370-length-25631-cov-4.363747_pt1 | contig 25631 bp, 23 predicted proteins | sample MGYA00242750_ERZ504559 | MGnify/ENA primary metagenome ERZ504559 (study PRJEB26092, sample SAMD00036230) | human gut metagenome | host: Homo sapiens | study: EMG produced TPA metagenomics assembly of... | reverse complement strand
GGAAGCTTGTGTACGCTCTGTTCCCCACACATCGCTCCAGTTCTTTGCATCTGCCAAAAGAATATTTCCTTTCGCATCATGACTCTTTCCCGGAACCGGAGATGCTTTTGCACCATTTAATGCATATCCAGCTGGATAAAGATCCGCAATCATGTAGACATTTTCCCCGTCTGTTGCCATTGCCGGATCGATAAACGCTGTTGATGCATTGTTCCAAACATTGCCGTTATCCCCTAAATAGTTTGCAAATGTGTAATTCCAGTTGTCTCCTTTGTCCTTGGAATAAGATACAATTGTATCCAATCCCCCTCCATCTGCGTAAGTTGTCCATCTGGCATCACATCCTGCTACGACCGTTCCATCATTCAAAGATACCAAACAAGGAATACGGAATTTATCACTTCCCCCTGTTCCACTCCAAAACGGTTGCTCTTTTGTTGTTCCATTCGCAGGTCTTGTCTCTGATTTCGCCATGGCTATTCCCGAAAAACTGCTGAATGTCAAAGTCGCAGCGAGCAACAACGCTAAAACTCTTCTTCTCTTTTTCATATTCTTTCCTCCCAAATTTACTTTAAGCACAATACGAGCAAACAAGTTTGTATAAAATCAACAATTATCTTCTTGTTTCATACTTATTTTCTATTATAATCATCACACTAATATTTGTCTACAAGAAAAGAAACAAAAAAATATCCTGTACAAATGTTTTATTTCACATCTACAGGATATTTTATACAACTCCACTGATCAAATCTCTTCTTTCAGTCTTTCTTCCAATAATTGCTCCAATTCCTCATAACTCTCTACCCGATTAATCTCGTCTCGCAGTTTTGCTGAGTTTGGAAGTCCACTTGTATACCACGATACATGTTTTCTCATCTCGCGGATTCCGAGATATTCTCCCTTATATTGCATCTGAAGTTGTGCATGACGAATCATCATCTTCTTAATCGCTTCCACACTCGGACGTAACGGCATCTTTCCGGTTCGCTCATATTCCAAAAGTTCTGAAAAAATCCACGGATTTCCCTGTGCTCCCCTTCCGATCATCACGCCATCACAGCCTGTCTCTTTTTGAATCGCAATTGCACTTTCTCCTGAGACAACGTCTCCATTTCCGATAACCGGAATGGATACCGCCTCTTTCACCTGACGGATAATATCCCAGTCTGCTTTTCCGGAATAATACTGTTCTCTCGTTCTTCCATGAACCGCCACCGCTTTTCCTCCGGCATCCTCAATAATTTTCGCAATCTCTACCGCGTTGATGCAAGTATCATCAAATCCCTTTCGGATTTTCACTGTGACCGGCTTTTGAATTGCCCTTGCCGTCTTTCTGACAATCTCATACACCAGTTTCGGATTTTTCATCAATGCAGAACCTTCTCCATTCTTTACAATCTTCGGAACCGGACACCCCATATTGATATCCAGTATGGAAAATGGAAGTTCCTCTATTCGTTTTGCAATCTCACTGATCACATCCGGATCAGATCCAAATAACTGGAGAGATACCGGCAATTCTTCCGGATGAATCTCCAACAATGCCTTTGTATTCTTATTGTTATACTGTATCGCCTTCGCGCTTACCATCTCCATGCACAAAAGTCCCGCTCCCTGCTCTTTGCACAGCAAACGAAAAGGCAGGTCTGTCACCCCTGCCATCGGTGCTAAAATATATGGATTTTCTAATTCTACCGTTCCAATTTTTAACGTTTTCATTCTAATTTAACCCTTTGTTTTTTTCGTAAATAATGCGTAACCCTTCCAGCGTTAATTCCGGATCATAGATATCCACAACATCTGTCTCAGATACAATAATATTCCCCAGTCCGCCTGTGGCTACAACCTTTGCGTCTGCAAATCCAGCTTTTTTGATTTTGTTGACAATATATTCTGTCTGTCCGATATAGCCGAACACAAGCCCCCCCTGCATACTGGATACAGTCTCTTTTGCAAGAATAGACTCCGGCTTCTTTATCTCAATCTCCGGCAGCATAGATGCTCCGCCCCACAATGCTCTAGCCGATGTACGGATTCCCGGAGAAATCACACCACCTTCAAAGACTCCCTTTTCACTTACCACGTCATAGGTCGTCGCAGTTCCAAAATCAATGACTATGACCGGACCGCCATATTTTTCATAAGCAGCAACCGCATCTACAATTCGATCAGGTCCCGTATCCTTCGGGTTTTCTGTGTTTATCTGAAGTCCGGTCTCCAAATTTGGCGATACGATGAGTGGCTTTATATGGAAATACTTAATGATCGCGCTCCCAAGGGAGTGCATAATGTCCGGCACAACCGACGACACGATCACCGCATCAATCTCTTCGATATCAAATCCTCTGTGTTCCAGTAATGTACAGAGCTTGATTCCATATTCATCCGAAGTTCTTGGTTGTTTCGCCGTCATGCGAAATGTCGCCTCTAATTTTTCTTTTTCAAATACCCCAAGAGTGATATTTGTATTTCCCACATCAATTACCAGCAGCATTATACTTCCTCCCCTAAAAAGAAGACTCTATAGTACAACTGCAAAGACTCCAGCAGTTCTTTTTTTGTTCTCTGAAGTTCTTTAATCTTCAGATGACTTCCGATTTCATCAAAAAGCAGATCATTGTCCTCTGTCGTAACCTCAAACATAAGCTCTCCATCTTCTTCAAATACCAATGTCAGAATCCCTCCGACGTCCTCCGTGTACAATACACACATGATCTTCAGTTCATCTTTGATGCTGTCTGGAAGTGCCTCAAAATCCGGATTCAGATAAAACTTTTCTATCATATGAATTCGCACCACACAGTACAATTTTTTCTTCGTACATACATTCCTCCTAAATATACCCGTAGATTCCGCGCACAGAGACTTCTCCCGCAAAAAACCGTCTCCTCTTCGCCATCTTCTTTTCTCACAAGCAGTTCACCTGTCTCGTTGATGTCCCAATGCATAGGCGTTATATTCGCCTCCAGGCTCCAGAACTCTCACTTCTTTTTCTTTGCTTACCAGAAGACGATTGTAATCCTCCTGCAAAAATTTTAAATTCTGTTCTTTTACAAACCGCTCATAGTTTTCTTCAAACTTTTTCATGATACATGCAATCAATGCAGAACGTTTTATCGGGCTTTCCTTTTCCACACGCAATGAGGTCGCCTTTTCACAAAGTTCTTCCGGAAAAGACTGCATATTCACATTGATTCCGACTCCGATTACAACGTAGTTGATATAATCAACCTCTGCACTCATCTCCGTTAGAATTCCACATATTTTCTTCGTTCCAATCACAAGATCATTCGGCCATTTAATCCCAACTTCAAGTCCTTCCTGCTCTCGGATCGCCATCGCCGCACTATACGCCATCACCAATGTCAGCATGGGCGCTTTCGATGGCTCCATCGTCGGTCTTAAAAGCAGAGACATATAGATATTTTCACCCAGCGGAGATTCCCAAGCTCTTCCACGCCTTCCTTTTCCGGAATTTTGACGGTCAGCGACCGCTAATGTGCCATGCTCTTTTCCCTGTTCCGCCAGATGTTTGATCCTTGTATTCGTCGAGTCTGTCTCTTCATAATAAATGACATGCCTTCCTATACACTCTGTCTGCATCAGGCTTTCTATCTCCTCTTGTGAAAGCACGTCCGGACATTCCACAATTCGATATCCTCTGTTTCTTACGGCCTCAATCTGATACCCTTCATTCTCCAGCTGCTTGATTACTTTCCACACTGCCGTTCTCGATACCTGAAGCCGTTCACACAACTGCTGACCCGACACATATTCTTTACTTTCCCGAAGCATTTTCAAAATCTCTGCTTTCACAACTCGTCCTCTTTCTCTGCTTATTCTCCAAGTGTTGCGACCATAACCGCCTTGATTGTATGAAGACGGTTCTCCGCTTCATCAAATACTACTGATGCCTTTCCTTCAAATACATCTTCCGTCACCTCTTTGCCTTTCACCGCCGGAAGACAGTGCATGAAGATTGTTCCCTCTTTGCCGGTCTTGTCCATCAGTTCCTGATTGATCTGATAAGGACTTAAAAGCGCAATTCGCTCAGCCGCTTTATCTTCCTCACCCATAGAGCACCATACATCCGTATACAACACATCCGCGCCCTCAACTGCATCGATGGAATCTGTCACACAGACTGAGGAACCGGCTTCTTTTGCGTACCCTTCACACAAAGTAACCAGTTCTTCTCCCGGCCACAGTTTTTTTGGCGCAATGATAACAAAATCAACACCTACTTTCGAACATCCGATCATAAGGCTGTTCGCCATATTGTTTCTCCCATCTCCAAGATATACGAATTTCAGCCCTTTTACATATCCAAAATGTTCTTTCATCGTCAAAAGGTCTGCAAGAATCTGTGTTGGATGATACTCATCTGTCAAACCATTCCACACCGGAACTCCACTGTATTTTGCAAGTGCTTCCACATGCTCATGTTTGAAGCCGCGGAATTCAATCCCGTCAAACATACGCCCGAGAACACGAGCTGTATCCTGAATGCTCTCCTTGTGTCCCAACTGAATATCATGCTCTGATAAATAAGTCGGAATACCGCCCTCATCACACGCACCCACGGTAAATGCACACCGAGTTCTTGTAGACGGTTTTTCAAAAATCAATGCAATGTTCTTCCCTTTCAGAGAATTTCCGGTAATTCCCTGTTTTTCTTTTCTTTCAGATCTGCTGCCAGATCAACCAGATACATAATCTCATCTGGAGTAAAGTCTTTCAGTGTCAAAAAATTACGTCCTTTTAAATTCATTTTACTATCCTTTCTGATTTCCATGAACACATGTACAAATCTTGGTAAATTAATCTGATCTCTGAGGCGCTCATATCTTCGATATACTGCCTCTTCTAATGCCTGTACCGTATAAATCTGATACTTTGGCACATGAAGTAATTTTGCACTCGCCTCAAGCATTGCCATATAGAGTGTTTCATCGGAGAATCCATGAGACAATTTCAGCACAAACGCAATCTCTGCCTTCTCAATCTCACTCAAACCACTTAATATTTTTTCATAATACCACTCTTTTCGTGTTTGTTCAATATAGTAAATCGTTCCGGCAAGTCCATAAATCATCCGTTTCGCATCGTAATAGCCGATTTTTAGATTCTGTCTGCTGCGTTTTCCGTAAAATTCAATGATGCTTCCAAGTTTCACTCGCGGCGCAATCTCATACATCGTCGTATCCTCTGACAGCTTAACCCGCGGTTCTCTTCCCGGACCATAGATACGAATCTGTATCAGGTTCTTATATCCTCTTTTCACAAGTGAGCCTGTCGGCACATTGTTGATGACTCCGCCATCCACATACGTTCTTCCGTGCAGTTTTTCATTCTTAAATCCAATCAGGTATGCACTTGCAAGCAGAAAATCCTCCAAAAGACCTTCCGGAATATCATGAATACTAAGATCCAGCTCCTTCATATCCGATATGGAAAACGTAAGCAGACAAAATTCCATTCCAGACTCCCTTATCTTCTTCTCATCCACCATCTCATGGATCAGATTCTTAAGCGGAGTGATATCAATCCCACCGTCTGACAGTCTCTTTTTCATCTCTGAAATCACTTCACCGAGTGTATTTTCTTTGTTGAACAACCGTTCCATCCATGCGTCATCTACGTCCATCACACGCGAAAATGTCATCTCACTCCAGATTTTTTCCGCCTGCTTTACATCTCCCATGCAGATCAATGCTCCATTTAATGCGCCAACCGAGGTTCCGGCTACTGCATTCACTTTCACACCTGCCTCCACAAGCGCCTTCCACGCACCAATCTGATAAGCTCCCCTTGCACCTCCGCCATCTAAAATCAGTCCATACTCTTTCGTCAAGTCTATCTTCGCTTTCACGTTTTCTTCCCTCCTGATACCACAAAAGGGGCATGCTCTCGCACACCCCTCAACATCTAACCGTCTTTTTCCGCTCCGACCTCTACCAAGGATTTCACAAGTCCTGCAACTCCCTGAATCTCAGATGGAATAATAATCTTCGTCGCCTTGCCGTCAGCCGCCTTTGCAAATGCTTCCAGACTCTTCATCGTAAGAACCGCCTCATCGGCACCAGCCTCTTTCAGGAAACGGATACCATCGGCATTCGCCTGCTGCACTTTTAAGATTGCCTCAGCTTCACCTTCAGCTTCTCTGATCATCTTTTCTTTTTCAGCTTCCGCACGGAGAATTGCTGCCTGTTTTTCTGCCTCTGCATCAAGGATTGCAGATTCTTTATTACCTTCTGCTACAAGAATTGTAGATTTCTTTTCTCCTTCTGCACGAAGAATCGCTTCACGTCTTTCACGTTCTGCCTTCATCTGTTTCTCCATCGCATCCTGAATCGCTGCAGGCGGAATAATATTTTTCAATTCCACACGATTAACCTTGATTCCCCAAGGATCTGTGGCCACATCAAGAGATGCTCTCATCTTTGTGTTGATTGTCTCTCTGGATGTCAATGTCTGGTCTAATTCCAAATCACCGATAATATTACGCAGTGTAGTCGCTGTCAGATTCTCAATCGCCATGATCGGATTGGCAACTCCGTAACAGAACATCTTTGGATCTGTAATCTGATAAAATACAACCGTGTCAATCCGCATTGTTACGTTATCTTTTGTGATAACCGGCTGTGGTGCAAAATCTACAACCTGTTCTTTGAGATCCACACGTCTTGCCACTCTTTCGATAATCGGGATCTTAAAATGCAAGCCAACTGCCCATGTCGCCTGATATGCTCCCAGTCTCTCCACAACAAGAGCCTGCGCCTGCGGTACAATCTTTACACATGATATCAAAAGACCTACTATAATGACTATGATAGCCACTAACACAACACTTGTAATAATACTTCCTACACTCCCTGCATCCATAATTTTACGCCTCCTTTAGTCTTACAATCAGTTTCACTCCTTGTATCCCTTCGATAGATACAACCGCGTCCTTCTCAATCACTTCGTGCGGTTCATCCGTCTTTGCAGACCACTCCTGTCCGTTTACTTCCACTCTTCCGACATTATGAAGTGTATCTACTGTCTCAATGACAACCGCCTTCTGTCCGATCAGGCTCTCTGCGTTCGTAAGCTTTCGTTCCTGATTAAAATATTTTATTGCGATTGGTCTTGTCAGGACGAGCAGTAAGATAGAAGATACGAGGAATGCCACAATCTGTACCGGTAAGCTAAATCCTACTATCGCCAAAATAAAGGCAACAATGGAACCTCCGGCAAACCATATCGTGGTCAGTCCAAGCGTAGCAATCTCAATCACTACAAGCACTACGAACAAAATAAGCCAGAAAATTGTTTGCATTACGAATCGCCTCTTTCCTTATTATTTCCATTAGTGTTTCTATTTTTTTATCTTACTATACTTTCCCCAATATTACAACTAAATTCAGCGTCCATAAGATTACAATATCATTACAGAGTCATTAACAAAAATCACAGAAAAACTCTCTTAATTGGCTACATACATCTGTCGATACGGATTTTTGCTGTCCGGTGTTACGACAGTAAACGGTGCCTCTAAAACTGTTTCGATATCATATCCGAACAAGTCGCAATATTCTGACACATACGCCCGTAACTCCTCCATATCTTGTGCCTCTGCCCTCTTTGCCGTCACCTGCTCCGGGAACGTTACATCTTTACAGTCCGAGCGCAAAAACATTTTTCCCCCATGCATTCCTGTGCATGGGAAAAATCCGACAATCTTCTCTTGCTCTGTTTCCAGACCAAGGACAACGATCACTCCGCCAGCCTGATATTCTCCGAGAAAACTTCCCGCTGTACCTCCGATAACCATAACCGGAACTTTCTCCTTGTATGCCTTCATATGAATGCCGGCACGATATCCGGCATTGTTCTTTACAAAAATCCTGCCGCCCCGCATTGCATATCCTGCCGCGTCACCGATATTTCCATGTATGACTATTTTCCCTTCATTCATAGTATCTCCGACTGCATCCTGGGCATTTCCGTAAACAGTGATCTCTCCGCCATTTAAATACGCGCCTAAGGCATTCCCCGGAACCCCTTCAATTGTGACGGCATGTCCCGACATTGCAGATGCGATAAAACGCTGTCCACAGCAATTTTCTATCGTCACATCCTCGTCTGCAAAACGCAGCTTCTCATTCAAAGTTTTATAGTCCATTTCCTTTGCATTTATCAACATAATTGCTATCACACCTCCGTTTTCTACTCTCCTGCATGAAAAATACCGAGAATCTCAAGCTCTTTTTCTGTCATACCAATGCCACGCAGCATCAGACGGTTGCCGCGAAGGACTTCAATAGAATTAATGCCCATGCCTCCCATCAACTCCTTAATCTCATGATTCCAAGCATGCATCAAGTTGACAAGACGGGCGCTTCCTTCATTTGGATTGAGGCGCTTCACCAGCTCTGGACGCTGTGTCGCAATTCCCCAATTACATTTCCCAGTCTGGCAAGTACGGCAAAGATGACACCCCATCGCAAGCAGTGCCGCCGTGGCAACATAACAGGCATCTGCACCTAAGCCGACTGCCTTGACAACATCCGATGCACTTCGTATTGAGCCGCCAACTACAAGGGATACGTTATTTCGAATCCCCTCGTCTCGAAGTCTCTGATCGACAGCTGCAAGTGCAAGCTCGATTGGAATTCCCACATTGTCACGGATTCTTGTCGGCGCTGCGCCTGTCCCTCCACGGAATCCATCTATCACAATAATATCTGCCCCGCTCCGTGCAATTCCGCTTGCTATCGCCGCAATATTATGTACTGCTGCCACTTTGACAATAACCGGTTTTTTATATTCTGTCGCCTCTTTCACAGAAAAGACAAGCTGCCGCAGATCTTCGATAGAGTAAATATCATGGTGCGGAGCCGGCGAGATTGCGTCAGAGCCTTCTGGAATCATACGGGTTCGAGAGACGTCTCCAACAATCTTCGTCCCAGGCAAATGCCCTCCGATTCCCGGTTTTGCACCCTGTCCCATCTTAATTTCAATCGCAGCTCCGGCATTTAGATATTCCTCATGTACGCCAAAACGTCCGGAAGCTACCTGCACGATCGTGTTCTCTCCATAGCAATAAAAATCTTCGTGAAGCCCACCCTCACCGGTGTTATAAAAAATCCCCAGTTCAGAAGCCGCGCGTGCAAGTGATTCATGTGCATTGTAGCTAATCGAACCATAACTCATCGCCGAGAACATAATCGGCATAGAAAGCTCTAACTGTGGCGGAAGCTCACAACGGATTTTTCCATTATCGTCTCTTACGATTTTCTGATCCTTTTTTCCCAGAAATACTTTCGTCTCCATCGGCTCGCGTAGTGGATCGATCGGCGGATTGGTCACCTGAGATGCATTAATCAGTATCTTATCCCAATATACCGGCAGTGGATTTGGATTCCCCATAGAAGAAAGCAGCACTCCTCCGCTTTCAGCCTGTTTGAAATTTCCTTGATCGTATCATTTTTCCAATTAGCATTTTCCCGAAATGTCGCATCACTTTTCACAATTTTCAACGCCCTTGTCGGACATAGCACAACACATCTCTGACAATTGACACATTTTGTCTCATCAGCAACCATAATTCCGTGCTCCGCATCAAATGATGCACTTCATTTGCACACTGCTTTTCGCACAGACGACAATTTATACAGCGATTATCATTCCGGATTACTTCAAATTCCGGATATACGAATTTATAACTCATTTACATGCACCGTCCTTTACTCGAATGATCACAGGTTCTCCGCCTGCAGGAGCCCAGATATTTTCCGCATGCGGCTCCATCGTCCGTATCGCCGCTTCCTCGCTGGCGATAAACACCTTGTCTTCTTTTTCACCTACCACCATAGACCGGAGTTTCAGTCGGTCATTCAATGCCATAAGACCTCCTTCAAACCCAAGAACAATAGAAAATGGTCCTGTGATCAAAAGACTGGAAAACAAGGTGCGCAGATAAATATGTTTCTCCTTGTCCTCCAAATCTGTCTTCCTTTCAATCGTGCTCCAAAACGGAGCTGCCACAACGCTCGCTGCCTCCTCAAGCGTCAATCCCTGCACACGCACCAGATAATCCATAATATATGTGATAACCTCTGTATCCGTTTGCAGCGTACATTTATAACCAAACATCTCTATAAACCGACGATTCGCATCATAGGAAGAAATCTCTCCGTTATGAACAATGGACCAGTCAAGCAAAGTGAACGGATGTGCACCGCCCCACCAGCCCGGTGTATTGGTTGGATACCTGCCGTGCGCGCTCCATGAATAGCCTTCGTACTTTTCCAATTTGTAAAATTTTCCCACGTCCTCCGGGTATCCGACCGCCTTGAACGTCCCCATATTCTTTCCACTTGAAAAGACATAGGCGCCTTTGAGCTCTGTGTTGATCTTCATAACTATCCGTGCCACAAATTCTTTTTCATCAAGCTGCATAGATGCCAGCACAGATTTGAGCGGTGCGACAAAATATCTCCAAATAATCGGTTCATCCGTAATCTCCGGAATCTTGCGTGTCGGAATAATCTCTGATTGTACGATTTCAAAATACTCTTTCAAAAATACTTCACAATCTTTTCTTGTTGTACGGCTGTCAAAAAACATATGCAGTGCATAAAACTCTTTGTATTCCGGATAGATTCCATAAGCGGCAAAACCTCCTCCAAGTCCATTGGAACGATCGTGCATCGGCTTCATCGCATTTGTGATCATCTCACCGGACATGCGTTTCCCTTCTTTTGAAATAACAGCTGCAATTGCACATCCGGATGGGATACGTACCTGACCTTCTAATTTCATACCATTGTTCTCCTTCCTGTGTGTAATGGTGTAAATATAAGATTTTAAGCAAACGAAAAGACGTCCATTCCGATCACTCCGGAACGAACGCCTTTGCTCATTTATCTGTGTTATACTCTTTTTCCACTTGCTTGTCAAGCTGATTTTTTTCAAAAAAAGATTGACAAATGCTTTTTTCAGGTGTATAGTGCAATTCGTAAAGACAAAGGCGTTTTTGAGTGAAAGAACTCAGAGACGCTTTTTTGTTTTTCAATCTTAATTAAATCCTACTTGTTTGATAAGGGCAAAGGCGTCTTAAATGTGAAAAACATTGAGGACGCCTTTCCTGTTATTTAATGTAAACTCATCAATGATTTAAGAGAACACAAATGGAGGACATGCTATGAAAACGGTAACAGATTATTTTGGAGATTTGGTATTTGATGACAGAGTTATGAAAGCAACCCTTTCCGCAAAAGTTTATTCTTCTCTCAGAAAGACTATAGACGAAGGATGTGAACTGGATATCAGCGTTGCCAATGCAGTCGCAACTGCTATGAAGGATTGGGCGATTTCCAAGGGAGCAACCCATTTTACGCACTGGTTCCAGCCACTGACCGGGATTACAGCAGAAAAGCATGACAGCTTTATCACCCCGTCACCTGACGGCGGTGTCATTATGGAATTTTCCGGCAAGGAACTGATTAAAGGAGAACCAGACGCCTCTTCCTTTCCAAACGGCGGGCTTCGCGCCACCTTCGAGGCAAGAGGTTACACTGCCTGGGATCCTACTTCCTATGCGTTCATCAAAGACAACAGCCTTTGTATCCCTACAGCATTCTGTTCTTATGGCGGATACGCTCTGGATAAGAAGACGCCGCTTTTGCGTTCCATGGAAGCACTCAACAGACAGACTATTCGTATTCTTCGCCTGTTCGGCAACGATTCCGCCAAATGTGTCCGCTCATCCGTCGGTCCGGAGCAGGAATATTTCCTGATTGACAAAGAAATGTACGACCAACGTCCGGATCTTTGTTTTACCGGTCGTACCTTATTCGGAGCGCAGCCTCCGAAAGGGCAGGAGATGGACGATCACTACTTCGGCGTGATCAAACCTCGTGTAGCCGCATATATGGAAGAACTCAACGAAGAACTTTGGAAGCTTGGAATTCTCGCAAAAACAGAACATAATGAAGTTGCACCTGCACAGCATGAGCTGGCACCAATCTACACAACTACTAATATTGCAACCGATCATAACCAGCTCACAATGGAAATCATGCAAAAAATTGCTGCAAAGCATGGTCTTGTATGTCTTCTTCACGAAAAGCCATTTGCCGGTGTGAACGGAAGCGGAAAACACAACAACTGGTCGATTTCAACAGACAAAGGACAAAACCTTCTTTCTCCTGGCGAGACACCTTATGAAAATGCTCAATTTCTTTTGTTCCTTTGTGCCGTTATAAAAGCAGTAGATGACTATCAGGATCTGCTTCGTATCTCCGTTGCGACTGCCGGCAATGACCATAGACTTGGTGCTAACGAAGCTCCTCCGGCTGTTGTTTCTATTTTTCTTGGAGATGAGTTAAATGCCGTATTAGAGGCAATTGAAAATGACACCCCTTATCAGGGCGCCAAAAAACAAAAATGAAACTCGGCGTCGATGTGCTTCCGAAATTTAACCGGGACAACACCGACCGTAACCGGACTTCTCCGTTTGCTTTCACCGGCAATAAATTCGAGTTTCGTATGCTCGGTTCTTCGAACAGTATCGCATGCGCAAATATTATGCTCAACAGTGCGGTGGCAGAATCACTGAAAATCTATGCAGACAGACTGGAGCAGGCACAGGACTTTGAGACAGCGCTTCATGAAATGATCCGCAAGACCATCAAAGACCACAAACACATTATTTTCAACGGCAACGGGTATGACGACAACTGGATTAAAGAGGCTACTGAAAAGCGCGGTCTTATCAACTACCGCACAACTGTGGACTGTATGCCTCATCTGCTCGATGAAAAGAATGTCAAAATGCTGACCGGACAAGGTGTATTCTCCATCGCAGAGCTTCAGTCACGCTGTGACATCATGCTTGATAACTATTGTAAATCTGTAATTATAGAAGCCAACACAATGGTCACGATGGCAAAAACGCAGATTGCTCCGGCTGTGGAAAGCTACGCCGCGCACGTTGCAGATGCGGCTGTATCCAAAAAGGCATTGGATGCAAATCTTGCTTGCAGTTATGAGACCAATCTTGTCAGAACACTTTCTACCCTGACTGACACGATTGCCGCAAAAGTAGATTTACTAAACGAGGCACTGCGCTCTCTTGAAACGGCAGAAGATATTTTTGCAGAATCTTTCCTTATCCGTGACCATGTACTTGGCTTGATGAATGAACTGAGAGCTGCCTGTGATGAGGCTGAAACACTGACTGCAAAAAGCTACTGGCCTTTCCCTACCTATGCAGATTTACTGTTCGGTGTAAAATAAATCAGACGGAGGTTACTTTATGTGTTCTATTATGGGTTATTGTGGCAGTAATGCCGATTTTAATATTTTTAAAAAAGGTTTTGACCGGACGATTACAAGAGGTCCGGACGAAAGCCGTATCATAGATACCGGAAATGGTTTTCTTGGATTTCACAGACTTGCCATTATGGGGCTTTCCCCTTCCGGCATGCAGCCGTTTGAGCTGGATGGAAGCTTTGTTGTATGCAACGGAGAAATATATGGGTTTGAACAATTCAAAGAACAGCTTTCCGAAAAATATACTTTTCAAAGCGAGTCCGACTGTGAGATATTACTTCCCTTGTACCGCGAGTACAAAACGGATATGTTTGCAATGTTAGATGCCGAATTTGCCTGTATCATATACGACGGCGAAACCGGCGAATATATTGCAGCAAGAGATCCTGTCGGCATCAGACCGCTTTATTATGGTTTTGATGAAGCCGGGACACTCCTGCTCGCAAGTGAACCAAAAAACCTTGTCGGGCTCGCCGAAGCGATCATGCCGTTTCCACCCGGACATTATTATAAGAACGGGGAATTTATCTGCTACTGTGACATTGCCTCATCGGATACCATCTGTCACGATGATCTGGAAACCGTATACGGACAGATTCATGACAAACTCGTTGCCGGTGTTAAAAAGCGGCTTGTCGCAGATGCCAAGGTCGGATTTCTTCTTTCCGGCGGGCTCGATTCGTCACTTGTATGCGCCATCGCAGCAAGGGAAAGCGCTTCGCCAATCAAGACCTTCGCTATCGGCATGAGCGAAGATGCCATCGACTTAAAATATGCGAAACAAGTCGCCGACTATATTGGCAGTGACCACACAGAAATTTATATGACACCGGACGATGTACTTTCTTCTTTAGAGACAGTGATTCGGATACTCGGAACATTTGATATCACGACAATTCGCGCCAGCATGGGCATGTACCTCCTGTGCAAGGCAATTCACGAGCAGACCGATATCCGTGTTCTGCTCACAGGAGAAATATCAGATGAATTATTCGGATACAAATATACGGACTTTGCCCCATCAGCGGAAGCTTTTCAGGCAGAATCCCAAAAACGTATCCGTGAACTTCATATGTATGACGTACTGCGCGCCGATCGCTGCATTTCCGTAAACTCACTGGAAGCGCGAGTTCCTTTCGGAGATCTTGATTTTGTGAAATATGTCATGGCATTGGATCCATCGATCAAACAAAATGTCTACGGAAAAGGAAAATACCTGCTTCGCAAGGCATTTGAAACAGGCGACTATCTCCCAGAAGAAATTCTGTGGCGTGAAAAAGCAGCATTCTCAGATGCTGTAGGTCATTCCATGGTCGACTATCTGAAAGAGTACGCCGAACAGCATTATACAGAAGAAGCATTTGAAGCCGGATGCAAAAAATATACGCACGCTCGCCCTTTCACCAAAGAATCTCTTCTCTATCGTGAAATTTTCGAAAAATACTACCCGGGTCAGGGCGAAATGATCTCCGGCTTTTGGATGCCAAACCGCGACTGGGAAGGCTGTGATGTGAATGACCCTTCTGCCAGAGTTCTTGCAAACTACGGGGACAGCGGAAAATAAGCCAAAATAATTATAAAACCTTTCAAAGACTAGTTGACAATAATCCGAAAAAAGAGTATCATATCGGCTGGAAAGGCAATGGCGTCTTTAATGTTTACACATTAAGGCATCATTGCCTTTTTTATTGCAAACAGTAATGAAAATGGAGGTACATAAGTCATGCAAAAAGCAGAACAACTTTACGAAGGAAAAGCAAAGAAAGTGTTTAAAACAGAGGAGCCAGAGGTTTTGATCGTCTCTTACAAAGATGACGCGACTGCATTTAACGGTCTCAAAAAAGGAACCATTGTCGGCAAAGGAGTTATCAACAACAAAATGAGTAACTTACTCATGCAGCGTCTCGAAAAAGCGGGAATCCCAACTCATTTCATTGAAGAAATCAACGACGCGAAACTCTTGTCAAAAAAGTCTCTATTGTTCCCCCTGGAAGTAATCATAAGAAACATTGCTGCAGGCTCATTTTCTAAACGCTATGGTGTAGAAGAAGGGCTTGTCTTCGAATCACCTACCATCGAATTTTCATATAAAAATGACGATCTCGGCGACCCACTGCTAAATACATATCACGCACTCGCAATGAAACTTGCAACCAAAGAAGAAATCGAAACAATTGAAAAATATGCTTTTGGTGTCAATGAACAGTTAAAAGCTTTCTGGAAAGAATGTGGTGTCACACTCGTCGACTTTAAGCTGGAATTCGGAAGACTTTCCGACGGTACAATTGTGCTTGCCGATGAAATCAGTCCGGATACATGTCGTCTTTGGGATTCTAAAACAGGAGAAAAACTTGATAAAGACAGATTCCGTCGCGACCTTGGCGGTGTGGAAGACGCTTATCAGGAAATTATGAAACGATTAAACGAACATATCTAAGCTATTTAACGGAGGATATTATGACGGAGGATATTATGACGAAATATATATTTGTAACAGGAGGTGTTGTGTCCGGTCTCGGAAAAGGCATCACCGCCGCATCGCTCGGTCGCCTTCTGAAGGCAAGAGGACTTAAAGTTGCGGCTCAGAAACTTGATCCCTACATCAATGTCGATCCGGGCACAATGAGCCCTTATCAGCACGGCGAAGTCTACGTTACAGAAGACGGCGCCGAGACAGATCTTGACCTTGGACATTATGAACGCTTTATCGACGAAGATCTGAATAAATATTCGAACCTTACTACCGGTAAGGTTTACTGGAATGTGCTGAATAAAGAACGCCGTGGCGAATACTTAGGCTCTACAGTACAGGTCATTCCTCATATTACAAACGAAATCAAAGAATTTGTTTACAGTGTTGGGAAGAAAACCAATGCCGATGTGGTGATTACTGAGATTGGCGGCACAATTGGCGATATTGAATCCCAGCCTTTTTTGGAAGCAGTACGTCAGATTTCTTTGGAAGTTGGCAGTAAGAACAGTTTGTTCATTCATGTCACACTCGTACCTTTCCTCCGTGGCTCAGATGAACATAAGTCAAAACCAACTCAGCATTCCGTAAAAGAACTGCGGGGAATGGGAATCAATCCAAACATTGTCGTCCTACGCTGTGACGAACCTTTAGAAGAATCCATTTTCCAGAAAATATCTTTATTCTGCAACGTAAAGCCGGACTGTGTCATCGAAAACATTACACTTCCGAATCTCTACGAAGCTCCACTTATGCTGGAAAAAGCAAATTTCTCATCTGTTGTCTGCCGTGAACTTGGTATCGAGACACAAGAGCCTAATCTCAGCGAATGGACAGAAATGGTAGAACATATCAAAAATCATACCGGCAATGTCACAATCGGTCTTGTCGGAAAATATGTGGGACTGCACGATGCCTACCTTTCTGTAGCAGAAGCGCTTCGACATGCCGGATATTTTCATAATACAGCCATAAAGATTCGCTGGATTGACTCAGAAGATCTGGCAGATTTTAATATAGAAGAAACTCTCTCTGCTCTGGACGGTATTCTCATTCCGGGGGGCTTTGGTAACCGTGGAATTGAGGGCATGATCTTGGCTGCAAAATACGCGAGAGAACACCAGATTCCATACTTTGGAATCTGCCTCGGAATGCAGATCGCCGTAATCGAATATGCAAGAAATGTTGTCGGAATCAAAGATGCAAATTCCGGTGAATTTGACGAGCAGTGTAAGCATAAAGTGATCAACTTCATGCCCGGACAAAATGACAACATCGACAAAGGCGGCACATTAAGGCTTGGCGCTTATCCATGTAACATCCAGGCAGGAACAACTATGCATCGCTGCTACGGTGTTGACACAATCAGCGAACGTCATAGACACCGCTATGAATTTAACAATGACTATCGAGAACAGATCACTCTTTCCGGTCTGACAGTCAGCGGTACTTCGCCTGATGGAAGACTTGTTGAGACCGTTGAAATTACTGACCGACCATTCCATGTCGGTGTTCAATATCACCCGGAATTCAAAAGCCGCCCGAACAGACCACATCCTCTCTTCAAAGGATTTATTCAGGCAGCTCTCTCACATCAAAGCGGAGGTAATTTATGAGTATACACGAAGAATGCGGGGTATTCGGCGTCATCTCACCAAAACCTGTAGACGTCGCTAATATTTCTTATTACGGGCTATACGCCCTGCAACACAGGGGACAAGAAAGCTGTGGAATCGTTGTGAACGATGACGGCGTATTTGTCTCCCACAAAGACCTGGGGCTGGTCGGCGATGTTTTTTCAAATGATATCCTGTCATCGCTCCCATCCGGCACCATGGCGGTCGGTCATGTCCGCTATGGCACAACCGGCGGAACAAACCGAAATAACTGTCAGCCGATTGAAGTCAACCACCAGAAAGGACGGATGGCGCTTGCGCACAACGGTAATCTGTCAAATGCCGCCAAACTCAGAAATGAACTGGAATTATCCGGTGCCATTTTCCACACTACGAGCGATACGGAAACAATCGCCTACATCGTCACCCGCGAACGGCTGAATGCACCTTCCATCGAAGATGCACTCAGCCGCGCGATGAATACGTTGGACGGAGCCTACTCTCTCGTACTGATGTCACCACAAAAATTAATCTGTGCAAGAGATCCTTATGGTTTTCGACCGCTCTGCTATGGGCAGACTCCTGACGGCACATATATCGTCGCTTCTGAATCCTGCGCGATCAAAGCAGTGGGCGGAGAAGTCATTCGGGATGTGGAACCGGGTGAAATCTTAGTCTTTTCCAAACATGGTGTAGTTTCCCGCAAAGAACATTGTAATCAAAAAGAAAAACGGCTCTGTATTTTTGAATACATTTATTTTGCACGCCCGGATTCGGTCATTGACGGTATTTCCGTTCATGCTTCCCGTGTACTTGCCGGAAAAATTTTGGCACAGACACACCCAATCGACGCAGACATCGTCATTGGTGCGCCTGATTCCGGACTGGATGCCGCCCTTGGATTTAGTCAGGAATCTAAAATTCCATACGGTATCGGTCTGATTAAAAACAAATACATCGGCAGAACTTTCATCTCTCCCGGACAGGGAGCAAGGCTTGACAGTGTAAAAATCAAACTCTCTGCCGTGGAGGAAAGTATCCGCGGGAAGCGTGTCGTGCTAATTGACGATTCCATTGTCCGCGGAAACACAATCGGGCGTGTTGTCCAACTGTTGCGCAATGCAGGTGCAAAGGAAGTACACATCCGTATTTCTTCTCCGATGTTTTTACATCCTTGTTATTATGGCACAGATATTGATTCAGAAGATCATCTGATTGCCTGCAAACATACGGTTTCCGAGATTGCTGAGATTATCGGTGCAGACTCTCTTGGATATTTTCCATTAGAAAAACTTAGAGAGCTTACGTCTCACTGCAGCTTTTGCAGCGCCTGCTTTGACGGCTGTTATCCTACCGCCATCCCAGATGACACACGAAAAGACCGTTTTGAAAAACGTTTATCAGATATAAAGGAGTCCTCAAAATGATCATGAAATATAACAGAAAACTAATTTTAGAGGACGGACAGGAATATTATGGATATGCCTTTGGCGACACTGCCGACAGCGTGTGTGAAATTGTCTTCAACACCTCAATGGTCGGCTATCAGGAAATCCTGTCTGATCCGTCCTACACCGGACAGGCTGTCGTAATGACTTATCCACTGATAGGAAATTACGGAATGGCAGAAGATGATTATGAGACCATCACACCGACCATCGGTGCTCTCATTGTAAGAGAATATAACGACGTTCCCTCTAACTTTCGAAGTGAATCAACACTTGGGAAAGTTATGAGCACCTATAAGATCCCCGGTATTTACGGTATCGACACCCGCAGACTGACCCGCTCTATACGCGATCACGGCTCGCAAAAGGTTCTGTTGACAGACGTAAAAACACCTGTTGAGAAAGGGCTGAACATCTTAGCCGCTACAGCGCTTGCACATGATTCAGTCGCTCGCGTAAGCTGTCAGCAAACGCTGGTCTATCCAGCAGATACCGAAAAGTTCCATATTGTTGCAATCGACTGTGGTATCAAAATGAATATCATTCGTTCTCTCAATGCACGTGGCTGCAAAGTGACATGCGTTCCGTGGAACACGCCTGCAGAAGTGATTGAAACGCTCTCTCCTGACGGCATCTTTATCTCTAATGGACCCGGGGATCCAACCGACGTACCACAGACGATTACAGCTATAAAAAAATTAATCGGTAAATATCCGATTTTCGGAATCTGCCTCGGACATCAGATTATTTCACTTGCCTATGGTGCCAAAACTTATAAATTAAAGTTTGGACATCGCGGCGGGAATCATCCGGTAAAAAATTTAAAAACGAATAAAATTGAGATTACATCGCAGAATCACTCCTATGCGGTTGATGCAGACAGTCTCTTAGAGACACCGCTTTCTGTGACACACATCAATCTGCTCGACCAGACAGTAGAAGGTGTAGTATGCGAAAGAGATCGTGTATTCAGCGTTCAATATCATCCGGAAAGTGCTCCTGGTCCACAGGACAGCACCTATTTGTTTGATCAATTTATCACACTTATCAAGGAGGGATGCCAACATGCCGAAAAGAACAGATCTTAAAAAAATACTTGTCATTGGTTCCGGTCCGATTGTCATCGGTCAGGCGGCGGAGTTTGACTACGCAGGAACACAGGCATGCCTCGCTCTCAAAGAAGAAGGATACGAGGTTGTTCTCTGCAATTCCAATCCTGCCACAATTATGACAGATACTTCCATCGCCGATAAGGTTTACATGGAACCTCTCACACTGGAATATGTGGCAAAAATCGTTCGCTACGAACGCCCAGACGCCATCTTGCCTGGTATTGGAGGGCAGACCGGACTCAACCTTGCCATGCAGCTTGAAAAAAAGGGAATTCTGGCGGAATGTCGCACAGAACTTCTTGGAACAAAGATCAGCAGTATCGAACGTGCCGAAGACAGGGAGCTCTTCAAAGAGCTCTGTGAAGAACTCGGAGAGCCCGTACTTCCATCCGACATTGCAAGTTCTATCGAGGAGGGATTGAAGGTAGCAGAAAAAATCGGATACCCCCTTGTTCTTCGCCCTGCCTTCACACTTGGCGGTACCGGCGGCGGTTTTGCAGATAACGAGGAGGAACTCGTGGCACTGATGAAAAATGCCTTATCTCTATCGCCGGTTCATCAAGTTCTTATCGAAAAAAGTATCAAAGGGTATAAAGAGATTGAATATGAAGTGATGCGCGACAGCAATGACACTGCCATCACAATCTGTAACATGGAAAATCTAGACCCGGTTGGTATCCATACCGGTGACTCTATTGTAGTCTGCCCTTCGCAGACACTTACGAACAAAGAATACCAAATGCTGCGCTACAGCGCCTTAAAAATTATTCGGGCGCTTGGCATCGAGGGCGGATGCAACGTACAATTTGCACTGGATCCACATTCTTTCCAATACTATTTGATTGAAGTAAATCCACGTGTATCCCGTTCCTCTGCGCTTGCCTCAAAAGCGAGTGGATACCCAATTGCCCGCGTTTCGGCTAAAATCGGTATTGGCATGACATTAGATGAGATACCGCTTGCAAACACACCGGCTTCTTTTGAGCCTGCTTTAGACTATGTCGTGACAAAAATGCCACGTTTTCCATTTGACAAATTTGCCGATGCAGACAACTCACTCTCTACCCAGATGAAAGCAACCGGCGAAGTCATGAGCATCGGAAGAACTGTAGAAGAAAGCCTTCTGAAAGCTGTTCGTTCGCTTGAGATCGGACTTTTTCACCTGTATGACGCAAAATTCGATGATATGACGGAAACGCAATTGCTCGATTATATTCAGATTGGCACTGATGACCGTATCTATGCCATCGCCCAACTGCTTCGCCTTGGCTGTGATACTGACCGCATTCACTCTGTTTCTGCCATTGATGCGTTCTTTCTTCAAAAGCTTTCTCATATCGTTCAGATGGAGCAGCTTCTTCAGGAACATCCTGGCGACAGCAAGTTTTTGAAAATGGCAAAACAAACCGGATTTTCTGATAAAGAGATTGGTCTGCTTTGGCAAATGGACGAGAAGGATATCTTTCATATCAGAAAGCAGCACGGCATCCTTCCTGTCTATAAAATGATTGACAGCTGTGCCTCTGAATTTGACAGTTATATTCCTTATTTTTACTCTACCTACGAAGAGGAAAACGAGTCCATTGTATCAGACAAGCACAAGATCATCGTACTTGGCTCCGGTCCGGTTCGTATCGGACAAGGTGTAGAATTTGATTATTCCACAGTACATGCTGTTCAGACGATTCAGTCTGCCGGCTATGAGGCAATTATTATTAACAATAACCCTGAAACCGTCTCCACTGACTACACCTGCTCAGATAAGCTTTATTTTGAACCACTCTGCGTGGAAGATGTCATGAATATCATTGAGCTTGAACAGCCAGACGGCGTGATCGCCACCCTCGGCGGACAGACGGCGATCAACCTTGCAGAGCCGCTCCGGGCAAGAGGGGTAAATATTATCGGAACTGACTGCGATGCAATTGAGCGTGCTGAAAACCGTGATTCCTTTGAAAAGCTCCTCGCCTCTTTACATATTCCACAGCCAAAGGGACAGGCAGTCACAAGTATCGAAGACGGCGTAAGAGCCGCAAACGAGATTGGTTATCCGGTACTTGTGCGCCCAAGCTTTGTACTCGGAGGAAGAGCGATGCAGATTGTCGCAAAAGAAGAGGCTCTTCGGAATTATTTAAAAACTGCAGTAGAGATCAACGAGGAAAAAACCAGTACTTGTAGATAAATACATCCGCGGAAAAGAAGTGGAAGTAGATGCTGTCTGCGATGGAAAAAATGTGTTTGTACCGGGTATTATGGAGCTGGTGGAACGTACCGGAGTCCATTCCGGAGACTCTATCAGCATTTATCCAACGCACAGTATTTCTGAGAAAGTAAAAGAAACGATTCTTGACTACACACAAAACTGGGACTTGGCATCGGAATCATCGGACTGTTCAATATCCAGTTTATTGTCGATGAATTCGAAAACGTCTATATTATAGAAGTGAACCCAAGATCCTCCAGAACGGTACCATTTTTATCGAAAGCAACCGGATACAGCCTTGCAGATATCGCGACCCTTGCAATACTTGGCAAAAGTCTTCCGGAACAAGGTATTCATACTCTCTACCCAAAAGAGAAAGAACGTTTTTATGTAAAAGCACCTGCGTTCTCTTTCTCAAAATTACACGGTATGGATGCCTATCTGTCACCGGAGATGAAATCAACCGGAGAGGCAATTGGATACGACAATAAACTGCACCGCGCAATGTATAAGGCAATGATTGCTTCCGGAATCAAAGTACAAAACTACGGTACTGTCGTTGTGACACTCGCCGACGAAGATAAAGAGGAGGCACTGCCACTGGTAAGGCGTTTCTACGATATGGGATTTAATATCGAAGCAACTGTTGGCACCGCACTCTTTTTGAAAGAGCAGGGTATTCGAACCCGTATCCTGCGCAAGCCATCTGAGGGCAGCGAAGAAGTACTTGATTCTATTCGCGCCGGATATGTCAGCTACGTCATCTGTACACGTGCCATCCTTTCCGGTATCCACTATGAAGATGGTGTTGCAATTCGTCGATGTGCCTCCGAAAACAATATTACCATGCTCACCTCACTTGACACCGTGCGCGTACTGCTCGATGTCCTGGAGGAAGTAACTATCGGTATCTCGACAATTTAGAATAAATAAGACAGTGACCGAAAGGTGATAAAAGCCCTTCGGTCACTGTCTTTCTATTTAAAAATACTCCCTCTAGTGGAAATAGTGATCTCCAATCAACTGACCATAATTTCCATTTCCGAAATATAATGCATCTCCAATTGGGTTATATCCTGCAAGTGCATCAGCTGCTGCCTGATAACATTCTGCCGGGATATTGCCACTTGCCAATACTCTGTCAAGCTTTCCTGTGATTGCCGGACCAAACTGTCCTGCCTGATAAATAACCTCTCTGATTGAGTTCGGGAAAGACCCGCTTCTTACACGGTTCAAAATAACCGCCCCAACCCCTACTTTTCCATCGTGTGGCTGGTTCCCTGCCTCACAGTAAATAATTGCTGCCAATAATGTCTGGTCGTCTGCGGACGCTGACATTGCCTCATCATATCTTACACTGCTTCCTGACTGTCTTGCAGCTTCTTCTGCAGCCTTTCTGGCAGCTTCTTCCTCTGCCGCTTTCTTTGCTGCTTCCTCGGCAGCAATCTCTTCCAACGTCTTTGCATCCTGCGGATTTGTCATATCAATCGCTGCTGCTCTTGCTACTGCGTCTGACCCAAATGCAAGCATTTCATTTTTTACATATCCTACAACCGAACCTGAAGAAACCTTTGACCATACATCTCCTCTTTCTTCCACAGTCAAGATTGTATTTGTATACATCTTTCCGACTACTTCACCGCCATCAACTGCCTCCGCAAGCACATCCGCTTCTGACTCTACATTTGCCAGCGCTTTTCCATGCCACACCTGTGTAGCCTCCGCAACTGCTGCTGTCTCTGGAATTTCATTCCATGTCTCCGCTAATGGTGAAATTGTCGTTTCGTGATTTATTGTTTCGATTGGCTGAGCATCAGATTGTGTATCAGCTGCCAAACTGCCGAACTCTGTGGTAAACACCATACAAGCTGTCAGCGCGAAGCTTATAATCACTCTCTTTTTCTCTCGTCTCATAAATTACCTCCTGGTTTGTTGCAATAACCTTACTGACTATTACAATAGTATACGTATTTAATTCATTTTTATTACAAATGTTACGTATTTGTTACATCTTTCAAACACAAGTGATATCCTAACATCTATTTGCCAACCTGTCAACCCCTAAAAAGAAAAAAAGGTTTATCGCCTTTGGCGATAAACCTCAAACATCAATATTGATGCGGCAATTGCCGCATTGAGCGATTCTACTTTTCCCTGCATCGGAATCTGAACCCAGACATCCGCTTTTTCTGCCACTTCATCTCTCAGTCCATTTCCCTCATTTCCAATGAGAATTGCTGTCCCTGACTGATAATTCTCCTTGTCATAAGTATTTTTTCCCTTAAGATGCGCCGCATAAGTTGTGACCTTTTTCTTTTGAAATTTATCCAAAAGCGCCAACAGATCATCCACATACACAAACGGCACACGATAAATCGATCCCATTGTAGAGCGAATTGTCTTCGGATTATAAATATCCACACAGTCATTGCTCATAAAAACGGCCGTCACTCCGGCTCCTTCCGCTGTCCTGACAATCGTCCCTAAATTCCCCGGATCCTGTAGGTTATCCAGCACGATAAAGTGCGGATTTTCCTTGGAAATCAGATCCTCTATCTCGTATTTTCGCTGCTTTACAACACATAATATCCCCTGCGGTGTCTTTGTGTCAGACACATGTTGAAATACCTTGTCCGCTAACACTTCCACTGGGAATCTCTCCAAATGTAATTCTTCTTTCTTCTTATTATAAAGTGATTCAGAAACATATACTTTTTTTACTTGATCTTGCGGCACTTCCATGAACATCCGAAGTCCTTCTACAATAAATACCTGTTCCTCATTTCTCACCTTACTTTTCTTTTGTAACTGCAATAAATTTTTTACTTGTGGATTGCTTGTACTTGTAATCATATTCCCTATTCCTTTTTCAACTTTTGTAACGCTTCATTCGAACCGATCAATATCACGATTAGATTCTTATTAAACGGCCGCTGCGGATTAATTGTAACATCTACAACACCATTTTCAATAGTTCCTACTACATTAATTCCGTATTTTTCACGAATTTGAAGGTCAACAAGCCTTTTCCCAATCCATTCATCCGGAATTTCTATTTCCACCAGACTGTAATCCGGCGACAGCTCTATCCAGTCAGCAAAATTACCTGACACCATCGTTCTTGCAATACGGCGCCCCATCTCCTTTTCCGGATGGACGACAGCATCTGCTCCCACTTTTTTTAATACGGTCGCATGAAGGCTGCTCTGTGCTTTTGCAAGTACATATGGTATTCCAATCTCCTTTGCCATGATCGTAGCCATAATACTTGTTCCAAAGTTTTCAGAGATTGCAATCACTGCGCCATCCAAATTTCTTGCTCCCAGTGATTTTATCACTTCCGGGTCCTCAATATTGGCGCACATTGCATATGATACCTTGTCTGCGATTTCCTGAATTTTTTCCATGGAATTGTCCACCACAATCACTTCACATCCCAGATTTTCCAATCCG
>ENA-OQBV01000364-OQBV01000364.1-human-gut-metagenome-genome-assembly--contig:-NODE-364-length-25827-cov-3.906187_pt1 | contig 25827 bp, 23 predicted proteins | sample MGYA00242750_ERZ504559 | MGnify/ENA primary metagenome ERZ504559 (study PRJEB26092, sample SAMD00036230) | human gut metagenome | host: Homo sapiens | study: EMG produced TPA metagenomics assembly of... | reverse complement strand
TTTCTGCTAGGGCCAATCCTCCATCAGCACCATCAGCCCAAACGCTCGCCAATTCAACAGGAACTTGAATAGAAGCACAGAGTTCTTTCAGAGCTGCAATTTCAGCTTCTGTATCTGTGACAAATTCATTAATAGCCACTACTACAGGAACTCCAAATTTACGCATATTTTCTACGTGGCGCTCCAAGTTCGCAAAACCTGAACGAACAGCTTCTACATTTTCTTCAGAAAGAGCATCTTTGGCAACTCCACCATTCATCTTCAAAGCACGAATCGTTGCGACAATCACCACTGCAGATGGGCTAACAGGAAGATTTGGTGTTTTGATATCCAAGAATTTTTCAGCTCCCAAATCCGCGCCAAAACCTGCTTCTGTCACTACGTAATCGGCTAAACGAAGAGCGGTTGAGGTAGCTAAAACAGAATTACATCCATGGGCAATATTAGCAAAAGGTCCACCATGAACAAAGGCTGGAGTTCCATAGATGGTTTGGACCAAGTTTGGCTTGATCGCATCTTTCAGAATCAAGGCAAGCGCCCCTTCTACTTCTAAATCGCGGACATAAACTGGACTACGATCATAACGGTAACCAATCACAATATTGGCCAAACGACGTTTCAAGTCTTCAATATCTGTCGCCAAGCAAAGGATGGCCATAATCTCAGAAGCAACGGTGATATCAAATCCGTCTTCACGAGGAATCCCATTGAGCGGTCCACCAAGACCGACCGATACGTGACGCAAAGCACGGTCATTCAAGTCCACTACCCGTTTCCAGATAATCCGACGTTGGTCAATGCCTAGCTCATTTCCTTGATGCAAATGATTGTCGATCAAAGCTGAAAGTGCATTATTTGCTGTCGTAATGGCATGCATATCCCCCGTGAAATGAAGGTTGATATCCTCCATTGGAAGAACTTGGGCATAACCTCCACCTGCTGCTCCCCCTTTAATCCCCATAACTGGACCTAAAGAAGGTTCGCGAATAGCAATCATGGTTTGTTTCCAATTTTATTTAAGCATCTGCCAAACCAATGGTGATAGTAGACTTTCCTTCCCCTGCTGGAGTCGGGTTAATCGCTGTTACCAAGATGAGTTTTCCTGGTTCTTCTTTCTGAACGGCTTGGATCTTGTCAAAGGTTAATTTTGCCTTGTACTTTCCATAGAGTTCTAGGTCATCGAAGTGAATACCCAATTTCTCTACCACATCTGTGATTGGTTTCAATTCAATACTTTGTGCAATCTCGATATCTGTCTTCATCTGAATCTCCTCACTATTTAATAATCCTATTATACAGAAATTTCACAAGGATATATATTTTAAATCTCAAACTTTTCCCGTTCGTTCGGTTTTTGCTTAGTAATTCTGCTTTTTCAGCCTTTATTCCAATTTCTTATACCCTCTATATGAAATAACTATGAGTCCCTTCATCGTCTAGTCTACCGCCATTTGCATCCCCTTGATCAACAATCGTAAGAGCCGTGTTCTTTGCTTTACTAAAATATAAAATTCTTGTAAAATAAGCCTATGAATATTTTGATTACTTCCGGTGGGACGAGTGAAAAGATTGATCAGGTTCGTTCGATTACCAACCATTCCACTGGTCAACTTGGAAAAATCATTTCCAAACGTTTTTTAGAGGCAGGTTTTTCTGTGACTCTGGTGACAACTCCAACTGCGGTTCAGCCTAAAGAACATCCTCATTTAAGAAAGATATTTATCAAAGATGTCGCTGAACTTCAAACAGTCCTTGAAAAAGAAACTCCAACTCACCAGGTGCTCATCCATGCTATGGCTGTCTCTGACTACAGCCCTGTCTATATGTCAGGTTTCCAGGCTGTCAAAGAAGCTAGCAATTTAGAGCATTTTCTTCATCAAACCAACCAGGAATCGAAAATTTCTTCAGAGGAAGATTACCAAGTTCTCTTTTTAAAGAAAAATCCTAAGTTGATTTCCTTAGTAAAAACATGGAATCCAGACATTCGCTTGATCGGCTTTAAACTGCTGGTTGGTGTAGCACAGGATCAACTCCTAGCCGTTGCTCGTGCAAGTCTCGAAAAAAATCAGGCAGAAATGATTGTTGCCAATGACTTAAGCGAAATTCAAGACGGAAAACATCGAGCTTACTTAGTTACGAAAGATGCTACTCAAATAGCCGAAACGAAATTGGATATTGCTCAAGAAATTTATCATCACATTAGGAACAAAGGATAAAACCTATGGCGAATATACTACTGGCTGTAACTGGGAGCATTTCTGCCTACAAGGCAGCAGACCTCACCAGTCAATTGACCAAGCTCGGTCACCAGGTAAAGATTCTTATGACTCCTGCAGCTACAGCTTTTATTACCCCTCTAACACTTCAGGTCCTCTCCAAACAAGCTGTCCTGGTAGAGGTCATGACAGAAGACGATCCAAAACAAATCCAACATATTGACTTGGGGAAAGAGGCTGATCTTTTTCTAGTCGCTCCTGCAAGTGCCAATACCATTGCAAAATTAGCCCACGGCTTTGCAGATAATATCGTAACAAGCACTGCTTTGGCCCTCCCGTCTGAGGTGAAGAAATTCCTAGCACCCGCTATGAATACCAAAGATGTTAGGAGCATCCCGCTACACAAAACAATATCGAAACCTTAAAAAAGCTACGGCTACCAGATAATCCCTCCACGAGAAGCATTATTAGCCTGCGGGGATCAAGGAGCAGGTGCCTTAGCTACCATTGAAATCATTCTTACTACAATACAGGAGTCCCTTACATGAGAAAATCTTCTTCATCTATTGCACAGATCTCTATCTTTTTTGCGATCATGGTAACCATTCACTACACATCAACCATGATCTTCCAATTCTTCCCTTTTCTAATCCCGCCGACCTTCGTCCATATTCCAGTAGTTATTGCATCTATTCTTTACGGGCCTCGCATCGGTGGTATTCTCGGACTCTTGATGGGGCTCTTCAGCCTAACCATCAATACGATCGTTCAACTACCAAGTAGTTATTTATTCAGTCCCTTTGTTGAAAAAGGGAACCTCTACTCTCTCATTATCGTACTTGTTCCTCGCATTCTCATTGGGATTACTCCTTATTTTGTTTACAAGTTCATTCACAATAAAACTGGGCTCATGATAGCCGCTGCAGCTGGGTCTATGACCAATACCTTCTTTGTTCTTTCAGGTATCTTTATTTTCTTTGCAAAAAATTATCCTGGTGGCATCCAAGCCTTCTTGGGAGCTGTCTTAACCACTAACTCTTTGATTGAAGTACTAGCCACAGTTATTCTAACTCTAGCTATTGTTCCACCGCTCTCAAAAGTAAAAAAATCCTTATAAGATCTCAGTTTTATCACACTTTCTAAAATAGAAAGTGTGTTTTTTATTTTTAGTGCATTTACCATATAATTTGAAAAACAATTGCTATTGAATCTAGTTTTTTCAGAAAAAAAACTGCTATAATGATAAGCGATTAATTTATTAGAAAATTAAGGAGTTGCACTATGACTTATCAAGAAAACTTCCAAAAATGGGCTGATTTCGCTGACCTACCAGATTAACCTTCGTCGTGATTTGGAAAGCATGGATGAAAAAACGAAGGAAGATGCCTTCTACACAAACCTTGAATTCGGTACTGCTGGTATGCGCGGATTGATTGGTGCTGGGACTAACCGTATTAACATCTACGTAGTCCGCCAAGCAACTGAAGGTTTGGCTCGTTTGATCGAATCTAAAGGTGGAAATGAAAAAGAACGTGGTGTAGCCATCGCTTACGATAGCCGTCACTTCTCTCCAGAATTTGCCTTTGAATCAGCAGCCGTTCTTGCTAAACACGGTATTAAATCCTATGTCTTTGAAAGTCTCCGTCCAACTCCAGAACTTTCATTTGCTGTTCGTCACCTAAACTGTTTCGCAGGGATCATGATTACTGCTAGCCACAACCCTGCTCCGTTTAACGGATACAAGGTTTACGGTGAAGATGGTGGTCAAATGCCTCCACACGACGCGGACGCTTTGACAACCTACATCCGTGCCATCGACAATCCATTCGCTGTAGAAGTTGCGGATGTTGAAGCTGAAAAAGCATCTGGTTTGATTGAAGTCATCGGTGAAGCTGTCGATACTGAATACCTCAAAGAAGTAAAAGACGTTAACATCAACCCAGCCTTGATTGAAGAGTTTGGCAAAGACATGAAGATTGTCTACACTCCACTTCATGGTACTGGTGAAATGTTGGCTCGTCGTGCTCTTGCTCAAGCAGGATTTGACTCTGTTCAAGTCGTTGAAGCTCAAGCAACTCCAGACCCTGACTTCTCAACGGTTTAAATCACCAAACCCAGAAAGCCAAGCAGCCTTTGCTCTTGCAGAAGAACTTGGTCGCCAAGTAGGAGCTGATGTTCTTGTGGCAACTGACCCTGACGCTGACCGTGTCGGTGTTGAAGTCCTTCAAAAAGACGGTAGCTACCTTAACCTTTCAGGTAACCAAATCGGTGCTATCATGGCTAAGTACATCTTGGAAGCTCACAAAAATGCTGGCACTCTTCCAGAAAATGCAGCCCTTTGCAAATCTATCGTATCAACTGACTTGGTAACGAAGATTGCTGAAAGCTACGGCGCAACTATGTTTAACGTCTTGACTGGTTTCAAATTCATCGCTGAAAAGATTCAAGAATTCGAAGAAAAACACAATCACACTTACATGATGGGATTTGAAGAAAGCTTCGGTTACTTGATTAAACCATTTGTACGTGATAAAGATGCGATTCAAGCTGTCCTTGTCGTTGCTGAGCTTGCTGCTTACTACCGCTCTCGTGGTTTGACACTTGCTGACGGTATCGAAGAAATCTACAAAGAATACGGCTACTACGCTGAAAAGACTATCTCTGTTACCCTTTCTGGTGTTGATGGTGCAGAACAAATCAAGGAAATCATGGCTAAGTTCCGTAACAATGCTCCAAAAGAATGGAATGCAACAGCTATCACTGTCGTAGAAGACTTCAAGGCTCAAACTGCTACTGCTGCTGATGGTACTGTTACAAACTTGACAACTCCTCCAAGTGATGTGTTGAAATATACACTTGCTGACGGTTCATGGATTGCAGTTCGCCCTTCAGGTACAGAACCAAAAATCAAATTCTACATCGCTACAGTTGGTGAATCTGAAGCAGATGCTAAAGAAAAAATTGCGAATATCGAAGCAGAGATCAATGCTTTCGTAGGCGAATAATATTTAAGACTTAGAGCTAAGCTCTAAGTCTTTTTTATACATTACACTACTAGAATTAAGGAAGTTACTTTTTGCATACTATAAACACGAAACCACCTATAGATTAAACTATAGGTGGTAGTTTTATGATTCAATTATAGAGCGCTAACTTGTGAATGATGCTTAAACAAGGAATGAGTAGCTTCGTGAATATGACGAGCAGTTTCTGCATTATTCATGGTGTAGAGGTGAACACCTGCAACATCTTGCGTAACAAGGTCGACAATCTGGTCAATCGCATAAGCAAGACCTGCCGCTCTAAGTGACTCAGGATCATGCTCATACTTATCCAAAATGGCACGGAACTTACGTGGCAAATGGATATTTTCACAAGTCTTAAGCAAACGTAGAGCTTGGTTACGATTCAAGATAGGCATAATTCCTGCATGAATTGGTACATCAATTCCAGCCAAGGTACATTTATCTTGAAAATCGTAGAATCGTTCATTATCAAAGAAGAGTTGGGTTAAAAGGCTAGAACAGCCTGCATCAACCTTTTTCTTAAGGTTTTGGATATCAGAGATTTGATTTGGCGAATCTGGATGCCCTTCAGGATAGCAGGCACCAATGATGTCAAATTGAGGAGCTTCTTCCTTAATAAACTCAATCAAATCAGTGGCATATCTAAAGTCTTTAAGAGGTTCCACACCTGGAATGATATCGCCACGTAGGGCTAAGATACGGTGTACACCAACAGCATCCAAGTCTCGTAAGGTATCAGCAACCTTTTCTTTACTCAAATAGATAGCTGGAAGGTGGGCAATCGTTGGGATAGCTAGGTCATTTTGAATATGATCTGCCAAAGGAACCGTCGTCTCTTTGATATTATATTTGTTATTACTAGCTGTCACACTGATAAAGTGTGGAGCCAATCCTTGCATATCCTCAAGAGCACGTAGGATTTTTTTCATTACCTACTGCTGGGTTAGGTGGAAAGACTTCAAAAGAGAGTGATGGTGTTTGGCTTGTCATATTTTATACCTTCTTTTTTTTAGATTTTTGTTAAGACGAAAGCTGTTTTAAGTGCCTACTGACTTCATGAGTTCAGTTAAACACTTGTTAATCATAGCCTGCTTGCAAAAATCTTTAGAACATTATTCGCTATTGAAAACCTTCTACACTTAAGGAAGAAGGTCTTCAACATATGATAACTTCTGCTTACAAGTTTTCGCGAGCTGCTTTTGCAGCTTCTACAAGCTTGATCAAGCTTTCTTTAGTTTCTTTGATTCCGCGAGTCTTCAAACCACAGTCAGGGTTGATCCATACTTTACCGCTTGGTACTTTAGCCAAGATTGCTTCGATAGTGTGGTCAATTTCACCGTCTTGTGGGACACGTGGTGAGTGGATATCGTAAACCCCAGGTCCAACTTCTGTTTGGAAGTTTTGAGCTTTAAGTTCATCCAAGATTTCAAGATTTGAACGGCTAGCTTCAAATGAGATAACGTCAGCATCCAAGTTGTCGATAGCTGGGATGATATCTGTAAATTCTGAGTAACACATGTGAGTGTGGATTTGTGTGTCTGGTGCTACTGTTGAGTGAACCAAACGGAAGGCTGGAATAGCCCAGTCGAGGTAATCCTCGTACCAGTCACTACGACGGAGTGGCAATTTTTCGCGAAGAGCAGCTTCGTCAATTTGGATAATTTTAACGCCTGCAGCTTCAAGGTCAAGAACTTCATCTTTGATTGCAAGAGCAATTTGAAGAGTTGAATCTTTGATAGAGATGTCTTCACGTGGGAATGACCAGTTAAGGATAGTAACAGGTCCAGTCAACATACCTTTAACAGGTTTGTCAGTACGGCTTTGTGCGTAGCTAGACCATTTCACAGTGATTGGGTTAAGACGAGTCACATCACCCCAAATGATTGGTGGTTTAACCCCACGCATACCATATGATTGCACCCAACCGTTTTTAGAGAAGAGGTAACCTGACAAGTTTTGACCGAAGTATTCAACCATGTCGTTACGTTCGAATTCACCGTGTACAAGCACATCAAATCCAACTTCTTCTTGCCATTTAATCCATTCATCAGTGATTTCAGCAAGGAATGCATCGTATTCTTCTTGTGACAATTCATTCTTACGGAAAGCCAAACGTTTAGCACGAACTTCCTTAGTTTGAGGGAATGAACCGATAGTTGTTGTTGGAAGCAATGGAAGTTTGAAAGCATCTTTTTGAATCACTTCACGTTCTGCAAATGCTGGCAAACGAGTGTAATCAGCTTCAGTCAAGCCTGCAATACGAGCACGAAGTTCAGCATTTTCACCAACACGCTCAGTCGCAAAGAGTTCTTTGTTGGCTGCAAGGGCTTCTGCACCTTGACCATTGCGGATAGCATCCAAATCACGCAATTCGTCCAATTTTTCAACCGCAAAAGCAAAGTGGTTCAAGATAGCTGGTTCAAATTCTTCGTTAGCAGTTGTAAATGGTACATGAAGAAGTGAGCAAGATGTTGTCAAAACAACATTTTCAGCTGGCACTTGTTCAAGAATTTCAAGACTCTTCTCGTAGTTGTTACGCCAGATGTTTTTACCATTGACGATACCGGCATAGAGAGTCTTATCAGCTGGGAAACCACCTTTAACCAATTCAAGTGTTTTCTTACCTTCAACAAAGTCAAGACCAATACCATCAACTGGCAAGTTCACAAGGTCATTGTAGACATCACGAACATCACCAAAGTAAGTTTGAATCAAGACTTCAAGGCCTTTCTTATCAGCCAAGAGTTTGTTGTAGAGGTTCAAGAAGAGAGCTTTTTCTTCAGATGTCAAATCTTTAACAAGAGCTGGCTCATCGAGTTGAATACGAGTCGCACCAAGCTCAGCCAATTTTGCGAAGACTTCTTGGTAAGCTGCCACAAAGCTGTCTACAAAGTCTTCTGCTTTCACACCATCTTCAAAGTCAGATAATTGAAGGAAAGTGAATGGTCCAACCACAACTGGGCGTGTGTTAAGTCCCAATTCTTTAGCTTCTTGGTACTCATCAAAAATCTTGTGACCAGCAAGTTTAACTTCTGTTGTTTTTTCAAATTTAGGAACGATGTAATGGTAGTTAGTGTTAAACCATTTTTTCATAGGAAGGGCACGTACATCCCCTTTTTCACCTTGGTAACCACGCGCCAAAGCAAAGTAACGTTCAAGATCTGTCAAATCCAAGTTTTGAACAGATTCAGGTACGACGTTGAAAAGGAAAGCTGCATCAAGGAAGTTATCGTAATGTGAAAAATCATTTGAAGGAATTTCACTGATACCCTTCTCTTTAACAATATTCCAGTGTTTTGCACGCAAGTCTTTGGCTGCTGCTAAAAGTTCATCTGCAGTAATTTCATTTCTAAAGTATTTTTCTGTTGTAAATTTTAATTCGCGGAATTCACCCAAACGTGGGAAACCAATGATAGTAGTTGACATCTTGTGTCCTCCTCTTTGTTGTTGAACTTATCTTACCAAAGAAATGGGTGGCTGTATAATTGCTATTAGTTTTCTCTATATATAGTTTTAGACTATAACCTATAAAACAAAGGGTTTCCAGCTCCCGTTATCTCCTTTTGTTTAGATATTGTTATAGCTAATAACTATATATAAACCTGATAAATCCTTTTTTATAACATAAAAAGCCCTAGACTTTTGTCTAGAGACTCTATTATTCACCAAGATTAGAACACTAAGCTCTATAAGTGCTCAGTACTTGCTCTTGAAGCCAAGATGATGTATAAGACATATTCTCACTATTGTAACTATTCCAAATAAAATAACCAAAAACTACCAATACCAATAAGAAACAAATTCCTAATACGGCTAACCAAATGATTTGTTTCTTTAAGCTATCATACTCACTCATATAGCCATTATGAATTTTAATTAGTTCATTTCTTTTTTGTTACTTGACTCTTTAGCAATGGCAATTTCTAGCTCATACATTTGATGCTTCCATGAATTCTTATGAAAGTGCCTTTTTTCATTTTATGGTTTGAAAGACTGCTGTTGCCCTTCTTTAAATGATTTTTTTTTGTCATACTTCCCTCGAAATCTTCTTTTAGTCACCACTATTATAACATATGTAAAACTGTCAAAAAAGTTCATTTTTAGTTAAAATTTTGAGAAAGAGAATTAAAACATGAAAAAGAACCAGAGGGAAACTTCTTATGTTATACTTTAAGTATGCATAAGAAAACTGTTATTGATTTTAAGGAACTTGGCGCCAGACAAATCTTTACTGATGCCATTAAAGAACTAAAAACAAAGAACATTAAGGAAGTTAAGCACCTTTTAGCTGAAGTCGAAGCCTATCAAAATGAAGGCTATTATGCAGTAGGTTATGTTTCCTATGAAGCAGCCCCTGCCTTCGAGACAAAATTTCAGGTTATTGCTGGTCCATTAATGTCAGAGTATCTCCTCTACTTCACTATTCATGAAACTGTTCAAATAGAGCCTATTCCACTTGCTTATGAGCCAATTGCCTTACCAAAATCTTGGCAAGAGCTAACTTCTGCAGAGGAATACAAGGCTGCTATTGAGCAAATACACCACCATATTCGACAAGGTGATACTTATCAAGTCAATTATACTGTTCAACTTCAACAGAACCTGACAGCTGATCCCTTTGCCATCTATAACCGATTGGTTGTTGAGCAAAATGCACATTACAATGCCTTTATTCAGCACGATGATGTCTCTATCATTTCCATAAGCCCAGAACTCTTTTTTAAAAAAGATGGTGATAGATTGACCACTCGTCCTATGAAAGGTACTACTAATCGTGGTTTGACAAGTGAATCTGACCTCAAACAAGCCCAGTGGCTAGCTCAGGATCAGAAAAATCGCTCTGAAAATATGATGATTGTCGATCTTCTTAGAAATGACATGAATCGTATTTCAAAAATAGGAAGTGAGGATGTCAAGAGCCTTTGCCAAGTTGAACAATACTCTACGGTTTGGCAAATGACTTCGACTATTGAGACGCAACTCCTACCAAATAGTAGTTTAAGCGATGTCTTCCAAGCCCTTTTTCCATGCGGCTCGATTACAGGTGCCCCAAAAATAGCAACCATGGAGATTATTAAGAAGGTTGAAAAACAGCCTCGAGGTGTCTATTGTGGAGCTATTGGTATCTTGATGCCACAGGGACCTAGTATTTTCAACGTGGCCATTCGAACACTACAAATGGAAGGAACCAAAGCTATCTATGGTGTCGGAGGAGGTATTACCTGGGATAGCAACTGGGAAGCTGAATATGAAGAAACCAAGCAAAAGCTGCTGTTCTATACGTCAGAACCCCAAATTCAATCTCATTTCAACTGGTCGTGTCCATCAAGGAAAACTGCTATTTCTTGAGGAGCATATGAAACGCTTGCAAGAGAGCAGTCGCTACTTTGACTATCCTTTCAATGCAGAAAAAGCTCACTATCAAGTCGAAGCTCTGTGCCAATCACTAGATCTTGACAAAGACTACCGTCTTAAAATGTCACTTGCAAAAAATGGTGAACTGAAGTTTGAACATACCCAATTAACAAACTTATCCAATGACTTCTGCCAAGCAAGGTTAGTTGAGCAAAGGCATCCGTTGGATAGCCCCTATACCTTCTTCAAAACAAGTTACCGTCCTCACCTTAGTATCGAACCTCACGAACAAATCTATTATAATCATGAGGGGCAACTCCTAGAAACCTCTATCGGTAACATTGTGCTTAAAATCGAGGACCAACTCTACACACCACCCGTTCACCTCGGCCTCTTAAATGGCATCTACAGACAAAGACTTATTGCTGATAATAAGCTTAAAGAAAAAGTCTTGACCGTAAAAGATATGGAACAGGCTCAGGCCATCTATGGATGCAATGCGGTGAGAGGGTTGTATGAATTGAAGGTGAAAAAACAGAATTATCTCTAAATAAAAAATGCGGGTTCTTTGTACACTCCTACACTTGCTAAAGAGAAAAGAAACTTCAATATTCTATTGGTGAAAAATCAACAACTTAATAGTAAAATAAAGTATAATACTTACTGATGGTTATTCAGTTATCGTGACTGTAATGATGAACTTTTTGGCTTATAATTTACTAGCCTTAAAATTCAGTAATAATTTAGAAAGGATACAAAACCTTAAATGAAAAAATTTAAAGGCTTGACTTCTGCTGAAGTTCAAGCAAGTAAAAACGCCCATGGCGATAATAGGCTCTCTAGTAAAGAGGCAAACTCGCTCCTCTCAATCTTTATCGAAGCCTTCCAAGATCAATGGATTCTTATCCTCTTGGCTGCCTTAGGATTAAAAATCATCTTCAACTTTGTTGGAATGATTTTCCCTGCTATTGGTGAAGCTAATTGGTATGAGGCTATCTCACTAATTTTCGCCATTTTGATGTCTACAGGATTTTCAGCAGTCTCACAATACCGAAATGAGCAAAAGTTCAACACTCTTCAGGAAGAGGCTTCAAAAACTAATGCTAAGGTTTATCGTGATGGTAAACTTAAAGAGGTTCTCGTTGATGATATTGTGAAAGGTGATCAGATTCTCCTTCAATCAGGGGACAAGATCCCAGTTGATGGTATCATCTTGGAAGGTGAATTAAAAGTAAACCAAGCTGTCCTTAATGGTGAAAGTGAAGATGCTAAAAAACTTCCTCTTGGTGATCAAGCAGAGCCAGACTCTTCCGACCTCTTTACAGAGCTCAAAGTCTTCCGTGGTACAGTTGTTACTTCAGGCGAAGCCGTTATGGAAGCTACACAAATTGGTGATAATACCGTTCTAGGAAGCATCAATACTTCTCTTCAAGAAGATAGTAAAGATTCACCATCCAAAGAAAAACTCAACAAGCTTGCTGGAAACATCGGTGTCCTCGGTTATAGTGCAGGTGCTGCATATTCAGTAATCAACCTTGTTTTAGGCTTTATTGCCCTTAATAAGGCTAATAACCTCAATGGTGGTTCAATCTTCCTTCTTATCATTGAAACAATTCTCTTTGCGGTTACAATCATCATCATGGCCGTTCCAGAAGGTCTTCCAATGATGTTGGCACTCGTTTCTTCAATGAACTCAGGTCGACTTTTAGCACAAAATATCTTGGTTCGCCATCCTGATACCATTGAAACAGCCGGATACATGAATATCCTCTTCAGTGATAAGACTGGTACTATCACTGAAGGTAAACTATCTGTAGTTGACTTCTTCCTTGCTGATGGAACACTTTATGCAGCTACTGGTGAAACTGATGCTCCTGATTTTGACACAATGTCAGATAGCCTTAAAGCTGAAATAATTAATGGGATTGGTCTTAACAACGATGCCATGGTAGCTGATGGCAGTGCTGTTGGTAGTAACGCCACTGACCGTGCACTTCTTGATTTCCTTATTGGACGCTCTCAACTTGATTTTGATACAAATACAATTACTGAGAAGCAACAATTCAACTCAGCAACAAAATTCGCAAGTGTAACGACTAAGGACGGAAAAACTTACATCAAGGGTGCTCCAGAATTCATCCTAAATGACTGCTACTACTATCTTGATAAAGATGGTAATAAACAAAACTTTACAGATGATATTAAAGCTCGTTTCCAAGAATTATCATTGGAACAAGCTAACCGTTCAATGCGTTTGCTTGCTATCCTAAATACAGATGGAAATGATAAAGTCTTGATTGGTATCGTATGTATCCGTGATAACGTTCGTTCTTCAATTAAACAAACTGTTGAAACAATGAACCGTGCGGGTGTTCAAGTAGTTATGGTAACTGGTGACCGTAAAGAAACCGCTGTTGCTATCGCTAAAGAAGCCGGTATCGTCACTGGAGAAAATGACCTTGTCCTTACTCACGATGAACTCTCTGCCCTCTCAGATCAAGAACTTAAACAACAATTGCCTCACTTAAAAGTGGTAAGTCGTGCCCTTCCAATGGATAAAAAACGTCTTATTGAGGCAGCTCAAGACCTCGATATGGTCGCTGGTATGACAGGTGATGGGGTCAATGACTCACCTGCCCTTAAATCGGCTGATGTCGGATTCTCAATGGGTGATGGTACTGAAGTCGCACGTGAAGCCTCAGATATCGTTATCTTGAATAACTCATTGACTTCGATTGAGAAAGCCGTCCTCTATGGACGTACTATGAGTAAGTCAGTAAGTAAATTCATTATCTTCCAGTTAACCGTAAACGTGACTACAATTGCTATGTCACTTCTCTCACCACTCTTGGGCCTCAAAGAACCATTTACAATTATCCAAATTCTCTGGATTAACCTTATCATGGACACACTTGCTGCCCTTGCCTTTGGTGAAGAACCTACGCTAGATCGTTACATGAATGAAAAACCAGTTGCTAAGAAGGCAAATATTCTTACTGGCTATATGAAATCTGCTATCGGTGTAGCCAGCGTCTTCATTACTCTTGTATGTTTAGCTATTCTCAAAAATGTTGGTGGTATCCAAGACTTTATCACAAATGGAACTGGCAACTTTGAAATGGTAACAACATTCACCTTTACAGTATTTATCTATGCTGTCATTTTCAACTCACTTAATACACGTAGTAATGGATTCAATGTTTTTGAACATATCGGCGAAAACAAGAAATTCTCAATTGTAATGATTTCTATTGCTGTCGTTCAAACCTTGATCATTCAATTCGGTGGTAAAGTATTTAGTACCGTTCCTATGGACGTTCAACACTATATCGTTGCACTTCTTATCGCGGTTTTGATTATCCCTGCAGATTTAATTCGAAAAGCTCTAACTAAAAACAAATAACTATCTGTTTAACATATTATAAAACTTAAAAGGATAAAAAGGATTGGGATAACTCCCAATCCTTTTTAATAATTTTTGTGACTTTAAGTCCGTTTCGCTCCGAAGGTGCGAAACAAATAAACCACCCGCTATGCGGGTGCGCATCGAAGGTTAAACCGTCATAACAAAAACACTCCAAACGAGTTACAATATGGGTGTTCAAGCCAATTGTAAAACGAAAGGAGTTAAGACTATGGCGCAAAAAGCTCACAGTTTATCACATACAAAATGGATGTGTAAGTACCACATTGTATTTACACCTAAGTATAGACGAAAAATAATCTATAATCAATATAGGAGTAGTCTGGGAGAGATTTTTCATAGACTATGCCAATATAAAGGCGTTGAAATAATAGAAGGCCACTTAATGCCAGATCATGTTCACATGCTAGTAAGTATACCACCACGAATGAGTGTAGCTAGTTTTATGGGATATTTAAAAGGTAAAAGTGCCTTAATGATGTTTGATAAACACGCCAATTTAAAATATAAATTTGGGAACAGACATTTTTGGGCAGAAGGATATTATGTAAGTACGGTAGGACTTAATGAAGCCACAATTAAGAAATATATCCAGGAACAAGAGAAGCATGATATCGCTTTGGACAAATTAAGCGTTAAAGAATATGAAAATCCCTTTAGGGATAATGGTAAGTAATGCGAATGCCTCTTTGAGAGGCTTGTGACGAGTCAAAAGCAATAAGGCTTGAACAAAGTGAAAGCCAGCGTCTTTAGGCGCTGGCTGGTAATATGGGCTTATAGCCCTTGATCAAACCACCCGTTAGACGGGTGGTTATGATTTATCAGGTGTGAGAATCATTGGAATAATGATTGGTTCACGTTCTGTTTTTTCATATAAGAATGGGCGTAAAGCATTGACGATTGCTCCATTAACAGATTGGATGCTAGCATCCTTATTCTTAAGAGCGATACGAATAGCATTGAATAGAATGCGTTGGCTTTCGCGGATAAGATCGCCAGATTCACGCATGTAGATGAAGCCACGACTGAGGATGTCTGGACCAGCTAGAATCATCTTAGACTTGAAGTCGACAGTTGCTACGGCAAGTACGACACCATCTTCAGAGAGATCACGACGGTCACGAAGAACGGCAGCTCCGATATCCCCAATACCATTACCATCAACATAGATATCTTGAGCATTGAAGTGACCTGCACGACGCGCAGAGTCTTTTGTTAGGGCTAAGACATCACCATTTTCCATAATGAAGATATTATCTTTTGGAACACCACAATCAACAGCAAGACCTGCGTGGACTTTCTGCATGCGGTATTCACCGTGAACAGGCATGAAGAATTTTGGTTTGATCAAACGAAGCATGAGTTTTTGCTCTTGTTGACCACCGTGTCCAGAGGTATGGATATTGTTGATTTTACCGTGGATAACATCGACCCCAGCTTCTTGAATAGTATTAATCAAGCGGTTAACGCTGGTTGTGTTTCCTGGGATAGGGCTAGATGAGAAGATAACAGTGTCACCAGGTTGTAGTGTCACTTGGCGGTGCATCCCGTTAGCGATACGTGCAAGGGCTGCCATAGGCTCTCCTTGAGAACCGGTACACATGATAAGAATCTCACTGGCATGGTAGTTTTTCATCTCACTAGGGTCAATGATAGTTCCTTTTGGAACTTTGATGTAGCCTAGTTCAACCCCGTTGACAATGGCTTTTTCCATAGAACGTCCGAAGACAACAATCTTACGGCCAGTTTTTACAGCGGCTTCGGCAGCTTTGTTGCAGACGGAAAATATTTGAGGCAAATGAGGCGAAGATAATACGTCCGTGGATACCTTCAATAATTTTCATGATGGATTGACCAACGACCTTCTCGGAATTTGTGAAAGTTGGTACTTCAGCATTGGTTGAGTCTGAGAGGAGGCAAAGAACGCCTTCTTCACCAAGTGCAGCCATACGGTGAAGGTCTGCTGGCTCACCTACTGGGGTGAAGTCAAACTTAAAGTCACCGGTACAAACAATTTTACCTTGAGGTGTATGGATGACAATACCGAGAGGTTCTGGAATTGAGTGAGTAGTGCGGAAGAAGGTCACGCTCATATTTTTGAAAGTAAGCTCTGTATTAGCATTAATTTCATAGAGTTGTGCGTCACGAAGTAGTCCGTGTTCTTCCAATTTTCCTTTGATAAGAGCAAGAGCAAGTGGTCCTGCATAAATTGGGATATTTGCCTGTTTAAGAAGGAAGGGGATCCCACCAATATGGTCTTCGTGACCATGGGTAATGACTAGTGCCTTTACACGATCAACGTTTTCAACGATGTAAGAATAGTCCGGGATAACATAATCGATTCCGAGAAGATCATCCTCGGGGAATTTAATACCCGCATCGACGATGATAATCTCATCTTGGTATTCAATACCATAGGTATTTTTACCGATTTCCCCCAAACCACCAATCGCATAAACCCCAACTTCTTCAGGTTTTAGATTGATTTTTGATGCCATGGTCTTAGAACTCCGTTACTTCAAAAACGCCTGTTTCTTTTTCGTATTCAAGGGCTTTTTCTGAGAGGAGCTCGATGAATTCGATGTTATAGGCAGTGTTTTTTTCGATGATTTGACGAGCTTGGATACGTCCCTCAAGTTCAGTTTCTGCATCGATATCTAGGTAGAGTGATTTTGTCTGTTCACGGCGTGGATTACGCTCTTTAGTTTCTTGGTAAAAGACTTTATAAATCATGGTTTTCCTTTCTTTCCAAAAGGCTCTGCCATTCTATAAAAAAACCGGTCAAGTTAATCTTTCTATGATTTACTTGACGTTATGATATTCACTTTATGAGTAATAGCTAGTAGCCTTGATTCGTTTAACAATTATTATTATTGTACCATAAGATAGGGGCTAGATAAAGAAAATGGCGGAAAAAGTTGGAAAATGTTCGTTTCTGGGAAACAGTGACTTGTGTTATAATAGAAAAGCTAAAAGGAAACAAGGAAAAAAGATGAAAATATTAGCATTTGATACTTCTAGCACAGCTTTATCAGTAGCCTTGTTAGAAGATGAGAAACTAGTGGCAGAGTCAACTGTCACAGTAAAAAAGAACCACAGTATTAGTCTAATGCCAACCATTGATTTTTTAGTTGCTCAGGCAGGCTGGCAACCGTCTGATTTAGAACGTATTGTGGTTGCACAGGGCCCTGGTTCTTACACAGGGCTTCGTGTGGCTGTCGCAACAGCTAAGACTTTAGCCTATGCGCTCGACATTGATTTGGTGGGAGTTTCAAGCCTACAGGCACTGACAGACCTTTCGGTTGACGGTGTTGTGATTCCTATCATGGATGCCCGTCGTAATAATGTTTACGTTGGTTTTTATGAAAATGGTCAGGCCCTCGTCCCAGATTGCCATGCAGCTTTTGTAGATGTTCTGGAGCAAGCTAAAACTTTTGAAAAGGTGACATTTGTCGGTGAAGTGGCTAATTTTGTGGATCAGATTAAAGAAAGCCTTCCAGAAGCAACTATCTTGTCAAGTCTTCCGTCTGCCCAGTTAATTGGTCGTTTAGGCTTGTCCTTGCCTTCTGTTGATGTGGATGCTTTTGTTCCACATTACTTGAAGCGAGTTGAGGCGGAGGAGAATTGGCTTAAGACGCATGAGGAAACTAACCGTGACAACTACATCAAGCGCGTCTAGATTGAGTAGCCAGGAGCAAGCTCAACTGATTTATCAGATTTTGTCGGATGTTTATGACAAGTCTCCGTGGACGATAGAACAAGTGGTAGCAGACTTGGCTTTGGATACGACGGAGTATTTCTATGTTTATGATCAGGAAGAAGTTGTTGGTTTTTTAGCCCTTCAAAATTTGGTGGGTGAGCTCGAGGTGACCAATATCGCCGTTTTAAAAGCTTATCAGGGGCGTGGTTATGCTAGTCAGCTGATGAAGCATTTGGAAGAGCGTAGTGAGCCTATATTTCTAGAAGTGAGGGCTTCAAATCAAGTCGCTCAGACACTTTATAGAAAATTTGGTTTTGAAAGTCTAGGGATTCGGAAAAATTATTATCATGAGCCTCAAGAAGATGCAGTTATCATGAGGCGAGAGGAAGTCTAATGGCAGATAGATATATTTTGGCAGTGGAGAGTTCATGTGATGAGACTTCAGTTGCCGTTTTGAAAAATGAGAAAGAACTTTTAAGTAATATTATTGCCAGTCAGGTGGAAAGCCATAAACGTTTTGGTGGTGTTGTTCCTGAGGTGGCTAGTCGTCATCATGTGGAAGTGGTGACTCTTTGCATTAAAGATGCCCTTTCTGAGGCGGGAATTACTGCTGAACAACTAGATGCTGTAGCAGTAACCTATGGTCCTGGTTTGGTCGGGGCGCTCTTGGTCGGGATGGCAGCGGCTAAGGCCTTCGCTTGGGCACACGGATTGCCTTTGATTCCAGTTAACCATATGGCTGGGCATCTTATGGCAGCGCGTGAGGTTCAAGAATTGGAATATCCCCTCTTAGCACTTTTGGTGTCTGGGGGACACACAGAGTTGGTTTATGTGTCAGAACCGGGGAATTACAAGATTGTTGGTGAGACACGTGATGATGCAGTTGGTGAGGCCTATGACAAGGTCGGGCGTGTGATGGGTTTGACCTACCCAGCTGGGCGTGAAATTGATGAGTTAGCTCATAAAGGGAAAGATGTTTATGATTTTCCACGCGCTATGATTAAGGAAGACCACTTGGAGTTTTCATTTTCAGGCCTGAAGTCAGCCTTCATCAATTTACATCACAATGCAGAACAGAAGGGAGAAGCACTAGTTAAAGAAGACCTTTGTACTTCTTTCCAAGCTGCTGTGTTGGATATCCTTCTAGCTAAGACTAAGAAAGCCTTGGAGCGTTATCCTGTCAAGACACTTGTTGTTGCAGGTGGCGTGGCAGCTAATCAGGGCTTACGAGAACGTTTGGCTGAAGAAATCACAGATGTAGATGTGGTTATTCCGCCTTTACGTCTCTGTAGTGACAATGCTGGTATGATTGCTCTAGCAGCCGCTATTGAATGTGATCAAAAACATTTTGCTGAGTTGGACTTGAATGCAAAACCAAGTCTAGCCTTTGCAGGATTTGAAGAATAAGAAGAGCCTCTTACTAGTTTGGTAAGAGGTTCCTTTAGAAAGGAATTGAGTGTGTCTGACTTTCGTTTAGGTGTAAAAGCCGCGGTACCGACAGCTTTAGGCTATGTAGCTATTGGCCTAGCCTTTGGTGTTGTAGCAGCCGCTTCGGGTTTATCAGCCCTTGAGGTTGGCCTCATGTGTGCCTTGGTCTATGGTGGCTCGGCCCAGTTTGCCATGTGTGCCTTAGTAGTTGCAGGAGCTGGTCTAGGTGAGTTAACCTTGACTGTTTTCTTGGTTAATTTGCGTAACATGTTGATGAGTTTACATGCAACGACGATTTTTACAAAAACAAGTCTCTGGAATCAGCTGGGAATTGGTAGTCTGATTACGGATGAAAGTTATGGTGTCTTGTTGGGAGAATATGTGCATCATAAAGATATTCCTGCTAACTGGATGCATGGTAACAATATTTTCAGCTATTTGGTTTGGATTGTATCATCAGTTATTGGTTGTTTGATTGGTTCCATGATTCCTAATCCTGAGCTATTTGGTTTGGATTTTGCTTTGATTGCCATGTTTATTGGTTTGTTGAGTAGTCAGATTGATGCCTTGTTAGGGGAAGGCGTGCGTAAGCTCCTCTTGATTTTACTATCTATTGCTGTGGCTTATCTGAGCTTTAGTGTCATCTTGTCGGAATCTTTGGCTGTTTTAGTGGCTACTTTGGTTGGATGTAGTGTGGGGGTGATGTGTGATGGCCGTCAATAAGTTTATTCTCGTTGCTATTCTACTTGGTTTTTTGGTCAGCTGGGTTCCTCGTGTGCTTCCCTTTGTTTTAGTGAAATACAAGGGGCTACCAGATATCGTTGTTCGATTTTTGCACTACTTACCAGTTTCTATCCTCTTTGCTCTGATTCTCTCTAGTCTCACGACTGAGAAGATTGGTCACTTGCCACAGTTTAAGTGGATGGAAATCCTGGCTACTGTGCCAACGGTAATTGTAGCCTTTAAGAGCAAAAATCTGCTCTATGCAGTAATCGTCGGTATAATATCTATGGCCCTGATTCGTTTCGTATTTTAGCAAATGAAAAGACTTGGAGTTGCTCTTAGTGAGTCGCTTTCCAAGTCTTTTTTAGTTATTGTTAAAAAAGGCAGCAATATCGTCTTCACTGAGCCCAATCATTGGATCTATAGTTGCCCAATTTTCTTCAGTTAAACGATAGTTTTCTTCTGTTTGCACAGGTTTGTTAACAGACTTATCCACAGGTTGTGAATAAGTGTTAACAAGATCTGGGGATGGATTGATATTTTCCGAAAAGTCTTTGTTTTCAAGGGTTTCTGAGGGGTCGTTGTTTTTCGTTTTTGTTTGATTGGAGGCGCCTGTTGCCTCGTTTTTAACAATCTTTTCGACAGACTTATCAACAGCTTGTGTATAAGTTTGTTCAAAACGTTGGATGAGATAAGTATTTCGTTTAGCCCCCTCGTTGTGAACAGCATAATCAAAGGCTGCGATTTCCCCTAACATGACTAGCTTACTCTTGGCGCGTGTGATAGCAGTGTAGATGAGGTTACGTTGTAGCATACGTCCACTTTGGCGTGTGATGGGAAGGATAACGACTGGGAACTCACTCCCTTGAGATTTGTGGATTGACATGGCATAGGCCAGAGTAATCTTATTCCATTCGTTACGAGGATAGATAACCTCATTGCCATCGAAGGACATGTAAATTTCGTCCTGCTTGCTTTCAGTATATTTACCAGGGATGAGATCAGTAATGATGCCGATGTCGCCATTGAAGACATTGAGTTCGGTATCGTTGACCAGATGGAGAATTTTGTCGTTCTTACGGAAGAAAATGTCATTAAAGGCAAACTGATTGGCCTTTTCTTGAGGATTAAGTAGGTCCTGCATAATGGTATTGAGATTGTTAATACCAGCCTGTCCTCGGTACATGGGAGCTAGAATCTGAACATCCTGAGCAGAAATCCCGCTCTTTATAGCGGCAGAGACAATTTTAGGAACCATCTGTGGAATATGGTTGGCATTGGCCTCAAAGTAAGAGCGGTCAGCCTTTTTCTCTGTGAAATCAGCGGGTAGTTGGCCTTGGCGCATCTGACTAGCTAAAGTAACGATGGTGGAATCCTCGGATTGTCTGAAAATTTTGGTCAGAGAAACCTTAGGCAAGTCATCAATCTGCAAAAGGTCAGCCAAGACCTGGCCAGGGCCTACGGAAGGCAGTTGGTCTTGGTCACCCACAATGATGACTTGGGTTGAATCAGAGATACTTTCAAAAAGTTGATTGGCCAACCAAGTATCAACCATAGAAAACTCATCGATGATAATCAAGTCGCAATCGAGATAGTCCTCCAAGGTCTTGAAATCGTCCTCGCTATTGAGGCCCAAATGTCTATGGATAGTGGCGCTAGGGAGTTGGGTGAGTTCGTTCATCCGACGAGCAGCCCGTCCTGTTGGTGCCGCTAAAATAATAGGCAAATCAGACTTTTTGAGATCTAGACCATGAAGGTCGGTATAAGTTTTAATGATTCCGTTAATAACGGTGGTTTTACCTGTCCCGGGACCACCTGTCAGGATGAAGACCTTGCTTTGTAGGGCGTTGATAATGGCATCTTTTTGAACCTTATCATAAGTAATACCAAGTTCCTCTTCCACCTCTTCAAGACTTGCTTGGATTTTGTCCTCTGCACTGATGTCAGGTTGGTCTTTCATGATACGAGTTAGGTGGGTATAGATGCCCTGTTCCGCAAAATAAAGGGTATTATCAAAGATTTTAGTTTCTATATTTTGCACTTTATCCTCTTGGATGAGATTGGTTAATTCCTTCGCGACTAAGGCGGGGTCAAGTTCAATCTGACGAGCACTTTCCAAAAGGATGATAGTTCGTTCAAGCAAGGCTTTGGCTTCGATATAGGTGTCGCCTTCTTCCATACTGGCTTCTAGCAGACAATGAATCAAGGCAGCTCGTAAACGCTCAGGAGCATCACTAGCAATCCCTAGGCGTTCGGCTAGTTGGTCAGCTATTTTAAATCCGATTCCTTGAACTTCCTCTACCAAGAGATAAGGGTGTTCTTCGATAAGATTGAGCGATTCTTCCTTATATTGGTTGAAAATTTGTGAGGCAGCTTTTGGTGTGAGTCCATAGCTGGAAAGTTTGGACAAGATTTGCTCGGTTCCATAGTTAATTTTTAACTTTGCAACGAAGGCTTCTCGGTTTACCTTTGAAAGGTTAGGAATCTGTTCTAACTTGCTAGGATCCTCGAGAATCTTGTCAATTGGGTCTTCGCCATAGATCTCGACAATACGCTCAGCTGTTTTCTTACCAATCCCCTTAAAATTGTCGCTAGCGAAATACTTGATAAGACCGCTGGCAGAAGGTTTTGACCGTTCGTAGCGTGTCATTTGGAGTTGTTCACCATATTTGGGATGATTGGTTAGCTGACCCCAGAAGGTATAATCTTCACCTTCCATGACATCTCCCATGGTTCCTGTGACAATGATTTCATAGTCCTCAAAATCACTGTCTGTTTCGTCAATTTCTAAGAGTAGGATACGAAAAAAATTACTAGCGTTTTCAAAAATGACGCGTTCGATAGTTCCTGAAAAATAAAATTCTTGCATGTGTTTTTCCTAGATACATAATAAGGCTGGGTTTCCCCAACCTTATCTTATTTAGTGTTTTTAGTTGTCCTCAACGGTACCAATTTTATTAAGTGGCCAGAAGCGGAATTTGACCTCTCCTACAAGAGCACTCTTGTCAAAGAAACCAACTGCTCGGCTATCTTTGGAAACAATACGGTTGTCTCCAAGTAGGAAATATTTGCCTTCAGGAACAGTGACAGAGAAGGTCGTGTTACCATCAGCATTGGTTGTAAAGGCCTTGGCATCCTTAGCTAGTTGTTGGAAGTAGCCACTCTTGCTCTTGTCATCGTTGTAAGCATATTCTTTTTGTAGCTTATCCTTGGCAAAGGCAGCTTGGAATTCTTTGAGGTATTCTTCCTTGACTTCTTTACCGTTGACAGTAAGTTTATCATTTTGATAGGTAATGGTATCACCTGGCATACCGATGATACGTTTGACGATTTGTTTCGTCTTACCGTCTTCGACTTCCTTAGCAACGACAATATCGAAGCGTTCAATGGATGTGTGTTTCAAAACGATAACACGTTGATTATTGGCTAGAGTAGGATCCATTGAGTGGCCGTCAACCTGGACAGGGAGCCAAAGGAAGAGGCGAGTCAAAAGGAAAAATGTGATAAAGAGGATAAAGAGTCCCCATTCACGAAGTAAAATGAGGAAGTATTGGGTCCATTTGTTTTTCATAGTTAAGGCCTTTCAGGGTTATTTTAAGCGTTGGTAGGCTTTTTTGGTATTGGCGAAATGATATTTAGCAGTAGCTTGGAGAGTCTGATCTCCGTAGGCTTGAAGAAGCTTAGTTGCGACCTGGTCAGATTTAGCACCAGCACCTGAAGGAAGGGTATAGCCAACCTCTTGGCTGAGTTTGTCAAGATTTTCCAGGAAGAGATTGCGAGCGATGATAGAGCTCACTGCGACAGCTAAGTATTTCCCCTCAGCCTTTTCTTCTAAAGTAATAGGAAAGTCAAAGCGATTGCGTTCATTCCTGAGGTATTTTTGATAATTTTTCTCACTGGTGAAGGCATCAATGACAATCTTATCTGGTTTAGCACCTGATTGTAACAATAGAAAGATAGCCTGATTGTGGAGAGCTACTTTAACGGACACAGCATTATGACTCTTACCGTCTCCAACCACTTCATTGTACTTTCTAGGCGAAAGAAGGAGTGCCTTGTGAGGAATTTTCTCCTCCAATATAGGTGCAATCTGACGAATCTTGATATCATTAAGATTTTTAGAATCATCGACCCCAAGAGATTTCAAAAAGGCATGGTCAGCCGGGGTAACTAGACTAGCTACAACAGCTAGACCACCAAAATAGGAGCCATTTCCGACTTCGTCTGATCCAAGTAGGGCTAGGTTTTGCCCATCAGGTGAATGCTTAGGTTCAGCTTGGTATCCAAAACGGCTAGCCAAGACTTCTGGCTTAGCTCCTTGGAAAGTTACCTTTCCTGAAGTATAGGCGATGACACTTATTCCATCGACCTTGGCTGAAAAACTTGCATAAGGATTTTTAGTCGCAGTTGCATAGTTTGCCAGGTCCTTTTGGAGTGTCGAAATCTGCTCTGCTGTCATTTTTAATACGATTGTGCCCATGAAATCTATTTTAGCACAAAAAAGGAGAATTGGTAGATATTTTACAGACTCGAAATCCCTGAAAATTATTTTTCTAGAGAAGTGCAAAGTCTAAAATTTACGAAAGTTAAAATTTAGGATATAATGATTAGAAAGAGAATGCCTAACCATGCTCTTTTTTCCACAATTAGAGAAAATGGGTTGGCATTTAAGTATCGAACACGCCTCAGAGTAAGTGTCTGAATCTTGCTAAAAAATGGCGATATAAAAGCAATAAAATAAGGAGAAGCTGCGGTGGCGAATCCGCGACCACCATTGATTGGCAGCTAACAAGCAAATGGCAAATAAGAACCGTTACAAATTTCATTTTGGAGAGAAGAACCTCACGCTAACAACTGATAAGGACAACCTATTCATGGAAGAGGTGGAGCGTGTTGCCCACGAGAAATATAAAATTATCAAAGAGCAGATGAAAAATGCTGACAATGAAACAATCGCTATCCTAATGGCTATCAATTCTTTGTCGACTCAGTTGGAACGCGAAATTCAAGTTGAAGATATGGAAAAAGAGTTGGAAACGTTGAGAGCTAAGCAACTTGAGCAGCTCAAGGTTAAGGCGACAGCTACAAATGACGATGAGGATGACGCATGATTGGACTCCTTGTCTTAGCCATTATGGCTTGGAATTTCTACATTGGCTACCGTCGAGGCCTCTTTATGCAAGCTTATTACGTGGTTTCAGTCATTATCGCCATGTGTGTGGCGGCCTATTTCTACCGGTCGCTAGGAGAGGCTATCAATCTTTGGGTACCTTATACCAATCCAACCAAGGATGCTAGTATAGCTTTCTTTAAAGATCAGAACATCTTTTCACTTGACCGTGTCTATTATGCGGGTGTTGCTTATTTTGCTATCTACTGTATAGCCTATTATGGCTTACGCTTTCTTGGTATTTTCTTCCATTTTGTGAGAATTGAGCGACTTGATCAGAGACATTACCAAGTGGTGGGTGGGGTCTTGGCCACCTTAGTGAGTCTTGTGCCTTTGACTATGTTGGGGAATATTCTTGCGACTGTTCCTATGAACAACATTCAAACGCTCTTGTCATCGAGCTGGGTTTTACGTATCTTGATTAATGGCTATTTTCCAGTTAGTCAGATTATCCAGCATTTGTGGACAAGTGTGATATAGAAAATAGAAGTCTTCCTTGATTAAGGGAGACTTTTTTGTTCTTTGTTTTGGTAGGATATGAAAAAGACCGGACACAAGGTCCCAGTCTTTCTTAACTATTTTTTTACCCTAAGGTTGCAATGGTACATCCGGAACCACCAGCACTCTGTGGGGCATATTCAAAACTTTTAACATGGCGATGACGGCGGAGGTATTGGTAACAGCATCACGGATGACACCTGTACCAATACCGTGGATGATGTCCACCTGACTCATGTTATTAAGTAGGGCTTGGTCAATAAAGGCATCAAGCTCTTGCATGGCTT
>ENA-OQBV01000359-OQBV01000359.1-human-gut-metagenome-genome-assembly--contig:-NODE-359-length-26136-cov-3.185167_pt1 | contig 26136 bp, 39 predicted proteins | sample MGYA00242750_ERZ504559 | MGnify/ENA primary metagenome ERZ504559 (study PRJEB26092, sample SAMD00036230) | human gut metagenome | host: Homo sapiens | study: EMG produced TPA metagenomics assembly of... | reverse complement strand
GTCGTAAGTACTCGGGTCAACCTTTGATTTGGAAGCGTATTTTTCCGTCTTGACCTTCAGTTCCTGTTCTGCAGCACCCACAAGCCCCAGTTCGGTTATTTTCGTGCTGTCCCAGCCGGATAGTACATATTCATCTCCATCCTGGGGAAAGAGCACATCGCCGGGAAGCGGTCTGCCGTAGTCCTCATTCCTGACTATCTCCCATAACTGTGCCTCAGGGTTCCATCGCTCATCCCATCCCATCGACGTTTCTCCCGGCTTTCCCTCAGGATTGAACTTCACGGCGAACTCCAGACCGTTGAGAAGCCCGGACGCGAAACGTATCCTCAGCTCCTGACCGGGGAGGATATATTTCTCGGAAAAGTTAACACCTGTATCCCTGAAACGGTAGGCATTCCATTTTTCCTCAGTGGTTGTGCCGTCCTCATTCTCCACCTTGTCCGTCACCTCGATGGTAGTAACATCCGACATGGTGCCCGTTCTTCGGGGATAGACTTCATCGAAGATAACCACCTGTTCAATGGCTTCCTCGGTGGTCATATTGGGATAAGCGTCTATGTACGGGGTTCCTTCGGGTAACATCAGCCTGCGCTGCACCACACCGTTCACAACCACGGTCTCATCAACCGGACGGTAGTTAGAAGGGATGTTCTTTGTCGAGCCGAAAGCATAGATTCTTGTCGCATAGGTGGACCGGGATTCAGATCGTGGCATTTCCTGCACGTTTTTCTCGATCTCGAAGTCCACCGCGTCGCCAAACTCACAACGCCCGAAATGGATTATATTCTCGGTTATCCAGCACTCGCAATCCCATTTTTTCGCCATGGAGAAACAGGCATCCAAAATGTTGATGTTCTCATAAGACATCAGTTGTGATTTGTTCTCTACCGTACTGTCAATGGAGAAAACAAAATCCTGTCCTTTGTATGTGTAACCAAGAGCCTTTAAATTTCTCAGGACTATACCGGCTTGTACGTCAAGCGGGGCAGTCAGGTTCCAGGACACCTCCTGTCCGGCCGTCTCCGGGGTATATTTGAAGATTTTTGTTTTTCCATTTCCAATAATAGGCATCAAGCTGAAACTCATAGTCGTAGCCGGCGGTATTGGTGTTGAATGCGGGCTTCTGCAAATCGCACACTTCGAACAGTCCGAAGTCACACTCCATGTATGAGCCAAGTTTGAAATATATGGGATTATCCAAGGAGAACTTTAATGTGATGTAGTCCTCCTTCATCAGAGTGAACTTACGCTTACAGCCTTCATTAATCAGAGTTGTAAACAGGATAGCACCGGATATGTCTTTGATGTCGATTTGTTTCATGTCTTCAAAGTTCGGAGATAAAAAAAAGAGTGCCCAATTTTGAGCACTCACATACACGACAATAAAACCAATGTCGTGAATTAAGTTCTGTTGGCCGGATTCGGCTCATTGAACTTGGCTGAAATTTTTCCGAAAGTTCGGTCTAAACTCTGTGCGTAAGTGATACTTTTACCGAGATAAACCAGATGATAAATCTCGCTACTATTAGCCGAGACTTGAATATCAACCTTGCCCTTATAAAGTTCATCGAAGAAAGCTTTTTTCTTTGCTTGATAATCAGATTGGGAATTTCCTTCAATTGTAAAAGAAAGTGTTATTTCCCTCTCATCGACTTTCGGATTATTGATTATTACCCGCTTCCCATGTTCAAGTCTGCTTTTGTTCTCAATAAAATCCTTCATGGGAGCGGATGCCCCAATAGCATCAAGAAACCCCTCTCCCATTCTCACACCCCATGTCGTGTAAGCGTTTTCGCCATTAATTAATAATTCATCCATAGACTATAATTTTGCTGTATTCTTTTTAACTTCTGCTATATCTCTTTGCATCTGTTGAATAGGTTTGACGATTGCCCCTGTATTTTCTGAAATCTGTACCAATTCAAGATAGGATTGCGCTATCAAATCCCGCGTATCATCAGCAATATTTCTTGTTTCCGTATTTATGGAAAGTAGAGCATCTGCTTTTACTGTCAGTAGATTAAGTGATTGAGATTGAATGATATTCTGATTCTTTATCTCTTCTCCTGCAATATGCAATGCTGTAAACCTACCGCTTAGTTCTCCTGCATCTTCATGTGTCATTTCAGTGCCGAACCCTCTTGATGAAGAAGATTGGGAATAGGACTCCTGTGAAATCTTGTCATATCCGGTTGCTGCGGCAAGCTCGTCACGGAGCTTCATGGCTTCCTCCACATATTTCATATATTCATCCTGCAAGGCTTCTCTCTCTACTTCGGTCAGATTGTTATCCTCCATGGCGGCACCGAACTTCTTCCACCACTCTTCGAGTTTCTCGCTGTACATTTCACCGATTTTATTACTCAGCATGGCACGCATGAAATACTCTGCTATATCTTCCGCTGCATCTTTAGCTTCATACTTCATATCCATAAGATTGTTCACAAAGCTGTCAAACATTCCATCGAAAGTGATACCAGTAAGACCTTCATAGAGTTTGTCTGTAAGTTCTTCCAGCTTACCAGCTTGCTCAACATAATCATTCAACTTGTCAGTCAAACGCTCACCATAACCACCCTTGCCAGTATTCTGAATCTTCTCCCACATATCAACATTACTGCGGAGCACTTTCATCTCTTCAGGAGAAAGGGACCATATATCACCGTTCCAGTTTCTGCCTATCTGCTGGCTAAGACGAGAGATTTCCTCTTGGTTGAATCCTCCCCAATAGTAGTTCCAGCTATGATGGGAATTGGAGTATCTAGCCTGTTCCTGTGCAATTTTTTTATAGTTTTCTTCCGTCTCTTTTTGCAGTTTCTTCGCATCAGCATACGCGGAAACGGACTTTGTTCCCTTGCTGGCTTCCATTACATCTGTCAAATCCTCAATAGCGGTTTGTAGTGTTTCATTTCGATCGGTAAGCCTATTAATAGCTTCCTCGACTTCTTTTTTATTACCACCAATACCAAACAAAGAATTAAAACCGCCGAAAGAAATCGCATTGAGGATATTGCCTATCCCGTTTTTCAGAGATTCTCCAATTGTTACGAATAAATCACCTGACAAGACATCACCGATAATTCCGCTGACTGCATTCAGGACAGCGTCAAGCAAACCACCCACAAGATTGCTCAATCCGTCTTTGAGTACGTCAATGATGGACAGAATCCATCCGACAATGGGGACCTCCTTAAGAGATTCTGACGTCTTGCCTATCACGTCTTTGAATCCGTTCACGGTTTTGATAATTCCACTGTATGCGTCATATAGTCCGCCCGAAGAAAGTTGTTGCAATCCTCCCAATATATTTTCCATGCTCGCTTTCAGTTTGGTTGCGGTATCGGATACATTTTGTTGGGCTTGATTGGCGATGTCTGTCTGTGTCTTTACGTTGGCGGACGCAATGTCTGCATTCTGCTGCGCTGTTTCAAGAGCGTTTGCAGCGGCTTGTTTCTCGCTTTCTGTTCCGTCCTTTTGTGCCTTGGCGTAGTCCTCTTGCGCCTTTTGAAGTTTCTCTAAGGCGTCCGTTTCGGTTTCTACGGCATAGATGCGGTTTTGCTCAGCTGTCTGATAGGCTTTTACATCCTCTCCAAGTTTCTTGAAGTTGACTCCACTTGTACCACCCAAAGACTTTTCCATCTGGCTGATGGCGTCAATCAATGATTTCTGGCTTGCCTGATCGGAGTTCTTGAACTTGTCAGTCCGTACATATTTTTTTGCTTCGTCCAAGGCAGGCTTTACCATGTCGGAAAACATGGAACCAAACTCACCGAACACAGTAACCCAATCTATATTGGCTTTTATGGCTTCTGTTTCCTTGTTCTGTATGGCAACATCACGTTGTTTCTCCAGTAACTTTACTTGTGCACTATTAACACCGTTTTCTTCCTGTGCTTTCCTTATTTTTTCCGCATACTCTTGGGCGATAGCCAATTTCTGCTGCTGGAACGTGCCATATTCTTTCAAGTAGTCGTTCAAAGCCTGTTGTTCGGCTTTCAGCTGTCCTTCAGTTACATCGGAAATATCTTTATCTCTCATACTTTCGGCATTGGTATAAGCTTCTGAAATTTTCTGTGCCTGCTTGTCGGTCAGTTTACCGTTACCGGCTTTGCTCCATTCTTCCTCCTGTTTTCTTATCGTATCAATCCGTTTCTGATAATCAAGGTCAATCTGTTTCAACTTCTTTTCCGTGCCTTCTCTCATCAGGTTGATTTCATCCTGTTGGTTCTGACGGTGAAGTGAAAGAAGTTGTTCGTCCAGCTTTTCCTGATTTTCCTTTTGCTTTTCAGCAGCTTTTTCCTGCTTAGTCAAAGAACTACCAGTAATACCGCCCAAATTTTTATAGGCTTTTTCAGTTGTTTCTACTCGTTTCTTAGCTTCTTCATACAGCTTTGAAGTAAACTTGGATTTATTCTTTTCTATTTCAGAAAGTTTCTTCTTAGCATCATCCCAGTCTTTCTTCGCTTTCTCATAATCCTGCTTGTAGGTGGTTTTATTCTTCTCTGAATCAATTCGGGTTTGCTTGACTGATTTTGCTGTATCTATAAGTGTTTTTATGTCTTTCACATTATAGATTGCTTCATCAGACAAAGTACCCTTAATATCAATAGGCAAACGAAGTTTCACAGTTCCATTTTCCCCCTTTCCTCTGATACGCTTCTCCAACTCAGAGATGTAGCGGTCAAACTCACTAATATCAACATCTTTAAGATTGGAAATGAACTGTTCAGAGATACCTTTCCCTTTTTCTTGCAGCATGACATCTCGTTCTGCACGTAGTTCTTTTAATTTCTTTACATAGCCATCAACACCTTGTTGCCCGGATAACGACTTTAAAAGATTCTCGTAATACTTAATTTCTGATTCAATATCTGAAAACTCTTTAGCACGTTTTTCTCCTGCACGCTTTGCCTCTTCTTCTGCTATTTGCTGCTTTAGCTTAAGAATGTCAGCCAATTTGATTGTTTCAATATCATACTGGGCAAATATCTTTGGGTATTCTTTGCGTAATTCTGCCAAACTTTGCCCACGCTGCAAATCAGCCAAAGCAATATCACGAGAGCTTTGGATAAGACTCTCTATTTTTTGTCTACGTTCTTGCTCTTGTTTTGCCGCCTCCTCTTGTTTCTTGTTGAAACGTTCTTGTGCCTTTTCAGCAATGGATGTATTGTCTGCTAACGTCCACATAGCTATACCTAAAGAAACAACAGCAGCACCAGCCAACACATAAGGGTTCATCATTAAAACTTTGTTATAAGTGGCTTGTGCCAAAGTAGCAGCTTTAGTTGCAGTAATCTTTGCCCATATAGATTTCACTGAACCTTGCTCAACAATAGTATTTATCAGAAGCCCAGCTCTATAAACACCGTAAATTTCCACAAGAGCCAATACACTTTTACCAATAATACCATAGTTCTTTACAATAGTATCGACAGCAGATATACTTCCAGAAATCAAATCCTGATTAGCAAGTCCTATTTCCGCTAAAGCAGTAGTTATCGTATCCTCCAAGTTTGACATTTGCCCCTCAATCGTCTTCGATATTGCTTCCGTAGAACCTTCAACACCTTTCATCGAGCCAAATTGTTCAACAGCCTTCATTACAGATTCAACAGTTCGGTCACATTCTACCGTCATATCACGGAATGAGAGTTTAACCTTATTTCCTTCTGTTTGGACACGAACACCGAACTCTTTCCAACGCTCCGAGTTATTTATATCAAGTATCGCCTCTGTTAGCTGGTCGAAAGGCTTTGCTACTGTATTGGTAAAATCTCCCATTTTCTTCATGGCATCCATCGAAGGAGTAACGCCACGATTGACAAATTTTATAAAGTCATCCGTCAATTCATCAAGTTGAAAATTTGTTTTTGCGGCAAAGCTATTTATATCAGACAGATACGCTTTTGCCTTTTCAGAACTACCATTCAGAGCATTAGTTAATACAGATTCATACTTCTGAAACATTCCAGCAGTTGAAACAACATTTGAAGCAACTTGTTTCAGCATTGCGATTCCGCCAATAGCAGCGAGTGCCTTCTTAAATGAAACTCCTACACCCTCGTTAACAGTAATAACAGCCTTACTTTCATCCTTAAACAAAGCGTATTCATCCTTTAGAGCTTTGGTAGATAATCTCGCAATGAGCCTGTTGTGATTGTAATTCACCAAGAGCATTACTTTTGTTCTCCTAATGCTGCTTTTGCACGATTTTAATTCATCCGATAAAGATGTCTTTTAGGGTCATACTTTCCTAATTTATTATATTGCTCTGCAAGCATTGAAACATCGTTCTGCGTCTCACGTATGATATTTTTTTGTTTAATGATTTCCTCGGATAGAGAATTAACAGCTTTTTCACCATCATAAATACCCTTTTTGAAATCATTTTCCCATTGTTGCTCCAGCTCTAGCAGCTTCAGAAATTAGATTATCCATCTCCTTTGTATTTTTCACCAACTGTGTATTTAAAGTATTAAAAGCAGCAGGTGTCTGAGTTGAGTCCATGTTCTTTAACTCGTTCTTTAGTTTTGCGATTTCTTCACGGAGTTTGATAACTTTATCAAAATCAGCCCCGATACGAAAAGTAGAGCTTAGCCATTTTTTTATATTTTTAAATTATCTATTATTCAAAATTACGTTATACCCAAACCTTATTAGAATTTTCTATCATCAAATTCGTGACAATAGACGAAAGATTTCTTATTTCTTATTTTACGTGATAAATTTACCACAGATACAAGCTTCCATAGACGTTTTTTATCAACGAAAAACACACAATCAGCTGATTGTGATAAAATAATTTGCAAGGTAGAAATTCATAGTCTATTTTTCTATTTATAAGATTACAAAAGCACGACATTTGAAAGATTGTCGTGAAATAATTGGGTGTGATTAAATTTCTTGGTAGTTTTGCAAGAAAATAAGTAAAAGCATGAATAAAATAATATTTCTAATACTATGCATTGCACTGCTATGTGGATGCTCTACAAATCATAATATTGAATCTGCTATAAAAGATATTTACGGTTCAAAAGTGCCACCCAAAGAAGAGGATGGTGCTTATATTTATATCTTAGACTATCTCGAAAAAGAGAACAAACAAGATGCAGATTTTCTAAAATTAAAAGATAAAATTGATAAATACACAAACTCATTATCCGAGAATTTAGGAAACGATGTTTCTTCTAAATCAGATGCTAACACATCTGCAACAAGTAAAGACGATTGTTTAAGTGACTTCTACAAATGGGAGACTCCATCTATCCGTGTTGTACTTATTTCACGTAAATGTTTAGATAACAATGGTAGAGACATAACAATTATAGTAACAAATAAAGGGTGATTTCTCACCTTTTATTTGTTACTATCTATTATTTACTTCAATTTTATTTGCCCATTAGCATATTCTTTTCTCTTGTACAAAGAACTATTATCACTCGTTTCTAATGCGTATCTAATCGCATCTACAACATTTTTCTCACCCAATTCTTTATACCTACTCATCAATGTGGCAGGATCCATATTTAGACGTATAGCCCAATCATGAATAGTTAGTGATAATTCGCCAATAGCTATAAAGGCAGTAGCATTTCTTAAACGGACGTTCTCACTTAGAGCTAACCATCTACAATTTAACGGTTCATAGTTGCCATTAGAATTAATTCGATCTATCGTCAAATCATCTTGATAACCGTTTGTCATAGCCCAATTATAGAAAGTTTGAAAATCATTTCGCCATTCATCACACATTACAACACCTTTCCCACCATAATTTTTATATGCAGGTCTTTTAGGGTTATAACAACGTTCTTTGATTTTAGACCATATATTGAAAATACGAGTATGCGACTGCCCATGAGTTGTGTTAGCCTCTTTTGTCCTATCAATATCAAGGCATCCACAACTTCGAGTTGTACCGCTATTCAAATTACCTTGCCTTACAATCGTTTCATTGCCACAATCACACTTACAACGCCATAGGGTAACACGATTACTTGCAAATCCAACATGCTCTATGGCTACCAACCTACCAAATCGCTGTCCCTTCATATCTTTAATTCCACGAAGTAGGCAACCGCAACTTTTGGTTTTACCTTCTCTTAATGTATTTGAACGCACAATGGTGGTATTACCGCAATCACACTGGCAAAGCCATTTATCATGTTTATCTTTATCATCTGGCAACTTTTTCACTTTCTTTATAGTGACAAGTTTTCCGAATCTCATACCGGGTATTATTTTTATTTTCGCTTTCATGCTATTTGTTTTAATTGTAAAGAGATAAGTAGTTCAATAAATTTATCTTCATAATAAAGCGGTTGAGTACTTTTAGGATTATTCGGATTTACTTGATTTTCGCCATAGTTTAAACCATCACCTATTATTGACTTAAATTTCTTCACACCGCCTTTGCTTGATGGACGCGTAAGTTCAACCATGTAGCCTTTTTCTATCATTTTCTGATTAAAAGCTTGCGCACTGATTGTGCATTCATTCTCTTTCAGAAGCTCACCAGCAGATTTCAGAACACCTTTAGATGGTGTATAATCGGGCGTAGGAAGCCCTAAAGGCTCGGCAATAGTCTTCGCTAAAGCAAGTTTACTACTTTCATTCAGATTGAGAAAACCGGTTAGCCAGTCAGCTACTACAATCTTATCTTTTACAGTAGCCTGTTTTAATTGCTTCGCCATTTCAGGGGCTTTGTGAAAGACTTTGCGGTAGACCTCAAAAAACAGAGCGAACCTTTTTCACAATAAAGTATTCAAGACATGGCACTGTTAAGCGATATTCATTAACAGGTCTACCACCTTGTGGGTTTTGCGGATTTTGCCGTAAAACCTGATAATCGTCATTCTCAACGAAATCACGCTGCAAGGCATCGACAGCATCTGATTTTCTGCTATACACCAGCATCCAAACTTCATCCAGATTAACTGGATATTTCTCACTTGCTTTCGCTAATCTCAAAATAGCATTGAAACAGGAAAATAATCGCAAGATTATTTGCAAAAATGCTTTTTAATATTGAAATTTAGGGTATTGTTTAACACTTAAATAACACGATTATGAGACTAACTGAATTGAACAAAAGAGTTAAGGAAATTCTTGTTAATTATGGTATCATACTTGCCATTACTATTTTGTTATCACTAATCATTATTGGTATCTTTTTCTTTCCCGATAAAAGTTGGGAATTTTGTTCAGTTTCCATAGCGTTCATTTCTATATTTATTACGATAGTAATACTTTATATGAATAATAAATCCCAAGAGGATAATACGCAAAAGCAAATTAATTCATTTGAGCAGAATGCGATTAAACAAATGGAAACTTTTAAACGGGCAACAGAAAATCAAATAAGTACATTTTCCGTAGAAATTAGCAAAGTAGTTCAAGCTTTAAATAATGTAGCAGAAATGCAAAAGAACACTTCTCAAGAACAAATACAGAACTTAAAAATTGAAACAAAAAATCAAATAAAATCCTTTAGTACAGAAATCGATAAGATAATAGCAGGACTAAAAGAGGTCACCAGAACTCAAAATAAAACGGCAGAAGAGCAAAAAGAGTCTTTCAAAAATGAAATCAATGCTGTTGTTGAATCCTTAAGTTCAGTATGCAATACTCAAAGAGAATCGTCAGAAAATATTGTTAATAATTTTAGGATTGAAATGGAAAAATCAATAGAAATTATGGCTAAAGTCTGTAAATTTCAAATTTTATTATTAGAGGCGACTGAAAAGGAACTCACTAAGATCGAAAAAGTGAATGATAGCCTTCATAAAGTAAAAGTGATAACAGAAAAATCCGGGGAAAACATTACAAAAGAAATAAAAAATAACAGAACATTAACAACGACGATAGTCAATAAGGGGAAAGAAATAGTTAATGAAATTTCCGACGAAGTAACAAGTGGACGTTTTGCAAAAAAGTTTTAAAGAATTAGGAACTGACATAAAAGAATTCGGGAAAAAAGCAAAAGACAAAATATCTGATTTTTTTCATTTTAATTTAACTACACAACATAAGGAACAAAGTAGTAAAAAGCCGGATTTCTCCGGCTTTTACTTTACCCACCATTCAGCCCCATATAAGTCCTACGGGAGACCTGCTTATTCCAACTTGTACCTGTTCTGTTGAAGTTTCCCAAGTACCGACCTTGAATGCGATTCACAAGATTGTTGGGATTGCTTGCATCGCTTCCGTAACGTCTTTCTGCAATTCTATTCGCTTGTCGGGCTATTTCCCAACCGGATTTAGTTTTTCTTTTTCTGACTCAGCTTAAAATTTTAAAAGTTAAACAATATAATTTCGCCATATCTATAATTTTTTCCTACGATTAGCCAATTCCTTACCACTGATTCTATTCACCTTCTGACCACCATATACTGCGTGTAACTTATCCCGTTGCATCATCAACAGATTCCTATAAGGGATAACCTCAAACACTTCTGTATAACTCAAATGAAGCGTGTCAATCAAATGAGCTATCTGCCCGAAGAACGTTGTGTTTCCTACTGTTTCGGTCTTGCTGCCAGCATCGACACGTTCCTCATCGAGCTGACACACTGAAAAGCCGAAATATCCATCATGGAGAAACACACCTCCAAGGCATTCCTAATTTCTTCAAAAGTCCCGTTCTCCAAATTCTCAGCCAGTTCCTCACTGCCACAGATGAAACAAGAAATGCCTTTCAGCATATCTTCGATTACTTCGGGAAGTACCTTGATTGCCTCTACAATATTATCTCCCTCCATACCGACATTGGAGAAATGATGAATGGCACGACAGATAACTTTGATAGTAGGCGGCTTGATGGTATAGACTACTCCACCTATCTCTACATTTTTGAAGTCCATCCCCAGCAGGGCATCGGACACAATTTTAGACGCTTGATTCATATCTTTAAATTAAAAAGGCGGTGAGCAACCACCCACCGCCATCCGAAAACAATCTGTTACCTTAAAACTTACGCTGTCAATGCCTTAATAGCATCTTCCTCATAGTTATATTCAGAAGCTACCCCTGCTATCTTAGGAGTTTGAACCAATCCACGAACAGCAATGGCAATTGCCTTGTCTGTATTCGCTTCACGGGCTACAATCTGGGCATTGGGAAAAATGAACCATACATTATCATCCGTCAGACAGAAAAGAGCCTTATTGATTATCTCTTTTGTCAGAGGACGTTTCCAACCTACCGCGACTTTGCTTCCTTCTTCCCCTGTTTCAACTATGGAACCGCCCATGAGAGCCGCTTTAGTTTTCCAATCGTACTGACCAATAGAGAAAGCCGGAGTAATATCGCCGGGAGTTGTGTCATAACGGTAGTTCTGACCATTCAATTGATTTTTATACCCCGTGACAGACGCTTCTGTTTCTTCAATCTGCCACGTTTCCCCGTGCACGTTTGAGACTTCATCTTTAGCGGTAATAGCCGCCTGGATTAGAGTCTTTGCGATTTCGGGGGTAATGTCTGCCGTAATCTTAGAGATGTCGGCAAACAAAATTCTCTTAATTCCTACTGCTGAAATCATAATCTTATAGTTTTACATTTAATACCTCGAACAATATTCTTATATTCACATAGTGACACTTCAAAGCCGTGTCCGCTTCCGTACCGATTGATTCGATAGAATAACGATAGCGAGTACCGTCATAGGCGCTTACCACATCATCAAAATGCTTCATAGCTTCCCGTTCAAGCTCATTCAGCCGGATGGAGTTGGCTTCATTTTCGTTCAAATCGGGTACACAAAGATTCACTTCCGCGAAAGACTTTTTCCAATACTTTCCCGGCTGTTGTTTCTTCGTGTGGATGACAATCCTTTCAGACTTCAATTCTCCCATCAGGATTTCCCCTGCTGGTACTATATCTATCCTGAAAGCCTTACAATCCCGATAGAGAATGTTTCCTATGTCGGTAGTTACTATCATTGTATAATCTCCCAATCTTCGGCAAATACATCACTGATAGACGGCACCCATGAATCGGCACGTCCGGTATTCTCGTTGTAGATAAGACACTGGCTTGTGTAATCAATGAATCCTTTACTTTTCAGAATAAGGTCTTTTGCTGATTGAGGGAGCGATTGCATCTTAGGAATAATGTCACTTTCGATATGGGCTGGTACTTGCTTGAATACCATCAGACCTTTGCCGTTCCAGCCAGTTCTACGGATTGTACCACCTTGTTTCAACACTTCGATAGCGTCACCGAAATCCATTGCGGATGATGAATCATCAGCTTTATCATATGTTTTCTCAAAGATGTCTGGCTTACAAGAATAGAACTCGCCGTTTACACCTTTAATGATGTAATCGCCATAACTTGCAAGCATCTTACCTTCAAGAGTTTCAATGTACACACCAAGATAAGGTTCATTGGTGTTACCATGCTCATCTATGCCAAAATCGGGATTATGCTTCGGCACGGGAGTTCCACCCATAAAATCACACACTTCATCGAAGTTATCTACTTTAAGCTGAATAGCTTCGATTACTACTGGTTTCTTTCTGTACTTCATTTCTCAAATTCTTCTTTTAATCGTTTCTCCGCATATAGAGCGGCACCACTCAAAACTTCAAATCCTTTAGATTCCACGAATGAAGCGTATTCCGCTTCGTTTTTCAGCGTCAAACCGTCTTTATCGACATCGTAATCATTGGACGTTCTCAGAGTGAGCGTGTGGTCTTGATAATTGCCGTGTTCCTCTGCGTACTTCACGGATTCATCGCCCACATCAATCATTTTCTTCTCGACTTCCCATTCTCCTTCATCGAAAAAGGAATCGACATCGGAAAAATCGAAATCTACGTTCATTATAGTTTCAATCCGTCAGCGGTTGGCTCGATTTTATCACCACTTGAAGGGTCTTTGCTCGAAGGGTAAGGATTTTCCTCGTTAAGACGTTTCAAATCCATTCCAAGCCACATTACACCTTCTTGCAATTTCGTAATCGCAAGGCTTCTTTCCCTGCTCGGAGGCAGATTCTTTATTTCTTGAATCTTCTCGTCAATATCCTTTCTCAGTTGCTTGTTTGCAACAACTTCTTCTGTTCTTGTCATATCCAAATTTCTGAATAATTAAAATAATTGGTTGCTTTTACTACGTAAACCTCGCCTTGACCTCTCATGTTCTCACCATCCATACAGCGGACTTCATCCCCTGCCTGAATGGTGATTCTCTTCTCACATACTACATGATAATTAGGACGATACACAGAGCCGTTATCGGATGAAAACTCTTTGGTAGTGTTATCATCACAACGGCACTTACATACATCCTGCCAGCTTTCACCGCCAGTACCGGGAATGGGTCTGCCAAACTCATCCTTTTCCATAGGGGTGATAACCTTTACCTGCAATATGTGTGGAGCGAATATCACAAGAAAGTGCATTTGGGTTTGTTGCTTAATTCGTCTTTCAATCCGTACTTCTTGCACAGGAATGAATAGTAGTCCTTGATACCTTGAATGTTCCAAGACATCGAGAAACCGCTTTCACTGATTGAAGTGGCACGAAGCGATAGAGAGGGGATGAACTTCGCAATCGCCACGAAGACACGACCGTAACAATCCTCGTTCATCTCGTCCTCTCCGCTTATCTCCGCATTCAGACACATATCCAAAAGGTCAGCTTCCGACAAGTTAATGCCGAAAGACTGGAACTTCTGTGATATGTATTCGTTTATCGTCATATTAATATGGTGTAACCAGTTTACTATATGCGGTATAGCTATAATGCGTGCAATACTTTGATTTATAGATGTATCTGAACGGGCATTTGGGAACATTAATTCGTATCCCTTGAATAGCCATTCCCTCTTTTATCGAACACATCATAGCCGGGTTATTTGCAACCAAAAACACGGGATGCGTCATGGTCGGTACAACACAATCAGCCAGAGCCGTTTCCAAAGTGATAAACTGAATATCTGGCAGACCAACATCAACCGATGGATTCACGTATTCACACTTAGAAGATTCCACACTTGATGCCTGCACGCTCAACGAAACCAAAGACATCATTAAAAAGCCACACATGGCAAAAATAAAATTCTTCATTTCTTTTCTGATTTATAAAATTAGACAATGGAAGGGTAGAAGCACTACCCTATCCTTTTACTCGATACCTAATGCTTCTTTCAGTTTGGCTGTTGATTCTTCATCAAGTTCTGCAACCTTACCCAAAAGAGTTTCCTCTTTCATATTGCCGGAAGCCTGCACACCGATGGACTTCAAAGCCTCAATCAAAGTTTTCTTCTCGAACTCTTTCTCAAAGAGGGAGATTTTCACCTCCTTCTTTTCTTCAGTGGTTTTCACTTCGGGAGTTTTCACCTCAACCCTTTCGACAAGTCTGCGACTTTCCATATCCAGCACACGGGTCTCCTCACCGACTTCAATCACTTCACCGGGAGTATAATACTTTCCGGTGAACTTGTCGCGGAAAACTGATATAACCTTTACTTTCATATCCTACCCCCTTATGCTGATTGGATGGATGCAATTTCGCTCAAATCGAAATTGGTTATCAAATCTGGATTGGAAATCTGCGGAATCCACTCTGCCGTATATTCCATGTAGCGACCGTTTTTGTCACGGTAGTTGGAGATAAGCATCTGCCCCTCTGACGGGATATAAGTACGTCCTTGTACTGGGTCTGTCGCTTCATACGGGGTATGATGGCGCATATAACCAATGTTGTCAGAAGGTAACAGAGTAATACGGTTATCCGCGTAAATCTGCACATTCTTTCCCGTCTGGTCTTTCACGTAGTCCTCCTTGATTTCAATACGCGGCAAACCGATGCCGGTGAACACTTCGGAAGCCAAAGAAGAGGAAACCAATCCCGTACTCAACTTCATTTCGTTGCTGCCGAGAATCATCTTGTATTGCTCGCCAAATTCAGATGAACCGAGCACGAACTTGTTGAAAGAAGCGCGTGTCATAATCATCTTGGCATAAACGCCATAGTCCGGTGCCAAAGAATGGAGTTTCTCTCTCAGGTAAGAGATGAACATGTTCTTTCCGTCCACAACCACATCTCCACTTTTCGGCTTGATAAAATTGAACGGAAGGGTAATCTCCAGCAGTTTATTATTGGTCTGACCGGAAGTTATTGCAGCATCCTTGTTGTAAACGGTGGCTTCACCAAGCATCAACAAGGCACCAACAATAATATCCATGCGCTTGTGAGCAGCAAGGGTAATCTGACGGTAATCATCTGCCAGAAAGTTTACAATCTCTTCCATTGCGGCCTTTTGGTCTGCCGGTTTAGCTACATTGAACTTGTCAATTAAATCCTGCAACTCGGAAAGTCGGTCGATGGACATCTGATAAGCATCGCCCAAGTAGGCAATCTCACCATATCCGGAACCAATGTTCCTACGTTCACGGATGGGCTTTTCGCCAAAACGTGAATTGATGGAACCTGCCATAACTCCGGTTACAGAACCGATATAATCTTTGAACACGCGAGTAGTTACTCTGCGGAAAGTAAGATACTGCTGCCAATAGATTGTATCTTTACGCGTCCGGTTTACACGTCTGATGATAGCGGAAACAATGTTCGCATCATCGAATAATGTCTGAATCGTTAAAAACATATCCTACCTCCTTACTCGTTAAATTCAAACCATCCCTTCATGTTGGCTTTATCGTTCTCGGAGAACGGCATAGCCAGTTTTGAAGGTTCAATCTCTGCGGCTGTACGAAGCAATGAAACCAGTGTAATTCCGTCCTCTACTTTCGTCCGGTTAAACAGAGCCGAATTTGCAACGTACTTCTGTTTCAAGCCGTCAACCGCAACCGCATTGAAAAGTACGGTATCTTTGGCGATATTCTCACCGAAAGCAGCCTTGATAGTCAAGACATCGTAGTTGGCATTAGATTTGTCAATAGCCGCGACCTCAGCACCTTTAGTGCCGCTTCCGACAAACATTCCCACATAAGCCAAAGAGTTCTTGGCTACCTTGATAGACAAAGCCTCCGCACCGGTGGTATAGGCTTCCACAACTCTCACGTTGATTACCGCATAAGCGAACTTGTTTTTCAAGTCCGCACAAATCGGCGTAAATACGGGAAGAAAACTTCCCACTACTAGGTTCTGCGTGTCGAGTTTGAACGGGCCACGTCTACGAATACCGGTCTGGACATCGTAGCGTTCCTCTTGCTCAACGAGCGGAACCAAATCATACTTAAATCCTGCTGACATAATTAATTCTTGTTTTGTTCAACAATAGTTTTCGTTCCCTCGTCAATCATCTTAGCGATAGATTCAGATTCTTTCTCAATCTTCTCTTCCGCTGATTCGGGAGGGGTCACGCCTTTGAAGCCGTCATTTGCGAACTCCTGCTTCAAGTCCTTGAAGTATGCGTCCAAGTCCTCATCGTCCTTAATGGCGCATCGTTTGGCGTAGTTTTCGGGAATACCATACTCCTTTGCCTTTGCCAAAATCTGCTGGCTACGTGTTGCTTGAGCCTTTTCCGTTTCAAACTGTGTTAGCTTATCAGAAAGGTTCTTGTTGGAGTCAATTAAAGCTTGCGCCCATGCAGGCACATCGTCTTTATTCTCTTCCGTTTTGGTGGTTGTGGTAGTCTCGATTGGCTTTCCGTCTTTCAGGTTATGCTTCTTTTCGTAGTTGGAAACTGCGGTCTTGGAAGCATCCCCGGCACGGAAATCACCATAAGAATTAAGCACGTCCGAAAAACTGATACCCTCAACAATTGAGTTTACCTTTGTCTCGTCCGTTACACCCTCTGCCTTTTTGGTGGCAATGCGGGTAAGAATAGCAGTGTCCACCCCAGCGAATTTCTGTTGTAGCCCTGCTAAGATTTGTTCTAAGATTGTCATACCGTATGAATTTGATTTATAAATTTCTACGGTAAATTTCGCTATTTATAAAGAGGGTGAGAAATAATCAGATAAGTGATACACGACAATGAAACGATTGTCGTAAAATGATATAAAAAGGCGTGAAACCGAATGAATCACGCCTAAATATTCTTCTTATGAACTAATCAGAAACCCAACATCGCGGCTGGAGGTATATTCAGCACTCGACATAGCAACCTCGCAATTTTGAGGGTCGGTTCCCGAAACGTCCAGAAAATATAGTCATTCACACGCGATGGACTTATTCCAATCTCACCAGCAAGTTGCTTTTGACTCATCCCTTTCTCTTCAAGAGATAACTCTATCAATTCCGCAACAGTCGGTTTTTCTATCGGATAATGTTCTTTTTCGTATGCTATCACAATATCGGACATAACTGTAAGCTCCACCGCATTTTTATCGTTTGCAGGCGTATTGTCATCAACCAATGGCAGAAGTTCCTCCACTCTCGCCAAAGCAAATTCATACTGTTCTTTCGTTACTTTATTCATACTTCTATCTCTTAAATGGTTGAACAATCTATCTTATCGTAATCTTTATGAGTACCAACCCAGCGAATGAAGACGTACCCAATTGTAAACTTAACAACGACAACCAACCGATAGTTGTTGCCTCTGATATTGAATACATAGTGTTGGTTACCTACATAATCAACTGAAAGAAAATCCACTTTAATGTCTGATAGGTTCTTCCATTCAGCTTTTTCCGCTATATCATACCAACGTTCTAAAGCTATGCGTGAATCTTCATAGCCTTTCGTTTCGTAGAACTCTTTCAATTTCTTATGTGATACAATTCTCATATCTCATTTATTTGATGCAAAAATATGAATTAATTTTGAATTATAAAATTTTTCCAAGAAATATATTCTATAATATAGAATTTAGTAATAAAAAAGCGGAACTAAATTAGCTCCGCTCAATAGTACTATAAAAACATGAAGCAATGAATTATCCCTTGGGGTTAGGAGACGCTGCATTGTTATTCTTTGCCCCTTGTTCCTCCTTGATTTCTGCAAGCTCCTCTTCTACCCTATCAGCATTCCCGGCAAACATGATACCTTCACGGGTTGACCAAATTCCACCACTGACAGCGGAAACGGCAGTAGTCACCTTATCATTCAAATCATCAATCATATATGGAACCAGTTCTGTTTCTATGCCAATAGTCTGCGATGCCTTGCTAAACTCGGTTGGATTGATAGAGCCTAAAGCAGAAACAATGAAATTTACTCTCCGCTGCAAGAACTCTCCAATGACCTCACCGTGATTTTCTACCGCCATATGTGCACCCATGAACATAAAGCGGAAAGCGGTTCCTGATGCTTTGCCTACCCCCTTCAACGTCTCAAAGGATATTCTTGGAGTGTTTGACATATCATAAGCCATATTAGTGAGTGTTTCTGCTTCAAATTTTACGGTATCATTTGCTTGGTTCCACGTCAGATACTGGGCATCCGCACCCTCTCCGGTGAGTTTGACCATTCTATCCTTAACCTTACCCATGAAGCCCTCTACATCTCCAATTAGCTTCAGCAGTGGGAAGAAATGATAGTCAATGCAATCCGCGTAATTAGAAAGAAGTTTTTCCAACCTGGACACGGAAAGTCTTAATCTTTTTGCAATAAGGTTCGGGCCGATAAGCGTAGATAACAGGCAGTTTTGGGAATCCATGAGCAAAAGGAGTTCTTTCTTCATATCCTTTAGATAAATCCCATTGATAAACCATTTTGTCCGTGATAGTCATAAAGCAGGTGACCTCCGAATCATCCATGAGCTTCTTTTTATACTCACGTGAAAAAGCAATCATTTTACCTTCATCGTTGAAGAACGGGTATAGCTTATCACCTCTGAATGGGGACCATAACACGCTTTTCAGTTTCTTGGTGGGCTTGACCTTCCCCCCGAAGGTAGTCTTTATTTTCTTCCAGAACTTCGCCCAAAATGAATCATCATCAGTGACATACCAATACTCGGCTACTTCCTGTTCGGATAACCAAGCACGAACAATCTTCTTGTTCTGATATTTGATTTTGTTGGATTTAAATACAGCCTTTACCGCATCCAACAGCTTCTTTTCATCATCATCAGTCGGAGTGCAATCCATAGACGGTTCTGTGCCGACCGTGAAAGCTGTTTGAATGTTCACTATATCTTGTTCCAATGGAATGGAAATACGGTTCACCGGTTCAGTCTTATACTTTGCTTCGATTTCATAAGTCTTACCAGTTTTTTCATCGAAGTGTTTCTCTGCTTCTTTTTCAAGAACCTTTCTGTCCGGATACTTCTTTTTGTCAACCATGATTTCATGGCGTTCCGGATTCCAATCGTCCCAAAGTTTACAACGGTCGGGAAGTTCAGTTTTCCTACCTTTCTTCAGGTAGTTTATCTTCTGCCCGATGTCAGGGAGTGCTAATATTTTTTCTAAATTCAATGGCATAATCTATAATTTTAGTGAGTAAATATTCCTGTTAAATCTTTCGGTTTCTGAATCTTACCAAGAAGCTCACCCAATACATAGTAACGTACAGCATCTATTCCGTGATTGTCATGGTCTTCCGGTTCGTTGATATAGTTCCCGTCCTTATCCTTTGCCCAAACATACTTTCTGAACTCGCTTTGCAAGTTGTACGAGCGTTTGGTTATATAAATCTCCATATCTTTCATTTTGTCAATTCCGGCATTGATAGAGCCTGCACCTTTCTCTACGGCATATATCTTGATTCCTCCGTTGTGTATCTCTTGAATCAAACGTGGGTCTGCGCTGTCAGCAATGACTTTCAAACCCCACGGGCGAAGAGTCTTGATGATGTCAGAAGAAAGCAATCCAGTACGGTAATCCACTTCATCCAAGTAAAGGGCGTTATCAACGATACCACAACGAATGGAAGCAGACGGGTCATGCGTATAACCGAAGTCTTGCCCGAAAGCAATTTTCTTTGCCCAAGCCGGGAACTCGTCAACAATTCCCCACTTCTTGAACACAGCACCTTCTGCAACGTCAGCCCAGCGACCGATAACCACATGAGCATACTTTTCAGGATTACCCACCTTCATATCCTCCACTTCTTTCAGGAACTCAGGAGAAAGGTTATCCAAATTATCAAAGTAAGTCGTATGAATGTGGAGCACATTCGGATGAGTGGAAATCTGAACCTGCACACCGTCAATCTCTACCAGCTTGTGAGTTTTCTCAATGTATTTCTTGTAGATGAAGTGATTGGAATCGCATGGGTTCATTATAATGATAATCCGGTTCTGAATACCCTTCTTGCGAATGGAGAGCATTATCTTGTCGAACTCATCTTCGCTTGTCCACTCTTCCGCTTCATCGCAGACGAAAGTCGTAATGCCTTGAATGGATTTCAGTTTTGCTGTCTGGTTCCCGGAAGAAGTCTTGATACCCCGGAACATGATACGGCTCTTAGTCATCTTATTGACTATGTCCGTCTTTGTGGTCTTGAAATATTTCGTGGTACCGTCCAAATCTATCTTTTCCATCATTTCCGGAATGATAGACATCCCGGCAGATACCATCGTGTAACGGGTATAAAGAATCTGGTGAACAATCTTCTCTACGGGAGTCATTTCAAAAGTCAACCGCTCAATGAAAGCAGAAGCATTGAAAGACTTTCCGCTACCACGCCCACCGGTGATAAGAATTATAAATTTTTCCTTATCCTCATATAATGGATGGTAAATTTCTTGAGGTACTATCATTTCAGCTTGTCTTTAATCCAAGAATCAATGTTGATGCCATGCTCTATGTCTGTTGGAATATCAGCGTCTTCTGACTCTTCACCAAACCCTTCTTTTCTTCCTAATGTAGAAAGCAAATAACGAATCATATAACCATCTGGACGTTCACGCCAACCAATAAAATTTCCTTTTTCATCCTTTTCGGGAATACCCAATGCTAGGACACGGGCAGAAACCAAGCATTCGTCAACTAAAGCCCCACGCTCATCCGATATAGCATCCTTAAACTCCACATCGTCTTTCGCCCATTGGTATATAGTTTTCCGAGCCACTTTGAAAATAGCGGCCACCTTAGTCAGATTCCCACCGGATTTACGGAGAATCTTCCTAAAATCTTCTATTTTTGGTTTCTTTCCCATATTCTTGCACACGGGCGCACGTATCTGTTACTTTCGTCACTTAATCATTTTCAATACATCTTCTCCTTTAGCGAACTTGTCATCTGTACTGATACCAAGCAAATCGCAAAAATCTTCCTTAGCTTCATAAGAAGAAAACGACAGCATTATATACGCCTCCTCGTTTTGTTGTCTTTCTATTGCCGAATCTCTTACTTGCTGCTTAACAGCTTTCATGTGTTCTTTTTTCTCCTCGTATGTTTTTTCATCCGTAGGCTGAGTTTCTATTTCATCAAACGATGATACAGAGGATAATAAATCATCCAAAGAATCAGACAAAGGAGGAATAGCTGTATTTATAGAAAGAATATCGTTGAGTTCTCCAATATCCAATCCAACATCCGTATAATCTATATCAGAGATATAACCAGCTATAAGGTCTATATCAGGTTTTGTGTTCCCTACTGCCATATATGTAAGCTGTTCCTTTTCAACTTTATCATCTAAATTCACAACCTCTACCTTTACGTCATAATCAGTGCTTGGAGTACCATCATATTTGTAATACAAATCCATTGCTTTAATTCTCCGATGCCCGTCAATCAGATTTCCTGATTTCTCATTCCATACAATACCACCAAGAAAACCAACTTTCTGCAAATTTTTCTTTTGCAGTTTTACCTTCTCGTCCGAATGCCTTTTAGGATTAATCGGATTAAGGTTTATTTGGAAGCGTTTTATAACCCTTGTTTCACTTTGTTTTAATTCTTTCATAGTCATATTCAAACAATTTCCGTTCTACCAATGGATATTCATTTATAACTTTTTTTAAATCACATGGATATTTATAACGAAGAAATAACAAGTAATTAATATCCGTTATGTCAGTACCAGATGACTGATGTTTCCCTCCGTATGATTCGGGGTTGATTAGACTTTTTCGACTAATGTACTCCAATACATCTTTATTCCGATATTCCGATAATGGATAGCACTTCTTTTGTGCTTCATTGATTCCATTCATATCGTATGTGCGTAACATTAAACGTCGATTCATCGAATCAGATTGCTTGAAACCAAAGAAAGCCCATTCAATATTATATTTCTCCCTTACTATATCGGTAAGTTGAGCCATATTGTACAACTTTTGCTTCTCATTTCTGACACATCCCATATATCCAATGCGCCTGTATGAATAAAGAGCAAAGTGCGGAATTTGAATATATTTCATATTAGGGTACTTCTTACAAGCGTAATTTATATACCGATTAATGTGAGATAAGTCTTTAACGACATACATATAGACGCAAACGATCTCTTTGAAATAAGGTGATATTAGGTCTAAAAGGGCTATACTGTCCTTGCCCGATGCCGAGTGAAACAATATAACCCTGTCAGTCTTCTTTGCGACAGCTTTAATTATATCTATCGCTTTCTTCATTAGACAACTCTGCCTCCTATACGGCGGTTAATTCTTGCTCTTTGAGCTGCATTTCTACCGGTAGACTGAAAACGACCTGCTTCATAATCTTTTCGAGTACGATACTTTCGACCACTTGCATCCGTTGCATACGTTTCTGGCATAATCTTAATTTTTTAATTAAACAATCTTTTTACCAACAAACAAAGCCACCGAAATGGCTTATATTATTTCAAACCTGAATGACTTATGATTTCACAAATATGTAAATAGTAAAATAATGGTAGCTCTTTCGGTGGATTCTTCTTGAACTCTTTTAATTGTTCATCAAAATCGTGAAAATCAAATTCATCGTGCATGAATTTTATACCTTCTTCTGTTACTTCACCTATACCAATTTCATCAATGGCAACATCAAGTGTCCATGGTGCACCAGTACTATAAAAATGGATAGCCTCTATATCAGTTCTTAAGACAGGCTTGCATTCATCTTCATGCCCCGATTTTCTTAATTTCTCATTCTCGTCAACTTGCGCAAAATCCGTGAACATTTTTTCGTATTTTGTACTAAGCATACGTGTTTCTATGTCTTTTTTGCCATTTAAAATAGCCAAGGCATTTTCTTTTGTCATTACAAGCGAATACGCTTCTATCTCTTGCCCATTATAACTAATCTTCATATTACTATATCGTTATAAAAAATTATACCATAAAAGGTTGTACCCCAAAGGTACTACCACAACCAAAGATAACGAAATATCTTCAATCGTTATACACGACAATCGGTTTATTGTCGTGAACTAAGCCATTTATCCCGTCTTTCTCTACACGCCTCTAAGGTAGGTGCACAACAAGCAAACAGTTCGCCACTTTCAGTGCGATAGTCATATTGGTACATTCTTACTCTCTTACCTTTCAACTTGGTGTTGTAGGTAGTGTAATTCTCCTTACCGGGCTGGCATACGCTGCAACCTCTTTCGTCGTTAATTGAGTTCATAAGCCAATCTCTATTTTAATTCAACACCATTTATCCAATTTTCTATGTCTTTTATATGGTTCTCCATATTTTCAATAGCAGACTGAATATTTTTTATCTCTTGCTTTTTGTTTTCAATCTTCTTTCGATAATCAGATATTATTCTCTGTCCTTTGTTTTCTGCACACTTTTTCTTGCTTACATAGTAATAACCATCATCATCGGTGTGCCACATATACGATCTGTCAATCTCTATTTCTTCGCCATCATCATCTGTCGAGGTGAATGTGTCAAAACCGCAAGTCTGCATCATTTCTACATACTTGTAAACGTCTTTCAATCCATCGACCTTGTTTATTTTAACTATACATGGATGCTTGGATTCTACACCGAAATTCTTGCAAAAATGTGGATTTTTACAAGGATAAAAATCATCTATAAATCCACACACTTTCATAAAACACCGATACCTCGTAATGTTATATACTTATACAGCTTATCTCCTATCGAAAGCGGTGTATTCGCCTTTCTATTAGTCACTATTTTTCTTTTACTATATCCATAATCATTCATTTTAAGTAAATTCAACATCACTAAGATTAAGCACACCTTTATCAGTAAACTTATACCCTATGTATGTAGCCGATTTGCCGTTTATAATGTACCAATCTACTTGATTATCATCGTCCCCACGCGCAAAAAGCAAGTCATGTGTTACGCTGTTACCTCTCTTTAAGCCTATGAAATAGTTTAGATTATAGCAGCTTATTTCGGGTATATGCTTGAATATACTTGTATCTATACCGTCATAGACACCGTACTTCTTCTTGAAATGTTCATCCATAATCATTTATTTTATAAGTTCTCTAACATACATTGCTCGCATTGATGAAAGAAATCATTTCTTCTCAACTTTGAAGCAATTTCATAAGCTATATCATACGCCAGCTCGTCTAAATCTTCGCCTAAGTAATATGTCTCGTCTTGCAGGCAGGCGAAATCTTCGTCCCGTTCTATCTGTTCTTTGAAGTATTCAAATCCTACCTTTTCATCTTCAAAGAAATCCAACCATATCCAACTATCTTTGCTGATACCGTCTAATTGACGTTTGAGAGATTGGTATCCTAATTTTAAAAGTTCTTTGTTCATAATCAATCTATATTTAATGTCTCACGTTCAATCTTTCTTCACTCGTATAAGCCACGACAATCCCGGTTTCATCATGCCGTATCGTGACATACTTTTCGCCTCTTTCTATGGTAGAAAAGTCACACATAGAGCACAACCTACCTAATACTTTGCCCAATTGCTTCATCAGTGGGGCTTCAGGGCTGATAACTAAAACTAAATCTGCTTTCATAATCGTGTATATTGTGGTAGCTCGAAAGCTACCGGATTAGAACTCAACCAATATCAATCTTTCTAAAGAACCTGATGCTTTCACCCACATATGATTATGTCCGAAATCATAATCGAAAAACAGTTTAAAGTAAGGGTATTGTACTGTTAAAGAGTTCATACAGCCCTTTAACTCGTCTTCTGACATACAAGAAGTTATTTCATTGATTATTTGAACGAAAAGGTGTAAAACTTCTGGTTCATTATTCAATAACGGTTTTTCTATAACTGCTTTTAAAAATATATTTTCTTTCATATTCTTCTATATTGCGCAGGGCTTTCGCCCTGCTGATTAAACTTATGCTAATTCTATCGCTCTTGCAGGCACACAAATCATAGTCCATGTTTTGCCCTCTTTTAGGTAATCCACAGAGTATTCAACTTCAAAAGTGCAAACATTCATATCAACACCTGAAATAGTACCTTCTACCTTACCATTTTTAGTAGTTACGACTACTGATTGACCTTTCTTAAATTCTGTTGCTTTCATATCTTATATGTTTTAATTGTTATTACTTCGTTTCTGATGATGCAAAGATAAAGCAAACTTTATTAAACACAACAAGTTTGATAAAGTTTTATTTATTACTTAACATTATTTAATAAAGCAAACTTTATCCTAATTAGGTTATTTGATAAAGTTTGCGTTACTTTGCGGAGTAATTGAAATAAAGTATAGTTTATGGATTTGAGAATAAAAGAAATAATGAGCGAGCGAAACGTCACTTCCGCTTGGCTTGCGGAAAAGGTTGGCATTTCAAAGGTTGCAGTTAGCAATATCGTGACTGGAAAATCATCCCCCTCATTGGATAATCTTCTAAAAATAGCTGATGCTCTCAATGTGTCTATTACAACACTGATAGGGGAAGATAAGGAAGAGGAAGAAAACGTTATCGTCTGCCCCCATTGCGGAGGTAAAATCCATTTTGACGGAGAACCACGTATGCCGGACCATGAAAATATACAAGGAAAAGAATACTATAAATAAAGATAGAATTATGGATTTAGGACAATTATTTAAAGTCGATTATTGGTGGAAATTAGTACTTTTATGTGGCATCCTTCTTTCCGCAGCAGCAATGATATTTGATATACAATTTATTGAAAGAAGATATGTTTTAGGACTTGGATTAGGAATGACGTTTATTGGCATTGGGTATTGGAAAGCAAAATATGTAGCCCACGAATTTGTACCTGGTGGAATGTTTAAGTATGATGTATTTAAACATGACTGGGTAACAAAAAGCATTATAGGGTAGGAATTATAATATCTCTCTACTTTTTTTATTAGAATATTAATTCTGTTAGTTGTATAAATTGAGCCGGAGCACTGAACTCCGGCCTGTTGA
>ENA-OQBV01000355-OQBV01000355.1-human-gut-metagenome-genome-assembly--contig:-NODE-355-length-26376-cov-3.601432_pt1 | contig 26376 bp, 25 predicted proteins | sample MGYA00242750_ERZ504559 | MGnify/ENA primary metagenome ERZ504559 (study PRJEB26092, sample SAMD00036230) | human gut metagenome | host: Homo sapiens | study: EMG produced TPA metagenomics assembly of... | reverse complement strand
GTTTGATCACTTTAATTGTAGAGGATTTGAGTGCATATGCCTATTTTTTTATTGAAAAAAAAGTAGGCGCTGAGAGGACACGCATCTGGACGGTCACTTTAGCGCCCCAAAATAAATTATAGAACCTTCATTTAGCTGGAAAGAACGTAAAAAGGCGGCCAAAAAAGGATTTTCTCCTTTCTTGGCCGCCTTTTTTATTGGTTTGAAGCCAGTTTCTGGTCTTTATCCCCCCCGGACAGGGATGATCAATTTCTGACCTGGCTGAAGGGCTGCTTTGCGGTCCAGCTTGTTGGCATCAATGATCCGTTCAATGACGTTTCGCACATCTTCGCCGTCTTCTGTATGGCGGCTTGCGATGGACCAAAGGCTGTCACCCGTGTAGACGGTGACCTGCTGTTTATGAAGAAAGGCAGACGGAGCGGCGTTCATCTGCAGGATTCCAAAGGGAAAAAAACCAATCAAAAGCACGAATAATGATCCAATCATCTGTTTCATCATCATGATTCCACCTCACGTTCATACATCATAAAACTGAACTACTGTTTATTTGTTTGTATGATATCATGATAAATTTCGTTTTTCAATAGCTAAATCAAAAATATGTTCGTTAAAAATAAAAAGATAGGAAGCGTGTTCATCTTTTTGGACTGCATGGATTTTTTGCCAAATTGGTCTTGACAAAAGAATAGGCAGCAGATCCAGTCGTGTCTGGATAGTGGGAATGCTTGCCTGCCTGTCTTGAAGAGGTCCCTATTTGTCACATTTTTTCCTTACTGATATGGTATAATGATAAAAAGACCATTTTTTGCCTTTGGAAGTTCATTTTTAGCTGCAGTTCCTTGGCAAAGCAGTCAGGAGGGATTTTTAATGATGGAAGATAAGAACCAGATGGCTCACCAAGACCCTGTCGATCAGGAAGATCTGGTGGAAACCGATGTCCGCCCCTTGGAAGAAAGGGAAAAGGAGGCCGTCAAGGGAGAACTTATTGAAACCGAGCAGCCCGTGGATTATGAAAAGGAAGCAGAATATATCTGCCGCTGGGGTGCTGCAAGGGCCAGCGTCATTGTCATGACCCCTTTCTTGGGCTCCCTTGCCCTTATGGCCAATGAAGTCTATATGATTACGAGATTAAGCGATCTGTATGGTGTGGAACTTGAAACGGGTGCCATTGCCGGTCTCATTGGCTCTTTGGGTGCTTCTTTTGTGGGACAGACCCTCTTTACCCTCATTCCATTCCCACCGCTTCAGGTACCCATGGCTGTTGCTATCACCTATGGTGTAGGGAAGGCGGCTGATGCCTGGCTGAAGGCGGGCCAGCCCAAGGATATGGACCGAATCAAGGAAATCTTTGAAGCCGCTCGCAAGGAAGGGATAGCGCGTTTTAAGGAATTTAAGGAAGATCCGACAAGGAACCTTCCCTTAGGAGATGAAACAAAGGATATGATGAAGGAAAAAGCAGGTCCGCTTTTTGATAAAATCAAGAATGCTGCCGATACGGCCACGGATAAGGTTACGGCTGCGGTGGAAGATATCCGGTCCAGCAAGGAAGGACCGAAAGGCAAGCTTGCCTCCGCAATGGATGCGGCAAGTGATGTAGCAGAGCAGGCCCGTCTCGCCCTTCAGCCTTATAAGGAAATGGCCCTGCGCTGGATTGAGGCCCAGACCTGGGATGAACTGCGGTCTGGGACCCTTGTTGTTCCTTATGAAGATCTCGAAAAAGGGATCCGCGAAGCCATGAAGGACAGTGAGTTTAGGTTCGGCGGCTGCCACTATGCCAAGGATGGACTCTTGGAACTTGTCGTGGAACATGGAAAATATGGCACCATCACCATCGATGCAGGAATTGAAGCGTTTGCCCTTACGAGCAGTGCTTCTTATGGGCGCTTCCGCATCCATGATTTTGCGGTCAGTGAGAACAAGATTGGTGAGCTTGTCGTAAAGCTTCTTGGCTCGCGCCTCATCATGAGTCTTGTCAATGCGGTCTTCAATATGAAGACCATCAGCAAGGATGACATTGTCTGCACTTACAGTGACAATACGCTGACGGTTGACTTTACAGATGTCATCAAAAAGAGCAAAGCAGCTCAGTTTGTAATCAAGGACCGTAATCTATTCGACATTGTTACCCTTACTGGCCTTGTCCCGGAAGAATCAGGACTCAAGGTATGCAGCAAGTGGACATTGATTAAATAATGACGAAAAAAGATAAAACCGCGGAAAATGTTGTTTTCCGCGGTTTTATTTATTTCTTTTTATAGAAAACTATTCCTAATTAAGTACATTCTCAAGGACAGTTTTTTTCAGAAAGTTTTAAAATATTGTAGCATTTGTGTGACAAAGGGACTATAATAAGAGGTAAGAAACGCGAAGTAAATTCGCAGAAGGGGGTTTATGTAATGATTAGCTTTTTTGTGTGTCTTGCAATCTTAATTCTCGGCTACTTCATTTACGGCGGCTATGTCGAGAGTTGTTTCCGTCCTCCTATCGATGACAGAAAGACTCCGGCATACAGACTGGAAGATGGTGTCGACTATGTTCCGATGGGAACGGGCCGTGTCTTCTTGATCCAGCTGCTGAACATCGCTGGACTGGGCCCGATCTTCGGTGCTTTGGCCGGTGCTATGTGGGGACCTGCTGTGTTCCTTTGGATTACCTTTGGTACGGTTTTTGCAGGCGGTGTCCACGACTTTATTTCTGGGTTGCTGTCTGAAAGAAATGATGGTGCCTCCATTTCCGAAATCGTAGGGAAGTACCTCGGCGATACCATGAGACATATCATGCGTGGATTCTCCGTTATCCTCCTGATCCTCGTCGGTGTTGCTTTCACGACGGGCCCTGCTGGCCTTCTGACCAAGATCACGACCCAGAGCTTCAACTTCTGGCTGGTTGTCCTGTTGATCTACTACTTCATTGCAACCTTCCTGCCGATTGATAAGGTCATCGGTAAGCTCTATCCGTTCTTTGGTTTCTGCTTGATCTTTATGGCTGTTGGTGTTGGGACCATGCTCTTTGCGAAGGGATATACCATTCCTGAAATCAGCTTCACTAACATGCATCCGAAAGGAACCCCGATTTGGCCGATCATGTTCATCACCGTTGCTTGCGGTGCTATCTCTGGCTTCCATTCTACCCAGTCTCCGCTGATGGCTCGCTGCATCAAGAGTGAACGTGAATGCCATAAGATTTTCTATGGTGCCATGGTTTGCGAAGGCATCATTGCCCTGATTTGGGCTGCTGCTGGTACGACCTTCTATGATGGTACGCAGGGCCTTGCCAAGGCTTTTGTTACCTATAAGGGCGCTGGCGGTGTTGTTTATGATATCTGCTCCGGCCTGATGGGTACGGTTGGTACAATCATTGCCATGATCGGTGTAATTGCTTGCCCTGTATCCTCTGCCGATACGGCTTTCCGTTCTGCCCGCTACACCATTTGCGACTGGTTCAAGATTGACCAGCACACGGTAGCAAGCCGTCTGAAACTTTCCATTCCTATCATTGCTGTCGGTGGGATCCTGACCCAGGTTGACGTGACCATCCTTTGGAGATACTTCTCCTGGACGAACCAAACCTTGGCTGTCTTCGTTCTCTGGGCTGGTGCCATGTACCTCCTGGCTAACAAGGGCAACTATGTGATTGCTTTGGTTCCAGGTACATTCATGAGCGCTGTATCCTGCACGTACATCCTCATGGCTAAGGAAGGCCTTGGCCTTTCGACCAGCATTGCTTATCCTGCTGGTATTGCTGTGGCTGTCATTGCAAACATCCTCTTCTGGAAGCGCGCAAAGAAAGTTGAACGCGGTGAAATCGACCTGGCTGATAAACCGGTTGAAGGCTGATTGAAAATCGTAGGATCACTTGGAAGGCATTGCCTTCCAAGTGATTTTTTCATGTCAAAGGACCGGTACGGAACATATTGTTCCGTACCGGTCCTTTGATAGTTTCAGGGAATTGAACCTGTTATTTGACTTCGTGGATCCAGCCTTTGGGACCTTCAATTTCGCCCATCTGGATTCCGCGAAGGGTCTTATAGAGTTTGGTTAAGACAGGGCCCATTTCATCCATGCCGCTTTTGATATTGATGACCTTGCCATGATCGACAACGCGGCCGACAGGGCAGATGACAGCCGCAGTACCACAGAGGCCAGCTTCTGCAAAATCAGCCACTTCCGAGAAGGCTACGGGCCGATGTTCCACCTTCATGCCAAGCATATCTTCCGCAATGGTAATCAGGCTGCGGCGCGTGATGGACGGCAGGATGGAGTCAGATTTAGGTGTGACAAGGGTACCGTCTTTTGTGACAAAAAGGAAGTTAGCACCGCCCGTTTCCTCGACATAAGTGCGAGTAGCCGGATCAAGGTACATGTTTTCGTCAAAGCCTTTAGCATGGGCGGTCATATAAGCATGAAGACTCATGGCGTAGTTCAGGCCAGCTTTGATATGGCCTGTCCCACGAGGGGCTGCACGGTCAAAGTCGGAAACACAAATGGTGATTGGCTTGACTCCATTTTTGAAATAGTTGCCTACAGGGGTGCCAAACAAACGGAACTGATATTCATCGGCTGGCTTGACCCCGATGACGGAACCGGTTGCAAAAAGGTAGGGCCGCAGGTAAAGGGCTCCGCCTGATTCAAAGGGAGGAATCCAATCCTTGTTGGCACGCACGACTTCATCGACAGCTTCCATGAACATGGCTTCCGGAACAGGAGGCATTTCAATACGTTTTGCTGAATCTACCATGCGTTTTGCGTTCTGGTCCGGACGGAACGTAACGGTTCTGCCATCCTTGGTCTTGTAGGCCTTCAGTCCTTCAAAGACCTGCTGGCAATATTGAAGGATTCCAGCGCATTCGTTAAGGGGAACGGTGGGATCATCTGTCAGAGCACCTGGACCCCATTTCCCATCTTTATAGGTCGCTACATACCGTTTGGAAATTGGCATATAACCAAAACCCAAGCTGGACCAATCAAGTGATACCTTTGTCATAAGTCATTCAGATCCTTTCCAGTAACTTGTAACTTAATTGAATAAGTACCCAAATATAATAGCCATAATGTTATAATTTGTCAATTATTTAAAGACATATGGATGGTTTTGTGTTCTAAAAACGATATAAATGACTTAATCTTTACACTATCCACAAATAAAGGACGAATGCTTTTCTGTATATAATGGGAAGAGACAATTCATCCCAAACAAAAATAAATGTCCGATTTCGCATTTTGACACATATTTTTCATTTAGCTTTCATTTTCTGGGCAGTAAAATAAATAGTAACAATCAGTGTTTCACTGGTTTTCATGAGCTAAATCAATGAGAGGGAAAGAAGGAATCTGGAATGAAGAAAAAGTCTTTGGTCATGACGGTTGCCGCTCTTGCCGCCTTTACTTCCATTGCAAGCGCAGCTCCCGCAACGAGTTGGGAACAGGGCCAATGGCAAGTTGATTTGGGGGCATCCGATCCCAAAGCAAAATTTGATGGACTGGAAAGCGATACGAAATGGAACTTTAATGGTGGTCTTGGCTACGCCCTTTCTGATAAATGGGCCTTGCGTTATGATTATCATGGGCTAAAGACCGAAGCTGGCGATTTCAAGACGGCCGGCGATGAAAATGAAGTCAACTTGATGTACAGCCTGGGACGGAACGCCGCCCTTTTTGCAGGCTGGGCTCGCATCAACAATGATTTCGATGGCAGCGTGGCACGAGGCACCTATGGGATTGACAGCTCTGACAGTGTTGTGAACAATGTGGCCCAGTTTGGTGCCATTGTGAAGGCTGACCTTGCTAAGAACCTCGCTCTGTACGCAGAAGGCGCTTTGGGAACGAAGAAGACTTCTATGTGGGAAGCGGGTCTTAGTTATACCATTGCCAAGGATTGGGATCTGAATGCTGGGTATCGTTACCTTGACACCAAGCTGGATGATGATAACAATATCAAATACAGAGGTTTCTTGGTCGGCCTGACCTATCGTTTTGGCGGGCATAAGGCAGAAGCTGCTCCTGTCGTGGAAGAACCGGCTCCTGTTGTGGAAGAACCGGTCCAAGAACCGGCCCATGTCTACAATGACTACTATCTGGACAGCATTCATTTTGCCTCTGATGATGATCAGCCACTTCCTTCTGAACGGGACAAGATGGACCATCTTGTCCAGGTTGCCAAGGATCATCCGGATTCTACGTTCAAACTGGTTGGGAATACGGATTCTGATGCTTCTGATGCCTACAATGAAGATCTTTCCAAGCGCCGTGTTGACCATGTCGCCCAGTACGTCTCCAATAATGGGGTTTCTAGCGATCGTCTGAAACTCAACTACAAGGGTGAAAAGGATCCGGTTGCTTCCAATGCGACGGAACAGGGCAAAGCCGATAACCGTCGTGTGGATGTGTGGGAACATAAATAATTTTATGCGGATCCAAATCCGTAAACGCGCCTCAGGAATTATTCCTGGGGCGTTTTTTGCTGCTATTTTTGTTCCATATGCTTCTGTCCTTAAAAGAAGGACGAAGAGACAAGTAATACCGGGAATATTCCTGTAAAGAATAGTACAATATTACATATAATGTGGAATGTTGCAAAATTTATGTAATAAATTTATTTACAAATAAGAAAAAAGTGGTATAGTAAAGGACATCTCAAACTTTGTATTCGGTATACAATATAGAGTCTATTTTGTAAGGAAGAAGGTTCTTAGCATGGTAAGTTGTTTTCATCCGGTGACGCCGGAACTGCTCGAAGATCTTAAAAAAGTGGTGGGGGAGAAATATGTTCGTTACGACGAAGATACTCTGGATCAGTACCAAACCGACGAGGAAGGCAATCCTCATTTTTTCAAAAAGCCAGAAGTCGTCGTTTTCCCTGGTTCTACAGAGGAAGTTGCATCCATTGTCAAACTTGCCAACCAATACCTTGTCCCCATTACGCCGCGGGCTGCAGGTTCCGGCGTGGCCTGTGGCGCCATTCCTATCTACCATGGCATGGTTGTAGAACTGGAACGGATGAACAAGATCCTGGAACTGAATGCAAATGCTATGTACGCGGTCGTACAGACGGGCGTCTATTGCGCCCAGCTGCAGGAAGAAGCTAAAAAACATGGCCTGCTCTATGCAGCTGATCCCTCTTCTGCATCTTCCAGCCAGGTCGGCGGCAATGTTGCAAACAATGCAGGCGGCAACAAGGCTGTCAAGTACGGGACGACGCGCAACCAGATCTATGCCCTCAAAGTGGTGACGCCGACAGGAGATATCGTTGATGTTGGGGGCACGGCTGCAAAAATGCTCGACTGGCCTTGCTTTGGAACAGCTTTTTGCTGGTTCCGAGGGAACGCTCGGCATCATTACGGAAATTACGGTCAAGCTGCGTCCCCTGCCGCCATACAGTTTCAATATGGTCTGTGTATTCAAGACGGATGAAGAAGCCTTTTGCCCTGCCCAATAAGATCCTTAAAGCCAGGGTTGATCCGACAAGCCTTGAATATATGGATAACGAGGCCATTATCATGACGGAAAAGTACCTTGATATGCACTTTCCTCATGCAGATGAAGGGGCCTGCTATGTTATTGTGACCGTTGAGACCTTTACGGAAGATGAACTTGACCGGAAGATGGAGCTGCTGTGTGATCTTGCCGAAGAAAATGGATCCATCGATGAATTTGAAGCTGACGAGCGCATCTGGAAACTGCGCAAGGAATTTGCCGAAGCGGCCAGGGCCATTGATAAGATGTTCCAGACCGAGGACTTTGTGGTTCCTCTCGACAAATTGGCGATATGACCAAACAAATTCCGGAACTGCGGGAAAAATACGGTCTTTATTGCGTAACCGTTGCCCATATCGGTGATGGCAACATCCATGTCCTGCCCCTTAATAAATATGGCCTGACACCGGATGAATGGTTTGAAAAGATCAAGGCTTTCCATGCCGATCTCTTCCCACGCGTCTATGCCCTGGGAGGAAAGATGAGCGGCGAGCATGGGGTCGGTTATAAGAAGCTGGAAGAGTTTGCCCGCAATACGCCGGAAGGGGAAGTGAAGATCATCAAGGCCATCAAACGGGCCCTTGATCCCAATAACATCATGAACCCTGGGAAACTGGTTGATATGAATGGCGACTTTATTGCTTAGGAAAAGGAAGAGGAACCACGGAGCAAAGCTCCGCGGTTCCTCTTCCTTTCGTTATTTCTTTGTTGGCGCAACTTCAATGAAACTTAGGTCGCTGCGGGAATCATGGCTTCCTGTCATCTCTCCCGAGACAGGATCGATGATGATGGCATTGACGTCGCCCATATACGGTTTAACGGTCAGGTGATAGCCCCGTGCCACGAGGTCTTTCTTTTGGGCCTCAGTCAGTCCGTTTTCCGGTTCCAGACGAATTCATCAGGCTGCCACTGCATGTGGAAGCGCGGTGCCGAAACAGCTTCGTTGACAGGCATCTTATGGTCAATGACATTCGAAATGACTTGAAGAACAGTTGTAATGATGCGGCTTCCACCCGGACTTCCGACAACCATGAAAATCTTACCATCCTTGGAAATGATGGAAGGGCTCATGGAACTTAAGGGCCGTTTATAGGGGGCAATGGCATTGGCATCACCGCCAATGACGCCGTACATATTAGGTACGCCTGGTTTTGCCGAAAAATCATCCATTTCATCGTTGAGGAGGAATCCGGCCCCCTTCAACGGCAACCCCACTGCCGTACCAGTCATTAATGGTGTATGTGACGGAAACGGCGTTGCCAAACGGTCTGCAACGAGACCTGATCCCTGTGTGCCTTCCTTCAGGGGGATAAGACCTGGCTTTACAAGATCACTGGGTGTGGCTTTTTTTCATCGATACTTTCATAAAGCCGCTTGGCGTAAGCTTTATCGGTGAGTTCCTTCAAAGGTACTTTTACAAAGTCAGGGTCACCAAAATATTCACTGCGGTCAGCATAAGCGCGCCGCATGGCTTCGGCCATGATATGGATGGTTTCAGGCGTTTTGGAATCCACTCTTTTCGATGTCCGCATTTTCCATGATGTTCAGGATTTCCGCGATAATGGGCCCGCCGGAAGAGGGTGGGGCCCATGGAAATGATCTTGTATCCCCGATACGTGGTCTCACTTGGCTTCCGCCAGACCGGTTTATATTGGGCCAGATCAGCGGCTGTAATGAGGCCGCCATTTTTCTTCATATCCTTGACAATGAGTTTGGCTGTTTTGCCCGTATAGAAATCTCTCGGGTCATCGGCAATGCGGCGCAGGACTTTTCCCAGGTCCTTTTGGACAAAGATTTCTCCTTCTTGATAGAGACTGCCGTCCTTGTGGAGAAAATAGTTGCGGGAGGCTTTGTAAGGCGTGAAGCGTTCCGTCCCAACATCTTTCAGGGTTCCTGCCATATTCCGGGAAACGGCAAATCCTTTTTCTGCCATTTCGATGGATGGTTCCATGAGTTCCTTTAGACTCTTGGTGCCATATTTGTTCAGCATTTCAGTCATCCCGGCAACCGTGCCCGGTACGCCAACGGAAAGATAGCCCAGACGGCTCTTATTACTGTCTACATTGCCTTTTTCATCAAGGTACATATCCTTTGTAGCCTTTCCAGGGGCTGTTTCCCGGAAATCAAGGGCAATGTCCTCTCCATCCTTCGTATGGATGACTGCAAATCCGCCGCCGCCAATATTGCCTGCATTCGGATGACAGACAGCTAGGGCATAGCCTACAGCGACAGCGGCATCGACGGCATTGCCGCCCCGATCAAGGACATCCTGCCCAATCCGATCGGCAAGGGCTTGGGAGGAAACAACCATTCCTTTTCCTTTGCTGGTGACTAGGGGATTGGCCGGTGCCGTAAAAGCTGTCGTTGGACCCAAGAGTGAAAGTGCCATTGCCACGGCAGCAAGGGCTTTCTTTTTCGCTTTTGCCTTTGACCAAGTAATCATACAAACCTCCTTTTGGAAAAGAATCGGGAAAAGCTTCGATAAATCCATTATAGGGGACAAGATGGAAGGAGACAACAAACGGGAAAAAGCAAAAAACTCCTTATGGAAAGATGTATGAAAAGATACAGTGCGGCAGGGGAAAAGGACGCTGCAAGGGGTATGTTTTTCTTCCGGACCATACTATAATGGAAGAGCAGGATAGAGAAAGGAGTCGATCCTTATGGAATCTCAAGAAGTAGAAGAAAAAATCAAAACCCTTGCTAAGTGGGTGGGGGAAAGTCAAAACATTGTCTTTTTTGGCGGAGCTGGGGTTTCGACGGAAAGTGGGATCCCCGACTTTCGCAGTATCGATGGCCTTTATCACCAAAAGTATGATTTTCCGCCGGAAACGATTTTGAGCCATACGTTTTTTGAAGCGCATCCCGACGAATTCTATCGCTTCTATCATGATAAGATGCTCTGCCTTGATGCCAAACCAAACGCAGCCCACAAGAAATTGACCCAGTGGGAACGGGACGGTCGTCTAAAGGCTGTCATTACCCAGAATATCGATGGTCTGCATCAGGCGGCAGGCAGTCGGAATGTCCTTGAACTGCATGGCAGTGTACACCGTAATTACTGTCAAAAATGCCACAAATTTTTTGACGCTGCCTATATGAGAGCCCATGTCGGCATTCCTCGTTGCGACACCTGCGGCGGCGTCATCAAACCTGATGTGGTCCTTTATGAGGAAGGCCTTGATAGGGAAACCTTGGAGCGGGCGGTTTCCTACATCCGCCAGGCTGATATACTGATTGTAGGCGGTACGAGCCTTGTGGTCTATCCGGCAGCCGGCCTTATCCGATATTATCAAGGTAAGAAACTGGTCCTCATCAATAAAGGGACAACCGCCTACGATCAGGATGCCCAACTTGTCATTTCAGCAGCCATCGGAAAAGTCATGGAACAATTGCCTTGAAAAGATGATTTTTTCACGCAATTTGTGATATAATGGCCTAAAATGTCCTTTTGATTTGGGGGGTAATGTCGATGTTAGATTTGAAGTTTGTTCGGGAAAATCTAGATAAAGTGGCCGAGGCCATGAAGAACCGTCACACAGAAGTGGATCTTGATGCGTTCAGGAAGCTTGACCAAGAGCGCCGTGACCTGCTCCAGGAAGTGGAAGCGGATAAGAGCATGCGCAATAGCGTCAGTGCTGAAATCAGCAAGATGAAGAAAAATGGTGAAGACGCTTCGGAGAAGATCCTTTCCATGCGTACCCTTGGAGATAAGATTGCTGAAACGGACAAGAAACTCAAGGAAGTGGAACAGGGACTGCGTGACATCATGCTGACAATCCCCAATATGCCTGATGCCAGTGTTCCCGTTGGCAAGGATGATACGGAAAACCCGGAAGTCCGTAAATGGGGTGAACCGACGCACTTTGATTTTGAACCCAAGGCCCATTGGGATCTTGGGGAAGACCTGGGCATCCTCGATTCCAATCGGGCAGCCAAGGTTTCGGGCGGTCGTTTCTATTATTATCTGGGCCTGGGGGCCCGTCTGGAACGTGCGGTCTATAACTTCATGCTTGATCAGCACACCCAAAAAGACGGCTATACGGAAGTCATCCCGCCCTATATCGTCAATCGGGAGACCATGACCGGTACAGGTCAACTCCCAAAATTTCACGAAGATATGTATCGCCTTGAAGGGATGGAGATGTATCTTATCCCGACGGCGGAGGTTCCCTTGACGAACTACTACCGTGATGAAATTATTGACGGCGCCAAACTGCCGATTTATTTGACGGCCTTTACCCCCTGCTTCCGTGCAGAAGCCGGGAGCGCCGGACGTGACACGCGCGGCTTGATCCGCCAGCACCAGTTCCATAAGGTGGAGATGGTGAAATTCACTAAACCGGAAGATTCCTTTGATGAGTTGGAAAAGCTGACCCATGATGCCGAAGGGATTCTTCAGGCCCTTGGACTGCCATACCATGTGGTTTGCCTCTGCACGGGTGACCTTGGGTTCTCGGCCACCAAATGCTATGACATCGAAGTCTGGTTCCCCGCACAGAACAAGTACCGTGAAATCTCTTCCTGCTCCAACTGTGTAGATTTCCAAGCGCGTCGTGCCAATATTCGGTTCCGCCGTGACAGCAAATCCAAACCGGAGTTTGTCCACACCCTCAATGGGTCCGGCCTTGCTGTTGGACGTACGGTGGCCGCTATTCTTGAAAACTATCAGCAGGCAGACGGCAGTATCGTGGTCCCTGAAGTCTTGAGACCGTACATGGGCTGCGATGTCATTGCTAAACCCTAAGTCGGATGAAATGAATGGGATTCCTTTGAGGAAAGGAATCCCATTTTGCTTTTGTTGGGATAATTTGCTTGTTTTAGCTCTTGAATAAGAAAGAGGCGTCCGTGAATATTTATTCATGGACGCCTCTTTCTTATTAAGAGAAAAAAGAAGAGTATAGCTCTGCTTCAATGAAAAAAGGAGTATAGGGGTGTATGCAAAAGACGTTATCAAGTTGTAAAAGATGGTATAGATTTAAAAATATTCATAAGCCCTTTTTCTCCTAAAGAGCTTTGGCTCCGTATGGAGCCGTATGAGGCCGTAAGAGATAGTATGAGGGAGTAAATAGAATAATTGCTTTTATTCATTTAATTTATAGGACTATCCAGCGATTTTCATATTTTTTCTTCAATCTCCTCAAATCTCCTTCAATTTCCTCTATTTTCCTCTTGTCTTTTCTGTGCTCTGTAGTATAATTAACAGCGAACTAAAATATGCGTCGCTGACGCCAGAGGGGGATGGATAGATGAACGAACAAGCTTTTTTTCAATTGAGTCAAGATGCAGTCAGCCGGTTAGCTGAAAGATACGGCACTCCTTTGCTGGTGCTTTCCTTGGAACAGATTGAAAAAAATTATGACATCCTGCGGACCCATATCCCGCAGATGAGAATCCATTACGCAATGAAGGCCAATCCGGATTTGAGAATCCTGGAGACCATGATTGATAAAAACGCTGATTTTGACGTTGCAAGTGACGGGGAAATCCGTACCTTGGCAAGCCTTGGTGTTCCGGGGGAAAAGATGATCTATGCCAATCCCATCAAGACGGAAGCTGGCCTCAAGGCCTGCGTCGATGCTGGTGTAACGCGTATGACCTTTGACAGTGAATCGGAAATCTGCAAAATTGCCAAATGGGTACCCCATGCGACCGTGCTTCTGCGCTTGCGCATTGATAATCCCAAGGCCCATGTGGACCTTAACAAGAAATTTGGCGCGCCGCGGGAAAAGGCCCTGTCCCTTATGAGACTGGCACGGCAGGCTGGTCTTGACATGGCTGGAATTGCCTTCCATGTCGGCAGTCAGGTTACAACGGCCGATTCTTATCTCCACGCCTTTGATGTTGTCCATGAACTCTTGGAAGAAGCAAAAAATGAGGGGTTTGACCTTCCCATCATGGATATTGGTGGCGGGTTCCCCATTCCGGAAACGGGTGTCCATTACAACTTGACGGCTATCTTGGATCAGATAGCAGCCCGCTTGCGGGAAGACTTTTCCGATAAGATTATTTGGAGTGAACCCGGCCGCTATATGGCTGGCACGGCTCAAAATCTTATTACCAAGGTCATTGGCGTCAATGAACGCAATGGTCAGGTCTGGTATTTCCTCGATGATGGTATTTATGGGACCTTCTCCGGCGTAATCTTCGATCAGTGGGACTACAAGCTTATCAGCTTCAAGGAAGGGGAGAAGATCCCGGCAACCTTTGCTGGCCCGAGCTGTGATTCCTTGGATATTATGTTCCGCGGCAAGATGACCGAACCCCTTGAAGTGGATGACTTGCTCCTTGTTCCTGTCTGCGGTGCCTATACATCGGCTTCAGCAACGACCTTCAATGGGTTCAAAAAGGCCCGTATGGTTATTTGGGAGGATGTACGGGATGAACTTGGCTTGGGAAATGAGCAGCTTTCCCTTGCTGTATAACCTTTGAACCGCAACCGGTCTCCTGCGGGGGGCCGGTTTTTTGCGCCTTGTTTTGAAAAACATGGTATAATGACGCATGGAAAGGATGGATTTCTATGAGAAAATTACTGCGCCCCTTCCTTTTTCTTGTTTGCACCCTGGCTCTTTTGGCAGCTGGATGCGGGAAAAAAGCGGCAGCGCCTAAGATTGAGCCGGTCCAGTATCCGGGCTGGATTGAAGTCAAATTGGATCCGGATGCCCGGTTTTCGGTTCCTTCCGTTTTTTTGAGGAAACGGAAGCAATTCGGAAAAAGATGGAAGCTGAAGAAACAGATCCCTATGTAAAGGCCCTCCTTGAAAAGGATCGGGCCCAATATTCCAAAAAAGGAAGCATCGTCCTTGTGACAACAGATCAAGGAGCGGCTTTCCTTGAGGCCGGAAACCATGCGGCGCGAATTACGTTTCAAACCGTGGGAAGTCCTATGAAGCTTCCTCGGTATGGACAGAATCTAGGTATGGATGAAAAGGCCCTCCAGGAATTTGGCACAGCCACCATGGACGGCATCAAATTCAGTGATGGAAAGGGCCTTCCAGATGGGTATACTGTCACTTACAGTAACTGGAGCCCAATGAAGACGGAAATCATAAACGGTGTGGAACATCTTTTTACGGCCTACGATAAGACCATCCTACAGGAAGGCGTTCCCCTTGTGACGGTCCACACCCTGCGCTGGACCTTCCTCAATAATGACCGCATCCATATCTTGACGGCCTCCTATCCTAAGGAGGAGGAAGCCTATTGGAATGATGACGGGCGGAAACTTAGGAACATTGTGAGAACCCTTGCCATAATACCGTCGAAGTCGGCGGCGAAAGATAGTTTTCTTGATAAGGTCAAGGCCCTCCTTCCATAAGAAATCGTCCTTTTCTGATAAAGAACAAAGACCGCTGCATGAAGAGCAGCGGTCTTTTTGGATGGAAAAAAGAATCACTCAGCCAGAACGGTTTCCCTCATCTTCTCCTTGCGAGGGGATCCATAGAGCTTTTTCCCAATAAAAGCAATCAGATAGCAGCAAACGGTATAGATGATGCCAAATTTCAGCATATCCATGGCTGTTCCTTTAACGAGGATAGCATACATGATGGGTGTGCTTACAAGCTCAATGACCTGCCGGATGGCGTAGGATAGGGAGTAGTCCGTCATAACAGGGGAGTCAAAATTGGGATCGCAGATTTTAAGCAGCGTGGCACCTGTCATCATGACGCCGGTATTGATGCCAAAACTGAGGATGCCCCGTTCAAAAGGATAGCTGTCAGGAAGGAAATATTGGAACATCTTGATGGTCGTATAGTAGACCAGAACAAAGCCCGCCGCAGAAATGACAAGGATGGGGAGAATATAATCCAAGACGGCGCGAATCGGCATGCTGGCGATGGCAGCGATAATGGAGAAGTCAGCAAAAATGCCGCAAATATGGTTCTTTATTTTAACGTCAATCATCCATTCCAAATGCAGTTTTTGAATGCCATAGTTGACGGCATACATGAGAAGCAGGGCATAGGGCCAAACAGGTACGTCCTGAAGTCCGATGATCTGATATTTGACAAATAGGCCGCGCAGATAATAAGCTAGTCCGCAGTCGGCAAGGATAATGGCAAGGTGAACGGTCAATGGTTCAATGGCAGCACTTTGGGTGGTCTCCCGTCCCATTTGTCCCTGCTTGTTTATTTCCTTTGTAAATCCATAGGTATCTTCTGTCGGGAGAGAGGCGGATCCTTTCAAAAAGGCCGTTTCCCCTTTTGCGGCAGCGCGGTTGATAATCATGACGCCTAGCAGGATCCCGCCAAGCAGGCCAATCGTGGCAAAGGTGGTAAGAACGCCTTGGGACAGTTCCCAGTAGCTGGCGCCTCCTTCCATGAGCAGACTCCCAATGGCCCCGGCCATACCGTGACCGCCGTTAAAGCCCTGACAGATTTCGTAGCCGAATTGGTTGTAGAATTCTAGACCGGGAATAAAGGCCATAAAAAGTAGGGGAAGTCCGACGCCTAGGATAATCTGAAAGCCAAAGGCTCCGCTTGCAATGCCGCTCACAATAGCAATCTTAGCGGCTTCTTTGCGGTTTTCTTGAGGATCGAGCCGTTTTTTCTTGACGAAGTTTCCCAAGGGAATCCCGGCAAACATGGGAACGACGAGAATCCCTGCAAGCAGGGACCACGTCTTGTTCCATTCAGGGGATATGGGGGAATAGCCTGTAAGACCAAGGACTTCAGGCCCTAAAAGAAGTCCGAGGAATCCGCCGATGACAGACGCGGGAACCAGGAAACGTCTGAATAGGGAAATCTTGGCTCGAAGATAGAGTCCGATAAGGAGCAGAACACCTAGGAAAGCAGTACTCTTGAGAAGTTCTTGCAGGATCTTGCTGGTCATGAAAAGGCCTCCTTTGATATAAAATACAGAATTATCAATTATATCGTATCAATAATTTACTACTTTGTCTATGATTTGTTTTTGTGTAATGGACGCAATATAAAATAAAGGCGAATTTACTATTCCATTCAAGTTAGACGGAGAATAAGGCTGCTTGTTACAAAAAAAGGTTATCATCAGCACAGTGTCCATGTTACAGGGAGTTTTTAAGAATTTTGATGTATAGGCATCTTTTGTAATGGAAAAAGTGCGATGAATGATGCAATTATCAGAATTATAGGGATAATTCGTTGCCATAGCGATTCAAATTATATATAATGAGTGTGTTCCTTAGTCAAGTGCTGGGGAAAAAGGAGGAATTCCATATGACGGAAATGCTGAAGATTGGTTTTGTAGGGACGGGCATCATGGGAAAATCCATGCTTTGTAACCTTGGAAAAAAGGGCTATGAAATGCATGCCTATGCTCGGCACCCTGAGAAGATTGCGGACCTTGAATCCGAAGGGGTTGCCCTTCATGAAACGCTTGCTGACTGCGTCAAAGCGGTCGATGTCATGATTTCCATTGTCGGTTTTCCTAAAGATGTGGAAGCGGTCTATTTCGGAGAAGGGGGCATCTTTAATAGTGCCCACCACGGACAATATATCATTGATATGACTACGACAAGTCCAACCCTTGCAAAAAAACTCTGCAAAAAAGGAACTGCCATTGGCCTTCATGTCCTCGATGCACCGGTTACAGGTGGGGATACGGGCGCTAAAAACGCAACCCTTTCCATCCTTGTCGGTGGTGAAAAAGAGGATTTTCAGGCCATGCGCCCTGTCTTTGAGGGGATGGGAACCAACATCAACTACATGGGACCGGCTGGTTCCGGTCAGCATGCCAAGATGGCCAACCAGATCATGATTGCCGGCACCATGAGCGGCATTTGTGAAGCCCTGAACTATGCAAAAAAGGAGGGCCTTGATCTGGATACTCTTTTAGCTGCCGTGTCCACCGGGGCGGCGGGCAGTGCTCAGCTCAATGCTTTTGGAAGCAAGATGGTCCATGGTGATTTCGCACCGGGTTTTTTCCTGAAACACTTCATCAAAGATATGAATCTCGCCGATGAAGAAGCGAGCAAGATGGGCCTTGCCCTGCCCGTTCTCAAACAGGTCCTTGCGGAATACCGGACCCTCGAGGCAAAAGGAATGGGGGATTTAGGAACGCAGGCGCTTTTTACCTACTACGCTGACAAAGAAAAATAAATCGAGGCGGGATGGTCTCCCCGCGGAATCCACTCCAGAAAGGATGAATCTACATGATGAAGAAAAAATGGTGTAAACTAGCAGCTCTTGCCCTTACCTGCGGCAGCCTTCTTGCAGCAGGCTGCGGTGGCGGCGGTGACAAGAAAGAAGCCGCTTCGGGCGGCAAGAAAGTTTCAGGCAATGTCATGGTCTATACGTCCATGTATCCTGATGTCGTCAATTCCCGTGTGAAACCAGCTGTTCAAAAGGCGTTTCCCGACTTAAAGGTTAATTGGTTCCAAGGCGGTACAGAAAAGATCAAGACAAAGATTGCCGGGGAAATCAAGGCAGACAAGATCAGCGACGACGTCCTCATGGTTGCTGACCCATCCTATTATATCTATCTCAAGGAAAAGGGTCTCCTTCTGGATTACAAGTCCCCTGAAATCAAACATCATATCATGGAAGTGGATAAGGATGGCGCTTGGACTTCCGTCCGTGTCTGCAATATGATTATTGCCTACAATAAGGATAAGATTGCAAAGGAAGATATTCCGACAAGCTGGGAAGACTTGACAAATCCAAAGTATAAAGGCCGTATTGCCATGCCGAACCCGCTTCTGTCCGGGACTGCTTATGTTGCTGTTGGAGCCCTTGCTGATAAATTTGGCTGGGAGTATTTTGATCGTTTGAAAGCCAATGGACTCCGTGTTGAAGAAGGCAACAGTGCCATCCAAAATAAACTTCTCACAGGTGAATATATGGCTGCCATCATCTTGGAAGAAAACGTGCTGAAACTCCAGCAGACCAAGAAGGAACCGTTGGAAGTTGTGTATCCGAAGGAAGGGTGCATCCTCATTTCTTCACCGATCGGCATCTTCAAAGCGACAAAGAATCCAGACGGTGCCAAGGCTCTTACGGATTGGTGGCTCAGCAAAGAAGGTCAGGAAGCCGTAACTGCTGGCTGGATGTATTCGGTCCGGGATGATGTGGAAAAACCGCAGGGATCCAAACATACGCTGAAGGAATTGCTCCAGAATGCCATTAAGGTAGATTGGGATAAGCTGACTAAGAATGAAGCCCAAATCAAGGAAGAATTCCGATCTCGCGTCCTCGATAGATAAAAGATCACCTTCCGCAGCCATCGGACTGTGAGCGGGGAGCTGGGGAACATCCTCTGGCCTCCCCGCTTTTTCAAGCGGAAAAGGAGTTTACAGTGAAACGATATCAAATGCCGCGCCTTGACAGTAAGTTTATGGTCATTGCGCTATCTGTCCTCATCCTTCTTTATTTCATTGTACTGCCTCTGGCTGTACTTATTATCGACAGCGTTGTTGTTGATGGACACCTGGACGTGTCGAGTTATCTTACTGTCTATGGACAGGCCGTCAATATGAGGGCCCTGACCAATACGGCGAAAATCTCTATTCTCGTCATGATTCTTTCCGTCCTGATAACCTTTCCTTTGGCCTGGCTTATCGGCCGAACGGATTTGCCGGGACGAAAAAAGTTCCGAACCATCCTTGTTGCCAGTTATATGATTCCCCCTTATGTTGGGGCCATTGCTTGGACGCAGCTTCTTAATCCTGATGTAGGATATCTCAATGCCCTATTGAAAACCATCTTTTCCTTGAGCAAGGCCCCTTTTAATATTTATACGGAAGGTGGACTTATCTGGGTCTTGACCCTCTTTTATTCCCCTTTTGCTTTTATTACCATTTCCCGTGCCATGGAAAAAATGGATCCCACACTGGAAGAAGCTTCCCGCGTTTCCGGCGCTTCGCCGCTTCGTGTCCTGTGGGATGTGACACTGCCGCTCATGGCGCCGAGTATCCTCGCCGGCGGCCTCTTGGTCTTCATTGGGGCTGGTTCTGCTTTTGGAATCCCGGCTATTGTGGGCATGCCAGGCAACATTGAAGTCCTGACAACGCGCATTGTGTCCTTCGTCTATATGGGCAACGACAGCGGTATCCGCAATGCGACAACCCTTGCCGTATCGCTTATGATTCTTGCCAATGGTCTGCTCTTTTTCATGACTTGGTTCATGGGACGCAAGGATTATACGACCATTGGCGGAAAAAGCACCCGGCCAGCCTTGGTGGAATTGGGAAAATGGAAAGGTCTTGCTACTTTTCTTGTAGCCGTCTATGCTTTTATAGCCGTAATCCTGCCGTTAGGATCCATTGTCATTACAAGCTTCATGGTGAGCATGTCCAAAGGCCTTAGTCTTGATAATTTTGGCTTTGACGCATGGATACCGGTTCTTGAAAACAGTCAGTATCTCGATTGCATTTGGCGCTCTTTGGGGTATGCTTTCATTGCTGCAACGATTGGCACGATCCTTTCCCTTTTTGTGGCTTATCTATCGGTTAAAACGCACGTGAAGGGGCGCAGTCTCCCATGATCTACTTGTGATGGTCGGCGGCAGTACGCCCAGCGTTGTTATTGCACTGGCTCTCATCATAACCTTCTCGGGTAACTACGGCTTAAACCTTTATTCCACCATGTGGATCCTCATTGTCAGCTATCTTGTGAAGTATATGACCATGAGTGTTCGTACCATTGCCGCTTCCCTAAGCCAGGTTTCTTCAAGTCTTGAAGAGGCAGGGCTGAACTCTGGTGCGGGCTGGCTTCGCATTTGTAAGGATATTATCATGCCGCTTATTGCTCCTTCCATTGTAGCGGGCTGGTTCCTCATCTTTATGCCTTCCTTTTATGAATTGACCATGTCGAATCTGCTTTATGGCAGTGATACCCAGACCATTGGTGTCCTTCTTTACGAACTGCAGACCTATGCTGATACGCAGAATGCTTCGGTTATGTCTGTTATCATTCTCATCATTGTTATGGTGGGAACCTCATCTTGAACAAAGTGTCAAAAGGGCACATTGCCATTTAGCAAGGAGGAAAATAAATTATGTCTCAAGTCAAACTCGAGCATCTTTATAAACGTTTTGGAAATGTAACGGCTGTGGGAGATTTCAATCTTGACGTGAAAGATGGGGAGTTCATCTCGTTCCTAGGACCTTCGGGCTGTGGCAAGACGACGACCCTACGGATGATTGCCGGCTTTGAACGTCCCACGGAAGGCTCCATTATCCTGGGGGATACTGTTGTTTCCAGTGCAAGTGAAGGACTTTTTATGGCACCGGAAAAACGGGATATAGGCATGGTCTTCCAATCTTATGCTGTTTGGCCCCATATGACGGTCGCAGAAAACGTAGCCTATCCTTTGAAAATCCAGGGCGTCAGCAAGGCCGAACGGGACCGCCGTGTGGAAGAAGCCCTTAAGATGGTTCACCTTGACCAGTATGGAAGACGCTATCCCAATCAACTTTCTGGCGGGCAGCAGCAGCGCGTGGCTCTTGCTCGTGCGCTCATTGCACATCCTGGCCTACTCCTTTTGGATGAACCTCTTTCAAATCTTGATGCCAAGCTCCGGGAAAGCATGCGCTTTGAAATTTCGACACTCCAAAAAGAGCTTGGCATTACGGTTATTTACGTCACCCACGATCAATCAGAAGCCATGACCATGAGTGATCGCATTGTCGTCATGAATGGTGGCGAAATCCAGCAGATTGGACGCCCTTTTGATGTCTATACCCATCCTGCCAATAAGATGGTGGCTGATTTTATTGGTCTTGTCAATTTCGTACCTGCTGCGATGCGGGGTGATAGGGCCTTTATCAAGAATACTACCGTTTCTTTCCCTAATGAGGCGGGAATTCCTGAAGGAGATAGCATTATTGCTGTTCGTCCTGAAAATGTAAGCCTTTCCAAGAACGGAGGGATGCTTAAGGGGACGGTACGGCATCGTTTCTATATGGGGGATGCTGTTGACTACCGCATTGAGACCGCAGCCGGTATGATCCGCGTCATGACCCATGGCAGTGCGTACCATACTTGGAAAGATGGAGAGGAGATTTATCTTGATTTTCGTGATATAATTCTATTGGGTAACGAAAGAAACAACTATATTATCACTTGATTGGAGGAACTTTTCATGAAAAAAGAAATTGCTACCAAAAATGCCCCTTCCGCGATTGGACCCTATTCCCAGGGGATTGAAGCTTCCGGAACGACGGTTTATGTATCCGGTCAGATTCCTATCGATCCTAAGACGGGCGAGTTTGCTGGCGATGATATCGTCACCCAGACGAAACAATCCTTGACGAATGTCAAGAATATCCTTGCTGAAGCTGGCTGCAGCCTTGATGATGTCGTTAAGACGACGGTCCTTCTTGCGGATATCAAGGACTTTGGACCTATGAATGAAATCTATGGGGAATTCTTCAAAGGTGTTTGTCCGGCTCGTGCCTGCTTCCAGGTAGCGGCGCTTCCTAAAGGTGCCCTTGTGGAAATTGAGGCCTTTGCCGTTAAATAAGAGCTTTCGTTTGGCCGCTGCTTTTTGCAGCGGTCTTTTTTTATTTGGGATACATGTTAGTTAATCCTAATTTATATAACAATAAAGAATACATGAATTATTGCAATAAAATGTAATGGAGATGAGCAAAAATTGAGGAACGTTTAGAGTTTCTCGTAAGAATCATCAAGATTTTGGCTTGTTTCAGGAGAAAGAAAAGGCTATAATGACAAGATAAAGAGATTCAAAACTAAAGAATCTCCTAATGAGTTAGCTGTATATTATCTTGGAGAGAGGTGCTATCTATGGAAAGAGAAGATTGGATGCATGTTGGTATGGTTGTGAGCGGTGCTGCTCTGGGGCTTGCGGCCCGTGTCTTTTTCAAGAGCAAATGCATGAAAAAAGCAGCCGTTGGCGCGACGGCTGCTGCCCTGCGCATACAGAAATGCGCTGAAAAAAGTGCGGCCTGCCTCAATGCCCAGGCTGATGACATCGTGGCCCAAGCCAAGGAAGAAAATCGTAAACGGGAAGAAGCGGAACTTGCTGAAATGAAGGCTAAAGAAGACGCCTTGACACCTGTGGAAGATAAGGCCTAAACCCCTATTTCCTAGGAAGAAAGGATGGGACAATCGTGAAATTTCAAATGATTCATGAGGTCCGGGACCGGATCCATGTTCGCTGCTTGTCCGCTAAAGGAGTCCTCTTCCGTGGGTTTGATGCCCGGCAGGGCGCTGTGATCCTTTCCCGCCTGGAAAGGATCAGTGGAGTTTACAAGGTTAAGCTTTACAGTGCATCGGGCGAAGTTGCGATTACCTTTGCTCCGGACAAGAGGGCTTCTCTTCGTCCTATTCTTTTGGACACCTTGGCCTATCTTGACCCCAATGATCCGGGCCTCCAAAAGTCCAGCAAGCATCAGGCGGATGCCCTGATCCTCAATCGGACCTACCGCAATCGTCTGATTTCCCATGTGACGCGTCATTTTGCCTGTAAGTGGTTCCTGCCCATGCCTGTGCGCATGCTCCGTGCCTGGTATCACACCCTAGGCTTTATCCGTAAGGGTGTCAAGAGCCTTCTTTCAGGCAAACTCGATGTACCGGTCCTTGATGCAACAGCCATTACGGCGGCTATGCTTCAAAACGACCTTGGTACAGCCGGCTCGATCATGCTGCTGCTTGGAATTGGAGATATCCTGGAAGAGTGGACCCTAAAAAAATCCGTTCATGATCTGGCTTCCCATATGTCCATTAACGTGGATACCGCATGGAAGGTCCTTGAAAATGGAACGGAAATCGAAGTGCCCTTAACTGAAGTGGAAAAGGGCGATGTCATCAGTGTCAAGATGGGAAGCACCATTCCCCTTGATGGGTTGGTGACGGGCGGTGAAGCCCTCGTGAACCAGGCCTCCATGACAGGTGAATCGATGCCGGTTCGTAAGACCGTCGATGGAACAGTCTTTGCTGGAACCGTTGTGGAAGATGGGGAAATCTGCATCCGGGTGACGGGAACGGTGGGGGATACTCGTTTTGACCGAATCGTTAAGATGATCGAGGATTCGGAAGCTTTTAAATCGAACCTCGAAGGAAGGGCCAATCATTTGGCTGACCGTCTTGTGCCGTGGTGCCTAGGCGGAACCCTCCTGACCTATCTGATCACGCGCAATGTTATGAAGGCCATGGCGGTCCTCATGGTTGACTTTTCCTGCGCGCTCAAACTTTCCATGCCGCTGGCGGTGTTGTCAGCCATGCGTGAATGCAGTACCTACAAGATCACGGTCAAGGGTGGCAAGTTCCTCGAAGCGGTGGCAGAGGCGGATACCATTGTCTTTGATAAGACGGGAACACTGACCCTTGCCAAGCCGAAGGTTGCTGACGTCATTTGCTTTGATGGTTACAGTCGGGAAACGGTCCTTCGCTATGCCGCCTGCCTGGAAGAACATTTTCCCCACTCTGTGGCCAATGCCATTGTGCGTCAAGCTGCCGATGAAGGCATCACCCATGATGAACTCCATAGTAAAGTGGAATACATCGTAGCTCATGGGATTGCTTCCCGTGTCGGGGACAAACGGATTGTCATCGGGTCCCATCACTTCATCTTTGAAGATGAGCACTGCCGTGTCCCGGAGGGTCAGGAAGACCTGTTCGAAAGCCGTTCCCCAGCTTATTCCCATGTCTTTATGGCATTGAACGGGGTCCTTATGGCCATCATCTGCATTTCCGATCCCTTGCGCCCGGAAGCTGTGGAGGTCATGAAGGCGCTGCGCCGCGTTGGCTTCCAGAACCTTGTCATGATGACGGGAGACAGCAAACGGACAGCAGAAAATGTAGCCGCGACGTTGGAGCTTGATCGGTTTTACGCGGAAGTCCTGCCTGAGGAAAAGGCTCAGTTCGTCAAAGCCGCCAAGGCCGAAGGACACCGTGTCGTCATGGTAGGCGACGGTATCAATGATTCCCCTGCCTTGTCTGAAGCAGACGCTGGGATTGCCATTGCCGAAGGGGCTGATATTGCCCGTGAAATTGCCGATATCACCATTTCGGCCCGCGACTTGCATCAGCTCATCGTTCTAAAGGAACTGAGCAACCTGCTCATGAAGCGTGTCAATTTCAACTATGATTTTGTTGTTTCCTTTAATGCCGCGCTGATTGCCCTTGGTGTAGCCGGTATCCTGCCTCCAGCGACAACAGCACTGCTGCACAATGGGTCGACCATTGCCCTCAGCCTTCACAGCATGACGAATCTCAAGAAATTTGTCTAAAAAAGCGGATAAAAGAGACTAAAAGAGCCTAAAAAGGGCCGATGGACGGTCCTTTTTTGTCATGAAAAAGCGGGCACCAGAAGAAAAACTTCTTCTGGTGCCCGCTTGTCAATCAAAGCAGGGAGAGACGCTTCTTGAGAGGCGGCAGGACAATGGAAAGGAGAACCGTTTTTGTGACAACGCCGACCGCACACTGGAAGAGGCGGGGATACAGCAGGTTCATCATGGGTGTGTGGAAGAGTACGCTCAGCCAGTAGGTGTTGAGGACGAGGCTGACGCCGATTTGGGTAAGGAAGACCGCAAGCAGGATGGCTTTTCGGCTTAGGCTGCGACGAAAAATCAGGCCATAAATATAGCCATCGAGAAAGGAGGAGAGTGTAAAGCCGGGAAAGTAGGGCCCTACGGGGAAAAGAATTGCACCGATGAGGTCACCCAAGGCGCCTGTCAGGCCGCCGGCAAGGGGGCCGCCGATAAGGGCGGCGGCAGCGACAGGCAGGAAACTCAGTCCAATCTTCAAGTTCCATGTGTGAAGGGAGAGAAACCGGGAAAGGATGATTTCCATGGCCGTGCAAAACCCAATAAGGGTGATCCATTTGCCGGAATGGTAGGAATGCTTCTGGTCCATGGCAGGTTCCTTTCGTCAGCGAAGGGCTTCTTTCCTTTTCATGGCAAAGCCCAAGAGGTCAGAAATCAGGCGGGCGGCGAGGTATCCCGTCGTGCCTCCGATATCGTCAAAAGGCGGGGCTACTTCTGTCATGACAATTCCTTTGAGGTCGCTTGACGAGCCAATGGCTTCAAGGATATCGACCGCTTCATCGTAATTGAAACCGCCGAACATGGGGGAACCCGTAGCCGGCGCATAAACGGCATCCATCGCATCGATATCAAAACATACGACAAACTGTTTGGCAAGCCCAAATTCCTTGAGAATCCGGTCAATGCCCAAGCGGCGGACATCGCGGCAGGAATAGATTTGATCTCCATGTTCGCGGGCTTCTTCAAAATCATCGGGACCGCTGCTGCCAATGCCGCGGACACCCAGATGGAGGATTCGTCCCACATAGGGAAGCCCAGCGGCATTTCTCATGGGGGAGCCGTTAAAGAATTTCTGACCGTCAAGAGGTTTGGTCCAATCTAGATGAGCATCAATATGAACGATATCAAAGTTCCCAATGCCTTCCAGACCTTGCAGGACCGGGAAGTCAACGGCGCAGTCACCGCCTAGAACAACGGGAAGGGCCCCTTGTTTCTGGATAATGGAAACGGCACTTTCCAAGTTTGCCATGGTGCCTTTGAGGTCACCGGGGATATAGTCCACATCCCCACAGTCTACAACATGCCAACGTCTGGCATCCATATAGTACTGCTTGCGTTCCGAATCATAGGTGCCGCCCTTTTTGTAGGTAAAGCGGGTTGAACCCAACCGGATTCCGCGAGGGCCAAGACGGCAGCCCGTGCGGCCTTGGATAGCCAGATCGAAGGGGGCGCCAAGGACGGCAACATCAGCATTCAGATGATAGATATCTGTTGCCAGGTCACTTTTTGCAAAGGTCGCAATCCCTGTAGGGGCCATATTGAGAGGTTTTTGAAGGCTATAGTTATCCATATTTCATCATGCTCCTTTTAACTGCATCGCAGGTCTTTCTTTTGCTGTGCTCTCATTATAGGAAGTGGCGCAGGGGAAGTCAATGAAATTGGACACGATTTTGCAATATAGACACTATAATGAAAC
>ENA-OQBV01000353-OQBV01000353.1-human-gut-metagenome-genome-assembly--contig:-NODE-353-length-26405-cov-3.702451_pt1 | contig 26405 bp, 27 predicted proteins | sample MGYA00242750_ERZ504559 | MGnify/ENA primary metagenome ERZ504559 (study PRJEB26092, sample SAMD00036230) | human gut metagenome | host: Homo sapiens | study: EMG produced TPA metagenomics assembly of... | reverse complement strand
AGCAGAAAAACAGTTTTTGTTTCAACTAGGAGGAGATTTTATGAGTTCAGGAGATACTGGTTTTATCATGCTTTGCTCTGCCCTTGTTTTTCTTATGACACCGGGCCTTGCTTTCTTTTATGGCGGATTGGTCCGCCGGAAAAATGTGGTCAACACAATGATGGCCTGCATCGGCATTATGGGGCTGTCCATCGTTATGTGGGTACTGTTTGGATATTCCCTTTCTTTCGGCGGAAACCATGCCGGAATCATCGGTGATTTTCGATACTTTGCTTTTCAAGGTGTAGGAGCCGATCCCGGTCCTTATGCTGATACGATTCCACATCTTGTATTTGCCGGTTTCCAGATGATGTTCGCAGTCATTACCCCTGCGCTGATCACCGGAGCTGTCGTCGGCAGAATGCGTTTTAAGGCACTGTTTCTGTTTATTGCATTCTGGTCTTTGATTGTTTATTATCCGATGGCACATATGGTATGGGGAGAAGACGGTTTTCTCGCTGCTTTAGGCTCCGTTGATTTTGCCGGAGGAAATGTCGTCCATATCAGTTCGGGAGTATCAGCTCTTGTTCTTGCCATCTGCCTTGGCCGCAGACGCGGGTACGAACACACTTCCTATCGCATTCATAACATTCCGTTTGTCGCTCTGGGAGCATCACTGCTCTGGTTCGGATGGTTTGGCTTCAATGCCGGAAGTGCTCTTGCGGCAGATGGACTTGCAGCTCACGCTTTTATGACCTCTGCGATTGCTTCTGCTTCCGCAATGCTCATCTGGATGCTCATTGATTATCTGAAAAGCAAAAAAACCACACTTGTCGGCGCTTCTACAGGACTGGTCGTAGGGCTTGTAGCTATCACCCCCGGTGCCGGATTTGTTCCGATCTGGTCTTCTTTCCTGATCGGTGCACTTGTCAGTCCGATCTGCTATTTTACCGTGGTGCTCTTAAAACAGAAATTAAAAATCGATGATGCGCTCGATGCGTTCGGATGTCATGGAATCGGCGGTATCTGGGGCGGTATTGCAACCGGACTTTTCGGTAAAACTTCTGTCAATTCTGTTGCCAGATGGGATGGATTAGTCTTCGGAGATTTTCATTTATTCACTGCACAGCTGATCAGCATTCTGGTCACCATTGCAGTTGCTGTGTGCGGAACCTTGATCTGCATCGGTATCGTAAGGATTTTCACACCGCTTCGCGTGGATGTTTCTGATGAGATATCCGGTCTGGACTTCTCACAGCATGGAGAAAATGCATATCCGTCCTTTAACGGATTTGATTCATAAAAGAGGAGGAGTCATCATGTTGATCAAAATTGAAGCAATCGTAAGAGAAGAAAAATTTGAACAGGTAAAATCTGCTCTTCAGGACATCCGGGTGAACGGGGTTACCATCTCTCAGGTTATGGGGTATGGAACTCAGCGCGGCTATACAGAAATTGTCCGCGGAAGTGAAAATAGATATCTTTTTGCATCCCAAAATTAAATTTGAAGTAGTCGTTTCTTCCGAAGAATGGGAACAAAAAACAATCTCAGCATACAAAAAGCCGCTTTTACCGGCGAAGTCGGTGACGGAAAAATTTTCAGCTATGAAATCCGCAGCGCTGTCAAAATCCGCACCAAAGAGACCGGTTATGATGCAGTCCAGTCACAAGTAACTTTAATCTGCCGGGGAATCACAGTTCAATTTGTGATTTCCCGGTCTTTTTATTCCAGCATGATCCAGTTTGCACGAAAGGGACGCATTAAATTCCAGTATCCGACTCCATATAGTTCATATTCTTTTGCCAGTTCGATCTTTGCCGCAATACTTCTCACATCTTCAAACCAGACTTCCTGCTCTCTTCCCTGATTTCTGTAAGTAAAATACGGGCTTTGAGCCTCCTGGTCATACTGAATTGGAGCACCGTATTCCACCGCAAGCCGTACAGCCTCTACATTGCCGATCGTCTCTGCTTTTGTCACTCCTTTTTCATAAGGAAGCGTCCAGTTATACCCATAGTTCGGTATCCCCATCAGAAGCTTCTCAGCCGGGATCTGTGTCAGCGCATACTCTACCACCTGGCGGACTTTCGTAAGGGGTGCGACTGCCATGGGCGGACCATAAGAATATCCCCACTCATAAGTCATCAGAAACAGCCGGTCTGCCTGTTCTCCCAGAAGTGCATAATCAATCCCCTCATAGAGTAGCCCTTTCTGATCTGAAGACGTCTTGGGCGCCAGAGCCACTGACACGCGATATCCCTTTTCGTTCATGGCAGCCCGCAATTCTCCGACAAACTCGGCATATCCTTCCCTGTTCTGCGCACGGACATATTCAAAATCTACATCCACGCCCACATATCCTTTTTCCTCCACCACCTTCAGCAGATTGGTAATCACATTTTCACGTACTGATTCTTCCTCCACCAGAGTCTGGATCAGCTGATTGTTAAAGACCCCCTGTGTAAACGGGGTCAGAACCAGCATCGGTTCTATCCCATTCTCCCAGGCCAGCTGTATCATCCACGTTTCATCCTGTATGGGCGGAACCAACTCTCCTTCAAACGTAAAGCCATAAGAAAACACAAGCAGTTCATTGAGTGCCGGAAATGCCATCTCCAGCACATAAGGTTCAATAAAAGGATATGCATACCCTGTCACATACAAATTCTCTCGAATTTCCGCGCTCTCCTGCGGTTTTAATAAGAGCAGCGCCTGACCCACTGTCAGTTTTCCCTCCTCTCCCAGCTGATTATCATAAATAATCTTCCAGGCAGGAACCCCACTTTGACGGGAGATCGAAGATACGGTATCTCCCGGTACTGTCACATAAATCATAAAAACACCTCCTGACTATCCTATGTCGGATAGCCGGGAGGTATTCGATAAATCAGTGTTTGAAAAACTGTTGACTTTTTTTGTAAAGTGGCATATCATAATCTTAGCTAAGGAAATGGAGAATATTCCATAGTCAAAGTGAACCCCCAAGGAGGCCAGTCCTTGGGGTTCTTTTGGGCTAACTGTCTTTATCATTCCGGTCTAACCACTTGCGTATGTAGTAGCCAGCCACACTCGCCATAACCGAAACAGGGAATCGGAGAATATAATCCATAGTCTCACCTCCCTTCTGCTGGAAGGTTTCGACAGCATATTCATCATATCACAGCATTTGTTTCTTTTCCATGCATTTTTTCAATTCCACAGAGTCAAAAAAACGCCATCTATGTCCCCATAGAATGGCGTTTTTCTTCCTCTATAAATAATCATCGCATCTCCGAAGCTGAAAAAACGATACCGTTCTTTCACTGCCTCTTCATAGGCTGCCATGACATGCTCTTTTCCCGCCAGTGCAGATACCAGCATGATCAGTGTAGATTCCGGCAGATGGAAATTTGTGATCAGCCCATCTAATATCTTAAACTGATATCCCCGGATAGATAAAAATTTCTGTCCAGCCGCTGCAAGGCTTTAAGCGTCCGTTCTCGTCCGCCGCAGATTCGATGGTACGGCAGCTCGTCGTTCCCACACAGATCACACGGCCTCCATGTTCTTTGGCTTTGTTGATCTTCTCTGCCGCTTCTGCATCCACCATGTAAAAACTCCGAATGCATATGGTGCTCGGTCACATCCTCCACTTTCACCGGGCGGAATGTGCCCAGTCCGACATGAAGTGTCACTCTTGCAATATCCACGCCTTTTCCTGAATTTCTTTCAAAAGCTCCGGAGTAAAATGAAGCCCCGCAGTCGGTGCTGCAGCTGAACCTTCGTGAGCTGCATACACCGTATTATAACGGCTTCTGTCTTCCAGCTGGTGGGTAATATATGGAGGAAGCGGCATCTGACCAAGCTGGTCTAAAATCTCCTCAAAGATTCCCTTATACTCAAAGTGAATCAGACGGTTTCCCTCTTCTACCACATCCACAACCTCGCCGACCAGAAGTCCGTCTCCGAAACTGATCCTGGTTCCCGGTTTTGCTTTTTTCCCCGGTTTACCAGTGTTTCCCACACATCGTTTTCTCCGCGCTTCAACAGGAGGACCTCGATCTTGGCACCGGTGCCTTCTTTTTCTCCGATCAGGCGTGCCGGAATTACTTTTGTATCGTTGATGACCAGACAGTCTCCCGGATTCAGATAATCGATCACATCCCGAAAGATATGATGCTCTGTTTTCCCTGTCTCTTTATCCAGAAACAATAATCTGGAACCGGAGCGATCCTCCAGAGGATCCTGTGCGATCAGTTCCTCCGGCAGGTCATAATAAAAATCACTTGTTTTCAATGATATCCCTCTTTCTAAACAGACTCGGTCCTATTTTCTCAGCTCGATTCCCATCTCTTCCAGTGCTTTTAAGATCCGGTTCATCGCAGAAGTTACATCCGCCTCTTCCAGAGTCTTATCCTTTGCACGGAATACGATAGAATATGCAACGGATTTGAATCCGGCTTTGATCTGACTTCCTTCATACAGGTCAAACAGTGCATAGCTTTCCAGATATGCTCCGCCTTTTTTTCTCGATCACATCTTCAATCTGTCCTACCAGGATCTCTTTTGGCACTACCATACTGATATCTCTTGTCACAGCAGGGTACTTTGCGATTCCTGTATATTTTCTGTCAAAAGTTGCATACGGAATGATCTCCGGCATATCCAGTACTGCTACATATGCGCGTTCCCCGATTCCGTAAGTATCGGCAACTTCCGGATGTACCTCTCCCAGATATCCGACTACTTTTCCATCGTAAATGATATTTGCCTGGCGCCCAGGATGCAGATATGGTTTTCCTGCATTTGGATCGTATGTTTCTTTTTCGTGCATTCCGATCTTCTCAAAGAATTCTTCTACTACACCCTTCATGCTGAAGAAATCCCCTTCTCCATACATTCCCAGAGTAAACTGCATTCTTTCCTCCGGAAGCTCTGTGATCGGAAGCTGTTTTGGCAGATAAATATTTCCAAGTTCGTAAAGTCTTACATTTTTGTTTCTGCGGTTATAGTTTGTCGCAAGAGATGTGAGCATTCCATTTAAGGATGTCGTTCTCATCACACTGTAATCTTCTCCCAGTGGGTTCATGATCTCCACTGTTTCTCTCAATTTCGAATCTGCCGGGATTCTCAGTTTGTCAAACACCTTCGGGCTCTCGAATGAATAGGTCATTCCCTGGCTGAATCCGCAGAATTCGGCGATATCTTTTGCCACATCTTCGATTCTCAGTTTGAAGGACAGTTTTCCTGTTGTGGCCTCTCCCTTTGGAAGTGTCGTCGGAATATTATCATATCCAAAGAATCTTGCAACCTCTTCTGCCAGATCTGCAATTCTGAACAGATCATGACGGAATGTCGGTGCGATCACTTCCTTTGCTGCTTCATCATATTCCAGACCGATCTTTGCGAAATAACCAAGCATCTCTTCTTCTGAAATCGAAGTTCCCAGCATTGCATTGATCTTGTCTGCATCAAATGGAACTCTTACCGGTTCTTTTACTTTTCCGTAAACATCCACGGTTCCGCCAACCACTTCTCCGGCGCCTAATTCTTCTACTAACTGGCAGGCTCTGTCAATGGCTGCTTTTGCATTGTTCGGATCCAGACCCTTTTCAAATTTTCCGGAAGCATCTGTACGAAGCCCTACTCTCTTTGAAGATTTTCGGATGTTGACACCGTCAAAGGCATGCTGCCTCAAAGAGCATGGTCTTGACATCATCTGTGATCATGGAGTTTTCCCCACCCATGATACCGGCAATTCCGACTGCTTTTTCTCCGTCACAGATCATCAGGACATCCTTGTCCATGATACGCTCCTGTCCGTCAAGCGTGGTAAATTTCTCTCCATCCTGTGCAGTTTTTACAACAATCTCATGACCTGCGATCGTATCCAGATCATAGGCATGCATCGGCTGTCCGTACTCTTCCATCACATAGTTTGTAATATCCACCAGATTGTTGATCGGACGAATTCCTACAGATAAAAAGCCAGCCTTCTCTGCATCCATTTTGGGAGACGGACCGATTTTTAATATTTTTTTACCCACTCTTGCACAGTATCTCGGACACAGATCGGCATCTTCTACTGTTACTTTTATATAATCGTTGACATCTTCTCCATTTCCTGTCTCTTTCACGATTGGAGGAACAAACTCTTTGTTGAATGTAGCGGCTGCTTCTCTTGCGATTCCAAGTACGCTGTAGCAGTCTACACGGTTGGATGTCACTTCATACTCAAATACCACATCGTTTCTGTCAAGCGCTTCAATCGCACTTGCTCCGATTTCGGCATCCTCCGGGAAGATATAGATTCCGTCTTCCGGAGCCTCCGGATACATATCTGTCGTAGAACCCAGCTCCTCGATAGAACACATCATACCAAAACTTGCCACTCCGCGGAGCTTGCCTTTTTTGATCTTGATTCCGCCCGGAACTTTCTGTCCCGGCTCATGTCCCCCTGCCACGCGTCCACCGTCCAGTACGACCGGCACTTTTGCACCTTCAAATACATTTTTCGCACCTGTTACGATCTGTACTGTCTCTGTTCCTACATTCACCTGACATACGACCAGTTTGTCTGCATCCGGGTGCTTTTCAATCTTATCGATCTGACCAATGACAATCTTTTCCAGATCTGCATCCAGCTGTTCATAGCCCTCTACTTTTGTTCCTGACAATGTCATTGCATCTGTATATTCCTGCGCTGTCACGTCCAGATCCGGGACATACGCTTTCAACCATGATAAAGAAGTATTCATAATCCTATTCCTTTCTCTCCACCTAAATCCTAGAACTGTTTCAAAAATCTGATGTCATTTTCATACAAAAGTCTCATGTCATCAATTTCATATTTCAGCAGTGCGATTCGCTCCAGACCGACACCGAATGCAAATCCTGAATATTCCTCCGGATCGATTCCGCACATCTCCAGCACATGTGGATGTACCATCCCGCATCCGAGGATCTCAATCCAGCCGGAACCTTTACAGAATCGACATCCTTTGCCTCCGCATTTGAAGCAAGTCACATCCACCTCTGCACTTGGCTCTGTAAACGGGAAATGATGCGGTCTGAATTTTGTCTTTGTCTCTTCTCCAAACAGCTCTTTTGCAAACACTTCCAGTGTTCCTTTCAGGTCTGCAAAGGAAACATTTTTATCGATCACAAGACCTTCAATCTGATGGAAGGATGGAGAATGTGTTGCATCCACTTCATCAGAACGGAATACTCTTCCCGGTGCGATCATACGGATCGGCAGCTTGCCCTGCTCCATCACTCTCGCCTGAACCGGAGAAGTCTGTGTACGCAGCACAATGTCCTTATTCACATAAAAGGTATCCTGTTCATCTTTTGCAGGATGCCCGTCCGGAATGTTGAGTTTCTCGAAGTTGTACAGGTCGTATTCTACTTCCGGTCCTTCTACTACTTCGTATCCCATTCCCACGAAAATGCGCTCTACCTCTTCCAGCGCGATCGTATTTGGATGTCTGTGTCCCACCGTACTTTTCTTAGATGGCAGCGTCACGTCAATGACTTCCGCTTTCATTTTTTCCTCACGGATGGCTGCCTCCATTTTCACTTTTGTCTCTTCTAAAAGCTCTTCGATTGCAGCTCTTGTCTCATTGACCAGCTGTCCGACTTTCGGACGCTCCTCTGGAGCCACGTCTTTCATTCCCTTTAATACGGCTGTTAATTCTCCTTTTTTTCCAAGAAATTTTACACGCACCTCGTTCAGCTTTTCCGGCATATCAGAAGCTTTAATCTGCTCCAAAGCCTGTGCTTTGATTTGTTCCAGTCTGTCTTTCATCTTCTTTCTCCTTTCTTTGAAAGCATATTTCTTAGTATGAAAAAAACTCCATCCCAAAAGGGACGAAGTCTGTATTCGCGGTACCACCCTAATTCCCACAGTCTTCCTGTGAGCACTTGGTCTTGTGTAACGTACAATAGACGGCACTTTCTACTCTGAAATCATTTCAAAAATGCAGCTTACGTGGGAATTTCGATTGCCGTCTGAACCAAAGAAGGCTTACAGCCAGTGACCTTCTCTCTCTGATGGAAAACAGTTCTCTACTGTGCACGCTCATCGCTTTTCATATCCTGATTCATTTTTCAAATTTAAGACAAATTTACTTTATTATCTTATCACAGTTTTTGTGATTGTCAAGATATTTCTCTAACAGTGCATTGACTTCTCCGCCAAGCAGGATCACATACATACACAGATACAGCCACAGCATAATCAGCACAATCGTAGTCATACTTCCATACATATCTGAAAATCCTTCAAAGATGTCCAGATAAATCGAAAAGATAAAAGAGATCAGCAGCCATCCGCACGCTGTAAAAACGGCTCCCGGAAGCTGTTTACGCAAAGTTGTCTTCTGTGTTGCTCTCCGGTTTGGAAGATATTTATAAACCAGATCCCAGAAAACGGTCAGAACTGCAAGTGTCACAACGGTCCGGATCTTAATAATATATTGCATCAGAGTACTCCAGAACGGTGCATGCTTGTAGATCATGGCACTGATACTGTTTCCAAATACAGACAGAACCAGTGACAGTACGATTGCAAGAATGAAGATCACGGTATATAAAGAAGCCCTAAGCCTCAGGTATACATAATTACGAGTCTCGGTATTACCATAAATGCAGTTCAGTCCTGCAGTCACGGACAGTACCCCTCTTCCCGCAGACCACAGCGCTACAAGGATCGTGATCGGAATGATCTTAGCCGACTGGGAAAAATAGACCTGTGTCACGATCGAACGGATAAACCCCTGCACGGATGTCGGAAACACCTGCTCCACTGCATCGATGACATTTGCATAAGTAGCCGGTGTAAACTGTACCGCCGTCAGCAAAAGCAGGATGATCGGAATCATAGAGAGTACAAAAAAATAAGCAGCCTGGGCCGCATACGCTCCTGTATGATGGGAACCGACGATCTCAGTGACTTTATTTACTTTTTTTATCGTCTCCTTGACTCTTCTTCCCATAATATTCTCTCCTGCTGCTCTCAAACTTTCAAAATCATATCATAAAGCCCCTGTTTCGTAAAGGGATCTTTTTTGAAGGCTTGTATATCCTGTATTGATGAAATAAGGGAATGAAATCAGCCTGTGCTAAATTTCATTCCCTTTTATCTTCTGTAGAATCCCCAAAATGCCGTTCCCTGTATTTTGACTCCTAGCACGCAAGCTAGGTGGGCAACCGCATCTGCTTTTCTGTCTTCCACTGCATAACGGAGGCTTGACATATTACAGAAATATAAGAATCCCATTTAAAGTATTGTAGGTTCAAAATAACAAGGTTATCGAACATCTCAGGTTTTCCGTTGAATTTATTATAGCCTATTTACATAGATTTTACAACCCATACTCCATTTCTTTTTTCATGGTATTTTTTTCAAATTTATGGTATAGTAACATTATTTACATTTGAATGCAAGGAGAGGATACTATTATGAAAACAGCTGAATTAAAACTGGTCTATTTCAGTCCGACAGGGACGACAAGAAGGGTCATCATGGAGGTAGCACGTCAGATTGACCTTAAATCCGTCTCATTTGACCTGTCCGTACATAAAGAAAAAAAGCCGGTTCTGCAATTTGACGAAACAGATTTTGTCCTGTTTGGAATCCCGGTTTATTCCGGCCGGGTTCCCGAAACATTTCTTTCTTATTTCGAGACACTCAAAGGAAACAACACTCCGGCTGCGCTGATCGCAACTTATGGCTGCCGGGCATACGAAGATGCTCTGTTAGAATTAAAAACCGAGGTGGAAAATCGGGGATTCCACGTAATCGGTGCCGGTGCATTTCCTACTGAGCATTCGATCGTTCGTTCAATTGGTCTGAGCCGTCCGAATAAAGCGGATCTAAAGACAATCAGTGAGTTCGGGATCGCATTAAACCGCCGTATCAAAAATGAAGATCTCTCTGCGCTCTCCATTCAGGTACCTGGTAACACTCCATATCGCAAATACGCAAAAACTCCACTGATTCCAAAGGCAGATGTCAGCCTGTGCACGGAATGTAAAGCTTGCGTCAAATCATGTCCTGCCGGAGCAATCTCTGCACAGGATCCGAAAAAGACGGACAAGAAAAAATGTATTTCCTGCCTGCGCTGCGTACGAAGCTGTAAGCAAAAAGCCCGCAGTGTCAGCAGTATGAAACTCTCCATGGCAGCCAAAAAACTGAACAAAGTCTGTCAGAGTGATAAAGCCGCTGATATCTTTTTATAAATCCTGTCATTAGAACGTTATTACTCCGATAGATGAATCATTTCTGCAATTTGTATGACGTAAGAAGAGAGTCAGATCCTCCTGACTCTCTTTCGTTGATATTCCCCTTGTATCTTTCTAAAAATATTTCTTTTTCAATTGCATCGTATACACTGCAAATACCACCAGTGCTGCCATAAAAAGAATGCCGCCCACTGTGTCCACCATCTCCATCGGATTTACATACCAGTGGATACAATCTACAATTCCATAAAGAATCGAAACAATTCCAAATCCCAGAACTGCCGGCAACGCCTTTTTCAGATATGCTTCCTTATCTTTGCACATCTTTTCTGAATAACTCTTCCCCAGGAGAATTCGTTTCATTAATGTGTCCGTGTTTTTTCATGTTAAAATATGCATACAGGCAATATATCCCGCATCCTACTGCAAGAATTCCGATAAAACCAAACACACTGTTCATACTGTCCGCACTCATTGACTATACCTCGATTTCTAATATTTCTTTCACTGTCTCTTTCATTTTGTCTGCATCACACTCTCTTGTATGAAGGATTTTTGCATCACGGATCTCCTTGACCGCATTCGGAACGGCAACCCGAGAAAGCTTCTCCAGCTCGTCCACAAGCTCAAACTCGTCTCTTCCCGCATATTCTGCATCAATTGCACGCATCACACTGCCTACGAATTTATATGGACTGGCTGTGGAAGCAATCAGACATTTTGTCTCATCCCCGCTTTCTTCTCTGTACTGTGCATATACACAGGAAGCAACTGCCGTATGTGTATCCATCACATATCCGGTACGTTTATATGTATCGTGGATTGCCTGTGCTGTCTGTTCCTCCGTTGCATAACCTCCTACAAAATCATCCAGTTTTGCTTTCATTTCTTTTGTAATCTCATATGCACCACTACTTTTTAATGCATCCATCAGTTCTGCATTTTTCTGACCATCCTGTCCTGCAATTGTATAGATCAGCCGCTCCAGATTGCTTGAGATCAAAATGTCCATGGACGGGGAGGATGTCAGCACAAATTCTCTGTTTTTGTCATATGTTCCTGTACGGAAGAAATCAAACAGGACTTTGTTTTCATTGGATGCACAGATCAGCTTATTGATCGGAACCCCCATCTGTTTTGCATAGTATGCTGCCAGAATATTACCAAAGTTTCCGGTCGGAACCGTCACATTGATCTTCTCTCCACTTTGAATCTCGTCATTCTGAAGCAGTTTTGCATATGCATAGACATAATACACAACCTGAGGTACCAGACGACCGATGTTGATCGAATTTGCGGAAGAGAACTGATATCCTGCCGCATCCAGTTCCTTTGCAAGCACCTGGTCTTCAAAAAGTGCTTTGACACCGCTCTGTGCATTATCAAAGTTTCCATGAATTGCCACAACTGAAGTATTGGCACCTTTCTGTGTCACCATCTGCATCTCCTGCACCCGGCTGACCCCGTTCTTCGGATAAAACACAATAATCTTCGTTCCCGGCACATCTGCGAATCCTGCCATCGCAGCTTTTCCGGTATCTCCGGAGGTTGCTGTCAAAATGACAATATCCTTTGTCACATGATTCTTCTTTGCAGATGTTGTCATCAAATGCGGAAGGATCGATAATGCCATATCCTTAAACGCGATCGTCGCTCCGTGAAACAGCTCCAGATGATAGACATCTCCCACTTTCACAAGGGGGGCGATCACTTCTGTATCAAACTTGGAATCATATGCGCTGTCTATGCAGTGCTTTAACTCCTCCTCTGTAAAGTCTGTCAGAAACTGTTTCATCACTGCGTATGCGGTCTCCTGATACGTCATGTTTTTGAGTTCTTCCATTGTCACATCCAGTGTCGGAATCTGCTCCGGCACGAAGAGTCCGCCATCTTCTGCAAGCCCTTTTAAGATTGCCTCAGACGCTGTTACTTTTTTCTCAGAATTTCTTGTGCTTTTGTATAACAAATTCATATCTTCGCCCTCTTTTTCTTTCTTCACACTGTTATTGCCATGAATTATATCATAAGTGCTCTGTTTTATCAATTTTGTTTCTTAAATACAATGAAGAGAATTGCACTGACACCCATCAGGACGGGGTAGAACAAATTCGGAATAATATCAAACGGAGTCAGTCCTGTGAGAGTTGCCGCAGACAGAAGCTGAGCTCCATACGGGATCATTCTCTGCCCCACGGATGTAAAAATATCCAGAAGGGATGCGGATCGTTTTGGATCAATGTCATATTCTTCGCTGATCTCTTTTGCAATGGGACCTGCCATCACAATGGCAATGGTATTATTTGCTGTACAAAGATCTACAAACAATGCCAGCACTGCGATTCCAAATTCGCCGCCTCTTTTTCCTCTGATCCTGCTTTTGATCAGATTTAAGATGAACCGGATTCCACCATATTCTCTGACAAGTGACACGATACAGGCAACAATGATCGAAATTACCGTGATATCATACATTCCGGTCACACCGTCTCCTACGACATTAAAAATCTCAGACAATCCGATGCTTCCTGTTGCAACGCCCACGATCAGAGATAACGCAATTCCACTGATCAGAACAACAAACACGTTAATCCCCGCCAGTGCTCCCACCAATACAACGAGATATGGAAGTACTTTCCAGATGCTGTATGGCATCTCCTCCCGGATCTGATAACTTCCGTTTCTTGTCATCAGCCAGAATATCACAATCGTTAAAATCGCCGCCGGGAGTACGATCAGAAAATTTGCCTTGAATTTATCTTTCATCTCGCAGCCCTGTGTTTTTACCGCGGCGATCGTTGTATCTGAGATCATGGACAGATTATCACCAAACATTGCTCCGCAGACAACGGCTCCAATACAGATTGCCAGAGAAAATCCTGTCTTTTCACTGATTCCGACTGCAATCGGAGCAAGCGCTGCGATCGTTCCCATGGAGGTTCCCATGGATACAGAAATAAAACAGCCGATCACAAACAATCCTACGACTGCAATGGATGGCGGAAGCACCGAAAGCCCCAGATTTACCGTACTCTCCACACCGCCTACCGCAGTTACTGCACCGGAAAATCCGCCTGCACATAAAAAGATCAGACTCATCGTAATGATATTCTCATCTCCGATCCCGGCAGAAATCACCTTCATTTTGTCTGCAAATGTTAACTTCCCATTCTGCAAAAACGCTGTCAGAAGAGCGATTAAGAATGCCACAATTGCCGGCATCGCATAAAAATCGCCAAATACAATCCCCATCCCCAAAAACAGGACCAGAAATACTCCGATCGGAAGAAGCGCCACCGCCCTTCCTTTTTCTTCCGCTCTCAACTTTTTCTCTTCCACTGATGTTCCTCTCTTTCTCATTTCACTTCTTTCTTCTTTAATAAAATCCATGAGGGCGTTCCAAAAGATTCTCCGACTTTTTGAAAACGCCCTCATTTTATATCATGCTCTTTCTTTCAATATCCGGTCTTAATTTCCGTTCTATTTCTTTCTGCTGTTTGTATAGCTTACAAGACCTCCGGCTGCGATCAGCTTCTGCATAAATTCAGGAAACGCCTGTCCCTGATACTGAGTTCCTTTGGTACGGTCGTAGATCATTCCGCTGTCAAAATCTACTTCAACCTCATCTCCGGCTTCGATTTCCTGTGCCGCCTGCGGACATTCAATGATCGGAAGCCCGATATTGATGGCATTGCGGTAGAAAATCCTTGCAAAGGTCTCTGCGATCACACAGCTTACTCCTGCTGTTTTCAGACAAAGAGGCGCATGCTCTCTGGAAGAACCACAGCCGAAATTCTTCTTTGCCACGATCAGATCTCCCGCCTGCACTTTTTTTGCAAACTCCGGATCAATATCTGCCATGGCATGTGATGCCAGCTCTTTTGCATCAAATGAATTCAGATATCTTGCCGGAATAATCACATCCGTATCTACATTGTCTCCATATTTAAAAACGTGTCCCTGTGCTCTCATGCCTCTTCACCTGCCCTCTCCGGATTTGCAATATATCCTGCAATCGCACTCGCCGCTGCCACTTCCGGAGATGCAAGATAAATGAGAGAATCTACATGTCCCATTCTTCCTACAAAATTCCGGTTTGTCGTAGATACACAGCGTTCTCCTGCTGCCATAACACCCATATGACCGCCCATACACGGTCCACAGCTCGGTGTATTGACCGCACAGCCTGCATCCACAAAAATATCAAGCAGCCCTTCTTTGATACACTGTTTGTAAATCTTCTGAGTTGCCGGAATGACCATCACACGCACATCCGGATGTACCGTATGCCCTTTTAAGATTGCCGCTGCCTTTCGCATATCTTCCATTCTTCCATTGGTGCAGGAACCGATCACCACCTGATCGATCTTGATCGGTTCCATCGCCTCGATCTCATCGATGGTCTTTGCATTGCCCGGAAGATGCGGAAATGCAACTGTCGGACGCACTTCGGAAAGATCAATGGTTACAACCTGTTCATAATCTGCATCCTCATCTGCCTCGAAAATCTGATATTCTTTTTTCGAATGCTCTTCTAAATATGCTTTGTCTGTTCATCCACCGGGAAGATTCCGTTCTTCGCACCTGCTTCAATCGCCATGTTCGCCATGGTAAAACGGTCATCCATAGACAAATGTGCAATTCCGTCTCCGGTAAACTCCATGGATTTGTAAAGTGCCCCATCTACACCGATCTTGCCGATGATGTGGATGATGATATCTTTTCCGCTGACATATTTTCCAGGTTTTCCAGTCAGTACAAACTGAATCGCCGCCGGAACTTTAAACCAGATCTCACCGGTTGCCATACCGGTTGCGATATCGGTCGTTCCCATACCGGTTGAAAACGCACCCAGCGCTCCATAGGTACAGGTGTGGGAGTCTGCACCAATGATGCATTCTCCTGCTGTCACCACGCCTGCCTCCGGAAGGATAGCATGCTCTACTCCGGACTTGCCCTGTTCAAAATACCATTCAATCCCTGTTCTTTTGCAAATTCACGGATCGCTTTTGAATTCTCTGCGGATTTGATGTCTTTGTTCGGGGTGAAATGATCCGGTACAAATACAACCTTCTCTTTATCAAACACCTGATCTGCCATCTGCTTCAGAATCGGCAGCGCCATCGGTCCTGTGATGTCATTTGCCATCACAATATCCAGCTTTGCCTCGATCAGCTGTCCTGCAGTTACAGATTCCAGCCCTGCATGTGCTGCCAGTATCTTCTGTGTCATTGTCATTCCCATAGGAGAATCCCCCTTTCTCAATCTTTATTTTGCCTGAATAAACCCTTTTGCTGACAGAGCTTCTGCGCAGAGAACTGCTCCACCTGCTGCTCCTCTGACTGTGTTGTGGGAAAGTCCTACAAATTTGAAGTCAAACATCGAATCTTCTCTCAGTCGTCCGATTGACACTCCCATTCCGTTCTCATAATCTACATCCAGTTTCACCTGTGGACGGTTGTCCTCTTCCAGATACTGAATAAACTGCTTTGGTGCACTTGGAAGGTTTTCTTCCTGTGGGAAACCTTTGAATGACACAAGCTTTTCGATCAGCTGCTCTTTTGTCGGTTTCTTCTCAAAATTGATAAATACAGCTGCTGTATGACCGTTTAATACCGGTACACGCAGACACTGGCAAGTGATTTTCGGAAGCTGAGCCTTTACGATCTCGCCGTTTTCTACTTTTCCGAGAACACGCAGCGGCTCCTGCTCACTCTTTTCTTCCTCTCCGCCAATATATGGAATGATATTTTCCACCATCTCCGGCCAGTCTTTAAATGTCTTTCCCGCTCCGGAAATGGCCTGGTAAGTCGTTGCCACTACTTCTTTTGGTCCGAACTCTTTCCATGCAGCCAGACACGGCGCGTAGCTCTGGATCGAACAGTTTGGTTTTACTGCGATAAATCCGCGTGTTGTTCCAAGGCGTTTTTTCTGATCCTTAATCACATCAAAATGTTCTGAATTGATCTCCGGCACTACCATCGGCACGTCCGGTGTCCAACGATGCGCACTGTTGTTTGACACGACCGGTGTCTCTGTCTTTGCGTATTCTTCTTCGATCGCTTTGATCTCTTCTTTTGTCATATCCACTGCGCTGAATACAAAATCTACCGTAGACGCAACATGTTCCACGTCGTTTACATTCATAACAACCAGTTTTTTCACTGCTTCCGGCATTGGAGTTGTCATTTTCCATCTGTCTCCGACTGCCTCTTCATAAGTCTTTCCTGCAGAACGCGGACTTGCTGCCACTGTCACAACCTCAAACCACGGGTGATTCTCAAGCAAAGAGATAAATCTCTGTCCGACCATTCCTGTTGCTCCTAAAATTCCAACTTTTAATTTCTTTTCCATCTTCTTTCTGTCCTTTCCTCTCATTTTTATTTGAAAACAGCAAACCTGCTATTCTTCTTTCAAATATGCTTCTTCCAGTGCGATTGCCTGCTCCATGGCACTTTTCCCCGGTGCTCCGATGGTATTTCGCATTTCCACACAAGTCTTCATGCTGATGGCCTCATAGATATCTTCTTCAAATACCGGAGAGATTGCCTTATACTCCTCCAGACTCATATCATCAAGGGCGATATTTTTATCAATACAATATAAAACCAGCTGTCCTACAATCCCGTGAGCATCCCGAAACGGCACGCCGTGATTGACCAGATAATCCGCCGCATCTGTCGCATTTGTAAAACCATTCTTTGCACTGTCTTCCATCCGCTGCTTTCTGAACCTCATGGTGCGAAGCATCCCCGTAAATAATGCCAGACAGCCTTTTGTCGTATCAATGGCATCAACACCAGCTCTTTGTCTTCCTGCATATCTTTATTATATGCAAGCGGGATTCCCTTCATTGTCGTCAGAAGGGACATCAATGCCCCGTAAACTCTTCCTGTCTTTCCGCGCACAAGCTCTGCGATATCCGGATTCTTCTTCTGCGGCATAATGCTGCTTCCGGTACTGTACGCATCATCAATCTCCACAAACTGATACTCATTGGAATTCCAGATGATCACTTCCTCACAGAAACGGCTTAAGTGCATCATCACGGTAGACATTGCTGACAGCATCTCGATCAGATAATCTCTGTCAGATACGGAATCCATACTGTTTAAGGTCGGTCCGTCAAATCCAAGCAGCTCTGCCGTATATTCCCGATCCAGCGGATAAGTTGTCCCCGCAAGAGCCCCTGCTCCAAGCGGGCAGTAGTTCATGCGTTTTCTGATATCTTTCATTCTAAGACGGTCTCTTTTGAACATTTCAAAATATGCGCCAAGATGATGCGCAAGTGTCACCGGTTGTGCTTTCTGAAGATGTGTAAATCCCGGCATATACGTCTCGATATGCTCTTTCATCAGTTTTAAAAGCACTTCCAGCAATTCTTTTAAAAGTGTATCCAGTGCTTCGATCTCGTCTCTTGTGTACAGCCGCATATCCAGCGCCACCTGATCATTTCTGCTTCTTCCGGTGTGCAGTTTCTTCCCTGCATCTCCAATCCGGTCGATCAGATTCGCCTCTACAAAGCTGTGGATATCTTCATACTCATCCGTGATCTCAAGTGTCCCGTTCTCCACATCTGCCTGAATCCCTTTCAGACCTTCAATGATGCTCTCTTTCTCCTCTTTTGTCAAAATTCCCTGCTTTTGAAGCATTGTCACATGTGCGATGCTTCCCCGGATATCCTGCGCATAAAATTTTTGATCAAAAGAGATCGATGCATTAAAATTATATACCAGCTTGTCTGTTTCTTTTGTGAAACGACCGCCCCATAACTGTGCCATTCCCCTGTCTCCTTTTCTCCGATAGTATCTTTTCAGATTGCAATTAGTTTAACACATTAACGTGTTATATGTCCATAGAAAACTGTGACAGTTTCCGCTCTATTGTGTACTGCTTCTTTGTGAAAACTCACAACCGCAGTAATCCTGCCGATACAATCCATATTCTTTGGATAACTCAATGGATCGTTTGTATCCGTTTTTCTTTTTAAAGTCAGACTGCAGGTATTTCACTCCAAACTCTTTCTGTGCTGCCAGTCCGATCTCATTTAACTTGGCTGCATTTTTCATAGGACTGATAGAAAGTGTGGTCGTAAAATAATCATAACCGGCTTTTTTTGCCATCTGTGCCGTCTCCCGAAGCCTGAGCGCATAACATTTAAAGCATCTGGCGCCCCCCTCTTTGACATCTTCCAGCCCCTCTGCCATCCGGTAGAAGCGATCCTTCTCATAATTTCCCGCCAGAAAACTGACCGGATGCTTCAGATTCATACGGGATATCAGCTCCTGCTGCTCCAGAATTCGTTTTGTATATTCACTTTCCGGATAAATGTTCGGATTATAATAAAATACCGTGATTTCAAAATACTCTGACAAGTACTCCAATACATAACTGCTGCACGGCGCACAGCAGCTGTGCAGCAAAAGTTTTGGCACACGTCCCTCTTTCTGGAGACTTACGATCGTTTTATCCAGTTCTTTCTGATAATTTATCACATTCATCGTTTGTTTCCTCCGGATTTTCATTCTTTCCTTTTTTACAATCTATTATAGTATACGTCTTTCCGGGATATCTGTAAAGAAATGTCGGATTTTCCAAAAGAAACGCACAGATTTCTTGTTTTCCATAAACTGATTATATACTTGTCGAATGGAGTGTCTGTATGGAACCAATTTTAACACTGGATCACTTAAGCTATGCCTATCATACTCTGGAAGGCGAAACAAAAGCACTGTCAGATATTTCCCTTTCCGTGAAACCGGGAGAATTTGTGGCAATTGTCGGTCCATCCGGATGCGGCAAGTCCACACTGCTTTCTCTAATCGCCGGTCTTTTGAAACCGGAAGAGGGGGAGATTCTGCTCAATGGAAAATCATTAAAAGAAAGCGCGACCAATATCGGTTATATGCTGCAGCACGACCACCTCTTTGAATGGAGAACAATTTATCACAACATCCTCCTTGGACTGGAAATCCAGCATACACTGACTGCTGCAGCCAAAACCCATGCACGGGAGCTGTTAAAAACCTATGGACTGGAAAAATTTGCCGACTCACGCCCTTCTGAACTCTCCGGAGGAATGCGCCAGAGAGCTGCTCTGATCCGCACCCTGATCCTGGAACCGGATCTGCTGCTTCTGGATGAACCTTTTTCCGCACTGGATTACCAGACACGGCTTTCCGTAGGAGATGATATCGGACAGATCATACGGGATTCCGGCCGCACTGCTGTGTTAGTGACACATGACCTTTCCGAAGCGATCAGCCTTGCAGATACCATCTTCATCCTCAGCAAACGTCCGGCCTCCATTGCACGTATCGTTCCCGTCACCTTCTCCCTGGCCTCTGACACCCCTCTTAAACGCCGCAACGCTCCGGAGTTTAAGACATACTTCAATATTTTATGGAAGGAGCTGAATCAAAATGTCTGAACTTTCAAACAGGCAGAAACGTTATCTACTCCTCCAAAAACGCCATCACCTGATCGTCAATTTATCAAGACTCCTGATCCTGATCCTTTTTCTGGGACTCTGGGAGATCACTTCCCGCCTGGGAATGATCGACTCTTTCGTTTTCAGCAGTCCTGCCAAGATTGTCCGCTGCTTTTGGAGCATGGTCCTTGACCGAAGTATTTTTCTCCATCTTGGAATCACACTTTACGAAACGATTTTAAGCTTCCTGTTCGTTACCGGAATCAGTATTCTGATCGCAGTTATTTTGTGGTACAGCAAAAAATTATCCGAAATACTGGATCCTTATCTGGTCGTGTTGAACAGTCTTCCGAAATCCGCCCTGGCACCGCTTCTTATCGTCTGGCTCGGAGCAAACCAGACAACCATTATTATTGCCGGAATGTCCGTTGCGATCTTTGGAAGCATTTTAAATCTGTACACCAGTTTCACAACAATCGATGAAGAAAAGATCAAGCTCATTTACACACTCCACGGAACGAGACACCACGCACTGACCAAAGTGGTCCTGCCAAGCTCCATTCCCGCGATCATCAGCAATATGAAGGTCAATATCGGCCTGTGTCTTGTGGGTGTGATCATCGGAGAATTTTTAGCGGCCAGAAACGGACTCGGATACCTGATCATTTACTCCAGTCAGGTTTTTAAAATGGATTGGCTGCTCATGTCGATCGTGCTTTTGTGTATTATGGCGATGGGATTATATGCCTTGATCAATCTGGTAGAAAAACTCTGTAAAAAACGGTTTTAAAAAATCAGGGAAAGCGGATCCTGTTTTTACAAGTTCCACTTTCCCTGATACTTTTTATGACAAATACTTCTTTTCCATTTTTCATTCTCCTATGTGCTTTAAAACATGGTGATATATCCCTGTACAAAGATAAACAGCACGATCAGCGGCAAAATATATGACACATACACCCTTGCCCATTTCGGGAACCGGATTCCCTGTCCGCTGTTCGCTTCCTTCGTAAATTTCTTCCATCCCCATCCATAACAGCTGGTACAAAACAGAAGATATACCAGACTTCCGATCGGAAGCAGATTGTTGCTTACCAGGAAATCTTCAAAATCCAAAATATTTTTTCCTGCGCCCAAAGGAGAAATCCCACTCCATACATTAAATCCGAGAATACATGGAACAGATAAAACCAGGATTGCGATCAGATTGCAGATTACAGATTTTCTCCTGCTGCATCCTGTCAGTTCCATTGCAAAGGTAATGATATTTTCAAACACAGCAATGATCGTGGATGCTGCTGCAAAAAACATGCACAGGAAGAACAACGTTCCCCAGATTCTTCCGCCGCTCATTGCATTAAAAATATTCGGCAGTGTGATAAAGATCAGACTTGGTCCCTGTCCCGGGTTCACTCCGAACGCAAAGCATGCCGGAAAAATGATCATCCCCGCGATCAGCGCCACGCAGGTATCCAGAATCGTAACACAGATTGCCTCCCCTGTCAGCGCCCGTTTCTTATCAATATAGCTTCCAAAGATCGCAATCGCTCCAATCCCAAGACTCAGCGTAAAGAAGGACTGTCCCATGGCTGCATAGACGACTTCAAATACACCTGCTTCTTTCACCTTGCCGAAGTCCGGCAGTAAATAGAACCGAATTCCCTCTCCTGCATTCGGAAGTGTGGCAGAACGTACTGCTAAAATAATCATCAGAGCAAGCAGCGGATCATCATCACCTTTGTGATCTTCTCCACTCCTTTCTGAAGCCCCATGCTGCAGATTGCAAAACACAGGATTACAACGATTGCCATACACACAAACATCAATCCCGGTCTCGCTGTCAGATTTGCAAACTCCGCTTCAATCCCTTTTGCGTCAAGTCCCTCAAACTGCCCTGCCGCCATTTTCACGAAATACAAAATCATCCATCCGCCAATCGTGGTATAAAACATCATCAGCAGATAATTTCCTGCCATCCCGAAATATTTATACCAGTGCCACCTGGTCCCCTTTGGTTCCAGCTTATCAAAGGAAAGCGCAATACTTGCCTGACTCGCACGCCCTACCGAGAACTCCATGACCATGATCGGAAGTCCCAGTGTTAACAGGAAAAACAGGTAGATCAGCACAAATGCCGCACCCCCGTATTGTCCGGTAATATATGGAAATCTCCATACATTTCCAAGCCCGATGGCACATCCTGCTGAAATCAGGATAAATCCAAGCCTTGAGCCAAATTTTTCTCTCTTCATCTCTCTCATCCTCTCTCACTTATTCAACGTTTATCTTACGTGATATCACATTTACTTGTCAAGAAAATCCGATGCTGTCTGACAGAACGCATCCTTCGCATTTGCGATCATATTAAATGTCATCTGTGCCATTTCTTCCGGTGATTTTTCTTCCCCTTCATTGAGCCACACTTTCACAAGCCCAAGACATCCGCTCAGACAAAACGCGTAAAAATATTTGAGATCCTCTTTCTTACCCGGAAACATCTTCTCCAGCGTCCCCCTGCTGTTCTCTTTGATGATCCGCTCAATGCGGTGGATAAATCCCATATCTCCGTTGGGACCGATCAGCGCTTTACTGATCTCCCGCTCTTCATCTAATACACGAAACATATCTTCTATAAAATAAAACGCATTTTCATTGCCGGATACGATCGGATGCTCTTCGATCGCTCTTTTGATCTGCGCTTCCATATTCTCTTCGATTTCTCTCAAAAGGTCCTGAATGTCTTTAAAATGAAGGTAAAATGTGGAACGATTGATATCCACTTCTTCTACCAGCTCTTTGACTGTGATCTGATTCACGCTTTTTTCCTTCATCAGCGCTGCAAGTCCTTTTTTTAACTGCCTTCTCGTTTTAATGACTCTTCTGTCTACTTTTTTCTCCATTTGTTAACCCTCATTTCCATAATATACTCATCTTTGTTGTAATTTCTTATAATAAATCCATCCTGCAATATCCGCCAGAATCCATCCGATCGGAACTGCACTCCAGATTCCTGACACCCCGATCTGAGGAACCGCTGACAATACATATGCCAGTACTACCCGTGTCCCCAAAGAGATCACAGTCAGCACAACCGACATTCCCGGTTTTCTGACCGCCCGGTAATATCCATAAAACAAAAACAGGAATCCGATTCCAAAATAAAACACACCTTCAATCCGCAAGTATTGAATTCCAACTGCCAGAATTTCTGTTTCGTATGGCTGAACAAAAATCAAAAGCAGCTGCTTTGCAAACACAAAAACTGACGCTGAGATCACCAGACAAAACCCCAGTACGAGCAGCACCGACTTTCTTGCACCTTCCCGGATCCGCTCCTGTTTTCCGGCCCCGTAATTCTGTGCCACAAAAGTGGAAAACGCATTTCCGAAATCCTGCACCGGCATATATGCAAATGAATCAATCTTCACAGCTGCGGCAAATGCCGCCATTACAATCGGTCCGAAGCTGTTTACCAGCCCCTGCACCATCAAAATTCCCAGATTCATAACAGACTGCTGAACACAGGTCAAAAACGAAAACTGAAAAATCTCGCCAAACGTCTCTTTTGTAATTCTGAAATCTCTCCTTCTCAGACGAAACTGCGGACATCGCCCCCAGGTGTAGACTGCGATTCCGATTCCGGAAATCCACTGAGAGATTACAGTCGCAACCGCAGCTCCGGCAATTCCTGCATCCAGTCCGATCACAAACCACAGATCCAGAACAATATTCAAACCGGCACAGGCTGCCAGAAAGATCAACGGAATCAAAGATTCTCCTGCTGCTCTCAAAAGAGAGGCAAAATAATTATATAAAAATGTTGCAAGAATTCCGGTAAATACTACTTCCAGGTATGTTCGCATCCCGTCATATACCTGCTGCGGCACCTGTAAAAACTCCAGAATCCATTCCGTGTTCCGGCAAACCAGTACATTCAGCAATATTGCCACTGCAGCAATCATCAGAAATGAAGTTCCGATATTCTCTTTTAATTTTTCTTCATTCTTTTCTCCATACCGGATGGAAAATAATGCACCGCTTCCCATGCACAGCCCCAGCAGAATCGAAGTCAAAAACGTCATCAGTGTATATGATGATCCCACTGCCGCCAGAGCATCTGCTCCAAGAAACCTTCCTACGATCACAGTGTCTGCAATATTATACGTCTGCTGCAGAAGATTTCCAGCAATCAGAGGGAGAGAAAATAACATCATTTTTTTCGTCACAGGTCCATTCGTTAAATCTATGCTCATATCTCTGCCCCCTTTTCCTGTTGCTTCGCATCCCCGACGTTTTCATTCTGAAATTTATTTTAAATCAAATACTGCGCATTGACAAGGTTTTCAGGGAACAGAACCCAAAAACAGTAATTTTTTACAAGTAAAAACTTACTAAATTTCTGATTATCTTTTCATAAGTTGGTAAATGCCGATATATCCCGTATTTTAGGGCTTTATCGGTATTTTCTTTTCGGAAGATACCTTGCATAAGCTGGCATTTACCAGCATGAAAATGCAACCAAAAGTAGTAAATGAGTAGTAAATATAAGCTCCGATATTAACAAGCCAGCCTTTCCAGTTCTGCTTTTGCAGATTGAAATGTGCCGTGTGCATAATAGCCAAGTGTCATGGTTATGTTAGCGTGTCCCATGAGATATTGCAGAGTGTTTGGGTTCATTCCTCTGTTTGCCATATTCGTACAATAAGTATGTCTGAATGAATGTGGCGTGATGTTCGGTAACTTGTCCGTGTGATACTTGTTATACTTCTTAATCAGTCCTCGCACCATGCCCTCATAGTTTCCTGCAACTTTAGGCAAGCCCTCACGATTTAGGAATAGGAAATTGCTGTAACCACCTACAATCAGCGGTTGTGCCTTTCCTCTGTTCTTTAGTATTCTTTGGATTGCTTGATAAGCCCGTTCTGTCAATGGAAGTTCCCGTTTTCCGTTTTTGGTCTTTGGTGTTTCAATATAGTAGCCCATTTCGCTATCTTTCAATAACTGGTGGTCTATATTGAGTATTCTGTTCTGCATATCAATATGCGTCGTCAGTCCGCAAAATTCAGAAATACGAAGTCCCGTTTCCAGCAGAAGCACAACCTCATCATAATACTTACTGTAAATCTTGTCCTTTTCCATAAAGGCAAGCAGGTGTTCTTCCTGCTCTGGTGTAAGGATAACTTTCTGTTCGGTATCATCTTCCAGAACATCACTTAACTTAAATTCAAATGGGTTCTTTCTGATACAGTCGTCTTGTATTGCCATGTAAAATGACGCTTTCAAGGAACGTTTATAGTTATCAATCGTTTTATAGGCATATCCTTTTTCGCTCATTCTGATAGCCCATTCTTTAGCGTCCGACTGCTTAACCGTATCAATCGCCCTCATACCTAATGGGTCATTTTTCAAAGCGTTCATAAGATACTGTCGTCCTTTTTCAGTAGCCCTTTTGATGTTCTTTCTTTGACTGTTCTTCTTGTCGTAGAGCTGGCAGACTGTCATTTTACCGCCGACTGTGTCGATACCGTCGTTAAGGTCTTTTTTTATCTGTGCTTCTTTTTCCCTCAACGATATATCATCACGCTTTCCAGCAGGTGTCTTGTCTGTCGGTACAAGTTTCCAAGAATAGATAAATTGTGGCTTTCCGTATATATCGGTATATTTATAAACGTATCTTCCGTCTTTTCGCTGGCTCTCTCCATTACGCAAATTGCGATTTTTACTGTCTTTTCGTTTTACATTAGACATAGTGTAAAGCTCCTTTCCGTCATGGAATGAGCCGTGATACGCTATACCTTATTATACCATATCTACGGCTCAATGACATTAGATTTCGTCCAATGTATCTATGATTTTTTCAAATTGTTTTCGCTTAATCTGAATACGATTACCGTTCACGATAACCCAGCCAGCGTCAAGATTTTCTTCGGCTAATTTACGCAATTTCTTTTCGCCAATACGGAAGTATTTAGACGCTTCTTCAATCGTCAGCGTATATTTTTCCCAGATAGGCACATCAGTATTGTTCATAATCTATGCACCCCCTTTACTGTGTGTCATTTTTTTACAAGCAGACAAACGGCTTTGGAAAGCTCCGTTAGTATCTCAACTATTCCCATTCTTGTGGGCAGAACCGCACCATGCGGACGTATCATTATTCTGTGAGGATAGGTCGTGGCAAAACGACTATTCCAACAGTCGCTCTCGGATCACTGCGTGGGTCGCTCGCTTTCTTTTGGAAAGGTCATGGCGTACAGTCCCCGTGGCTTGCTATCTCACAAACGTATCTGTCTGCTTTATTCAGTTGTCAAAGACCAGACGGGCATAATCAATCCCAATATGAATTAGAAGCGTTTAATATCAAAGTTTAAGATTTTACGAATAATCGCTTCTTTGATAAAACCTTTCATTTCCAAATCTACCGCAAGACGTAAGTTGTTGTTATCGTCGTAAAACGGACGCATACAGCACTGATTGATATATGGGTCATAAAATTCCAAGATTTTTGAAATTGCTGTTTCGTCGCCGTCGCAGGCTTTGGAAATAACCGTGAAAGTCGGTGTCAGCTCTTTTGGCATTTTTCTTTTTCCTCCTCAATCAGTTGCTTTAACTTGTCTAGTGCTTGTATTCTGCACTTCGTTACATTCGCTCTGGAACAGTCAAGCATTTTTCCAATATAAGTGTCCGTGTCCCCAATGAAAAAATACTGTAAAACGATATTACGCTTTCGTTCTTCAATAGCTTTCAATGCACGAGCCAGTTGTTCATCTTCGA
>ENA-OQBV01000352-OQBV01000352.1-human-gut-metagenome-genome-assembly--contig:-NODE-352-length-26454-cov-4.139059_pt1 | contig 26454 bp, 27 predicted proteins | sample MGYA00242750_ERZ504559 | MGnify/ENA primary metagenome ERZ504559 (study PRJEB26092, sample SAMD00036230) | human gut metagenome | host: Homo sapiens | study: EMG produced TPA metagenomics assembly of... | reverse complement strand
TACAGACAGATATGTAAGCCGCTGTCAGAGCGGTACGCAAGCAAGAGATGCAGTACATTTTTCCCGGACATGAAATTCCGCACATGGAGAAAGCTGTGGATCGCACTTGCTGAGACGGAACGTGAGCTTGGCCTTAACATCACCCAGGAGCAGATTGACGAGATGAAAGCTCATGCGGATGATATCAACTATGATGTGGCTAAGGAGCGTGAGCGTCAGGTTCGCCATGATGTAATGTCTCACGTGTATGCGTTTGGTGTACAGTGCCCGAAGGCAAAAGGTATCATCCATCTGGGAGCGACCTCCTGTTATGTAGGAGATAATACGGATATCATCGTTATGACAGAGGCACTGAAACTTGTCCGCAAGAAACTTGTGAACGTGATCGCTGAGCTTTCCAAGTTTGCTGCACAGTATAAGGATCAGCCGACTCTGGCGTTTACTCATTTCCAGCCGGCACAGCCGACAACCGTAGGTAAGAGAGCAACTCTCTGGACTCAGGAATTCCTGATGGATCTTGAGGACCTTGAGTATGTATTAAGCACTATGAAGCTTCTTGGCTCCAAGGGAACAACCGGTACACAGGCTAGCTTCCTGGAACTTTTGACGGGATCAGGAGACCATCGACAAGATCGATCCGATGATCGCAGAGAAGATGGGATTCAGATCCTGCTATCCGGTTTCCGGACAGACCTATTCCAGAAAGGTTGATACCCGTGTGCTGAATATCCTTGCGGGAATCGCTGCAAGTGCACATAAGATGTCCAACGATATCCGTCTTCTTCAGCATCTGAAGGAAGTAGAGGAGCCATTTGAGAAATCCCAGATCGGATCTTCCGCTATGGCATATAAGAGAAATCCGATGAGAAGTGAGAGAATTGCTTCCCTGTCCAGATATGTGATGATCGATGCACTGAACCCGGCGATCACATCTGCAACACAGTGGTTTGAGAGAACTCTGGACGACTCTGCAAACAAGCGTCTCAGCGTTCCGGAAGGATTCCTTGCGATCGACGGAATCTTGGATCTCTGCCTCAATGTTGTAGACGGACTGGTTGTTTATCCGAAGGTTATCGAGAAGAGACTGATGTCTGAGCTTCCATTTATGGCAACTGAGAATATCATGATGGATGCAGTTAAGGCAGGCGGAGACCGTCAGGAACTTCATGAGCGTATCCGTGAGCTTTCCATGGAAGCAGGAAAGAACGTGAAGGTAGAGGGTAAGATAACATCTTCTTGAGCTGATCGCAGCAGATCCGGCATTTAACCTGACTCTTGAGGATCTTCAGAAATCCATGGATCCGTCCAGATATACAGGACGTGCCAAAGAGCAGACAGAGGCATTTATCGCCAATGTGGTACAGCCGGTTCTGGATGCACATAAGGATCTGCTTGGCGTTAAGGTTGAGATCAACGTATAATTCCAAGATGTTATAAACATTAAGAAATGAACACAGACAGGAATGACGTGTCTCTGTGTATTACAGGCAGAGAACATGCCGTTCCGAATAATAGAGAAAGACACAAGGAGGAACTGTGTTATGGTAACTGCAGTAGTAGGAGCAAACTGGGGAGATGAAGGTAAAGGCAAGATCACAGATATGCTTGCTGAGAAAGCCGATATCATCGTAAGATTTCAGGGTGGAGCCAATGCGGGCCACACCATCGTAAATGATTACGGTAAATTCGCACTTCATACACTTCCGTCAGGTGTGTTTTACGGACATACGACCAGTGTCATCGGAAACGGTGTTGCACTGAACATTCCGGTATTCTTCAAGGAGTACAACGAAGTAGTAGGCCGTGGAGTACCGGCACCGAAGATCCTGATCTCCAACAGAGCACAGATGGTAATGTCTTACCACATTCTGTTCGATCAGTATGAAGAGGAGCGTCTTGGAGGCAAGGCTTTCGGTTCCACAAAATCCGGAATCGCTCCGTTCTATTCTGACAAATATGCAAAGATCGGCTTCCAGGTAAGTGAGCTTTTTGATGAGGAAGCACTGAAAGAGAAGGTTGTACGTATCTGCGAGACCAAGAACGTAACACTTGAGCATCTCTATCATAAGCCTCTTCTGAAACCGGAAGACATCATGAATGAGCTGATGGAATACAAGAAGATGGTTGAGCCATACGTATGCGACGTATCTCTCTATCTCTGGAATGCACTGAAAGAGGGAAAACAGGTTCTTCTTGAGGGACAGCTCGGAACTCTGAAAGACCCGGATCACGGAATCTATCCGATGGTTACATCCTCTTCCACACTGGCTGCTTATGGTGCTATCGGTGCAGGCCTGCCTCCATATGAGATCAAGAAGGTCGTAACCGTATGCAAAGCTTACTCCAGTGCAGTTGGAGCAGGTGCATTCGTTTCTGAAATCTTCGGCGAGGAAGCAGATGAGCTGAGAAAACGTGGCGGTGACGGTGGTGAGTTCGGTGCTACTACAGGCCGTCCGAGACGTATGGGATGGTTCGACTGTGTTGCATCCAAATACGGATGCCGTCTCCAGGGAGCTACAGACGTTGCTTTTACAGTACTGGATGTTCTGGGATATCTGGATGAGATCCCGGTTTGCACAGGCTATGAGATCGACGGAGAGGTGACAACAGAATTCCCGACAACTGTGCAGCTTGAGAAAGCAAAACCGGTTATTGAGAAGCTTCCGGGATGGAAATGCGATATCCGCGGCATCAAGAAATACGAGGATCTGCCGGAGAACTGCAGAAAATATGTAGAGTTCGTAGAAAAACATATTGGATTCCCGATCACAATGATCTCTAACGGACCAGGAAGAAACGACATCATTTACAGATAATTATTTTTACAGTATCAGGATTATGACAACAGGAAGCGCCGGGGAAGAATTTCTCCGGCGCCCTTTTGTTTCAAAGAGATATTCAGTTAAAATAACAGATAGAATAGCGGATGTATCATGTGAAAGGAAGCTCAATGAAAAATTTTAAAAGAATCGCGGCACTTGCAGGTGTTGTCATATTACTTCTTATATTCTGCCTTCCAATGGCATTTGCCTGGGGAAGCAGTGAAAACGCCCAGGCTTTGTTCCGGGGGGCTTTTGCGGCAGCAGTTCTGGTACCGATCGTAGCGTATGTTTTCTGGATGGCGTACCGGATCTGGGGAAATAAGAAGCCGAGAGAGGATGAAAACCGTATGATCGAGAATATTATTTTTGATGTGGGAAATGTGCTGATGGGCTATGACTGGGAAGAGTATCTTCGGAGCTATGACTTCCCGGAAGAAAAGTATCAGAAAATCGCAGATGCAGTATTTCGAAACCCGATCTGGGAGGAACAGGACCGTGGACAGCATGAGGAGTCCTGGTATGTAGATAAATTTGTGGAAAGTGCACCGGAATATGAAGCAGATATTCGTGAGGTGGTACGACGTGATCCGGAGTGTATGCATCTGTATGATTATGCGGAAACCTGGGTGAAATATCTCAAAAATCAGGGATATCATCTCTATGTCCTTTCCAACTACGGAACTTATATGCTGGATCGTACAAAGCAGGATATGTCTTTTCTGAAATATATGGATGGAGTGGTATTTTCCTGTGATGTGCAGCAGATCAAGCCTGAGGTGGATATTTACAAAACACTTCTGAAGCGTTACAGCCTGAAACCGGAGAAATCGGTATTTCTGGATGATCGTGCCGTGAACTGTGAGGGAGCCGGAAAAGCCGGTATCCATACCATCCAGTTTGAGAATCTGAAGCAGGCGGCGAAAGCGCTTGAGAAGCTTGGTGTGAAATGACCTTCAGTGTGAAAAGAGAAACGCAGAGGGCCTGCACCATCGCGAAGCCCTCTGCATTCTAAAGGGGAGGATATAATAAGTATCTCCCGGAACGGCATCTGTTATACAGAAAATATATAAGATCTTGTAATCTTTTATTCCCTGTTCTTCTTCCGGTATTCACCGGGAGTCATTCCATATGTTTTTTTAAAAGTACGCATGAAATGCTCCGGACTTTCATACCCTACAAGTTCACAGATCGCAAGATTGCTGAGAGAGGTTTCACGCAGAGCATGACATGCCTGGTTCAGCTTGATATCTCGGATGATCTGTAAAAATGTCCGTCCGGTACTTTCCTTGATCAGGGTACTGAAGTGGGAAGTACTATAGCCAAAATGCTTCGCAGCTTCACGTAAGGTAACGCTCTGGTAGTGACGGTTCAGGTAGTTGAGGATTTCCGTTACAGAATTTCCGGTGCTGTCCTTTGTAAGGATGGATTCAATATCATTTTCGTGAAAACGCAGCAGCATGGCCCAGAACATGACTAGCATGGAGTTGAGAAAGGTGCAGCTGTATTTGGCGTGGCCTAGATATTCGATATAGAGATTTTCCAGCATGTCATGGATCTGTGCATCATTTCCACTGTGAAAGATCAGATAATTTCCCACGGTCTTGCGGTACAGCACATGGGCAGTTACTGCTAACGGTAACAAAAGCTCATGGGTACCCTGGCAAATACTTCCTGTACAATATAAGCATACTTTTGGCTATGAAATGCTTTTAAACATAGTGGGTATTTTAGATCCCGGTATGCTGTTTCCTGTGACCATCTGAGATGGTAGAGTTCTTTTAAGTGATCCATATCAAAATCCTTTTTTTACAAGGAAATTCCTTAAGTAAATGACATTGGGAGTGAACAGTAACTCTGAAACAGTTAAGACAGGCGGAAAATCCGCCTGCTCTTGACATGCAGATTTGCACCTGTTGTATATAAAGAGCAAGGGCAAAAAGCTCTGTGAAAGAACTTTTCACCCTTCATTATCATAGAAGAATCTTATTTACAGACTTTTTCTCACAGTCTCTCTGTAGTTTACTATTGCTTTTTGGGCAGCATCAAAATCCTTTTCTAGTACATAAATACATTGTTGTTTCATTCTTATGATCAATTCCCGATGCAAAAGTATGATAAAAAATCAAGAAAAAAAGATTATGTAGGAAATGTTGCTTTTTTTCAATCTGGTTTCATAAGGAATATTATTTTCATTCAACGCTTGTGTTAACCGCACAAGATGATCCATATTATCAGTTTCACATAATTTAATTTTCCCATTATCCTGAATATACTTCATAAAACCACCTCCGTGCTATATGTACATATATTAAGAATAAATAATTTCCTGAATCCGTGAAATTCATCCTTTAAGTGAACCAACCTGCCAAGGGCAAGTTGGTTCCATGATAAAAATATACTTCCTGTCTATTTTCAATACTAATGTCGCATGACTCCAAGCGCTACATTGTGCAAAAAAAGGTACACGAAATAAAGCCTACTATAAAATTGCTTTGTTACTTTATGCGTTTGTGATCAGCATATTTCTGACAGATATCAGAAATATATGCCGCCAGACGTTGCTTTTTCCAAGGCCGATTATCAACTGGCGTGCATGCATGGTTACATGGCTTGCCATCATGATCAGGCTGCTGATAACTGTGCGTAAACGACGGCGTTTAACATCCCTCTTCTGACAAGGTGTTCGTCCTCCAATTGTGCCCTGACCGATCATACGGAGAATGTTATATGCGATCATCCCCAATTCGAGTATCAGTGCATTGGTCGTGAACTTTCCAGATGGAAGTCGCTCCAGATCCATGTCAGTTTTTACCTCACTATGAAACTGCTCGCATTCTCCATGGGCATGATACAGACGGATGATTTCCTCATCCGGGTCACCAAGGTTTGTCCACCAGGTTTCAACTTCAACATCGGGAACCAGATTGAACTGACCATATTTATCAATGGTTCGTTCCGTAATCTCGTAGCCGGTACGGAGTGTAAACTCTTTATTGAACTGCTTATTGGTAACGGTTTTCCAGTCACTGCCTATATAAACAGTTTTTCCATCTCTGGGGCTGTTTATATTCTGGCAGTACTGCTTTGCCATTTCAAACCAATCATCCGTGCTTTCCCGGCGAAGGTTCCGCTTGATAATAAAAAGCAGCCTGCATCCATCAGAACAGCAACAGTGTCGATGGAGTCATTGCCGGAATCAAGGCGAATCAACAGCGGCTTATCTGTCAGTTTGTGGCAAAGCGTTATTGTTTCCTGCGGAAATTCAACCGTCCCCTTCTGACAATGCTGTTTTCCTTCACGGAGTTCGAAATTGATGGTGTACCCCTCTGTATCTATATATGCCATCATAGGCGCATAGCCGTCACCCCTTTGTAGGTTCGTGAAACACCTTCCTTTTTGGATTTCGAATTATCCATAGGTGTCACATCGATATCTACCGGAACAAGACCATTTTGCAAGAGCTGTCGGTTGTATTTTGTTTGTAAGGAGCATCTCAACATTCTGCCCATGCAAAGCATTCCAAGGTAAGTGAGTACAATATCACCGTTCTTAATCTGATGCTGAGACCGGTTGGGTGAATAATGATATTGAACAACAGAGTATCGCAAAATCTTGAAATTATAGGATTTAAGGAGCCTGTGAAGAAATCAACTTCACGGATTCAGGGAAGATATAAAAGTGGAGCTGCATAGAGCAGTTCTAAACTGATTTAATTTTAGCAAAGAAGGTGATGCCTGCCAAGAGGAAAACACAAATTTATGCACATTTTTTTAGAGAGGGAATCCGTGTAATCATTCAATGTGGATAACTTTCCTAAATTTATAAGAAATGTGTAAATATGTGAAATCACAAAATGGGTAGGCTATAAAATAAATTTACCTTTCAAAACTGATATGAAACAGATGTATTTGATTTCTTCGCCAAAAGATGATATAATAAATAGAAATTGCGAAGCGGAATATAAATCTCCGTCTTATTTATCTAAAATTTTGGAAAAGAGGATCAGACAATGAGCGATATGACAATTCTTGAGCAGTGGCGTTCCATTGCTTATAATCAGAATGCAGATAAGAATAAGCTTCAGCGCTTCTGGGCAAATTATTTTAACATTGAGAAGAATATTTATGAGCAGCTTCTTGAGAACCCGGATGAGATCGTTTCCGGAACTGTAAAAGAGCTTGCTGAGAAATACGGTCAGGACGTTATGACTATGGTTGGTTTCCTTGACGGAATCAATGACAGTCTGAAGGTTCCGAACCCGATCGAGACTATGGATGAGGATACCAAGGTAAACCTTGCATTTGATAAAGAGGCTCTCTATAAGAACATGGTAGATGCCAAGGCTGACTGGCTTTACAACCTTCCTCAGTGGGACAAGATCTTCACAGAAGAGAAAAAGAAAACCCTCTACATGGAGCAGAAGAAATCCGGCACAGTTGTGAAACCGCACAAGGTCGGAAGAAACGATCCGTGCCCATGCGGAAGCGGCAAGAAATACAAACACTGCTGCGGAAGATAATGAGCGTAAAGAAGAATCTGGATTACATTATCGTGTTAGGTGCCCATGTGGACGGAACACGGATGACACTTGCCCTTCTGGAACGAGCCAGAAGGGCCCTTCTTTATCTTGAAGAAAATCCGGGTACGAAGGCAGTGCTCTCTGGAGGAAAAGGCGATGGAGAAAACATTTCCGAGGCAGAGGCTATGTATCGTTATCTTACCGGTCACGGAATAGACGGGGACAGATTGATACGGGAAGAGGAATCTACCAGTACGAAAGAGAATTTGGAATTCAGCTGCAGAAAGATCGGAACTACAGACTGTTCCGTAGGCGTGGTGACGAACAATTTTCATGTATGGAGAGGAGCAGCCATTGCAAGAAAATGTGGATTCCGGGAAGTGGCCATGGTACCTTCCAGGTATCGAAGCTGGCGTCTTTTTATCTACATTCCCCGTGAGATTCTGGCCATTATCAAAGACAAACTCATGGGAAATCTGTAGATCTGTGCGAGAAGAGAAATCTCAAAAATTTTGTCAACATGCGTTGACAAATAAAAATACTGCGCTTATAATGAACCACAGAAAAAGAAATAAAAAACACGTTGACGAGACGAGTAAGCTGTGAAACGTTACAGAGAGAGATGTGAAGTGCTGGAAACATCTTATCGGGAAACAGCCGAAGACTACCTCCGAGTGGCCCCAATCCGGTCCGGTGATTCCGTTATCATCATAATTAAGAGGCTTTGCATCCTGGCATGACTGGGCAGCAGAGCAAGCAGGGTGGAACCGCGAGAATGAATGAACTCGTCCCTTACAGTATGTGATGTACTGTGAGGGATTTTTTTATTGCAGAATCTCTTGCAAAAGCAGACACATACTGTGTACCATAGAAACTTCATTTAAAATGAAAGGAGAAAAAACAATGATAATTACATTAAAAGACGGCTCAAAAAAAGAATATGCGGAAGCAAAAGCTGTGATCGATATCGCATATGACATCAGCGAAGGCCTTGCACGTGCTGCATGTGCAGGAGAAGTAAACGGAGAGGTCGTAGATCTTCGTACAGTTCTTGACAGTGACTGTGAGCTGAATATCCTTACAGCGAAAGACGAGAAGGGCCTTGCAGTTCTCCGTCATACAGCATCTCACGTAATGGCACAGGCTGTACAGAACTTATACCCGGAGGCAAAGGTTGCCATCGGACCATCCATTGATACAGGCTTCTACTATGATTTCGACCACGAGCCATTTTCACGTGAGGATCTTGACGCCATTGAGAAAGAGATGAAAAAGATCATCAAAAAAGGCGCAAAGATCGAGCGTTTTACAAAATCCCGTGAGGATGCCATCGCATACTTTAAAGAGAAAAATGAGCCATACAAGGTTGAGCTGATCGAGGATCTTCCGGAGGGAGAAGAGATTTCCTTCTATTCACAGGGAGACTGGACAGACCTCTGTGCAGGCCCACACCTGATGAGTGTAAAAGGCATCAAGGCATTCAAACTTCTTTCTTCTTCCAGCGCATACTGGAGAGGCAGTGAGAAGAACGCAATGCTTACACGTATCTACGGAACAGCCTATGCTACAAAGGATGAGCTGAAAGAGCATCTGGAGCAGATGGAAGAAGCAAAGAGACGTGATCATAACAAGCTTGGCCGTGAGATGAAGATCTTCACAACTGTAGATGTGATCGGACAGGGACTTCCGCTTATCATGCCAAACGGTGTGATCATGATGCAGGAGCTTCAGCGCTGGATCGAGGATGAGGAGACAAAGCGTGGATACGTAAGAACAAAAACTCCTCTTATGGCAAAGAGCGATCTTTACAAGATCTCCGGACACTGGGATCATTACAAAGATGGTATGTTCGTACTTGGTGATGAGGAGAAGGACAAAGAGGTTTATGCACTTCGTCCGATGACATGTCCGTTCCAGTACTATGTATACAAAGCAGAGCAGCACAGCTACCGTGATCTGCCGATCCGTCTCGGCGAGACCTCCACACTGTTCCGTAATGAGGATTCCGGAGAGATGCATGGCCTGACACGAGTTCGTCAGTTTACTATTTCCGAGGGACATCTGATCGTAAGACCGGACCAGATGGTAAAAGAGTTCAAAGACTGTATCGCACTTGCACAGTACTGTCTGCAGGTACTTGGTGTTGAGGAAGATGTAACCTATCATCTTTCCAAATGGGATCCGACAAACAAAGAGAAATACATCGGTGAGCCGGAGGTATGGGAAGAGACAGAAGGCCATATCCGCCAGATGCTTGAGGAGCTGAACATTCCATTCACAGAGGATGTGGGCGAGGCTGCTTTCTACGGACCGAAGGTTGATATCAACGCAAAGAACGTATACGGAAAAGAAGACACCATGATCACGATCCAGTGGGATGCACTTCTCGCAGAGCAGTTTGATATGTACTATATCGATGAGAATGGCGACAAACAGCGTCCGTACATCATCCACCGTACATCCATGGGATGCTATGAGAGAACACTGGCATGGCTCATTGAGAAATACGCAGGAATGTTCCCGACATGGCTCTGCCCTGAGCAGGTTCGTGTGATCCCGATCTCCGAGAAGTATAACGATTATGCACAGAAGGTTGAAGCTCAGCTGAGAGAAGCAGGAATCCGCTGCTCTGTAGACGGACGTTCCGAGAAGATGGGATACAAGATCCGTGAGGCACGTCTTGAGAGAGTACCTTACATGCTTATCGTTGGTGCAAAAGAGGAAGAAGAGGGTAAGGTTTCCGTAAGAAGCCGCTATCTTGGCGATGAGGGAATGAAAGAGCTTGGTGAGTTCATTGACTTCATCAAAGAAGAGATCAAGAACAAGACGATCCGTAAGATCGAGGTTCAGGAAGAGAAGAAATAAACAAAACAGATGATTGACGGATAAATAAAAGGCGACCCGTGTGATAGGCGGGCCGCCTTTATTTTTGATCCGGCAATATTGAGACCACGCTGTGATGCGGAGGCGGTCAGTATTGCCGGATATTTTTTATTTAAAATATTTCTCCCTGACGAGTTCAACCGGCATATCCAGTCCGGTCCAGATGTGGAAAGCCTTTACACCCTGGTGGAGCAGCATGTACATTCCGTTAAAGGTCGGACATCCGGCTTCCCGGGCTTCCCTGAGAAGTCTTGTTTCTCTTGGCTCATATACAACATCGGCTACGGTAAGTTCCGGATGGAACAGAGTCTTGTCCGGGATCACGGTGCCTGTCACATCCGGAACCATTCCCACAGAAGTTGCATTGATGAGGAGATTGCTTTCCTCCAGTGCGTCCTTCAGCGCAGTGTGATCATCCATCTCATGAAGGATCATCTCACATTCTGTCATATGAGACATTTTTTCTGCCATGGCAGCAGCACGTTCCCAGTAACGGCTGGTAGGACGTGCAAAAACATGGATCTTTTTTGCACCCTCCAGGGCGGACTGGCCGCAAATCGCCATTCCGGCACCGCCGACACCCATAACGGTGATGGTGCGCCCCTTTACATCACAGCCGGCATCTCTGGCAGACTGGGTAAATCCATAACCATCAGTATTAAATCCCTTTAATTTTCCATTGTCGTTGCGTACGGTATTTACCGCTCCGATCAGCTGGGCAGTGGGAGAAAGTTCATCCAGAAGTTCCACGATCTTATTCTTGTTTGGCATGGTCAGGTTAAAGCCTTTGATTCCGCAGGCTTTCAGTCCCTCCACTGCCTGAGGAAGGGTCTCCTCTGTCACATCAAAACAGAGATATATATAGTCAAGCCCGAGGTAACGAAATGCCTCATTGTGCATTAAAGGTGATACGCTGTGTGCAACGGGGCTTCCCAGAAGGCCGGTAAGCCCGGTATGTCCGGTAATATTGATCATTGTTCGATTCCCTCCTGTATCTCATATAATAGAATTTCTTTACGAAATATAATAAAAAATATTTTAGCACTATAAAGTACGAAAATCAACAAATACAAATATTGTACGGAAATTTATACATTTTTGTCGCCGATTCATAGAAAAAATCTATAAATGTCGAGACAGACAGAAACGACCCGATAAGTTAGAAGAATCGACATCCGGATTTGACAAAATATGCAAAGAGCCTGCCCTATAATAAATACACTTACCAAAGTTGAGAATCGATGGCAGACGAAACAGCAGTGGGGGAAGCTTATGTATCAGAGGATATACATAGATATCGTTTTTATGACGAATTTCCTTATGGATTACATGCTTTTAAGACTTGTGGGAAAATTTCTGCATCTTGACGGGAAACGCAGAAGATGTGTGATATCCGCTGCCTTTGGATCTTTTGTATCCTGCCTGCTTGTATGTGTACCTTTTAAGATCATTTTTCCTGCCGCTGTACTGATCCATGGCGGTTGCGCTTTTTTTATGGCGTCGTTTGCTTTTCGACTGAAAAAAGGCGGCCTTCTTGTAAAAACCATTCTGGCTCTGTATTTCACAGCTTTTGTGGTTGGCGGGATCTATCAGGCACTGGAAACGGAAAGAACCATGACGGTGAAAATATTTCTGCTTTTTCTGGCAGGGATTTATGGCACACTTTATACTCTGGGATGTGTGACCGAGACCTTCCGGTTTGGAAGAAGAAATATTTTTCCGGTCACTTTGAAATATCAGGGGAAGCTGCAGCAGACATACGGCTTTTATGATACCGGAAATCTCCTTATGGATCCTGTGAAAAAACAGCCGGTATCGATCATCAAACAGGAACTTTTGGGAAGCCTGATATCGAAAGAGCAGGTGAAAAAACTGATGGATATTAAAGATAAACCAGAGGCACTGGAAAATACAGGATTTGTCAGTCTGCAGCCGCATTTTCTGAGCTGTCATACCGCAGATGGAAAAAAAGGACTGCTGCTGGCAGTGATCCTTGATGAACTTCTGATCCAGACTCCCGAAAGGGTGGTACATGTAGGAAAACCGGTGCTTGCCATAACATCCGAGCCCTCAGCTTTGGGAGAAGAGTACGAGATACTTTTGAATTCCAGACTATTAAATTGAGAAGGGGGCTTATGTTATGAACAGAGCAGCTGCAAGATCCTATCCGTTTCAGGTAATCCGGAAATTTATGTTCAATCGTCCGGGAGAGGTTTTTTATATTGGTGGAAATGATATCCTTCCGGCGCCGTTGTCAGCGGAACGGGAGGCTGAAGTGATCGAAATGCTGGGAACAGAAAAGGAAAAAGAGGGAAAGTCGGTTCTGATCGAGCATAATCTACGGCTGGTGGTTTATATTGCAAAGAAATTTGATAATACAGGGGTAGGTGTGGAGGATCTGATCTCCATCGGAACCATAGGGCTCATAAAGGCTATCAATACCTTTGATCCGGTAAAAAATATCAAGCTTGCCACCTATGCATCACGATGTATCGAAAATGAGATCCTGATGTATCTGAGGAGAAACAGCAAAACAAAGATGGAGGTTTCCATTGATGAGCCGCTGAATGTGGACTGGGATGGAAATGAGCTGCTGCTTTCGGATATCCTGGGAACGGATGACGATGTGATCTCCAGACGTCTGGAAGATGAGGTGGAGATCGCACTTCTTGGAAAAGCCATCAGCAAACTGACAAAGCGGGAACAGATGATCATCCGTCTGCGATTCGGCATAGGAAATCGGGAAGGAAGCGAGAAAACACAGAAGGAGGTTAGCGGATCTTTTAGGAATTTCGCAATCCTACATTTCCCGCCTGGAAAAGCGGATCATGAAGCGGCTGCGGAAAGAAATCGTAAAGTATGAATAGATGAAACCGGAAAAAACGGTTTACCGGACAGGTTTCCCTTATGGAGGAAGTAAAACCAAAAAATATTTTTGAGACACCACAGGGAGATGAGCGTCTTGGATGGACCGGTGATGCAGAAATCTTCTGCCGTACGGCATGCTTCCTTGAAAATACCTATTCCTTCTACCGAAAATGGCTCCGTGATGTGGAGGCAGACCAGACAGAGGAGGGCGGTGTTGCCCATGTTGTTCCGGATATCATTTCCGGAAACGAAGGGTATAATTGGCTCCTTGAGCAGGGAAGTCATTCGGCGGCAGAGAGAAGATTTGAAATTCCGGGAAATACAGTAGAATTTGTCAGAGACCTTCGATATAATAAATACAGAGTGTTTACAGAGCTACAGAATGAACAAAAGAAGAAGGGGTGTGGCAGAATGATCGACATTGCACATGCAAAACAGGAATTCGAAAAATATCTGGATGAATACGACCGGGAGGATGAACAGATCTGTCTGAAGATCGTACATACCTATGGCGTGGTGAAATACGCAGGAGAGATTGCCAGAAAAATGGAATGTTCCGGTGAAGATGTGGAACTTGCGGAGCTGATCGGTCTGCTTCATGATATTGGCCGTTTTGAGCAGATTCGTAGATTTCACAGCTTTGAGCCGGGAACCATGGATCATGCCGTGTTCGGTGCAGAACTTCTCTTCGGGGAGGAGAAGCTGATCCGGCGCTTCGTGGAGGATGATAAATTTGATGAGCTGATCGATGCAGCAATTCGGAAGCACAGTGATTTCAAACTGGAAGGAATCCACGATGCAAGAACACTTTTCCATGCAAAACTGATTCGGGATGCCGATAAGCTGGATAACTGCAGAGTAAAGCTGGAGGCGTCAATAGAGGCCATGCTTGGTGTATCAGAAGAGGTTGCAGGAGAAGGGCTGATCTCACCGGCAGTGTGGGAGTCCTGTCTCAGAAGAGAATCCGTGTTATCCGCAGACAGACATGTGCCGGTGGATTACTGGGTATCTTATCTTGCACAGTATTATGATATTAATTTTCCTGAGACCTGTGAGATCATCGAAGAAGAGGATTATATCACCAAGATCGCAGGGCGGCTGACTTATCAGGAACAGGATACCAGAACTAAGCTCCATATTCTCACAGAAGATCTGAACAGGTATCTGGAGATGCCGGCTGTGTCTGTGAAGGAATAGGAGCATAGCAGTTACTGTTCACTGGCCAATGTCACGCGAGGTGTTTTTTGTGAGCGAAGGTCACAGAAAACCCGAGACATACCGCGCGAATTTATGCGATTAGCATAAATTCTGTGCATCGCGAAGCGTGTTACTGAGAACGGAGTGAACAGTAACTCATAGCAGAGAGACTTGTTATATTTTTTTGTTTGAGGGTTGACTTTGAGGCAGTTTTCGCCTAAAATATATCAAAGATACGGCGATGATGAGAATAGTACACAGGGAATTATCTCAGAGAGGGATCTGCTTTGGTGGAAGGATCCTGTGCGTGAACTGTGGAACCGGCCTCGGAGCTCTGCGTGATTGAAGCGTGGCGTGTGTTTCCGGCGTTAACGGGTGTTGAGAGAACAGCTTTTCAGGCTGTTAACTGGGGTGGTACCGCCGAAGTCATTCGGTCCCTTGTGAGGGATTTGGATGGCTATTTTTTTGTCCATAAACGGGATTGTAAATGCAGTGTACGGCTTATGGGACAGAAGAGTGAGCTGGAAGGATTCCGGATTGCTGTGGCTGCCTGACAGTCGGCAATATGTAACAGATCACAAGAAAAAGGAGATTTATCATGGCAAAAGAAAAGAAATTAGTACAGGCCATCACATCTATGGATGAGGATTTTGCTCAGTGGTATACAGACGTTGTTAAGAAGGCTGAGCTCTGTGGCTATACAAGTGTTAAGGGCTGTATGGCGATCAAACCTGCAGGTTATGCGATCTGGGAGAATATCCAGCATGAGCTTGACCGCAGATTTAAAGAAACCGGTGTAGAGAACGTTTACATGCCGATCTTTATCCCGGAGTCTCTTCTTGATAAAGAGAAAGATCATGTAGAAGGTTTTGCTCCGGAGGTTGCATGGGTGACTCATGGCGGCCTTGATCCGCTGCAGGAGAGACTTTGCGTGCGTCCGACTTCTGAGACTCTGTTCTGCGATTTCTACCAGAAAGAGATCCAGTCCCACAGAGATCTTCCAAAGGTATATAATCAGTGGTGTTCCGTTGTCCGTTGGGAGAAGACAACACGTCCCTTCCTTCGTTCCAGAGAGTTCCTTTGGCAGGAGGGACATACTGCTCATGCAACAGCTGAGGAAGCGGAGCAGCGTACCATCCAGATGCTGAACATCTATGCAGACTTCTGCGAGGAAGTTCTTGCGATTCCGGTCATCAAAGGCCAGAAGACAGACAAGGAGAAATTTGCAGGTGCTGAGGCTACTTATACCATCGAATCTCTGATGCACGACGGTAAGGCTCTCCAGTCCGGTACAAGCCATAACTTTGGAGATGGCTTTGCCAAAGCATTCGGAATCCAGTACACAGATAAAGATAACACACTGAAATATGTTCACCAGACATCCTGGGGAATGACAACCCGTATGATCGGTGCGATCATCATGGTTCACGGTGATAACAGCGGACTTGTTCTTCCTCCGAGGATCGCTCCGGTACAGACTGTGATCATCCCGATCCAGCAGCGTAAAGAAGGTGTTATGGAGAAGGCTGACGAGCTTCTTGCAGCACTGAAGGCAGCAGGTATCCGTGCAAAGGTTGACGCGACAGACAAGAGCCCGGGATTCAAGTTTGCTGAGCAGGAGATGCGTGGTATCCCGCTTCGTGTGGAATGTGGACCGAAGGATATCGAGAACGGTCAGGCAGTTCTCTGCAGAAGAGATACCCGTGAGAAATACACAGTATCCTTCGAGGAGCTCGCAGATAAGGTAAAAGAGCTTCTGGATACCATTCAGCATGATATGCTGGAGCGCGCACGTGCACACAGAGAGGCACATACTTACGTAGCAAAGAATTATGAGGAGTTCGGTGAGATCATCAACAGCAAACCGGGATTCATCAAAGCTATGTGGTGCGGTGATCGTGCATGTGAAGACAAGATCAAGGAAGATTTCCAGGCAACATCCAGATGTATGCCGTTTGAGCAGGAGCAGTTAAGCGACGTTTGCGTATGCTGCGGAAAACCGGCTAAGAAAATGGTTTACTGGGGACGCGCATACTAAAAAAATACAGCAGGCCACTTCAAAAAAGTGGGATGATCATATTGCGTTACTGTTCACTGGTAATGTCCCGCGAGGTGTTTTGTGTGAGCGAAGGTCACAGAAAACCCGAGACATACCGCGCGAATTTATGCGATCAGCATAAATTCTGTGCATCGCGAAGCGTGTTACTGAGAACGGAGTGAACAGGAACCATATTGCAGAAACAACGGCGGGGCAAAATATGCTCCGCTGTTTTTATGAATCTATGTTATAATAGCGTTAAGGAAAACATATCAGAATATTATTCGGCTGCTGACATGGAGATAATACAGCGAAATGTAAACGTGTTTTGAACGGACAGCAGCGATCATCAAGAGGAGTTATTATGACGATTAACATACCACAAAAAGCAGAACAGATCCTACATATTCTCAATGAAGCCGGCTATGAGGCATATGTTGTTGGCGGCTGTGTCCGGGATTCCATCCTGGACCGGGTGCCTGGGGACTGGGATATCACTACCTCCGCACTTCCGGAGCAGGTGAAGGAGCTTTTTCACAGAACTGTAGATACGGGGATCCAGCATGGAACAGTAACTGTAATGATGGGCAAAGAGGGCTTTGAGGTGACAACCTACCGTGTGGACGGAGAATATCATGACGGCCGCCACCCGGATGCCGTGACCTTTACCAGGAGTCTTGAGGAAGATCTAAAACGAAGAGATTTTACCATCAACGCCATGGCGTATCATCCGGAACATGGACTGGTGGATCTGTTTGGTGGAATGGAAGATATCAATGGGAAGATCATCCGTTGTGTCGGGGATCCGGTGGAACGTTTTACAGAGGATGCCCTTCGTATGCTCCGTGCAGTGCGTTTTTCCGCACAGCTTGGTTTTACTGTGGAGGAAAATACGAAAGCGGCACTGGCGCGGATGTCGGGGAATCTGGAGCATGTCAGTGCAGAGCGTATCCAGACAGAGCTTGTAAAGCTTCTGGTATCCGATCATCCGGATTATCTCCGAACCGCCTGGGAGACAGGTCTTACCCGGGAATTTCTTCCGGAATTTGACGCCTGTATGGAAACCGAGCAGAATACCCCTCATCATTGCTATAACGTGGGAGAACACATTCTGAAAAGTCTTACAGAAATCGAGAATGACCGGCTTCTCCGTATCACCATGCTTCTTCATGACATTGCCAAGCCGGTTGTAAAAAAGACAGATGAGAATGGCAGAGACCACTTCAAGACTCATGGTCCTGCAGGCGAGAAGCTGGCGGGGAAGATCCTGCGCCGTCTGAAATTTGATAATGTAACGATCCGAAATACCTGTCGTCTGATCCGGTATCATGATCTTCGTCCCACTCCGGACGCCGAGGATGTGCGGAGAGCTGTGAATCTTATCGGAGAAGAGCTTTTTCCGCTGTATCTGAAAGTGCAGAAGGCAGATCTTTTATCCCAAAGTACTTACAGGAGGGAGGAGAAGCTGGCACGGTTAAGCGGTGTGACGGAAGCTTATCAGGGGATCCTTGAAAGAGGTGAATGTACATCTCTGAAAACCCTGGCAGTTTCCGGAAAGGATCTTATAAAGGCAGGACATCCGGCCGGACCGGCACTGGGAGCACTGCTCGAAAGACTTCTTGACTGTGTGCTGAAAGATCCAACCCTTAATACAAAAGAAAAACTTCTTGAAACAGCAGAAAAAGACAGCATAAAAACCGAATAGAATAACAAAAATCCCCCCTGCATAAAATAGAACGTAAAATAAGGCAGGGGGGAACTTTTTTGTATGATTATGGGTGAGCGTGCTGGAGCAGTATGGGCTTACGGCTTCATTCTCCGGCAGGGTGCGGGGGGCACTTCTGTGCCGGACAGAAAAAGGTCCGGTGATACTCCCGGGGAATTTCATGGCTCGGAAAAAAAAGCTTTTCCCTGCAGGCAGCAGCTTCTTGAAAAAATGAAAGAACAGAACTGTCTTGTGGACGCCTATCTCAGAAACAGGGAAGGCGTACTGGTAAGCAGGGACAAAGATTCTGTTCCATATACTGCACAGATCTGGTTTGAGGGACGGGAATGTGACACGAGATCCGAAAACGATATTTTAAAAAGCATCCGGACTCTGGCACAGATCCACAAGATCATGCAGCTTCCTGTGGAAATGGATTATGCGGGAAGAAATCTGCAGGAAGAATATATCCGGCATAATCAGGAAATGAAAAAAATACGCCGTTTTATCCGAAAAAAAGGAGCGGTCAATTCTTTTGAGAAAGATTATCTGAAAAGCGTGGAATGGTTTCTGCAAAAAGGAGAAGAAGCGGCAGCTATGCTGGAAACCACGGATTATAAAAATCTGCGGCAGCAGTCTCTTCAAAGCGGCAGTATCTGTCATGGCGAATATAATCAGCATAATGTGCTGATACTTGGGAAAAACACAGCGGTGACGAATTTCAGTCACTGGAGCTTTGATGTGCAGATGGCAGATCTGTACCGCTTTATGCGGAAAATCCTGGAGAAATACAGCTGGGATCTGCACCTCGCGCAGAAGATGCTTTCTGCATATGATTCCGTACGGCCGCTCTCGGAGTCTGAGTGGCAGAACCTGAGAGTCCGGTTCTGTTATCCGGAAAAATACTGGAAACTGGCAAATCATTATTATACACATAACAAGGCTGTGATCTCCGGAAAAAATGTGGAAAAGCTGAGAACCCTGATCCATCAGAAAAAACAGTGGGAGGAATTTTCAAAACAGTGCTTCAGGCAGTAATGATTCTGAATGTGACAAAAACAAAACTTCCCTTTTTCTGAAAATTGTTATATAATATTAAGTATCTTATATAAAGAAACAGGGAGGTATTTTGGAACATGGATTATAAAGAAATCTATAATCAGTGGCTTGAAAACCCATACTTCGATGAGGCGACAAAAGAAGAACTGAAAGCGATCAAAGACGACGAGAATGAGATCAAAGAGCGTTTTTATATGGATCTAGAGTTTGGTACGGCAGGCCTGCGTGGTATCATCGGCGCAGGTACCAACCGTATGAATATTTATGTGGTAAGAAGAGCAACCCAGGGGCTTGCAAACTATATTGCCAAGGTTGACAAGAAATCCCAGGGAGTTGCTATCGCATATGATTCCCGTCATATGTCACCGGAGTTTGCCCAGGAAGCAGCACTTTGCCTGGCAGCAAACGGGATCAAGGCTTATATCTTTGAGACACTTCGTCCGACACCGGAGCTTTCCTTTGCAGTACGTCATCTGGGCTGTGTGGCAGGTATCAACGTAACAGCCAGCCACAATCCTCCGGAATACAACGGATACAAGGTTTACTGGGAGGACGGCGCGCAGATCACACCACCTCATGATTCCGGTATCATGGGCGAGGTAAAGGCGATCTCCGACTGGAATACCGTAAAGACCATGGACAAGGAAGACGCAGTAAAGGCAGGACTTTTCGAAGTGATCGGACAGGCTGTCGATGATGCTTACATGGCAGAGCTTAAGAAACAGATCATCCATATGGATGCGATCCAGGCAGAGGGCAGGAACCTGAAGATCGTTTACACACCTCTTCACGGAACCGGCAATATCCCGGCCAGAAGGATCCTTAAAGAGCTTGGATTTGAGAATGTATATGTAGTACCGGAGCAGGAGCTTCCGAACGGGGATTTCCCGACAGTCAGCTATCCGAACCCGGAGGCAGCAGAGGCATTTGAGCTTGGCCTAAAGCTTGCGAAGGAAGTGGATGCAGACATCGTACTTGCCACAGACCCGGATGCAGACCGTCTTGGCGTCCGCGTAAAGGATAAAAACGGAGAGTATCATGATCTTACCGGTAACATGTCCGGATGCCTTCTTGCAAACTATGAGCTGAGCCAGAGAAAGGCTGTAAACGGAAGCCTTCCGGAGGACGGAGCTCTTGTAAAGACTATCGTTACAACAAACCTGGCAGATGCCATTGCCAAGGGATACAACGTGAATCTTATCGAAGTACTTACCGGATTCAAATACATCGGACAGCAGATCCTCGGATTTGAGAACAGTGGCAAGGGTACATATCTTTTCGGATTTGAGGAGAGCTACGGCTGCCTGATCGGAACCTATGCAAGAGACAAGGATGCCATTGTTGCTACCATGGCACTTTGCGAAGCTGCTGCTTACTATAAGACACAGGGCAAGACTCTCTGGGATGCAATGATCGATATGTATGAGGAGTTCGGTTACTATAAGGATGCCATTCAGGCAGTTACCATGAAGGGTATCGAGGGACTTCAGAAGATCCAGGAGATCATGACAACACTTCGTCAGAATCCGCCTGCTGAGTTTGCCGGACATAAGGTGACTGCTGTACGTGACTACAAGCTGGATGAGATCACAGATCTTGCAACAGGTGAGAAGAAGCCGACAGGACTTCCGAATTCCAATGTTCTCTACTATGAGCTTACCGATGATGCATGGGTTTGCGTAAGACCGTCCGGAACAGAGCCTAAGGTTAAATTCTATTATGGCGTTAAGGGAACATCTCTTGCAGATGCAGACGAGAAATCCGATGCAATGGGCAAGGCTGTTCTCGAAATGGTTGATTCCATGAAATGATAAAATGGTCACATTCCGCCTGTAATATGCGAAAAACCTTGACATTATAAGCCAAAAGCGGTATATATATAAAGCAAAGTCAAAAATAAGAGAACATCAATTATAGGAGGAAACACCATGAATAAAACAGAGTTAGTGGCAGCAATGGCGAAAGACACCAATCTTTCCAAGAAAGATGTAGAAGCTGTTCTGAAATCTTTTATCGATGTTGTAACAGATGAACTGAAAAAAGGCGAGAAGATTCAGCTGGTTGGATTTGGAACTTTCGAAGTAAGCACAAGAGCTGCAAGAGAGGGAAGAAATCCTCAGACTGGTGAGACCATGACGATCGAGGCTTCCAAGTCTCCGAAGTTCAAAGCAGGAAAAGCTTTAAAGGACGTTGTCAACGGTAAATAATCTGTTGGTTCAGAGTGATAACGGCAGGGGAAACCGGGTTTTGGTTTCCCCTGCTTTTTTAGGAGGAAAAATTATGCGTCTTGATAAATATCTGAAAGTATCCAGACTGATCAAACGCCGTACGGTGGCAAATGAAGCCTGCGATGCAGGAAGAGTTCTGGTCAATGACAAGCCGGCCAAGGCTTCTGTACAGGTAAAGACCGGTGACACTGTGGAGATCCAGTTTGGAAGCCGTAATGTAAAGGTTGAAGTCCTGGAAGTTAAGGAAACGGTAAAAAAGGATGAAGTGGAAAGCATGTTCCGCTATATCTGATGCAGGGACAGCTGCCGTTTGGGCGTGATGGTCTATTCCGGATGGATTTTTCATAAAATAAAAGAGAAATCATCCCCAGGGAGGTATGGATTGGACGAGAAGAAACCGGCAGCATTTCACAGTCTGATGCTGGAGCGGCAGAAAGGCGGCACCATAACGGGAATCCGGGAGGTGATCTCTTTCAATGAAAAAGAAATACTGCTGCATACAGAGGAAGGAAAGTTATCCATAAAAGGCGAAGGACTTCATGTAAAACATCTTGATCTGAAAAGCGGGCAGCTTAGCTTGGAGGGAAAAATCGACAGTCTTACCTATCTTGGCAGGAAAAAGGACAAAAAAGAAGGATCCCTTTTAAAAAGACTGTTCCATTAAAGCTAAAATGACAGCAAACCGGTTGATATTTTTTTGAAGAAGTTGTAAAATCTGGATGTATAAGCTCGTAAAAGGTAAAGAGATCAGATTGTGTAAAAAAGGAGCAGCAGATTGAAAAATCCAAAAAATGGAAAAGAAAAAAAACGGATCGGATATAATTATCTTGGCATGGCGGGGATCATGGTGATCGCACTGGTGTTGCTGGGAAGCCTTATGCTGCAGAGTAAGACTCTGGAACGGCGCAGGGATTATTATGATTCCAAAGCTACAGCACTGGAGAAGTCCATTGAAAGTGAGAAGGAACGTACCAAGGAAATCGAAGCAGAGAAAGAACATATGAAGACCGACGAATATGTGGAAGAGGCGGCTCGTGAGAAGCTGGGACTTGTGAAAGACAACGAGATCGTGTTTCAGGAAGAAAAATAGCTGAAAATCAAAGGTTTCGACGAAATTTTTTTGACATTTTCGTGCGGCTTTGACAGATATTTCAGGGATCTTCCTTTATAATGTTCAGTCAGTGAAGGTTATAAGGGGAGGGGAAAATATGCAGGAATGGATCATTGCCATGCTCGTAGTCAGCATACTGCTGATACTCCGGGACATGGCAAAAACTGTCTTTTCGGGAAAGACGAAGGAAAAAGAAGAAATGCTGCCGCTTTGTGAAAGCCATCCCCAGAAGGAAAAAGTGGAACGGTATGCAGCATCCTTCCGGAAGCTTGCGGATACATTCTACGGAATGCCTTACCGTAAGGAATTTTTGAGCGGAGGACAGCTGAACCGTATCATATCGGACACCAGTGCGGCTGTATGTTCCAGATGTTATCAGAGAGAGATCTGCTGGGGAGAGCGTGCCGGGGAAACCATGCGGGGCAGTGAGAATATGATCCGTACCATGGAGGAAGGCAATGAAGAGAGTATCCAGAGAGCACGCAGTGAATGGATGGGAGCATGTGGCCGTTCCGCCCAGTATTTTCAGGTCCTGAATGAGGGATTTCGTGAAGAAAGGCAGAATCTCGTGTGGGATAACCGGATGATCGAAAGCCGGCTTGCAGTTGCACAGCAGCTGACGGAAATCTCGAGGATCATGGATCATATGGCAGAAGAGCTGTATGATATCATGCCGGCAGATCCGCAGTTTCAGGAAGATCTGAAAAAGGCTCTTCGTAAAAAGCATGTACTTGTAAAGAATGTCTGGGTCATGGATAAGATCGAAGGAAGACGGCAGATATTTCTGAATCTGAGAGCCAGGAGCGGACAGTGTGTTTCCATGACAGAGATCGCACAGATCCTGTCCAGGATCTGCGGAAGCTCCATGACGCCGGACGCCGACAGCCGCAGTATTGTAAATGGAGATTTTCGTATGGTCCATTTTGTGGAGGATGTCAGTTATCAGATGCTTTACGGAGTAGCGCGGCTTACAAGAGAAGCGGAAAAGGTTTCCGGAGACAATTATATCTGTCGTCAGGAAGAGGATGGCAGGTTTTTTCTCTGTCTGTCTGATGGGATGGGTTCCGGAATAGAAGCGTTTAAAGAAAGCGAGATCGTGGTGGAACTTCTGGAACAGTTTCTGGAATCCGGCTTTTCTCAGGAAACAGCTGCCAGAATGGTGAATTCCGCACTGCTATTGAAAGGACGGGAAGGGATGTTTTCTACTGTTGATATCTGTGCGGTGGATCTTTATACCGGGATCTGTGATTTTCTGAAAGCAGGGGCGTCTTCCACATTTATTAAAAGAGATCACTGGGTGGAATCCATTGCTTCGGAAAATCTTGCAGCAGGCTTGGTCCAGCAGCTGGATTTTGATACTGCCTCAAGGAAGCTTTATCATGGAGATTATCTGATCATGATGACAGATGGAGTTCTGGATGCGCTTCCTACAGAACGGGAAGAGGAAACCATGAAGGAGATCATTATGGATGTCCGGGAAAAAGAGCCCAGGGAGATGGGACGGGGAATACTGGAAAGGGTCCTGGGATACAGTGATTATCATGCCAGGGATGATATGACAGTAGTTGTGGCAGGATTGTGGAAAAAATAGAGTATTTTTGGTTACAGGAGAAAAAATGATCACACGTGTAAGAAAATATATCAGAGACAATCGGATGCTGAAAGCAGAGGATATGGTTGTGGCAGGGGTTTCCGGAGGGGCGGATTCCATAGCAATGCTTCATATTTTGAAAAGTCTTCAGAAAGAGATCGGTTTTTCCATGGAAGTGGTTCATGTCCATCATGGGATCCGTGGCCAGGAGGCGGACCGGGATGAGCAGTTTGTGGAAAAAATCTGCCGGGATTGGGGAATCCCTTTCCGGTCCAGGCATTATCCGGTTCCGGAGCTTTCCGGAAAGTGGAAACTGGGAGAAGAAGAAACCGGAAGGATCGTGCGAAAACAGGCGTTTCAGGAGGAAAAAAAGAGACTTGGTTTTTCCGGAGAACAGTCAAAAAAGAACGGACAGTTCCGGGTTGCGCTGGCACATAATCGCAACGATCTGGCAGAGACTATGCTGCATCATCTGGCAAGGGGAACCGGTATCCGGGGACTTTCCGGGATACAGGCGGTAAATGGTGAGATCATCCGGCCGGTTTTGTGTTTAGAACGGAAGGAGATCGTCAATTATCTGAAAGAGAGAGGTATTTCCTATATCACAGACAGCAGCAATCTTTCAGATGACTATACAAGAAACCGGATCCGTAACCATATTCTTCCGGCTATGGAACAGAAGATCAATGCAAAAGCGGTGGAGCATATGGCAGAAACCGCACGGGTTCTGGCAGAGGCAGATTCGTATCTTCAGAAAAAGGGAAGGAAGCTTCTGGCAGGCTGCCGGAAAGAAAATGGCTATCTTCTGGATGAAAAATTTTTTGCACAGGATCCTATCCTTCAGGAATATGCGGTGATGGAGGCGTTTGAGATACTGTCAGGAAAACGTAAAGACTTTACATCTCTTCATGTGGACCAGGTCCTTTCGCTTCAAAAAAAAGAAAACGGTCGTTATATCAACCTTCCGGAATCGCTGCGGGTAATACGACAGTACGGAGGGGTATGTCTGAAAAAGAACTCTGCATCAGACAGAGAGAACGATGCTTCCACTGAAAAAAAAGTATCGGCAGGTCTCAGAGAAATGTCTATGGAGCTTCCGGTACCTGGAATTCTGGAAAGTCCTTTCGGAGTTTTTGAGTCGAAAATTTTTTCTTATAAGAAACAGAAGATTGAAGAAAAAAAGTATACGAAATGGTTTGATTATGATAAAATAAAAAATAGTCCATGCGTTCGGACCAGAAGACAGGGAGATTATCTTACTGTAAACAGTGAAGGCGGAAGAAAGAAGCTGAACCGGATCTTTATTGATGAGAAGATTCCGGCGGAGATGAGAGACAGGCTTCCGGTTGTTGCGGTAGGATCTGAGATACTCTGGATCCCGGGAGGACGGATGAACGAGAAGTATAAGATCACTTCCACTACAGGGAGAGTGTTAGAATTACATTACCAAGGAGGAGCTTTAGCATGAGCGAAAAAATCAGGGTTTTACTCAGTGAAGAAGAGGTAGATGCCCGTATCCAGGAAGTTGCAGATATGATCAACAAGGATTATGACGGAAAAGATGTACACATGATCTGCGTTCTGAAAGGCGGCGTTTTCTTTATGTGTGAGCTTGCCAAGAGGATCACACGCCCGGTAACACTGGATTTCATGTCTGTGTCCAGTTACGGTGATGATACGAAATCCAGCGGTGTTGTAAAGATCGTCAAAGATCTGGATCAGCCACTGGACGGGAAAGATGTTCTGATCGTAGAGGATATCATTGATTCAGGCAGAACCTTAAGCTATCTGCTGCGTATCCTGAAGGGCAGACATCCGGCAAGCATCAGACTCTGTACACTTCTTGACAAACCGGAGAGACGTGTGACAGATGTAGAGGTAGATTACTGCTGCTTCAATATTCCGGACGAGTTTGTAGTAGGATACGGACTTGATTATGCCCAGAAATACAGAAACCTTCCTTACATCGGAGTAGTGGAGCTTCAGGACTGAAAGGAGATTTAACCAAGTGAGCAAGCATTCAGGTAAGATAGGTCTGTACCTTCTGCTTATTGTGGCACTGATCGCAGGATATCTGTATCTCAATGACCAGGTATCTACCCAGGGCAGCTACACAATGGGCCAGCTGGAAAAGGCTCTGGAAGAAGACAAAGTGACGGATGCGGTGATCCATCAGAACAGAGAAGTGCCCACCGGTTATGTAACAGCAAACATTGTTTCAGACGGTCAGAAGACAGTCTACGTAACCGATGTAAAGGAAGCGGAGGCGCTTCTTGAAGAACATGATATCGATCCGACGATCCGCAATGTACCCAAGGACAGCTCCATGATCGGAACAGTACTTCCGGTAGTGCTTACCGGCGCGATCCTTCTCTTTTTCTTTATGATGATGAACCGGCAGATGTCCGGAGGCGGCGGAAGCAATGCGAAGAT
>ENA-OQBV01000350-OQBV01000350.1-human-gut-metagenome-genome-assembly--contig:-NODE-350-length-26574-cov-3.941959_pt1 | contig 26574 bp, 26 predicted proteins | sample MGYA00242750_ERZ504559 | MGnify/ENA primary metagenome ERZ504559 (study PRJEB26092, sample SAMD00036230) | human gut metagenome | host: Homo sapiens | study: EMG produced TPA metagenomics assembly of... | reverse complement strand
ATGATTTTCCGGCCCTACTTACGCCTCTCCACCCAGTATCAGGGATGGTTTATTTTCCATAATACCCGGATCTGGGCACATAAATCGGTTGAAAACAGTCTCATATTCTCTATTTTACCTTGTTCTTTCAAACGTTGTATATGACGCGATGCCATAATTTGAGTAAACTGGCAAATGGATTGTAAATTACGCCGAATCAAGACTTGGTGAATAGTGAAAAACTCCGTCAAACGCCGATCAATTTCTTCCTCTGAAAGGACAGCCGAATGGCACTTCCATTTCGAACGTTGTATATGCATGTCATATAATTCACCTTTGAGTTCTTTATCCGCCTGAAAACGAATAGCTTTGAAAGAAACTTTATCAGAACGTGTCTTAACATCATATACCGGTTCTGTAGTCTGCAACGTCACCTGAAAATATCCTATCCCTTTCAAATGTACACGTTCACCATTTTTAAGATGAGAGCTCATGAAATGACTTAATGACATCAGAACGCCTTCAACCTCTGCCTCACCGAACGTTGTAGCTCTATGAATTTCAGCTGCCAAATATTCAGTACTCACAGAATTGAAGTTAACAACTCGGGGATGATATTGCTCTTCCTCTCCTTCTTCTCCCGTTCCAGGATTCTTATAAAACTCAAATTGTACTGCCATCTTTACGGTTATATATTAGTTTCTCCTTCATAAGGACACCGACATCCTCACCATTTCTCACCAACATCCTTGTAGTTTATTACCAACATCAGTAACCTCTCACTAAAATGATGAGACATTATCACCCGAATGAGAAGCCCTTTTCACCTCGATGACAAGCTCTTCTCACCCTAGTGAAAAGTATAAGTAAAATCGTCAAATATACAAAAATAACAAGTAGAAAACAAGTAAAGATTAGATTATTAATCAAGACCGATGCAACGCTTCAATCAATAACGTTATATTGGCCGTAAACAACCTTACAGAAATAGCCAATAAGATGATACCAAAAAACTTACGAATAATATAGATACCACCTTTTCCCAAGAAACGTTCTACACGACCAGTCATACTCACTACAAAGTAAACCCAAATCATGTTCAATACTAAAGCTATAATGATATTAACACTGGCATATTCCGCCCGAAGAGAAAGCAAAGTAGTAAAAGCTCCGGCACCTGCCAACAAAGGAAAGACAAGCGGCACCAAAGTAGCTTCTTTGATAGGACCCTGATTTTTGAAAATCTCAATATCCAAAATCATCTCCAAAGACATGAGGAAGATAACAAACGCACCGGCAACTGCAAACGATTCGATATCTACATGGAAGAGTTTCAGCATCATATCTCCTGCATAGAAAAATCCGATCAGCAAAACAAAAGAGATGACGGTAGCTTTCATTGCATTCACATCTTTCCCCTTTTCTTTCAGGTTAATTATAATAGGTATAGAGCCGATAATGTCTATCACGGCAAAAAGTACGATAAACGCACTTAAAAATTCTTGTAAAATCAAATGATCCAAACATAAACTCCTCCTTTTTTTGAATGCAAATATATTTATTTTTTATACAGCCCGCAAGTATTCATGCTTTTAAACATTAGGAGACGGTAAGAAACAATTAAAAAAAATAAAAGTTTCTCCCACCTATAAATAATAAATCTCGTTTTATCGTTACCTTTGTGTGTTAAACTATAACTTAACGAACATTAGAACTTATGGAAATAACAATGTATGATACACTTTTACAACTTCCTCTCTTCCAAGGATTATGTAAAAATGACTTCACCAATATCATAGGTAAGGTAAAGCTACATTTTCGTAAATACAACGCCGATGATATCATTGTGGAACAAGGAGCACCTTGCACTCAATTAATCTTTCTCTTAAATGGGGAGATAACCTCCCAAGCAACCGATAACCAACATTCATACTCCTTATTTGAAACTTTTGGAAGTCCTTTCGTTATAGAGCCCTATTCATTATTCGGCATGCAGACCAACTATACAGCGACTTACAAAGCACGTACAAATATTAACATAGTTACCATAGATAAGTTATTTGTATTAAATGAACTGAACAACTACGAAATCTTCCGCCTTAATTATTTAAATATTCTGAGTAATAGGGCACAAGTGGCATACGAAAAATTATGGAACAGCCACATAGGTAATACAGAAGAAAAAATACTGAATTTTTTAGTACTGCGTTCCATTGAAAGCCCGAAGGGAAAAAAAATTCTTAAAATCAAAATGGAAGATTTGGCGAGTTTGATTGATGAGACACGAATCAATGTGTCAAAAGTACTGAATGATTTACAGGAACAGGGATTGGTACAACTTAGCAGAAAAGCAATCTCCATTCCGGCATTGGAAAAACTGACCGAAAAGAATAAATAATCAGGTAAAACCTCATAAAGATGAAAAGCACAGGCATTTCTGCTTGTGCTTTTTATTTTTAACCTAACTATTTAATATACTTTGTTAAATAAGTAAATAGAATGAGGATAGTGATACTTTTTTTTCAGCAAATTTGTAAGTCAAATAAAATAGTGCCATGACTGAAAATAAAAATCCATTTTTAAAACCCTATAACACTCCTCATGACACGGCTCCGTTCCATCTTATCAAGATAGAACATTATGAACCTGCCTTGTTGGAAGGAATGAAAGAACAAAATGAGGAAATTGATGCAATTGTCAATAATCCCGAAGCACCGACTTTCCAAAACACCATTGTTGCTCTGGAAAATTCGGGTGCGTTGCTAGACCGCGTAACTACTGTTTTCGGCAATTTGATGAGTGCCGAGACTAGTGACGAGATGCAGGAATTGGCAGAAAAAATGATGCCCTTACTGTCTGAACACAGCAACAACATCAGTTTGAATGAAAAACTGTTTGCCCGCATAAAAACTGTATACGAGCAGAAAGACCAGTTGCAACTGAAAGGTGAAGACGCCCAACTGCTGCAAAAAACATACGACAGTTTTGTAAGAAGCGGTGCCAATCTGACCGGTGAGGCAAAAGAAAAGTTCCGCCAACTGAATACTGAATTAAGCATATTAACCTTACGTTTTTCTCAGAATCTGTTGAAAGAAACGAATAACTACGAATTGGCATTGACGAAAAAACAATTGGAAGGATTACCCGAAAGTTCATTGGAAAGTTATGCTCAAACAGCAAAGGACAAGGGAAAAGAAGGCAGCATCATTACATTGGATGCTCCCAGTTTTGTTCCTTTCATGAAATATTGTGACGACCGTTCACTGCGCAGAGAAGTCTATATGGCTTATAATACCCAATGTACACACAATAACGACTACAACAATGTGGACATCATCAAGCAATTGGTAAACATTCGCATGGAATTGGCTCATTTACTAGGCTTCTCCACTTTTGCCGAGTATAAACTGAAAAAGCGCATGGCCGAAACAAGTGATGCCGTATACAAATTGCTCAACCAATTATTGGAAGCCTACACCCCTGCCGCCCTAAAGGAAGTAGCAGAAGTAGAAGCATTGGCACGCGAAATGGAAGGCAATGATTTCCAGCTGATGCCATGGGATTGGGCCTATTATTCGAAAAACTGAAAAATAGAAATTCAATCTGAATGAAGAAGAGTTGCGCCCTTATTTTTGAGCTTAGCCAAGTAGAGAAAGGCGTATTCGGTCTGGCTACCCGTCTGTATGGCATCACATTTAAAGAAAATAAAGAAATTCCGGTCTATCATCCCGATGTAAAAGCTTATGAAGTATTCGACAAAGACGGAAGTTTCCTGGCTGTACTTTATACAGATTTCCACCCCCGTGCCGGAAAACGTTCAGGTGCATGGATGACCAGCTATAAGGAACAGTGGATAGAAAACGGAGTCAACAGCCGCCCCCACGTATCCGTTACCATGAACTTCACCAAGCCATCAGCTGGAAAACCGGCATTGTTGACTTTCTCGGAAGTAAATACTTTTTTTACACGAATTCGGACACGCCTTGCACGGAATGTTTGCCAATACCACTTATTCAACCATGAGTGGTACCAGCGTATACTGGGATTTTGTGGAGCTTCCATCACAAATTATGGAAAATTTCGCCACTGAAAAAGAATTTCTCAATACATTCGCCAGACATTATCAGACGGGAGAACCCATTCCTGCCGAACTGATTCAAAAAATTGTAGATGCATCCAATTTTAATGTGGCCTACGCCTGCCTACGTCAAATAAGTTTCGGCTTACTGGATATGGCATGGTACACCCGCCAGGAAACATTTGACGGAGATGTCCGCGCTTATGAAAAAGAAGCATGGAAAAAAGCGCAAATACTGCCCGGAGTAGAAGATACCTGCATGTCCGTACAGTTCTCACATATCATGGCGGGGGGATATTCTGCCGGATACTACAGTTATAAATGGGCGGAAGTACTGGATGCGGATGCCTTCTCCTTATTCAAGGAAAAAGGAATCTTCAACCAGGAAGTCGCTGCTTCTTTCCGGGAGAATATTCTCTCGAAAGGAGGAACGGAACATCCGATGGCCCTTTACAAACGCTTCCGTGGACAAGAACCCAGTATCCATGCCTTGCTGAAAAGAAATGGAATAATCAACTAAAAAACTAAACAATATGAAACTAAAGTCTATTCTTTATATACTGATGCTACTCCCCTTCTTATGGAGTTGCAACAATGAAGACGATGTAGAGGAAATCTTTGCAAGCGGCACATGGCATGTAGTGGATTTCTATGGTAAAGCCAATTGGGACAAACGGAACGGAGAGCCCAAATACAATGCAATGGCACACAACCCGGATAAGACTATCGCAGCCGAAGGAAGAAAAGCCTTGAATATCATTCATGGTTTCAACATTACTTTCAAAGCGGATGGCACTTTTACAGGAAGCATACAAAACGGAACCATTGAAGGCACATGGCAAGCGGATGGAAAAGACCGGACAGTAAACATAAATTTTACCAAGACTCCATCTTCAACAAGCTATAATAACGAGTTCATAGAAGCATTGAATAATGCAATATTTTATCAAGGTGACAGCAATGTTTTATTGCTAGCTCCCGAAGGGAAAAAAACTTATATTCAATTTGCACATAATAAGCAAGACTGAAATAATGGAAACGAAAGAAGAAAAACAACTCAAACTCGACAAACGATACATCCGCATGGCTAGTATTTGGGCGGAAAATTCATACTGTGAACGCCGTCAGGTAGGAGCATTAATCGTAAAAGACAAGATGATCATCTCCGACGGATATAATGGAACTCCTGCAGGATTCGAAAATGTATGCGAAGATGACAACGGAGTCACCAAGCCTTACGTGCTACACGCCGAAGCGAATGCTATCACCAAAATAGCACGAAGCAACAACAGCAGTGACGGAGCAACCATGTACGTCACCGCATCTCCTTGCATAGAATGTGCCAAACTCATCATCCAAGCAGGAATCAAACGTGTAGTTTACTCAGAAAAATACCGTTTGGAAGACGGGCTTGATTTATTGAAACGCGCAAATATTGAAGTAATCTATATCAATCCCAATGAATAATAGCAAATAAAGATATGAGCAAAAATCGAACATCCCGTTTTATGCCGGTAATCGTTGCGGTAAGCATCGTAGCCGGAATATTGATTGGAACTTTTTACGCCAACCACTTTTCAGGAAACAAATTAGGTATCATTAATACTTCATCCAACAAACTGAATGCATTATTGCGTATCATTGACGACCAATATGTAGATACAGTAAACATGGGTGAACTGGTGGAAGATGCTATGCCGCAAATTCTAGGCGAGCTGGACCCTCACTCTTCTTATATTCCGGCAAAAGACCTGGAAGCTGTAAATTCTGATTTAAAAGGGAGCTTCAGCGGAATTGGTATCCAGTTTACCATCCAGCAAGATACCATCCATGTAAACAGTGTCATCCAAGGCGGACCATCAGAAAAAGTGGGCCTAATGGCAGGAGACCGCATTATAGAAGTTGATGACAGTGCCTTTGTAGGAAAAATTGTCACCAACTATGAATCCATGAAAAGACTGAAAGGTCCCAAAGGCAGTGAGGTAAAACTTGGCGTTTTTCGTCCGGGAGAAAAAGAAACTTTACACTTCACCATTGTTCGTGGTGACATACCGGTAAAGAGTGTAGATGCCGCCTATATGTTGAATGACAAATTCGGTTACATAAAAGTAAACAAGTTTGGTGAAACAACTTATCCCGAATTATTGATTTCATTAGCCAAGCTAAATCAGGCAAACTGCGAAGGAGTGGTAATCGACTTACGCGGTAATACCGGCGGATATATGGGTGCAGCAATCCAGATGGTAAACGAATTCTTACCCAAAAACAGACTCATCGTTTATACACAGGGACGTAAGTCTCCACGTGAGAACTATACATCCAACGGAACCGGAAGTAGCCAGAAAATGCCTATTGTCGTATTGATGGACGAAGGATCGGCTTCTGCCAGCGAAATTTTTGCCGGAGCTATCCAGGACAATGACCGAGGGACAATCATCGGGCGCCGCTCTTTCGGAAAAGGGCTAGTACAACAGCCTATCGACTTCAGCGATGGTTCAGCCATCCGTCTGACAATTGCCCGTTACTATACTCCGTCAGGACGCTGTATACAAAAACCGTATGTAAAAGGTAATGACGCAAATTATGAAATGGATATCCTGACCCGTTACGAACACGGAGAATTTTTCTCACAGGACAGTATCAAACAGGATCAAAGCCAAATCTTTGAAACTTCTTTAGGCCGTCCTGTATATGGAGGTGGAGGTATTATGCCCGATATCTTTGTACCGCAGGATACTACCGGTGTGACTTCCTATTATCGTATGTCCGTTAACCGCGGACTAACCATCCAGTTTGCTTTCCAGTATACGGACAACCACCGTGCCGAAATGCAAAAATATGAAACAGAAGAAAGCCTGTTACAATATTTGAAACATCAGAACATTTTGGAACAATTCGCCCGTTTCGCTGAAAGCAAAGGGTTAAAACGTCGCAACATATTGATGTACAAATCACAGAAACTATTTGAAACAAATTTATATGGAAACATCATTTATAATATGCTGGGCATGGAAGCTTATATAGAATACTTAAACAAGAGCGACAAAACTGTCCTCAAAGCATTGGAAGTATTGGATAAAGGTGAATCATTTCCCAAAGCTCCCGAACAACCCATAGAACCGAAAGTAAGCGATGAAGGAACTAAAAAAACAACTGCGCAAGCAGATAGCGCAAGAAAAACGCCGTCACGACATCACCGAATTAATGACAAAGTCCGCTGCTTTGCTTGAGAAACTGGAACAGCATCCCAAATTTGCATCGGCCCGTACCGTTTTGCTCTATTATTCATTGGGTGATGAAGTACAGACACATGACTTCGTTGAGAAATGGCACCGGCAGAAAACAATTTTGCTGCCGGTAGTCAAAGGAGACGAATTGGAACTCCGTATTTATGCAGGTAGACAAAACCTGAAAAACGGCGAGGCTTATCACATAGAGGAACCGACGGGAGAAGCATTTACAGCGTATGAGAAGATAGACCTCGCCATTATACCGGGTGTTTCTTTTGATGCCCAAGGCAACCGATTGGGAAGAGGAAAAGGATATTATGACAAATTACTGCCTCTTCTTCATTCCTATAATATAGGTATATGTTATAACTTCCAAGTAAGCGAAAAGCTGCCTGTCGAACCTTTCGACCGGAGAATGGATGAAGTCTGGACTGAGAATGGAATACTGAAATAGAATCTATCGTGATAAGAACTGCCCCATAAGCCACTCTTACATCACACTTCTTTCAAGTCAAGTGTGGACTTTACGAAAAAGATGAAGGAAAATCCGTAAAAATCCGCACCTGGCAGGAAGTTTTACAGGAACCTTCGGAGATAACCAAAAGAACATACAGAAGACCGCCTAGTTAACGAAAAATAATATTGACTATCACTTGTGCCCCTACCTGCTTATTCAGATTCTTCACCAATAAATCACGTCCCATCATCAACTCCTGACGGAGCACGGACGAAGTGATATGCACATAAAGTATTTGATTCTTGATATAAAGATTACTAGTATATTTGGTAATGGCAGACCCCACAACATCTTTCCATGCTTGTATCAGACGATACTCATTCAGTGGTGCCTCCAAAGCATTCTGCCGGAAGAATTTCCGAATCATCTCCCCTATTTGTTCCGCATCATTACGTCTCATTCAGCCACTTCCTTTCTTTCAGTCACACAGCCATCTTCTACAGAAAAGACTCTGTATTCCCTTTCAATCTTTTTCAATATTTTATCCAGATGATCCCTATTGGTATCCGTAATGAAAATCTGTCCGAAACTATCCCCGGCCACTAGTTTCACAATCTGTTCCACACGGGAAGCATCCAACTTATCAAAAATATCATCCAGCAACAACAAAGGAGTGCTATTGCTCCCCGTTTTCTTCAAAAAATCAAACTGAGCCAGTTTCAAAGCGATCAGATAAGTTTTATTCTGCCCTTGTGAACCTTCCCTCTTTATAGGGAAATCACCCAACTGCATCACCAAGTCATCTTTATGAATTCCTCTCAGCGAATACCCCATTATACGGTCACGTTTGCGGCTCTCTTTTATTATATCCAGCAAATTCCCATTCATAGCATGAGATTCATACGCCAGATTCACTTTCTCCTTATCTTGCGAAATATAAGAGTAGAAAGATTGAAAAGTAGGAATAAATTCGGCTATAAACTCACTACGTTTTCTAAAAACAACCTCGCCTGCAAATGCCATCATCTCCTCCCATACCAACATCAATTCCTCATCAGGTTCCTGCTCCGACTTCAATAAGGCGTTACGCTGTGTCAGCGCTTTATTATAACGTATCAGTGCATCCAAGTATTCCTTATCATATTGAGATATCACCACATCCATAAAACGGCGGCGCTCGTCACTACCTCCCGCAATCAGTTCCGCATCAGCAGGAGAAACCATTACGAGAGGAATAAAACCGATATGATCTGATAAACGGCTGTATTCCTTTTTATTCCGCTTAAACTGTTTTTTCTGACGACGCTTCAAGCCGCAATATACCTCTTCAGGATCTCCTTGATTCGTTTCATAGAAACCCTGAATCACAAAAAAATCGCCCTCGTGACGGATATTCTGCGAGTCTATGGGATTAGTGGCACTTTTACAGAATGAAAGATAATAAACCGCATCCAGCAGGTTCGTCTTCCCCATGCCGTTCTGTCCGATAAAACAATTCATCTTTGGCGAGAATTCCAGTTCTGCCTGCTCCAGGTTTTTATAATTCAATATCGAGATGCGTTTCAGTATCATAGAACTTCTGTTTAATTGAGGATACAAAATTAGAGATAAAAACGGGAAAAACTAAAAAAATATGCCCGTAAATTTCATTAATACATAGAAATGAACTACTTTTGCTGACCGAAAAAGTAGATTCGCAAAATAATAAAAAAGTAAATATAAAAATGGCAGAACAAAAACACACTCAGGACCCATTGGATATGGAAGAAGCACTGAGTACTTCAGAAGCATTCCTTATCAAGTACAAAGGAAAAATCCTTGGAACTATTGCAGCAGTTGTGATTATCATTGCAGGTTTCATGGGATATAAGCATTTTATTTCTGAACCCAATGAAATGAAAGCATCAGAAGCTTTGTTCAAAGGAGAACAATATTTCGGAGCCGATAACTTTGAAACAGCATTGAACGGCGACAGCATTGGTTACAAAGGTTTCTTGAAAGTAGCAGATGAATTCAGCGGAACAGCTGCCGGTAATTTAGCAAATGCTTATGCAGGTATCTGCTACGCACAGTTAGGCAAATATGAAGACGCAGTGAAGTATTTAGATAAATTCAGCGCTAAAGATCAGTTGGTAAGCCCCGCTATTTTGGGAACTATCGGTAACTGCTACGCTGAGATGGGACAATTGGACAAAGCTGCCGGAACTTTGCTGAAAGCAGCAGACAAAGCAGACAGTCAGGCATTAAGCCCTATCTATTTGATTCAGGCAGGTCAGTTGTTCGAGAAACTGGGTAAGAACAGTGAAGCTGTTAAAGCTTATACATTGGTGAAAGAAAAATACTTCAATTCTTATCAGTCAATGGACATCGACAAATATATCGAGCGTGCCTCTATCAAATAAGAAAAGAAATATATACCTTAAATTATATAAAGAGGTTGTCTGCACCCACGTACAGATAACCTTTTTCTTTTATTAATCCCACTAAAAAACAAAAAATAATGGCAACAGCGTATCATAACTTATCTGATTATGACTTTAACTCGGTTCCCAATGCAGAAAACATGCGTTTCGGTATCGTAGTATCCGAATGGAACAGTAACATCACCGGTCCCTTATTGGAAGGCGCCGTAACCACCTTGAAAAAACATGGTGCAAAAGATGAAAATATTTTGGTACAAACTGTACCCGGAAGTTTTGAACTGACTTTTGGTTCCGCACAAATGATAAAAAGCGGAAAAGTAGACGCAGTGATTGCAATAGGATGTGTAGTTCGTGGTGACACTCCACACTTTGACTATGTATGTGCCGGTACTACCCAAGGCATCGCCCAACTGAATGCCGAAGGAGATATTCCTGTAATTTATGGTTTGATTACCACCAATACCATGCAACAAGCAGAAGACCGTGCCGGTGGAAAATTAGGTAATAAAGGAGATGAATGTGCAATAACTGCCATCAAAATGCTCGATTTCAAGCAAAAAGTGCAGGGAAAGCAGATTTTTTGAAAAAAAGTTCTTGTAGAATTTGCATATTCAAAAAAAAGACGTACCTTTGCATCGCAATTGAGAAACAAGCCTACTCAATAAGAGAATTGAGATAGAATCTTAAGAGCGAATGGGCAAATACCAGAGTGGCCAAATGGGGCAGACTGTAAATCTGCTGTCTTTCGACTTCGGTGGTTCGAATCCATCTTTGCCCACTAAAATTGCGGAAGTAGCTCAGTTGATAGAGCATTAGCCTTCCAAGCTGAGGGTCGCGGGTTTGAGCCCCGTCTTCCGCTCTTCTGAAAATCAGATAGTTATCGCAAGATTTCTATCTGATTTTTGTTTTTAGAGAATGCTGATTCTGCACGAAACTATGCGGTTGGAGTCAACCAAGAAGTCAACCGAAAATTTTATGAGTGCAGCAATCAACGTAGTATGCTACAAGTGGAAGACTTTAGCAAATGGAGAATCCCCCTTAATGGTAAGAGTAGCCAAAGGTGGCAAACGGACTATGCAAAGTTTAGGCATATCCATTAATCCTAAATATTGGGACTTCACACGAAACAAACCTAAACCGAACTGTCCTAACAAAGAATATATCCAAAAGATTATCTTGGATAAACAGCAAGAATTACAGCGGCGAATGTTAGAGTTGAATGTGGAACAAAAGGAATATACCACCACTACCCTACTCAATAATGAGAATACCAAGTTTGAATTAAAAACTGTTAGTGAGTTCTATCACGAATTGATAGAGCAATACACACGTGAAGACAAATGTGGAAACCGTCTCATCTACAAAAGTTCTTTCAACTCGCTTAAAGCGTTTACGAAAGGCAAGTTAGATATACCTTTCAGCGATATAGATACTTCTTGGCTTAACAAATATGAGAAATGGCTACGCTCCAAAGACAATAAAGAAACCACCATAAGCCTTATGTTTCGTACATTACGCAGTACATATAATAAAGCCATCAAAGCAAAGTGTGCCCGAAAATCCGATTATCCGTTTGATGATTATAAGATTAATAAATTCGATACCACAACTCAAAAGAGAGCTATTGCCAAAACAGACGTACTGAAATTCACAACCGAAGTACAGCCCATTGGGAAGCAGCAATACATGGAGTTAAGCAAAGACATATTCGTGTTCAGCTATCTATGCGGTGGAATCAACTTCACAGACATAGCTAATCTGACAAAAGAGAATATTCAAAACGGCAGATTACACTATATTCGTCAAAAAACAAAGAAACTGATTAAAATAGGAATACCACAGGAAGCCATGCTAATAATTGAAAAATACTCAAAAGAGAGTAAAGGCTATCTTTTTCCTATTTTGGATAGCAAGATACACAAGACCGCCCTACAAAGGCAGAACAGAATACATAAGATATTAGGAAAGGTCAATAAGAACTTAAAACTACTTGCCGCACAGCTTGGAGTTGAAGCCAACTTGACAACCTATGTCGCCCGGCACTCATTCGCAAGCGTCCTAAAGAAATCGGGAGTAAACATTGCATTGATAAGTGAAGCATTGGGACATTCTGACTTAGCCACCACTCAAATATACTTGGATAGTTTCGATAATGAGCAGGTGGATGAAGCTATGAAAAACCTGCTATAATAGTAAAAACTCCTCTTGATATAATGGCAGGAGGAGTTTTCTTTCGTACCTTTGGGGAGATAAAAAAGAAGATTGTATGCTTGAATATTCTTATAGCACTAAAGACATAAGGCTTATACTTCCGCTTTTGAAAGAACATTTTGCATTTGACTATGTGGAGATTTCGCATGAATTGGCAAGTGTTGTAAATACACACATGAGAGAAAAGAGACTGAATCAAGAATTACTCGCAGAATATAGTGATGACATTGCACTATACGGACTTCATTCAGATGAGACTATTGCTATTCCCGTTCCGGATGACTTTGAAGCCAAATTGGAAAAATTAAAATCTGTATGCGCAATGTTTTGTGAGAATAAGGATGTTGAAGATACTTACAGGGTGTTGAGCTTCATAAGTGCAATTTTCGATAAGGAAAAGAACAGACTAAGTAAAGAAGCGTTTTCCGGTTTTGAGGATGAAGCAACGGATGCCAAGATAAAGAATAAGATACAATTAGACCTGTACCGATTATATATCGCATTACACAATAAACCGGAACTCAAAAACAACTCTCCCATAAAAATATGCTTCAAAAGTGATTCCCCACATGAAATCACAAACTTCGATGGCTGGATGTTCCGCTTGTTGGACGAACATATTACTAAAGAGGTTGGCACCATTACCTTGGAAGAAGCCAAAGAAAAACTCGCACAAGTCAAAGAATCAAAAGGCAGGAAGAGTAAAGCCCCCTACTTAAACTATATCATTAATGGTATCTATAACTTCATATCTCCGCTTATACCAAACGAAAAGAAATCAGTCACGGTCGAACAATGCAAGTTTGTCCGCAAATACCTACTGGCGATGGGCTTTATTTCCAGCCATGACAAACTGTATGATATAAACCATCTTCAATCCACAATAAAGAGCTTAATCAGCAGTAAAAGCACACCTGTTCAGCGGCACGGGCAATCTATATAACTCACCTATTCCCCCCTTTTAATTTATTCAAAGGAAATGCCATTTTGCCGTGACATTTCCTTTTTGTCATTTAATCACTTTGCCTCTTTTTAATGTTTCCCCTCATTCTCAGTTCAAAAGAAATGACACGTAAATAGTTATATTCCTTTGAATTGGATGGTATCTCGTTTGCACTCAGGTAGGCGTATGCGGCTGTCAAAGCAATGTCGCCGAGACTTATCCCCGCATCTTATTTATTATGGCACAAGAAAGCCTAAAAGTAAAAGAAAATGTGAGTGTAAACGCTGCCAATGCAGCAAGTGTAGAACCTGCTAATGTGAACGGAATGAAACAAGAAACGATGTCCGAGAATGTTACCTATTTCACAAGTGACGAGCTTGGACGATTAGGAAAAGACTTGGGAATCAAACCTACTGCCGTTAAAGCCCGTGTTGATGGTGAAGAGGTGAGGATTGTCGTAGCCCATACAGAATATGGAATGAGGCATGACAAGAAGATGGATAAAATGCTGGAAACGGCAAGCAAGGAGAAACTCCTTACCCCAAGATACCACTTCTATAAACCGGATATGTTTTGGAAAGAGGGATATAACCTCTTTGACAACAACGGGGAACTGATAGAACGAGACACAGAAAACATCCTTGTAATCTGCGATACCCCCGAAACATCGGAAAGAATCTATATTGATGATTTTCTGGAAGATGTGGAGATACACGATTTTGAATCCGTTGCCGACTATACACAGCATATAGGTGAAACGGTTTTAATCAGCCGTATGCCGTCTAAAGTGGAAGAAATGGGCATCGCTGCCTTGGCGACAGGGGATGAAGCCATGAGAACCGTCTATGAGTTTGCCATAGACCACCACATCCCCTACACTACCGCACTCGGTTTCTTGGATGCTGAAATGAAGCCGATAATACTTAAAACCATGATGCGGGGGATTATGCCCAAATCCGTTTTCGCCCTCGGACGCTCTGCGGAAGAAGCGGAACAGATATTTAAAGCCGCAAGTGCCACATTCGATACGGACTACAAAAAACGGTATGTCCCACGTGCATTGAACTGCCTGCTTAAAAAGCATAACCAACCTTTGGACGTGGTGATTAATGCCTTGAATACCATACCGGCAAGCGAAGTGACGATGGCTAAACTTACAGAGTGCGGAGAAAAGGAGAGCTGCATCGTTGGCAGAATGCTCATGTGGATTTTGGAAAATAACCGCAAAAACGAGAATAAACAGGCTGCATAGCGAGCCGGAAAGGAAGCCTGCGTGAGAGGCGGGCTTCTGTTGAATCAAGTTCAATGCGGTAGATTTTTCAAACCCGGGCATATAAGATGAAAATTTTCTGAAAGCCTACCGCATTGGATAAATCAGCAACAGGATATAATATTGTAAATAAAAAAAATATGAAGATAATTAAAACTATTTTACATAAAGGAGAATGGTTGCTTGACGCATTAAAACGTGTGGGCTGCAATATGATACCCACCAATACCATTTTGAACAAGACCTTAACGGGACTTGGAGCTACCCATAGCGAGATACATTCAAAACGCAACTCTATAATCATAGAACCGAATGTACCCGTGATACTTGGCAAGCTGAATGAGAACGAGAATTTGGAAGCGGTCTATGAAAAGTGTACTCCTTACAAGATTGAGAAGTACCTCAAAATGGATATTCCATACAAAAAGATTATAACCACTCCCGAAAGTTTCCCGAAGATAAGGAAGGCTGCACGGAAGCTGAACATCAACATCTATAAGGAATATTTCTGCTTGTTTGACGAGTGCGAGAAACTGACACAAGACGTGGACTATCGGAGAAAAATCTCACAGCCGATATACGACTTCTTCCAATTTGAGCAAAAAGCATTTGTTTCCGCTACACCTTTGGAGATGTCGCATCCCGAATTTGAACGACAAGATTTCCAACTGATACGGGTTGTGCCGGACTACGACTACAAGAAAGATTTGGAGTTGATTGTCACCAACAGCTATTATAAGCGGTTACGGATTGTCTTGGACAACCTAAAGAACAGCAAGCATATCTGCATATTCTTCAATGTGACGGATGGAATAGCTGATTTGATTGGCAACTTGGGCATTACGGATTATAAAGTGTTCTGCTCCCAACAGAGTGTGAACAAGTTGAAGAAAAGAGGGCTGGTAAATGCGTACTCACAGATTGACTACCCTTTGGCTAAGTACAACTTCTTTACTTGCCGTTTCTATTCCGCCTTGGATATTCGCATTGGCAGATATAAACCGGACATACTTATGCTGACAGACTTGCGTACCGCACAATGGACAATGATAGACCCGTTCACGGAAGCTATTCAGATACAAGGTCGATTCCGCAGAAAAGGGAATGATGATGTCACCTATAACTCACTTACCCACATCACAACGGTAAATCCGAATATCCATATCCGTAGCAATGAGGAAATAAGGAACAGGGTAGAGCAGTTCATTACCAATTACAACCTGCTGAAAGGACAGCAGGAAACGGATGAATTTAAAAGAGGTGCCATACTTGAAGATATAGAAAACATGAAATATCAAGACTTGATAGACGAAAGAGGCGAGATTAATCCGTTCTCCATAGACAACCTTTATAATGAGGAACGGGTAAGGGGCTATTACCAGTCCGCAGATAAGTTGTACCAAGCATACCTTGGCACGGGCTTCTTCAACGTCACCTACAACAATGTGACTGAATGCGTGGGGGACGATGATATGGAAAAGCTGAACAACACCAAGATTGCCACCGAACAAAGGAAGCAGTTGCTACACCTGATTGTGCGGTTGGAAGAATGGTTAAAGAACGGCAGGATTACTTTGGAGGAAAAAGAGATGCTTCTGAACCAACTAAGACAACAGCCGGAATGTGACTATATTCTGACTGCCTACAACAAGATAGGCAAGGATGCGATAGTGAGTGCCGGATATAAGAAGCAGTTTATTGAGAAAAAGGTCAAAGAGTATGACAAAGGCACAAGCCAAAAAAGCTAAGATTCTCTCCTAAAGTCCTTAACGAGATAAAAGCGGAGTTCCCATTAGGGATATACCTGCCTAAAGAAGAGATAAAGCAGAGATTGGAGGTTATATATTGCGAGAATGGCATAAATTTCAAAGTGACACAGGAAACAATAAAAGAATATTATGATTGCAATTTATCCGGCTCAAAAGAGAAGCCATCATTCAAACTTAATTTCTTCAAGTTTTAGGCGGTATGTTTTTCGGGTGTGGGCATATAGGAGCGTTTTTTGTCAAAGACCTACCGCTAAGCTGATAGACTATATGTTAGATAAATACTTATTATTAACCTTTTAAACATAACTAATTATGGGACTAAATTTAAGTAATGGAAATATGTACAAGTTTGTTGGTTACACTTGGAATCCCATCAAAGGCAAATGCCTGCACGATTGCAGCTATTGCTATATGAAGCAGATAAATCCAAATGCCAATCCGCCAAGATTGGCAGAATATGAACTTAATACAGACCTTGGCTGTGGCAGGTCTATTTTTATTGGCAGTTCCACGGATATGTTCGCAGAAGACATACCATCCGAATGGATTGCCAGAGTGTTGGATTACTGCTATCAGAACAGAAACATGTTACTGCCCAACGCTTACCTGTTGCAGTCCAAGAACCCCAAGAGATTTTTGGAGTTCATCAACCATCCGATTATGGAACGTGTGGTATTCTGCACGACCATTGAAACCAACCGTTTCTATCCGGAGATAATGAACAAAGCTCCAAGAATTGAGGAACGGGTGGAAGCTATGGAAGAGATAGCAAGGCTTGGACGCCCCACAATGGTAACGGCAGAACCTTTGATGCAGTTTGACCATGAAGAAATGGTGTCTTTTATCAGAAGATGCAGCCCCAAGTTGGTGAACATAGGAAGAAACTCTTGCAGGAGAATTGTACTGCCAGAGCCTACCCAAGAAGAAGTCCAGCAACTCATTGCGGAACTGGAATCGTTTGCCAATGTGAACGTGAAAGACAACGCTTTGATATGGCGCAAGTAACGGCAGAGAAAGAAAGTTGGAGGAAACCTGCAATATGGCGGAATCCAACTTTCGCTTTTTATTAGAGTTATATAGCCTATACTTTATAATATGCCACATACAGCCAATGACATTAAAAAGGCTACCTAACTAATAAATCACCTATATTCAGTTTAGCTAAAAATCAAGAGAATAAGCATTGATACCCCTTACTCAAAATTTATAGGGTGTCTGTCTTTACGGTGTACCTGTTCAAACTCCCCCTCCCCTTGTTACGGATAAAAATCGTTTTTATAAATATCCGTATATAATCCCAAACATATTTATAGTAAACAAAAAGGTATCATTCAAAATTTTTAGTAATATGAGAAATTTAGTTATTATGCCAGCTATGGCACAGAACCGTGAGAGAATGAATTTGGGTGAATATGCAGAGGAAGCAACCATTATCCAAGACAAGCCAACCGCAAAACCAAGTGTGAAATTCTTGGAAGCCAATACGGATGCAATCACTATGGATGAACTTGCAAACAAATGTGTCGTTCCAACTTGGGCTAACCAAGAACTGACCATCGCACACCAAGACTTTGTTTCTTGTGTGCATGATACAGCTTGTTCGTTTTATGCAGGTGAGAGAGTAAACACTCCCGAAATCAGAGTTTCGCACATTGTACGGGGTAGAATACCGTCCGCATTGGGTAAGAAAGCAAGCGAACTGTTGGAATGTGAAAAGACACAATTCTATCAGAGGCTTGCATTTGCTTTCACCATTCCAACCATTATCGAAACGGTAAGGGGGCAAAGGCTTGAACTGTGCATCGGTGGGGTGAGAAATTACAGTGACCTCAACCTTTATCGTGCATCCAAAGGCTTGGAGAAGTTTTCTGTTTTCGTGGGCTGGAGGGTGAAAATTTGCTCTAATCAGATTCTTACTGGTGAGGGTGTGAGGTTCAATATGGAAGTAACCAACATCGGCGAACTTTACAGAAACGTGCTTGAATTGTTCCACAGCTTCAACCCTGCAAAGGAAATCCATCTGATGCAGGCACTTTCCAACACTACATTGCCAGAGACACAATTTGCGCAAATCGTTGGACGGATGAGAATGTTCCAAGCATTGCCACCTGCAAGGCAGAAAGCCGTTCCAAGACTTCTGATTACGGACAGTCAGATAAATAGCGTATGCAGGGATTACTACCATAATGAAGTGTTCGGGGCAAAGGACAACGCCATATCAATGTTTGATTTTCACAACCTTTTGACACAGGCGAACAAAGGCAGCTATATTGATAGTTATTTGTTACGAGCCGTAAACGCTACGGAAGTTAGTGTTGGCATTAACAACGTCTTGCAAGGACTTGATAACAAATACGCTTGGTTCTTGGGATAAATGAACTTATTGGCAGAAAGGGCAGCTATTCAGTTAGTTGTCCTTTCTTTATTTCTACCAATCTATTAAAATTTAGAGTTATGGATAAACAGATAGACAGACTTATAGAGCATATCAGAGAATTGGAAGCCCGTTTGGGAGAGGTGGATAACAACCTTAGATATATAAAGGTAGTACAGGCATTGAAACATTCTTTAGAAAAGTTGGATAATATGCTGAAAGATAATACCGCATTACAAAGAGAATATCAAGCAATATATCTAAGCTACTTCTATACAGGTTGCGGATTCTCCTTTTATGAAAGGCTGTGCAACTCTATTTTGGACTATAAATATGGGAACAGACCGTTTTAAGGAATACCATATATATAATAAGGTGTGGAATGTCTTAGTAAGGTGTTCCCACCTAAATATATTCACTTTGTTAATTAGTGAATGTTTGTTTGATTATCAATGCTTTAATTATTGACGGTCTAAATAAACATTCACTTTTATTCATTTACTTACAAAACAGAACATTATGTCACTTAAATATTCAAGTACAACCGCAGACTATCTAATTTGGTCTGATGCAATGAACCTTATCCGCAAATTGGCAAAGGATGAGAATTATAAAATCTCGCTTCTTATAGCTTTGGGATGCTTCACAGGATTAAGAATATCTGATATTCTATCTCTAAGGTGGAAGCAGATATTAGGTACAGATGAGTTTACTGTAATTGAGAAAAAGACAAGTAAGGTAAGGACTATCAGACTGAATCCACAATTGCAGGAACACATTAAAGAATGCTACGAGCATATAAATCCAATTGGAATCAATACACCTATCTTAGTAAGTCAGAAAGGCACTATCTTCACAGTCCAGAGAATCAATATCATTCTTAAAGAGGTGAAGAAGAAGTACAGGTTAAAGATTAAGAACTTTAGCTGCCATTCTCTTAGAAAGACATTTGGCAGGCAGGTCTATAACATGAACAGCGATAACGCAGAGTTGGCATTAGTTAAGCTGATGGAACTGTTCAACCATAGTTCAGTTGCCATTACCAAGAGATATTTGGGATTAAGGCAGGAGGAACTATTAAATACTTACGATAGTTTGACTTTCTAAACATCTTGAATGGATTAGTGACAAAGTTTGAAATTTCTGTTATTACTATGCCCCTTGCAGAAAATGAGAATTTTGTCACTACCACAACATATTATAGAAACCGTTATAAAAAAATAGCCGTATAAACAGGAAAGGTTCAGCAACGACTGGCTACAAATTCCGAAAAACAAGCATAATCTTTATAACTGACAACAGGTATGAACTTAAAAAATTATCGTCTTATATACCCACTTCAAATTTTCATACCGCCATGAAGTTATGAATAAAAGGAGCTGATATTATCTAAATTCCTATCACGGATATGTTTTAAAGCAGTTGAAATTACATTTATCAGCGTTTTATCTTTAGACATTCAAAACCTTTCGCTAATTTTGCAGCAATTTCAGAGGTCTTAGTACTCTGCAAGGACATATTTAACGAAAAGGTGTTATTGAGATTATCTTCTGAAATCAAATCTCGCAAATTTGAAAAGTTGTGAAGATGATAGCAATAGCACCCCACCATTTGATATATACCTACCTTATATCCTATAAGGCTTTTAGATATTGTCAAAACTGGTGTGGGTTGCTATTGTTTTATCCACAACTTAGGCAATGCGAGAGCCGGATTTCAGGATAAAGCAGATATAGTTCCCACACCTTATTTTATTTGCTTTCTTCGGGGAATTGGATAGCGCAACTATTATTTTCATGTTTACAATTATTTGGATTATAGCTTGGGCTTTGATATTTGGAATATTTGATGACCCCTCAACATCACAAGTCGTTTGGTTCATTATAGTAGGAGTAGTCACACCCATTGTCGTATGGCTTAAAAGACAAGGCATTTTATAATGATTTCATACGAAACATTACCATACATCTATTTCAATGAAAACGTAAAAATAATAGTAAATATCTCAAAATGCAAACATTCCTATTTGATATATTCAATAGATACAAAAGGTTCAGTGAAAACCTTGACGTAAAAACAGTCTTGTGCAACAAGACATGGTTTGTCTTTAATAATTCGGGAGAAAGGGAAATTTATATATTCCAAGAGAATGGAAAACTGAAAATCTCCCTCAACGGTAAAGTAACTCATGCTACTTGGGAATATATTCCTGCAAATAAATCTCTCATAATTAGCGGAAATGAACAATCTTATATGGTACATGCCGCTTATGTGGATAATATACTTTTTGCCTTGCAAATAGATGCGACAAAGGAATATGCTTTCTTGATTGACGAGAATAACAAACAGGATTTTCTGCCTCAATCCTATAATGACATTAAGCGATATTTTCAAATTAAGGAAGAAAAGCAAATTCAAAAGGAGGAAGCAGAACGAAAGGAAAAGGAACTCAAACAATTAGAATATGTCCGTTTGGCTGAACAGAAAAGGAAAGAAGAACAGGCGGAAAGAAGACAGGAGAAAGAAAATAGAATAATACAAGATTTACAGTCCAAAGCTACTGAAATAAAATATCCATCTGGCTATATTGTACTTATTGGGATTGTTTCTTTCTTTTTGGGAGATTTTATTTCCGTATTTCTTACCCCCAGTCGTCCTTCTTTTGGAAGCTATATCATCGACCTTTTATGCTGTATTATAATATTGTTCTGTTTATTCTTTATTCTCGGAATTTACTTTTTAAAGAAAATAAGAACCATGAAATGGAAGAAAAAACATCCGAATGACCCTGTCAACCAATATTTATAAAATCTTATGAAAGGTAATGAGAAGATTGCTATTTGTCATTATTGGATTATTTAGTTTAGCAGCTTGCAAAACAGACAAAACATCTGTTCCGCAGAATTTTGAATGTTTCAATCAGCCGCATATCTACATAAAGTACAAACAGCCTATAAACGGATATACAGTAAAAGTAATGTGGCTGCAAAATGGTGAAGTAGGTAATGCTCTATTCTGTTTAGAGAAACAAGAAGTACAATATTACTACTTTGCGGAAAAATGGACTGATAAGATTCTGTATGATAAGGGTAACATATATCCGAACAACACAGTTATAGAGTTAGACTATACGGCTAAATTAGAGAGTGAAGAATACCTTTCGGATGATTCTCCTTTCTTCTTTTCTGATGTTGATTTTGACGGAGAAGAGGAGTTCATTATCAACCGCTATAAAAGTGGTTCAAGGGATTCCAATACTTATGATGTGTACGATGTCAGCCCATACGGTTACTTTATACAGAAAACAGAAGCACCATTTACAGAGTTGGAAAACGGACAATGTAAGTTTGATTCAGAGAACAAGACCATTACTATTTACGGTTCTAATGGATGGAACAACGCTATTAGGCATATCTACCAACTAAAAGGCAGAGAATTTGAATTAATACAATCAGAATAAATATCAAAAAAATCAAACAGAAATGAAAACATTTAGATTAATCGGAATGGCTTTATTAGCCTTGTGTGTGACCTTTGCTTCTTGCAGTAGTGACGATGAAGAAACTACCAAGAATGAAGATGGCATTGTTACCAACCAAAAGCGACTTGTTGAACTAAGAATGACAGAAGAAAATGAAGTATCCATTACTCAATATTCTTACGATAGTCAAGGCAGGTTAGTGTCTGCCACGAATACAGTGCAATACGGTAGCAGGGAATACACCAGCACTTATACTGTCACCTGGGGAGCAAACAAAATCATTGAAAGCAGGGATGGGGAAGCCGCTGTTACCTATACATTAGAAAATGGATTGATAACACATACTTCTGATAGTAACGGAGGAGATTTGGATAATACAGACTTTACTTATAATGCAAACAATCAGTTAGTAAAATTGCAATATAATGAAGAGGAGTATCTATCATATACATGGCAAGGTGAGAAGTTAACTAAAATGGCATGGAACTATGACGATGAAGACACTTCCGAATTGTCTTATAGCGGAAAATCTTGCAAAGGCTATCTTCCGATAATGGTATGGAGCGTAGATGATTTGCGCCCGTTATTGGAAGCACATCCCGAATTGGTAGGAATGAGATGCAATCAGCTGCCAGATAGAATATATAGCAAAGGTGAGTACAGCGAATCGACAGACCAATATACCTATACATTTGATAAAGACGGATATGTGGAAAGCTGTACTGATGAATATACTTACAAACGCTTAGGCACAAACGAAACAAGTACAGAAACCATCATCTATACCTTCACATGGGAATAGTCACTTGAAACCATAACTAACGCAAAAAGCCAGCCTATCCAATTACGGATAAGTTGGCTTTTTTCAGTTCTAAACAAACATCTTATTAACTACAAAACTATGTGTTTCACAAGCATATTTATAGATGCAGAGAACACAAAACAATAAAAGTAGATTTTTCAGCAGGTAGATTTTTGAGAGGATATAGCTTTATATACCTATTACCGATTTCTATACCTATATGATATTATGCAATGGAAGTGCAATATATGAATACTTTTTCAATAGAGAGAAAGCTACACTATACCATTATATACCATATCATTAGATAGGTAAAAGACTGATAGTCCAAAGCAAAACTATAAGAAAGAATCATTGCATAACAGCGTAATATTGACTAACTTTGTGGTGCAGTTCAATGCTGCAAAGAGATTATTAATTTATTGTTGAATCTATCTTAGTTTTCTTTGAAAGTTTAATCATTGTGTAAACCATGATGTAAACCAAAGCGAAAGACAGAAGAAATACGATAAAAAGCAAGTAACTGTTAAGGTGCAATAGCTCAGTTGGTTGCCTTTGAAAGTTGAGCCGTAGGCGAGACTTTTAAAGGTCTTGAGAGCAAAGGACTGAAAATCCTTGTGTCCCCGGTTCGATTCCTGGTGGCACCACTTTGAAGAAAAGCAAAATACAGTAAAGAGGTTGTGTCAAAACTCTGACACAGCCTTTTTTTATGCGCAAAGCCCAGACTTTCTCAAGCCCGGGCTTTGTTATTACCCAAAGTATTCGTATCTTTAGGCATAAAGTTTTTCGTTATGGCAAAGTTACATTTTCGTCCTTACATTCCCAACCAAACCGTTCTTTTTCCACAAAGAATTGATGAAAACATAGCTGCGAACGACCCAGTCCGCATCGTGAATGCAGTTATTGACAATCTCAATCTTGAGAGTTTCAAGAAGCTTTATAAGGAAACGGGCCGTTGTCCTTATCATCCTAAAATGATGCTTAAGGTGATAATCTACGCCTATATGAATAATATCCACTCTTGCCGTAAAATAGAGAAGCACCTCCTTCGTGACATTCATTATATTTGGCTTGCCGGTAATGAGCATCCGGATTTTATCACGATCAACCGTTTTCGTAACCGTGTAAAGGAGGAAATAAATAATGTATTTACCCAGTTGGTTCTTGTCCTTTCCGATAAAGGTTTCATCAGCCTTGATGTGGAGTATATCGACGGGACAAAGATTGAATCCAAAGCCAACAAATATACTTTTGTCTGGCGCAAGAGAGTCGAACGGAACCGTACGAGACTAATGGATAAAATCCGTATTCTCTTGGAGCAGGTGGATGAAGCCATTGCACAGGAGAACTCTATAAAAGACACATCCCTGGAGTTTACTCCCTGCAGGCTCTCTGACATAGTGGATGAACTTAAAGAAGCCCTGGAACGCCAACCTGCAACAAAGGATAAGGAAGAAAAGGAAGCCCTGCGCGAAAAGAAGAAGCAGGCCAGGGAACTTGAAGGGTATCGTGACAAGCTGATAGAATACGACAATCACCTTGATACCCTTGGAGAACGTAACTCCTATTCCAAGACCGATCCTGGTGCCACATTCATGCGCATGAAAGAAGATGCCATGAAGAACGGGCAGACCAAACCCGGATATAATCTGCAAATAGGTACTGAAAACCAATTCATCACGGACTTCCGTCTGTTTCCCAACCCTACCGATACACTGACCCTCATACCTTTTTTCCACTCTTTCCAGTACCGCTATAACCGTTTACCGAATATCTGTGTGGCAGACTCCGGTTACGGTTCGGAAGAAAATTACCGGTTCATGCAGGAGAATGGGATAGAAGCCTTCATCAAGTACAATTACTTCCATAAAGAACAGCGTCCCCGTTATACTCCCAACCCGTTCCATGCCGAAAGTCTCCATTACAATGAGGGGGAGGATTATTACGTTTGTCCTATGGGACAGCACATGAACCGTATAGGAACCAAACGTGACAAGACAGCGAGCGGATACATCACCGAAAGTGCCCGGTATAAAGCAAAAAGATGCGAAGGTTGCCCTTTGCGTGGCAGTTGTTTTAAAGCCCGGGGGAACCGTATTATAGAAGTCAACCACCGATTAAATCAATACAAACGGCAGGCACGGGAAAGGTTGCTCTCAGAAGAAGGTATCAAGCGTAGAGGCAGGAGGTGTATAGAACCGGCGGCTGTGTTTGGACAAATGAAATACAACATGGCATACAGAAGATTCCGGCATGTGGGAAAAGACAAGGTTACAATGGACTTTGCTTTCTTTCCCATAGCCTTTAATATCAAAAAAATGTGTGCTAAACTGATAAAAGAAGGAAAGGGAATCATTACTGTTGCCAAATATATGTTTATGGGACTATTTATAACACGAGATAATTGGAATATAGCAACTTGTTGCCAAATGCATGAGGAAAAAGCAGCATAGCCAAAAGAAAATATAGCAGAACTTAAAATATAAAAGAGGTCGTGCCAACGTTTTTGACACAACCTCTTTTTGTTTTTCCCAAGCACGCAAAAAACGGCAAAATATTACCGTTCGAGGTGGAGCAAAAGGTGAAGATAAAAGGTGGAGCGAAAATCTCCACCAATTTAGAGTTTTTATCACTGATTTGCAATGCTTTGCATATCAAGAAAACGCGGATGGTTTACTACTTTTGTCCAACGAAAAACTGTAGGAAAAATGAAAATAAACTCGTTCAATGTGCTTTTCTTCATCAAATGGAAAATCCACGCAATTTTGACCCTTTTGGGCAATCTGGATTTGCCCACCTTTGGCAACAATATGATTGACCCTTTTGGGCAAAATAGTATTGCCCACTTGGCTCACCTATTGTTATAGATTTTTTTGTGTAGATTTGAGTACCCTATTCCTAGTGTAACTGGGGAGATAATAAAATCTAGACAAATGGATAAACGAATCAAAAACATTTTAAGATGTTATGCGACCGGTATGGGAATCAAGGAAACGGCGTCCACGTTTCATACTTCCCGTAATACAGTCCGCAAGTATGTCCGCTTGTTCCTTTCAAGCGGCAAAAGCATCGAACAGTTTCTTTCCCTGCCCGATGGGCAGTTGGATGAGCCGTTCGGCTGCACAGTGTCCCGGCATCGGGAGCCTTCATCCAAAAGGATTGAATTGGAGGCCTTGCTTCCCGGATATGTATCCCGCCTGTCACGCAAAGGTATGAGTGTCCGAAAGCTGTTCAAGGAGTACCATACCGAATATCCGGACAGCTATCAGTTGTCTTCCTTCAAACGGATTATCCTCGAATACAGGTTTCACATTAAGGTTGTCGGTCACGTCGAGCACTATGCCGCAGACCGGATGTATATTGACTTTGCCGGTGACAGGGCTTGAAGTCGTTGATGAAATGACGGGCGAGACGAAGAAAGCCGAGGTATTTGTCGCCCCCCTTCCGTTCAGCCATTATACCTAGCCAAGGCAAGGAAGACCTGATAAAGGCATGTGAGAATGCCATTCAATATTTTGAAGGCGTTCCTGCGGCTATCGTCCCCGACAATCTGAAGG
>ENA-OQBV01000349-OQBV01000349.1-human-gut-metagenome-genome-assembly--contig:-NODE-349-length-26634-cov-3.643830_pt1 | contig 26634 bp, 29 predicted proteins | sample MGYA00242750_ERZ504559 | MGnify/ENA primary metagenome ERZ504559 (study PRJEB26092, sample SAMD00036230) | human gut metagenome | host: Homo sapiens | study: EMG produced TPA metagenomics assembly of... | reverse complement strand
GTGGGGACAGATGGCATTTATATCAGATAGGAAAAACTCCGGCAGAGAAGTAACAGAATCGTTTCTTATTTCATAAAATAAATAAAAAGGTTTTGTCATGACATTTTCTTCTTATGAAAAGGTAACTGGAGTAATCCGGGATATCAGGAGCGGAGGTTCCTGCTGCTCGCTTCTGATTTCCGTTGATACAGATGGAGAAATTGTGAATTTTGTGGTGTCGGGTGATACCATTGTTGTGGATAACACCAGACTCAGGCGGGGGATAAAGGTAGCTGCTTTTTATGATACCAGCCTTCCTGCACCGGCTATTTTTCCACCCCAGTATCAGGCGGAACTGGTGACTGCATTAAGAGCCGGGCAGGATGTCGCGCTGAAGTTTTTTGATGATACGCTGACTGCAGAAGATGGATCTCTGAAACTGAATCTTTCCCCTGTCACAAATATACGCACTTTGAACGGGCAGCGTTTTATGTGCAGCCCGGAAGGGCAGGATCTGCTGGTTTACTATAGCTCTGTGACAAAAAGCATTCCTCCGCAGACTGCGCCGCAAAGAATTATTGTGATGTGTCCGATGCAGTAGCTTATGAAAAAAGCACAGGAATTTTTTCTGTGCTTTTTCATTAATAAGGATTTGGACGGAGGATCTGATTGAATCAAAAAAGACCAAAGTGCATGATTTTTTACTGTACATCCTGACAGATATTGCAGAGATTGAAAAAGTAACCCTTGATTCAATGGTGAAGGTGACAGAACTCAGGATAAAGGAGGCAGTTATGTGGATTTTTTATGCAATAGGCTCTTCGTTTTTTGCAGGAATTACAGCAATTCTTGCAAAATGCGGAATACAGAAAACAGATTCCGATGTGGCTACAGCCATTCGAACAGTTGTTGTACAGATATTTTCCTGGCTGATGGTTCTGATTACAGGAGCCGGGAGCGGGATTGGAAAAAATAGGTACACGGACAATGGTATTTCTGGTATTGTTTAGGGCTTTCCACAGGAGCCTCCTGGCTGTGCTATTTCCATGCTTACAGAAAGGCGATATTAATAAGGTTGTACCAGTAGATAAATCCAGCACAATTCTAACTATAATTCTGGCATTGATTTTTTTTGGACGAGGGGCTGACCTGGGGAAAAGCAGCTGCAGTTGTGCTGATTGCAGCGGGATTATGCTGATGATTTCCCGAAAAGAAACACAGTTGAAACAGGAAAAAGAGAAGCATGGAAGCTGGCTGATCTATGCTGTTTTATCAGCGGTGTTTGCAAGCCTTACCTCAATCCTTGGAAAAATTGGAATCCAGGATATTGACTCAAATCTGGGAACAGCCATTCGTACTACAGTTGTGCTGATCATGGCCTGGCTGATGGTTTTTATAACCGGAAAACAGCGTCAGATAAGAAAAACTGAAAAAAAGGAGCTTGCCTTTATCATTCTGTCCGGTTTTGCCACAGGAGCCTCCTGGCTCTGTTATTACCATGCTTTGCAGCAGGGCCCGGCAAGTGTGGTTGTTGCTGTGGATAAATTAAGCATTCTTGTTACCATTGCATTTTCGTGGGCTGTATTTCATGAAAAACTGACTAAAAAAGCAGCATTGGGCGTAATGTGCATGACGGTGGGAACTCTTCTTCTGGCAGTTATGTGAGAGATATCAGAGGCAGGCAATATCATTTGCGGAAATAATAAAGAGGGGAAGTTTCATATAAAAAGAATCAGATATCTGGTATAGATATTTTAGAAGGAATGGGGCTGACCAGAGCTGTTACGTTGACCGGAACCAGTTAAATACAGCTGGAAAATAAGTAAGGACACAGGTGCAGATTTTTAGTTTAGCTGAAATGGAGACCTGTTCCTGTTTTTTATACTGCCCGGATTTCAGAAAATTTTATTTCACGATCTTCTCCGCTTTATACAGAGAATATTTATAAATAGTATACAGAGCAATTCCCATTCCAACCAGCATAACAGTTAGAAGTGTAAGGGCTTTGGTTTCTACGGAATTAATCCTGCCGTCATTCATAAAATTCATTATAAAAGCAAAGACAAAGGTGAGAACACATCCAATGATGCCAGGATACTGTACAATGCGTGCGATCTGTTTTTTCAGCACATTTCTCTTATAGCGATGATCTGCTCCAAGTTTTGTGAGACTTTCAAAAAGCCCTTTATTATCTTCTGCAACAGAAATACTTCGGACATATGCCATAACACTGACTGCAGCTAGAGAAATAATAAAAATATAAAGACATAACATGACATAAACACTGATCAGCTGCATTCTGTCCTGCACGGTAATGATATTGAATGCGGGGGCATATTTCCAGTCCCCCAGGAGCATGTTGTTATCTATGGTCATATGAATCCTGTCCCCATAGCCATACTCTTTTCCGGTTTCATCCGATATTTTCTGAGCCCATATATTCCAGTTCCCCATGTGATTGGAAAGGTCTGTGGCATGTTCTACATACTGTTCAAGAAGCGCCCTGGCAAAATCATAGGAATCCTCTGCATTGACTGCATTAAAGGAAATGACTCTTTCTTTATAGGCATCCTGCACCCCTTCTGTCATCTCCCGGTATGCTTCATCATTCACAACATAGGCAAATGGTTCGCTGAAAGGAGCCAGAACATCGTTTTCTATTGTTCCCCCATAAGTGAGAGGATATGTTTTCTCGGTATCCGGATTCATGACCTCCTGCAAGCCGTCTTCATACTCATAAAAGTTGTTATAATCGGTTGTGGTAATGGTCTGATAAGTTCCCGGCGCTACGGTAATATCCTGTCCGGATATCTTTTCAAAATCACTTTCCGAAACAAAAATGGCTGCCATTTCTTTATCACGGCAAACTTCAATATATCTGCTTGTCTCTTCATCAAAATCTTTGGCATTGTAAGACACAACAAGATTAGTTGCCGTATGTTCCGTAAAATCAGTCACTGCAATGCTATAAGAAGAGGCAGTATCGTAAATTTCTTTTTTTCCGATCTGATCTTCAAGAACAGGATAATGAAGTGAAAAAATCCTTACTGTTTTTTGTCTGTACTCCGCCTCCGGCAAGTATATACTGCATTCCGTAAAAAGCAGAAAAACCGCATACAAAGATAAGAAGCGTCATCACGCACATATTCTTTGTTGTTGCCTTTGCGGTAAAACGCATAAGGCTGATGGAAACAAGGTTTCCATAATATTTGCTTCTGTTTTTCCTGGCACGGCTCTGTGCAACTGCAGACAAAAGAATCAGATAAATCCCGGCAAGAGACAGAAGATAAAACAGATTTACGACTCCCGGAAGTCCAATTCCAAAAACTCTTGCGGAAACCTCTTTAACACTTGCGCCCAGAAGAAGTCCGAGAACTGTCAGCACTACTCCAACAGGAAAGGTCCATCCTTTGATTTCTTTTACCATATCCAGACATACTTTGGGAAGGATACAGTCTCAAATCCCAGTTTTTTAGCCTCTGCCACTCGCTGTTCCGGCATGCTGACTGCACGCACCTCTCCGCTTAATCCAACTTCTCCAAATACGATCATCTTTTCATCAATCGCCCGGTTCTTGTAACTGGAAACCAGCGCCATGATGATTCCCAGATCAATCGCCGGTTCATTCATTTTAATCCCTCCGGCAATGTTGACATAGGCATCATAATTTGACAGCGGCAGTCCAATTCTTTTTTCCAGTACCGCCATCAGAAGATTTACACGATTATAATCCGTTCCTGCTGCCGTTCTTCTTGGCATTCCGAAGTTACTCTGGCAGACCAGCGCCTGAATCTCGATCAGAATCGGACGTGTTCCTTCCATAGAGCATGCCACAACAGAACCAGATGCATTTTCCGGCTTTCCGCTCAGCATATATTCGGAGGGGTTTTCCACTTCTACCAGTCCTTCTCTTCGCATTTCAAACACACCGATCTCGTTGGTAGAACCAAAACGGTTTTTTACCGCACGCAGAATCCGATAGGAAGCATGTCTGTCTCCCTCAAAATAAAGTACCGTATCCACCATATGTTCCAGCACTCTCGGACCTGCCACAGTCCCCTCCTTTGTCACATGTCCAACAATAAAGATCGGAATCCCCATCCCCTTTGCCAGCTGCATCAGCACATGGGTAGATTCTCTTACCTGCGAAACACTTCCCGGCGCTGAGGATACTTCTTCATTGTACATCGTTTGAATCGAATCAATGATCACAAGCTCCGGATTTTGTCTCTCAATGGCTGTACGTATGGTATCCAGATTTGTTTCACATAACAACAGCATATGATCTGTAAAACTTCCCATACGATTTGCACGCAATTTGATCTGAGTCTGCGACTCCTCTCCTGAAATATATAAAATTTTTCTTGATGCCGACAGCCTCTGACACACTTGCAATAACAGGGTTGATTTTCCAATCCCCGGGTCCCCTCCGACCAGAACGAGAGAACCGGAGACGATACCTCCTCCAAGCACCCGATCCAGTTCTTTCATCCCGGTCAGCATCCTGGTATCATCCCTGGCACTGATCTGAGAAAGCGGAACTACTTCTGCTGTTTTACTCTGCTTTGCAGCTGCCGTTGTCCCGCGGCTCAATCCGGCACTCACTTTTTCTTCTGCGAATGTATTCCATTCTTTACAAACCGGACATTGCCCCAGCCATTTTGCCTCTTCATGTCCGCAATTCTGACAGAAAAAATACTTTTCTTTCCTTTTGCCATATACTCCTCCATAAAAAAAAGCTGAACGCTGTTTTCATTCACAGCCCCAGCTCTCTGCTCTTATTGATTATAAAATGTCTTCTACTCTTGCAATCAGCATTTTTCTACTTTGACGTCCACAGCTTCCCCTTCGCTGATCTCAACACTGACACTCAGCTTTCCGCTCAGATTTGTGGTCATCTTTCCGGCTGAAACACCATCCAGAAGCACTTCGTATTCACTCTCCGGCTCAAGTTCCAGTGTAAACTGTACATCCTCCGGTGCAGAAATCTGAAAAGCGACCTCTGTATCTGTGAGTTTAAAGTTCTCTACCGCACTTCCCGGAACAGATTCGTATACAAACATTCCGTTTTTTTCTAATTTTGTGATCTCTGAAAATGTCTTTACTTTATATAAGTCGCCCTCAAATTCGAAATTATCCAGCTTCGTTTTAGACGCCAGTGTATAGTCTCCAAAACTCAGTCTTCCGTCTTCTTCTGTGCGTAATAATTCTTTTACGATTGCCATTTTCCTTGTCCTCCTAGGTATTTCTGCATCCCGCCATCACTTGCGGCAAGAGCTCTTTTCTTCTGTCTGTATTATATAATATATCAAATTCTTTTTCTACTTAATTTGCATTCTTTAAGTAAAATTTTATTTCTTTTCCGGAAACTCCTGCCTCAATCTGTTCGCCCGGTTTCACTTCCCCATTCAGGATTGCTTCTGCCAGCTTATCTTCCAGCTCTGTCTGCATTGCTCTTCTAAGCGGACGCGCTCCGTATTTTGTATCTTTGCCTTTTTCCGCAATCCGTTTTTTCGCAGAATCCCTCAGGGTCAGGCTGATATCCAGCTGTGTCTTGACTCGTTTTGTAAATTCACGGCACATCAGACTGACGATCTTCTTCAAGTGCTCTTCACCCAGTGCATGGAATACGATAATCTCATCGATCCGGTTCAAAAATTCCGGACGGAAGATCATCTTCACTTCGTCCATCACATTCTGTTTCATTCTCTTGTAATCGTCTGCTTTATCTTCTTTTACTGCAAACCCGAGTTTTTTCGGATCTACGATTGCTTTCGCCCCGGCATTGGAGGTCATAATGATCACTGTATTACTGAAATCAACAACTCTTCCCTGTGAATCTGTAATACGACCGTCATCCAGCACCTGCAACAGGATGTTAAATACATCTGGATGGGCTTTTTCGATTTCATCGAATAAGATTACAGAATATGGATGTGTTCTTACTTTGTCGCTGAGCTGTCCACCTTCATCGTGTCCCACGTATCCCGGAGGAGAACCGATCATCTTTGCCACAGAATGTTTTTCCATATATTCAGACATATCGACCCGAATCATAGAATCTTCTCTTCCAAACAATGCCTCTGCCAGAGCCTTGGAAAGCTCTGTTTTACCGACACCGGTCGGTCCGAGGAATAAGAAGGAACCAATCGGACGATTCGGGCTCTTTAATCCCACACGTCCGCGCTTCACTGCCCGCGTGACTGCGCTGACTGCTTCCTCCTGTCCGATTACTCTTTTGTGGAGTGTCTCTTCCAGTTTCTGCAATCTGTGTGCATCTGTCTCTTTTAATTTCTGTACCGGGATCTTCGTCCAGACTGACACGACATCCGCAATATCATCTCCGCTTACCTCCGGATGTGCGGATGCCTGTTTTTTGTGGAAACGTTTTCTGAGCATTTCCAGTTTTGTCTCTGCCTCTTTCTCTCTTGCATGAAAATCTGCTGCTGCCTTCATATCCCCTTTGCGGATGCTCGCTTCTTTTTGTTTTGCCAGTTCTTTCAGCTCATCTTCCATCTGCTGCAGATTGTCCGGTACTTTATATCCTTTCAGGCTGGCCTTTGAGCAAGCCTCATCCAGAACATCAATTGCTTTGTCCGGAAGATTTCTGTCTGTGATGTATTGCTTTGACAATTCTACAGCTGCCTTTAGCGCCTCTTTTGAAATTGTCACCCGGTGATGTGACTCATAACGGGATTGTAATCCCTGTAAAATCTCCATACACTGCTCTTTCGAAGGTTCTTCTACCGTGATCGGCTGGAATCTTCTCTCCAGTGCCGCATCCTTTTCGATATATTTGCGATACTCTGCAATGGTCGTTGCACCGATCAGCTGAATCTCTCCTCTGGCAAGTGAAGGTTTTAAAATACTGGAAGCATCAATGGCTCCTTCTGCGCCTCCCGCTCCGATCATGGTGTGAATCTCATCTAAAAATAAAATGCTGTTTCCATCCGCTTTCACTTCCGAAATCAGACTTTTCATGCGTTCTTCAAATTCTCCGCGGTATTTGGAGCCTGCAATCAGCGCGGGCAGATCCAGAGTCAGAACTCTTTTTCCCTTCATCCCTTCCGGAACAACTTCTGCCGCGATCCGTTCTGCAAATCCTTCTATCACAGCGGTCTTTCCGACTCCCGGTTCTCCGATCAGACAAGGATTGTTTTTGGTGCGCCGGCTCAAAATCTGCATCAGACGATAGATCTCATCCTCTCTGCCGATCACCGGATCCAGTTTTCCTTCTGCTGCCTCGGCAGTCAGATCTGTACAGTACTGGTCAACGGCGCCTCTTCTGGTACGTCCGTCTTCCTGAATCTCTTCCTGATATTCTTTTGCATCTACCCCTGCCGCATTTAATACATCCTGCAGGATCTTCTGCAAATTGATGTTCAGGGTGATCAGCATCCTGGCTGCCACGCAGTCTGCATCATGCATGATCGCCAAAAGCAAATGCTCTGTTCCAACATCTCCGGTGCGCAGATGCAGCGCCTCTTTCTTTGCATTTTCCAGAATATACTCCAGTCTCGGACTTTCTTTTGGATCATCCTGCTGTAAAATCTCTTCTCCCGGAACGATTAGCTCATCCATCAGATGCAGAAGCTGCTCTTCGTCCACTCCGTGGGATGCCAGCACCTGGCCTGCCACACCTGTGATCTCGCTACGCAGTCCTAAAAGGAGATGCTCTGTTCCGATATATGGATGCTTTAGTTTTCTCGCCATCCTGGCTGCATATTTTATCGCACGTTCTGCCTGTCTTGTATATTGATTCTGCATATACTCCTCCTGCTATTCATAATTATCAAATATCTCATCCACCAGTTCATGCACTTCTTCTCTGGTGATCTCCTTACAATGTGCCTTTGCCAGCACGATCTGAAGCTGTCCGCGCATCTCTTCCAAAGCCTGCAGCTTATCTGCATCCAGAGCAATCACTGCCCCGTGTCTTCTGTCCAGCTGGATAAATCCCTCCTGCTTTAAAACAGTATACGCTTTATTCACTGTGTGCATATTGACTCCCACAGTATCTGCCAGCTGCCGTACAGAAGGCAGGGAATCTCCTTCTCTGATCACCGAAGTCGCAATGCCCATGATAATCTGATTGCGAAGCTGCATATAGATTGCCTCTTCGCTGTTAAAATCAACTGTTATCAGCATACTATCACCTTTCCTCTTTTGTTATAGATATCGTAGCACATCTGAGTTCCGGCCGCAATAGAATTTCTTGTATTAAAAAAGCAGAGAGCATCCGCCCTCTGCTTCTCTCTTCTATACTGCACGCAGCATTTCCACAAATTCGCTGCTCAATTTTACTGCTGCCACATAGAACACATCTCCCGTCATATAGGCTTCCCAGTCATCTCCGATCTCTACTTGAAGCTCTCCACCCGGCATATGAACGATTACTTTGTTAGAGGTCAGTCCCAGTTTGTACGCAACACCTGCTGCCGCACATGCTCCGGTTCCGTTTGCCATGGTGTATCCGGCTCCTCTTTCATAAGTTTCAATTGCGATATTGTTCATATCAATGACATTCATGAGTTCTGTATTGATATGATTCGGGAAATACCTTGCGCGCTCGGACTCCCTTCCGATCTTACACACCAGTGGCTCTGAAATCTCCTGCATCGGGATCACGCAATGCGGATTTCCGATGGATACACAGGTTGCCGGGTACAATGTCCGCCCGAATACCATATCCTCATTGATAACCTGTCTGCGCTCTCCGATCACCGGGATTTCATCACTCCAGAATGACAGTTTCCCCATAGAAACCTTCAGCCTGCTTCCCTCTTCATTCAGGTAAGTGATTTCTACCTCGCCGCCATCGGTCAGCATTGTATAATGCTTCTTCTGTACATATCCTGCATCTTTCAAATATTTGGCAAAAATCCGCACACCGTTTCCGCTCTTTTCGGCAATGCTTCCGTTCGGATTCCAGATACGGACTGCCATCTGCTTTTCTTCCATTAACGGTCCTTCCAGAATCCCGTCTGCTCCAAGCCCCATATTCCGGTTACAGAGCATTTTCACATTTTCTTCATTCAGCTCCAGTTCATTTTTATTTGGATCATAGACCAGATAATCGTTTCCCAACCCGTGATAACGTTCTAATGTGATATCCATTTTTCTGCCTCCTCGATATTGCTTCCTGATTTGTCTCTGTTTTTATTATATCCCGCATTTTCTTCAAATAGAATAGAGAAAATGCTTTCTATATTGCAAATAATGCTCTATACTGAAAGTATCTTATTTTTCAGGAGGTTATTATGGGCGGATACAATAAGCGTGGATACTTAAACAGTGACTTTAAGATTTTTCATCTGACCGATCAGATTTCCACAGAATTTGAATTTCATTACCACGAATTCCACAAAATCACGATTTTTATTTCCGGTAATGTGCAATACTTTGTAGAAGGAAAGACATATCCTTTGGAACCTTACGACATTGTCCTCGTAAACCGGAATGATATCCACAGGGTTCAGGTGGATCCTTCTCTTCCCTATGAACGGATCATCGTCTATATTTCTCCCGGTTTTATTGATGCCTACCGGACTGATGACTATGATCTTTCCTATTGTTTTGAAAAAGCAAAAAAAGAACATTCCAATGTGCTGCGCATTCATTCTCTTGAAAAAAGCTCTCTTTTCAAGATCACGAACCGCCTGGAACGTTCTTTTTCTGATACGGAATATGCCGGCAGTCTGTACCGGCAGATCTTATTTTTGGAATTTATGATCCACCTCAACCGGGCTGCCATTAAAAACCGGGTAGAATTTCTGGACACCAGTCTGTACAATCCGAAGATCGTCGATCTGATCCAGTATATCAACCAGCACCTGACAGAATCTCTGGACGTAGATTTTCTCTCTTCCCGGGTTTATCTGAGCAAATATTATATGATGCGCCTCTTCAAAGCGGAAACCGGATATACCATCGGAAATTATATCACCTACCGCAGGCTTTTGCTTGCCCGCACTTTGATCCTGGATGGGATGCCGATCACGCAGGCCTGCCTTGCAAGCGGCTTTCAGGATTACTCCACATTTTCACGAGCCTACAAAACAGAATTTCACGAACCACCCAGAACGCTTTTACATCACTCTGACTGAGATGTCTCAAACAGAATTTCCATCCGTGTTCCTTTTCCGGTATCACTCTCCACACTTACCTTTGCATTGTGAAGCAGCGCTCCATGCTTCACGATGGAGAGTCCCAGCCCTGTGCCGCCCCGCTCTTTGGAATGACTTTTATCCACCCTGTAGAACCGCTCAAAGATTCGCTCCTGATGCTCTTTCGGTATCCCGATCCCGGTATCATTCACCTGAACTTTTGGGCCATTCAGTGTGCTGCCTACCCAGACAGAGACACTTCCGCCCTCTACATTATATTTGATCGCATTCTCACAAATATTGTAGATCATCTCATCCAGGATCTGCCGGATTCCCACATAGGTTACCGGCTCTCCTGAAAGAGAAACATGAACATGCTTCATACTTGCCTGCATGGACAGTCTGCTGATAATCTCTCTGCTCAGTTCGTAAAGATCTACTTCTTCTTTTTCAATCTCTACGGAGCCTTCATCCAGTTTGGATAATTTTATGATATCTTCGATCAATGTGATCAGGCGTTTTGCTTCTTTGTAAATCCGCTCTGAAAAATTGGGAATATCCTCCGGACGGACCAGTCCGTTTTTCATGATCTCCGCATAGCCGGAAATCGAAGTCAGCGGCGTTTTCAATTCGTGAGAGACATTTGCGGAAAACTCTTTTCTCATATCTTCCACTGCCGCTTTTTCTTTGTTCCGTCTGTCCATCGCAGTCAACAGCGGCCTTAATTCTTCATAGACCACATTTTCCAGCGGATGCTCAATATCCAGTTCATTGATCGGACGAATCAGCCGTTCTGTCTGCCAGCGCCCGAGAATCCATGCAAATATCATCATCACAACTGCCAGTACCCCGATCACCGGAAGTGTATCTCTTGCCATAGCTCCCAGATTGTCCATCGTCTTTGCCACGCGAAGTACAGAGCCATCCTGCAGAAGGATCGCATAATAATACATCTCTTTTCCAACGGTTCCGGATACGCGGACATCCTCACCGGTTCCACTTGCAAGCGCCTCTTTTACCTCCGGACGTTTGCTGTGATTTTCCAGTGTTTCTGCGTCATTGCCTGAATCATAAAGCACCTTTCCCTCCGTACTGATTCTCGTGACCCGGGTTTTTATATCCACTCCGTCCATTTCTTTCAGATACGCTGGTCCCGAAATATCGACAGCAGTCCGGATATACCTGGCCTCCTGATTCACTTCTTCTTTTAGCAGCGTCAGGTTCTTCTGATACATAACCAGTGTCAAAAGTCCATAAAAAATCAGGATCGTCACAAACAGAACAAGAAGCATACTTCTCTGGATCTTAGCCTTCATTGCCTCCTCCTATTCTGTAGCCGACTCCCCGTACAGTCTTGATAATATCGCCTTTTTCTCCCAGCTTCTGTCTGAGTGTCCGCACATGCACATCTACCGTTCTTGTCTCTCCATCAAAATCATATCCCCAGATATCCTCTAAAAGCTGATCTCTTGTCAGTACAATATTCTGGTTTCTCATCAGTCTCTCCAGGAGCTCAAACTCCTTCAGTGTCAGTGTCACGATTTCTCCTGCCACTTTCACTTCATGCTTTTTCACATCTACACTGACTCCGTTGACTGACAGCATATCCTGCTCCTGCACTCTGCCGGATCTTCGAAGAACTGCTTTGATCCTGGATACCAGCTCCATCATTCCGAAAGGCTTGGTCACATAATCATCCGCTCCCGAATCCAGACCGATCACCTTGTCATACTCTGCACCCTTTGCAGTCACCATGATCACCGGAATATCCTTCGTCTTTGCGGAATTCTTCAGCTTTTTCAAAAGCTCCAGCCCATCCTCACCCGGAAGCATGATATCAAGTAAAATAAGCTCTGGCGTATCAAACGCCAAAGCTTCCATAAATGCCGTGCCTTCTGCAAATCCCTTTGCCTTAAGACCGGTCGTCTCCAGAGTGTAAATGACCAGTTCGCGGATATTGTCATCATCTTCCACGCAATAAATCATATCTTTTCTCCTTTTTACACTTATACATTCACTCCGTTTCGGTGTACTCCTGTAATAGAAAATTCCACCCACTCTGCAATGTTGGTCGCATGATCTCCGATACGCTCCAGATATTTTGTCACCATGATCAGATCCACGATCCGGCTGCCCCGCTGCCCTTTATTGATCGCGATATAATTTACCATCTCTTCCCGGATATTGTCAAAGAGGCGATCCACTTTATCATCTTCCAGCATTACCTGGCGCGCAAGCTCCAGATCTTTCTGTACATACGATGTGACGCTGTCGCGCACCATCTTACTTACAACAGATGCCATTCTTCCGATATCCTTGATATCTACGCTTTCCTCTGTATTGGCTGAAATTACGATTTCCGCAATATCTGCCGTCTGATCTCCGATTCGCTCCATATCTGTGATCATCTTCAATGCTGCTGAGATTCTTCTCAGATCCTTTGCCACCGGCTGCTGCTGTAAGAGCAGTTTCAGACAAAGCTTTTCAATATCTTTTTCCATCTCATCGATCTCAGCATCCGCATTGATCACTGCCTTTGCCTGCTCAATACTTCCATCGCTCAACGCCTTTGTCGCATTCGCGATCGCACTCTCACACAACTCACCCATATGAATAAGCTGCTCCTCCAGTATCTGTAGCTGTCTGTCAAATTTGTTGCGCATAAATTAACCAAACCTCCCTGTAATATAATCTTCCGTTCTCTTATCAGACGGAATGGAAAACAATGTTTCTGTGTTGTTGTACTCAATCACTTCTCCAAGAAGGAAAAAGGCTGTGTTATCCGACACACGTACCGCCTGCTGCATGTTGTGTGTTACCATGACAATAGTATAATCTTTTTTCAGTTCCATCGCAAGGTCTTCTATCTTCGATGTAGAGATCTGATCCAGAGCGGATGTCGGCTCATCCATCAAAAGTACTTCCGGTTCTACTGCAAGTGCTCTGGCAATACAGAGTCTCTGCTGCTGTCCTCCGGACATTCCCAACGCACTTTTTTTGAGACGGTCTTTACACTCATCCCAGATTGCCGCATTCGCAGTGACTTTTCTACAATATCATCCAGTTTTGCTTTGGAACGGATTCCGTGTGTTCTCGGTCCATAGGCAATATTGTCATAAATGCTCATTGGAAATGGGTTTGGTTTCTGAAACACCATTCCTACCCGCTTACGGAGCAGGTTCACATCCATTCCTTTGAAGATATTCTGTCCGTCCAGAAGGATATCACCATCGATGCAGCATCCTTCCACCAGATCATTCATGCGGTTGATGGACTTTAATAACGTGGACTTTCCGCATCCACTCGGTCCGATAAACGCTGTAATTTTATTTGCCTCTATTTCCAGATTGATATTTTTGAGTGCTTTAAAATCTCCGTAATATAAATCCAGGTTTTTCACACTGATCTTCCCCATTGTTTATTCCTTTCTCTCTACGCTTTTGTCAGTTTTTTCGCGATTACGCTCGAAATCGTGTTGATTCCGACTACAAGTATCAGAAGAATGACTGCTGTTGCATATGCCTGATCCATGTACAGTCCTTCACTGGACAGATTGTACATATGAACTGCCAGGGTTCTTCCGGAACCAAAAACATTTGTCGGTACCTGTGCAACAGTACCTGCTGTATAGATCAGCGCCGCTGTCTCTCCCACAATTCTTCCAACCGCCAGGATGATTCCTGCTAAAATTCCAGGAATTGCCGACGGGAGTACAATCTTAAATACGGTACGCAGCTTTCCTGCTCCCAGTCCAAAACTTCCCTCTCTGAAGGAATCCGGAACTGCTTTTAACGCTTCTTCTGTTGTTCTCATGATCAGCGGAAGGATCATGATCGCCAGTGTAAACGCACCGGCCAGCAGGGAAAATCCCCATCCTAATGTATTGACAAAAAACAACATTCCGAACAATCCATATACGATGGAAGGGATTCCGGAAAGTGTCTCTGTTGTCAGACGGATCACTTCCACAAATTTATTCCCTTTCCCTGCATACTCTACAAGGAAGATCGCAGAGAAGATTCCAAACGGAACCGCGATCAGCAAAGAAAGCAGCGTCATGATAATCGTGTTAATCAAAGCCGGCATCAAAGAGGCATTCTCAGATGTATATTCGAACGCGAACAAAGACGGCTTGATATGCGGCACTCCGTTGATCAGAATATAAGCGATCAAAAACAGCAGAACCGCAAACGTGATAATTGCTCCCAGCATCACCAGAAGCATTACAATAAATGAGCCCGGATGTTTTAAATAGCTTTTCAGCTTTTCTCCGATTCCAGTCTGATTACTCATGTTCTGTCCTCCTTTTCAGCATTGCTACACTGAAGTTGATGATCAGGATGAACACAAATAATACTACACCTGTCGCGATCAGCGCTTCCCTGTGCAGACCTGTCGCATATCCCATCTCCAGTACGATATTTCCTGTCAGTGTACGCATTCCCTGCAGGATATTTTGTGCAATTCTCGGCTGATTTCCCACGATCATGATAACTGCCATGGTCTCTCCGATCGCACGTCCGATTCCCAGCACGATTCCTGCCAGTACTCCGGATTTTGCAGCCGGGATCACAACTGTAAAAATACTTCTCTCATGGGTTGCTCCCAGAGCCAGAGCTCCTTCATAATAATGGGTCGGCACAGCGCGGATCGCACTCTCTGTGGTTCCGATGATTGTTGGCAAGATCATCATTCCCAGAATGATCGACGTAGTGAGAAGTCCTTTTCCGTCTCCTGCTTTTTCCACGATCCCCATCTGTTTTAATGTTCTTCCGAACTCCCGTACCATTGGCACCAGTACGACCAGACCGAAGAATCCATACACAACGGAAGGAATTCCTGCCAACAGCTCTGTTGCTGCTTTCAGCGGTCTGTATATTTTTTTCGGGCAGTACATTGCCATAAATACAGATGTCAGAATTCCGATCGGCACTCCGAACACGATCGCACCTGCTGTTACATATAAGCTTCCGATGATCATCGGGAAGATTCCAAACAGATTATTGTTCGGTCTCCACAGTTCTCCGGTAATAAATTTTACGAACCCGATTTCTCTGATTGCAGGGACTCCATTTGCAAACAAAAAGATACAAATGAGAGCTACCGCCAGTACAGAAGTACAGGCGGCTATCAAGAATACTCCCTGCATGAATTTTTCAGTCCATGCTTTTGATTTCATTCTTCTTTCCTCTTATCAATTATTCAGTTACTTCATCCCAAGTATAAGTTTCTCCTGTGTAGATGGATTTTACCTGATCAGAACTTAACTCTTCTGTCGGGTTGTCATTGTTTACGATCACTGCGATTCCGTCGGTTGCGATCACAGTTGCTTTTAATCCCTGTCCCACTTCTTCCTCTTTCAGTTCACGGGATGCCATACCAATATCATAGCTTCCTTCCAGAGTCGATGTCATACCTGTTGTAGAATCAGATGTCTGCAGCTCGATCTTTGCATTCGGATTTACACTTTTGTATGCCTCGATCAGTTTTTCCATAACCGGTGATACAGAAGAAGATCCTCCTACTACTGCGCTTCCTGACGGTTTTGTTCCATCATATGCTTTTGTATCGGCAACCGGAATATAACCGTTGTCTGCTACGATTTTCTGACCTTCTGTACTCATGATATAGGTGATGAAATCATTTGCAACTTCATTGTCAGCGCCTTCTTTTACTGCAATATTAAACGGTCTTGATACTTTGTAAGAACCATTTTCGATATTCTCTTCTGTTGCTTCTGCTCCATCAATCTTAAGTGCTTTTACACTCTCATCCAGAGATCCCAGAGATACATATCCGATGGCATACTCATCCCCTGCTACTGTTGTAAGCATAACAGATGTATTATTTGTAACCTGTGCATCCACAGTTGTCATATCTACTTTTTCTCCGTCAACTTCCTGCTGAATACCAAACAGCTCTACGAAAGCTCCTCTTGTTCCAGATCCATCTTCTCTGGATACGATTGTGATATCATTGGAAGAATCCCAGTCACTGGACGCACTTTCTGTCTTTGTTCCTTTATCAGCAGATACATCATCTCCAGAACCACATCCTGCTGCCAGTGCTGCTACCATACCTACTGTTGCCAAAACTGCGATAAACTTTTTCATTTTCATTTTACTTAATCTCCTTTTTTTCAAAAGTGTTTTTTCTTTTCTCCACAGTTAGCAATGATACAGAAGAATTGTAAAATATATCATCATCTGAATGTTAAATCTATGTAAAATCATCTTTCTTTTCCTTGTTAAGTTTTTGTAAAATATGAAAAAAACAGCGCAAAAACAGGGCATTTGCCGCTTTTTTGCAAATGCCCCGCTCTCTTTGTTTTGTAAAATCCCCTATTCTGCCGTCAAAATCTCTTCTGCGATATTTCTCGCATGATCCGAGATTCTCTCAAGACATACCAATGCATCCAGGAATACGATTCCGGATTCCGTGCTGCACTCATTTCTTGCCAGACGCTTCATATGTGCCGTACGCAGCGCGATCTCCAGCTCATCTGCCTGACTCTCTTTTTCAATGACCTTCATCGCCTTTTCTTTACTACGCTCTTCCAGTGCCTCGATCGCATACCGGAAGCAGTCGATACAGACGTCTTCCATCTGCTGGATCTCTTCTCTTGCGATCTCGGAGAAGGATGCTTTCTGATCTTTGAGATTCTCTGCAAATTCAGAAATATTTTCACAGTAATCGCTGACACGCTCGATATCCGATACGATCTGCAGGATACTCGCCACCTCCTGATGCTCCTTCTCATTGATGGAAAGTGTATTCAGTTTAATAGCATACTCTGTGATTCCTTTGCACAATCCGTCTGCGATTGTCTCTTCCTCCCGGATCTTTTCTATCTCCTCACGCTTCTTGGTGATCAGCACATCTCTTGTACGATTCATGGTTCCCCGCACAACATGTCCCATTCTTACCATCTCGCTGACTGTAGACTGGAGCGCAATACTTGGTGTCTCCAGCATTCTGTCGTCCAGAAGTACCTGTCCTTCATCCACATCGTCAGAATCTTCTCTCTCCAGTTTCTTCGCCAGCTTAATGATCCAGTCAGATACCGGGAAGAGCAGGATCGTAGTTCCGATATTAAAAATTGTGTGAACTGTACTGATCTCTGTCTGTGTGATCAGGGCTTCTCCAAATCCCGGATTGATCACTTTAAAGAATACGATCGCAACAACGCTGAAGATGATCGTACCGATGATGTTGAACAACAGATGCATCACAGCTGCTGTCTTTGCTGTCTTCTTTGCCCCGATACTGGACATGATGGCAGTCACACAGGTACCGATATTCTGTCCCATGATAATGTAAACAGCCGCATTAAACGGAACCAGTCCTGCTGCCGCAAGACTCTGTAAGATCCCCACTGATGCAGATGAACTCTGAATCACAGCTGTAACAAGCGCACCGGCCACGATTCCAAGGAACGGACTGTGTCCAAGTGTTACAAACAGATTGCAGAATGCCTCTGACTGCTGCAGCGGCTCGACTGCATCTGACATCGTCGTAATACCGATGAATAAGATACCAAATCCCACAATGATACTGGAAATATCCTTTGTAGAACGTCTTTTTCCTGTCAGCATCACAATCACACCGATCATAACTGCCACCGGTGCAATATTCGCCGGGCTGAGCGCTTTTGCCCACTCGACACTGGATACCAGCCATCCGGTCACCGTAGTCACCGATGTTGGCTCCCATGATCACTCCCATCGCCTGGGTAAGATTCATGATCCCTGCATTTACAAATCCGACTACCATCACTGTCGTAGCGGATGAACTCTGAATGACAGCTGTAATAAAAGCACCGAGCAAAACCCCAAAAAACTTATTCTTTGTCAGTACCTCCAGCAGACTCTTCATCTTGCTGCCTGCTGCATTCTCCAATCCCTGGGCCATGATCTGCATACCATAGATAAACATACCCAGTCCCCCGATAAAGGGGAGAATAATGCTCACGTAATCCATACGTTTCCTCCTGTAATAAACCCTTTATAAAATTTTCCGCACTATTACGATAACATTATACTCGACAAAAAACAACAAAATCTTTACATTTCCTTAACATAAAGACACAGTGTCTATTTTTTCATCTTCGGTTCAAAGATATGAGATGCCAGATAACCGAAAATTAATGCTGCTGAAATTCCCACAGCACTGGCTTTAAAACCACCCATAAAGATTCCCAGAAACCCATTTTTCTCAACGGCTTCTTTGACACCGTTCCACAGTACGTTTCCGAATCCAAGGAGCGGTACGCTCGCTCCTGCTCCTGCAAATTTCTGAAATGGTCCGTAAATATTCAAAAATCCAAGCACTGCGCCGCCGCATACAAGCAGCACCATGATTCTTCCCGGCATCAACTTGGTCCGGTCCATCAAAATCTGTACCGCCGCACAGATCAGACCTCCCACCCAGAATGCATGTACATATTCCATCTTAATCTCCTCCTTTTCTCAGCAATGTTCCAGCACGATCCCATGTGCAATTCCCGGAACGCTTGCCCCTTCGTTGTAACTGACCGTAGACATCAGAGCACCCGTCGGCACAAAGAGTACCCGTTTCCACTCGCCTTTCTGGATCTTTGGAAGAATGTAAGCGGAAAGCGTCACTGCCGCACAGCCGCAGCCACTTCCTCCCGCATGCGTATCCTGTTTCTCCTGATCAAAGATCTTCATTCCGCAGTCCAGGTGTCTGTCCCGCATCTGATGCCCGTTCTTACTCATAAAATCCAGTAAAATACTCTGTCCGATATACCCGAGATCTCCTGTAATGATCCGGTCATAGCTGGTCGGGCTTCTTCCGAAGTCCTTCAGATTTGTTAAAATGGTATCTGCTGCTGCCGGTGCCATACACGCTCCCATATTCTGGGAATCCTTCAGTCCATAGTCCACAATCTTCCCAACCGTCACGCCTGTGATCCTCACATGGCTTTTCTGTCTGCCTACCAGAAATGCTCCACTTCCCGTCACCGTCCAGCTGGCAGATAACGGACGCTGGGATGCATACCCCAACGGAAACCGAAATTCCTTTTCCGCGCTTCCAAAGTGGCTGGAAGTCACTGCCAGCATATATTCCCCATACCCAGCTGCCACGCTCATAGCAGAAAGAGCAAGTGCTTCTCCGGATGTGGAACAGGCTCCGTACAATCCGAACATGGGAATCTGTAATTCTTCCACTCCCATGGAAGTGGCGATTCCCTGACGCAGAAGGTCTCCGCCATACAGATAGCGCACATGCTTTGCATCCATATGTGCTTTTCCAAGTGCCAGTACACATGCTTCTTTCTGCATGGTACTCTCTGCCTCCTCCCATGTTTTTGCTCCAAAAAGATCATCCTGGTTCACCATATCAAATAGCTTTCCAAGGGGACCTTCCGCCTCTTTGCTTCCCGCTACACAAGCACTGCTGATCAAATAGGGAGCTTCCCGAAACTGATGCTCTGACTGCCTCTGATCTGATTCATCTTCTCTCCTCTTTTCTTCCTGTTTTTGCAAATTCTTTCTGCTGTTAGTATTGCATCTCACCAGATGAAATATACATCCGATTGAAAATCTTTCCGGTGACAGAATATTTTTCCATTTTTTTCGGATACTATGAAATAAGAAAAAGGAGGCGATAGTTTTGAAGCAGACAGAAAAAGAAAAACGACAGCAGCAGTATGAAGACTATGTAAAAAAGAAAACACCGGTGCACAATGTTTATCTGAATATGGCAAAATCCTTTATCACGGGAGGAATTATCTGTGTGATCGGACAAGGTATTTATAATTATTGTGAAATGATCGGACTGAGCAAAGACCACTGCAGCAACTGGACTTCTCTTTCACTGATCTTACTGAGTATCATCCTCACCGGAGTTGGACTCTATCCAAAGATCGCAAAATGGGGAGGAGCTGGTGCATTGGTTCCCATCACCGGCTTTGCCAACTCGGTGGCAGCTCCGGCGATCGAGTATAAAAAAGAAGGGCAGGTATTCGGGATTGGCTGCAAGATCTTTACCATATCCGGACCTGTCATTCTCTATGGAATCTGCACCAGTTCTCTTCTGGGACTTTTATACTGGATCTGGATGCAGTTTTAAAAGAAGAGGTGAGACTCCTTATCCGGAATCTCACCTCCCCTTTTATACCTTGCTTCGTTTCCGCATCGGACGGATCGCCCGTTTTGATACTTCTACATATAATTCTTTTTGCAGCACTTCACGAAGCCAGTTTCTTTTTAATTGTCTTCCAATAAAAATAGCTTTTGCTTCCGGCATCTTATCAATACCGGTAACGCTGTATGTACGATCTGTCACATCAAAGCGAAGCCATCCATTTCCCGCCGGAAGATACCCTTTTGCTCTGCAGATATCTCCAAACACACCGGAAACTACTCCCTGCAAAAACAGGATCAGCTCCTGCTCCGATTGCAGGCTGGCTTCCGTCAGTCCAAGATTTTCCAGATCTAACTCCCGCTCTTCCTTCATTGGAATCTCTTTGTCAAGATACGATGTCAGCAGTGAAGCCCACCAATCATCTCCCTGTTCTGTATAATGAGAAACACAGATCTCAGCTTCCGGATTGAGCGCTATCAGCTTCTGTTTCAAACTGCACCGTTCATTCTCTGCAGCATATTCCATCTTGGAAACCAGAATCCTGCCTGCAGACTGTATCTGATCCTCGCAGATCTCTGAAAATTCAAACATACAACGATCATACATCGTACCGTCCAGAATCGTGAGCGGCTCAAGCAGAGTGATCCTCTCATATTCAATCTTCTGGATATTCTCTATGATCTTACTGAGCATCCCCACACCGGTCGGTTCTACGATCAGATATTCCGGATCCACTGTATTTGCAATGGTCAGGATAGACGTGGCAAAGTCGTTCTGCATGGAACAGCAGATACATCCCTCTGTCAGCTCCCAGATATTTAAGTCATTCGTCTGTTCCAGAAGATCTCCGTCCACATTGACCGCCCCGTATTCATTTTCCATCACTGCAAAATCTTTTTTGGTACGTTCTGCAAGTGTCCGGATAAATGTCGTCTTTCCTGCTCCTAAAAATCCGGATACCACTAAAATCTTCATCTCTCATGCCATCCTTATTAGTCTGAAATCTTTACAACCGGTTTGATCAGATCCGCCGGTTTATCACGCATCATAAACAGTGCCTCTTCCAGATGATCCCATCCTTCAAATACATGCGAAGCCAGAGGGTGTACATCCAGTTTGCCAGCTGCTACCAGAGCGCCCAGTTTTTCCATGCGCAGACGTCCGCCAGGCATCAGACCTCCGTTGATCTGCTTGTGACCCATACCAACGCCCCATTCCACACGTGGAACAGTCACATAAGTACCGCTTCCGAGATAGTTGACATTTCCGATCTTTCCGCCCGGTTTCAGACATTTTACCGCTGATTCAAAGGTCTCACATCCGCCGCCTGCGATCACAACTTTGTCTACTCCTTTTCCATCTGTCATGGCAAGCACCTGCTCTTCGATCGTTCCATTCTTATAGCTTACAAAATCAGTTGCCCCGTACAACTTTGCTGCTTCCACGCAGTTTTTGCGGGTTCCGACTGCAATAATTCTGGAAGCACCTCTGAGTGCTGTTCCGGCTACTGACATCAATCCTACCGGGCCGATCCCGATCACAAGAACGGTATCTCCAAACTGTACATCGGCAAGCTCAACTCCGTGAAATCCTGTGGGGACCATATCAGAGAGCATACATGCATCCACTGTGGAAATATTCGATGGAAGCAGTGCCAGATTGCCATCCGCATCATTTACATGGAAGAATTCAGAGAACACACCGTCTTTAAAGTTCGAGAACTTCCATCCTGCCAGCATTCCGCCGGAATGCATCGAATATCCTGCCTGTGCCTCCAGCGAATTCCAATCCGGTGTGATCGCCGGAACAAGTACACGATCTCCCGGTTTAAAATCCTTTACCAACTCTCCGACTTCTACAACCTCTGCACAGCACTCATGTCCCAGGATCATATTGTGACGCTCCCCAATCGCGCCTTCCCAGAGAGTGTGTACATCCGAAGTACAGATTGCGACTGCAAGCGGGCGGCAGATCGCATCCAACGGACCACATACAGGTCTCTCTTTTTCAATCCATCCTGATTCCCCAATTTTCAGCATTGCATAACCTTTCATAAATTAGTAAACTCCTTTCAAATCCGTATTTTTCTCCATGTTACTATAGGATTTGTATATTTTCAACTAATTTATTGTTAATTTTTTATTAATTTTATTAACTTCTATCATTGCAAAAATCCAATACATGCTCCAAAGCCTTTTCCAAGTGCAATCCCGATGATAAACCACTTGATATAGCGTACCAGCTTGACTCTCCTGATAAAAATCGGAAATACATTCAGGATTTCTGCCAATGCCATTGCCCAGCATCCTACAAATATGCCGGACAGCACACCGAAAAAGGGAAGAATAAAGCCTGCACAAGGAATCATGATCTGAAAACAAAACACGGCATTTCCTAAAATCCCGCCAAGGGCGATAGAATCCTCATACAGCAAAAGACTTTCTGCCGTATGTGTCCGGTCAGCCAGGTCTGCCACTACTCCAAGTTCTACGATAAATGCAAATAATCCGCCTGCCACTGCAACTCCGGAGCTAAGTCCTATGAGCCCCAAGACGATTTGCTCTGTCCACATCCAGTTCTTCCTCCTTTCGTGCAGCATCCTCGATCAATGTTGTCTGGATGTCATTTTCATACAGACGCATCTGCACCTCCATCGGCGTCGGATCCACAGAAAACCGCCTCTTTCCAAAATGATTGAAGAATACCAGAATCCCGATCGTAATTCCTACAGAATAGGAGACCTCCAGTATTGTAAAGCCGCTGCTTTGTTTTCCTGTCATCCAGTAATAGATATATCCAAACAGCTTATCCACATCCACATCATTGTTAAATGCCATCATGGAAAACGCCGCTCCAAAAATGTGATCAGTACTACCCAGGATTCGTTTTTGCCACATGCACCCATTTCGACGGTGTTTTCTGCATTTCATATGTGACGATCAAATCCGTTTCTCCCAGATTCTGCACTTCCAGCCCCGGATATTTCTCATGGATACACGCAATAATCTTTAAAATGGAGATCACATACCGCTTTTCTCCATTTTCCGGAATTTTCAAGACCTTCATTGTCTTCAAATGCGGCAGGATAACGCGGTTACTGCATTCCATAGAAACCAGATCTCCAAGTGTCACTTCCCGCTTTGTCACTTCTACATTTCTGTCTCCTTTTACATACAGCGTATCCTGATTAACAGCCATGGGATATCTCCTCCACCTTCCGGATCAGGTAGCCTTTTGTCTGCTGTGCCGGCGACATATTTGTCTTCACATAGTAAATTACTCCGATCGCTACTGCTGCCACTACCAGGATTGTCAGACACCACATTATTTTTCGTTTTCCATTTTCCACTTTGATCATCCTCCTACTTTTATTCTGACCTTAGTATCTGACATCCATGAAAAAATATACCCTTTACAATGCGATTTCTCAGTGCGTCATCTCTCTTAAATTTTGAATGATTTTCTTTTCCATTCTGGACACCTGAACCTGGGAAATTCCCATTTCTTTTCCACTGCCGACTGTGTTTTTTCCGCAAAATACCGCAGATAGATCAAGGTTCTTTCCTGTCCGTCTAATTTTTCCAACAACTGCCCAAGCAGCATTCGATCCAGAATTTTCTCTTCCCGGTGTTCTTTTTCTTCCAAACTTGTCCAGAAGCGAAATCTCACTTCCTTCTTTTTGATGGATCGGACGATACAGAGATTCAACCTCTCCTGAGGCTTCCATTGCCTGCACCAGTTCTTCTTTTTCTACTCCCATCTCCTGTGACAGTTCTTCCAGCGTCGGCTCTCTTCCCAGTCCGTCTGTCATCTTCTCTCTCGTCTGAAAGATCCGATAAGAGAGTTCCTTGAGTGAACGGCTGACTTTGATCATTCCGTCATCTCTTAAAAAGCGCTTGATTTCTCCTGATATCATAGGGATAATGTATTATAGTGGAAAATTTTAAAATTTCCTTTATCCAATAGGGTAATTATCTTGAATAAGATATATGAAAATTTTACACGCAAGAAGATATATCCCCTTGCGATGTATTAACTATAGAAATGTAATTTACTGTAGTGTCAAAAGATCATTATACTCAATTTCAACATAATCATTCGATATTTTGATCTTTTTGATATATTCACGTACAGTCTTCTGTCTTTCATTGAAAGACATGAACTCCCAGCTGTCAGCAACACTTTTGAATGCTTTAGCTCTTGCTGTCATATCTTTAGCTCTGGTGTTCTTTAATGTGTACTGTTCTATCTGTGTATTCAGATTTTCCAGTTCTTTATTGATCTCACCAATCGTCTCCAGCAGGACACTATTATTGGTATCGGATGCATATAAATTATACAGGGATTTCAACTTACCTTCAAGAACTGATTTTCTCTGGTTCATAGCTTCAAATCCTTTTTGATTTTGCTGTTCTGATTTTTCCTCGATTACCTCATACTCTTTTGATAATTTCAGCATATCACTAACAACAACTTCTTCAACTTCAGCTGCATCCAATTTTCCGTTCTGGCAATTTGGATTCTTAACCAGGTGCGGTTTACTATGGTCTAATGAGTAACAGTAAATCATCACTCTTCCACCGCTCCATTTTTGATAACGCATCTTTGCCCCACATAATCCACAATATATTAACCCAGTAAGTAAATACTGTGATTTATGAGAAGTTGCTCTCGTTCTTGTTTTTCGCAATTCCTGAACTTCATCAAACAGTTTTTTATCAACTATCGGCTCGTGAAGACCATCAACGATTTCCTTATTATATTTGAGCTTTCCAATGTATGTCACTCTGGATAACATATCGGACACTTGTTTGTCTCCTTTTAAATCGAACATCTTTGCCAGTGCATACGTGGAATAGCCTTCCTTATATAATTCAAAAATCTTTCTGACCGTTTCTGCATCTTTATTTGGCACAAGAACGTCATCACCGTTATTATAGTCATAACCAAATGGTGGTTTCGTCCCTCTCCATTTTCCGGTTTTGATTCTCTCTGTAATTCCCATCTGTGTACGTTCACGAATGTTTTCACGTTCATACTGAGCAAATACAGATAAGATACCTACCATTGCTTTTCCATATGGTGTTGTTGTATCAAAGTTCTCATTTAAAGAAATAAATCCAACATCATTTGCTTCAAACACATCTTCCAGAAGATAAATCGTATCTTTCTGGCTTCTGGACAAACGATCAAGTTTAACAACTACAACTGATTCCACTTTGCCCTCTTGAATTTCTTTAATAAGACGTTTCATCTCCGGTCGATTCAGATTGCTTCCTGAATAGCCACCGTCAATATACAGATCATAATTATCAATCTCCTGATAATTACAATACTTTTCAAGCTTCTCCGTCTGAGCACCTACTGAATATCCTTCTTCAAACTGAAAATTTGTAGAAACTCTGATATACAATCCTGTTTTTTTATTATTTGAGGTATTCTTTCCAATTCTTATGTTTCTCACCTCGCTCTTTCCTCCTCTCATGTACATTATACCATCCTTCCAGAAAAATTTCAACTTATTTTGTTTATTAAAGTAAGTTATATAAAATTTTCTTCTTTCAGCTGCATCGACTTTAATATTATCAACTGCTCCCATCTCTTTATTCATCTGATATAAGATCTGACGAACTACCGGGGAATCCAATTTGAATCTTTCTAAATCTTTATCTTCGATCACATTACCATTTGCATCATATCTTCTTACAATTTTTAATGCCATCGCAATCCCTCCCTTTATAAATCATATTCAATCGTCTCTAAAAAATCACCAGAACCGCTCGTCCTGTACTGTCATTCTTTTGTGTTATCTACACTTTATGACGTCGTTTTCTGTTGAATTGTCGAAAGCGGGAATATCATTTCTCGCTTTCGTTCATTCCCATCTGAATCCGTACTGCTTTCAGTACCCGATCCAGGCTCCACTTATTTACTCTTCCGCATTTCTCAATAATACATTTCGTAGAAATGCTCATAACCTGTTCAGCCAGTGCCAGGCTTCCTTTTCGGATCCCTGTCATGTCGTATTTACTGATAAATACATGCGTTGGTAAATACCGCTTCTTATATATTCTTGACGTCAGCGGAACTACTGTAATGACTGAACTATATGTATTAGCTTTGTTGTTACTTACTACGATCACCGGTCTTACTCCACCCTGAACCGAAGTTGTCGGGAACATACCGAGATCCGCCCATAAGATATCTCCTCTTCGAATCGTCACTTGTCATCTCTCCAATCTTTTTAATTTGTAAAGCATTCATAGCGCTATATTGGCTCCACAGGAATACGGCAGAGTTCCTTTCCAAGATGGAAAGCTCTGCCGCATAACCTCTATAGCCAATTTGATTATTAAACAGTGCTCGCTCGATTCTATTTATCCTCGATACCCCGAATCGTTACTCCCGCATGTGCAGGAAGGGAATAATAACCTGCCCG
>ENA-OQBV01000348-OQBV01000348.1-human-gut-metagenome-genome-assembly--contig:-NODE-348-length-26664-cov-2.878961_pt1 | contig 26664 bp, 28 predicted proteins | sample MGYA00242750_ERZ504559 | MGnify/ENA primary metagenome ERZ504559 (study PRJEB26092, sample SAMD00036230) | human gut metagenome | host: Homo sapiens | study: EMG produced TPA metagenomics assembly of... | reverse complement strand
GTCCTACCAATTCAGCAATCTCAACGTTGGCACCGTCCATTGTACCAAGTGTAAGGGCACCGTTAAGCATGAATTTCATGTTACCTGTACCTGAAGCTTCTTTAGAAGCCAATGAGATTTGTTCTGAGATATCTGTTGCTGGGATGAGGTGTTCAGCAACTGTTACGTTGTAGTTTTCAACCAAGTGAACGTTGAGGTATTTGCTTACTTCTGGATCATTGTTGATGAGTTCAGAAAGTGACAAGATCAAGTGGATGATGTCTTGAGCAATAACGTAGGCAGGAGCTGCTTTACCACCAAAGATGATAGTGATTTTACGTTTTGGAAGGTTTCCTTTTTTGATTTCCAAGTATTTGTGGATGACATACAAAGCGTTCATTTGTTGACGTTTGTATTCGTGGAAACGTTTGATTTGTGTATCAACGATTGAGTTTTCATCAAGCTCAATACCTTTGTTGGCTTTAAGATAACGTTTAAGTGACAACTTGTTATCATATTTGATTTCAGCCAAACGTTTGTGAACTGCTGGATCATCAGCAAAGGCAGCTAATTTTTCCAATTGAGTTGCGTCAGTAAGGTAACCATCACCAATCAATTCTTTGATGTAGTCAGCAAGTTCTTGGTTTGAGAATTCCAACCAACGACGGAATGTAATACCGTTTGTTTTGTTGTTGAAGCGTTCTGGGTAAAGGTCGTAGAATGGTTTCAACTCAGAAGCTTTAAGGATTTCTGTGTGAAGTGCTGCTACACCGTTAAACGCTTGTAGAGAAGTGGATGTCCATGTGAGCCATGTGAACACGGTTGTGTTCGTCAATGATTTGAACACGTGGATCTTCGTATTTTTCACGAATGATAGCATCCAATTTCTTGATGATAACAACAAGGTGTGGAACGACTTCTTCAAGGTAGTCAAGAGGCCATTTTTCAAGGGCTTCAGCCAAGATAGTGTGGTTTGTGTAACCAACCATTTTGCTTACGATTGCTACTGCTTCATCAAATTCAAATCCATGTTTTTCTGTCAAAAGTCGGATCAATTCTGGAATTACCATTGATGGGTGAGTATCGTTGATTTGTACATAAGCGTAATCTGGAAGGTCGTGAAGGTTAGAACCACGTTCGATAGCTTCGTCAATCAAAAGTTGAGCAGCGTTTGATACCATGAAGTATTGTTGGTAAATACGCAAGAGCTCACCTTTACGAGTTGAATCATCTGGGTAAAGGAAAAGTGTCAAGTTCTTTTCGATTTCGTCTTGATCAAAAGTGATTCCCTTTTCAATCAAACCGTAATCCAAACCGTTGATATCGAAGAGGTTAAGGTAGTTCTTAGTTTCTTTCTTGTAACCCAAGATATCCAAACGGTCCAAACGTGATTTCAATGTGAAGTTTTTGAATGGAACATCATAAGAGATATCAGTTGGTACCAACCATGATTGATCTTCAATCCAGTAGTTTGGTTCTGCATCTTGTTTGTTATCTTTGAAGACTTGTTTGAAAAGACCACAGTGGTAGTTAAGACCAACACCTTCACCGTTGATGCCAAGTGTTGCCATAGAGTCGATGAAACATGAAGCCAAACGACCCAAACCACCGTTACCAAGAGATGGTTCTGGTTCAACGTCTTCAACTTCGCTGATTGATTTACCAGCAGCAGCCAATTCAGCTTTAACATCTTTGTAGATGCCAAGGTTGATCAAGTTGTTAGACAAAAGTTTACCAATCAAGAACTCAGCTGAGATGTAGTAAACTTTACGTTTGCTATCGTTTTTAGGTTTTGGAGCAGCTGCTTCTTTTACGAATTCCAACAAAAGGTAGTAGATTTCTTCGTTTGAAAGGTCCTTAAGATTTTTGTTTTTTGCTTCAACATATTGTGTAAATGTAGCCATTTTATTTATTACCTCGATTATATCTTTCTGTAATGTCTTTCAAAAATTCTTTCTTGTCGACAGTGATTTCACCTGGAAGCATACGCCATTTCCAGTTTTCACCAACTGTGTTAGGGAAGTTTGTACGGCTATTTTCAGGTTTATCAAGGATATCCTGCATAGTCGCAATAGCTGTGTTGCTTACTGTAGCAAAGAGTGTGCGAAGAAGAGCACGTGTGATTGGTTCACCTTGACGACGGTTGATGTAAGCATCAGTGTAATCACGTTGCTCTTGCGTCAAGTTGTCGTACCAACCGTTGATTACTTCATTATCGTGTGTACCTGTGTAAGCAACTGAATGTTGTGTGTATACGTGTGGAATGTCGATGCTGTTTCCAGTAGTATCGTAGAAACCAAATTGAACAATCTTCATTCCAGGGTAACCACAGTCTGCAAGAAGTTTACGTGTCTTATCATCAATGTTACCAAGGTCTTCGGCAATGATTTTAAGATCACCCAATTCTTCTTTGACCACTTTGAAGAGGTCATAACCAGGTCCAGGAACCCATTCACCATTTTCAGCAGTTTCATCTCCACCAGGAATTTCCCAGAAGTCAGAGAAACCTTTGAAGTGGTCGATACGCAAGTAATCATAAAGTTTGAATGATTCTTGAATACGGAATACCCACCAAGCATAGTTTTCTGCTTTATGTTTATCCCAAGCATAGATTGGGTTACCCCAAAGTTGACCAGTAGCTGAGAAGTTATCTGGTGGAACTCCGGCAATGTAACGTGGTTTACATTCAGCATCTAGTTTGAAGAGGTGTGGTTGAGTCCAAACTTCAACACTATCAGCTGAGATGTAAATTGGCATGTCACCAATGATTTGAATACCATTTTTGTTAGCATAGGCTTTAAGTTCTGCCCATTGGCTAAAGAAGAGGTATTGCACTACTTGGTGGTAAGTGATGACATCAGCAAGTTCTTTGCGAAGTTTTTCAAGAGTTGCCTCATCGCGTTTAACTGCTTTTTTGTCATCCCAATCTTGAAGCGCTTTGTTATCAAAGTGTTCTTTGATAGCCATGAAATCAGCATAATCTGCTAACCAGTTAGCATTTTCAGATTTGAAAGCTTCAAACTTCTTAGCTTCTTTTTTGTCAGCCAAGATTGCTTTGACTGCTTTTTCAAGGAGTGGGCGACGTGCTTCATAAACTTTAGCATAGTCGATAAACTCTGGATCTGATCCAAAGTCAGCGCCTTTAACATCAGCTTTAGTAAGAAACTTGTCACGAATAAGGAAATCCAAATCGATAAAGTGAGTATTTCCTGCTACCGCTGAGAATGATTGGTAAGGTGAATCCCCATAACTTGTTGTAGTAAGTGGCAAGATCTGCCAGTAAGTTTGTTTTGTTTCTTTCAAGAAATCAACAAAGTCATAGGCTGCTTGACCGAAAGATCCGATCCCGTAGTCACCTGGAAGTGATGTGATGTGCATCAATACACCGCTTGCTCGTTTGTTCATAAAGTTTACCTCAAATTATTTTTTACACTTATGATTATAATGCAAACGTTTGCATAAGTCAAGAATTTTTAGCAAAAAAATAAAATTTTTTTATTTATTCTTGAATGATTGTTCGTAAAACAAGCGCTTACACTACGAGAGAGAATTTTTTTAATAATACTTCTAATGAATTTCGGAAAAATAGGATTCTTATCAAAAGAAAAAAGTAGTCGGTCGTTTTACTAACCAACTACTTGGACACTCCTTAACCTATTACGGATAAGTTAGGACACTTTCTCTTTCTATAAGTTCAAATGGAATAATGACTTTTTGTGACTTAATCTTGGCTGCTTTTAGAAGTCCTAGAAGGCTTTGAACACTTTCTCTAGCTAGTGCCTGAATATTAATGTCAAATGTAGTCAAGAAAGGATGCATGATTTCTGCAAAAGTCGAATTATTGAAAGAAATAATAGCATAATCTTCAGGAACTCTAAATCCTTGATTGTTTAGCCATTGAATGAGGCGAAGGGCGATAAGGTCATCCTTAACAATCAAAGCTGTCGGTGAAAATCTTTCCAATTCTTTCTTTAAAGTCTCTATTGTTCGTGCTGAAAAGACAAGTTCAGGTAGGACATCCAAATTTTGTTCGTCTGATGCTTGCTTATACCCTTGATAACGTTCCTGCCCCACTTGACCAAAAAGATCATCTGTGACAAAACCAATCTTTCGGTGCCCTTTTGCTTGGAGGTAATTTACAGCTTCACGTCCTAATTCCTTATTATCATTATCAATATAGGTTACTTTATTTTTATTATCCACTGCTGCTCCAACCACTACAAAAGGTACTTTTTCTTTTAATAGGTAATCTTTAACAGGATCTTTCTTTTTCTGAATAGAGGATTATAAAGCCATCTGCCCGTTTTTGACGATGCATGAGCTCAACTTGTTTAACTAATTCCTCTAGCGTTGCACCCGTAGCAATACTAACGACCTGAGAATGACAACTAGCTTCTTCATTAATTGCTGTTAGAATTTCCATATAGAAGGGCTGGCTGATATTTTCTCGGTCAGTTAAAGGAGGAAGAACAACCCCTAAACTATGCGTTAAGCCTGTTGCCAACATTTGTGCTGCTGAGTTGGGTACATAACCTAATTCTTCCATAGCTGCTCTTACTTTTAGTTTGGTTTCTTCTGATATCGCAGGGTTATCCTTTAATGTCCTACTTACCGTTGATGGGCTGACACCAGCCTTCTTAGCAACATCCTTAATTGTAGCCATTATATCCCTCTCATTCTCATAAATATTTTTATAGTCGAAAATTATAAGAACAATTATAAACTAAACAGGCGATTTTTGCAATCGTTTGCAAAAAGTTAAAAATTTTTTTATAAAATACTTGACAGATTGTGGAAACGGTTGCGTAATGTTTATCGTAAACTAAATTTCTGGAGGAAATAGAAATGAAAAAATGGCAAAAGGTATTACTTGGTAGTGCTGGATTACTTGTGGCTGGATCGCTCTCGGTAGCTTGTGGCTCAAACTCAAGCAAGAGCTCAAGCTCAGATAGCAAGACTTTGAAACTTTGGGTACCAACTGGTGCTAAGAAATCTTACTCAGATACAGTAGCACAGTTTGAAAAGAAATCTGGTTACAAAGTTGATATGGTTGAAATGGAAGATCCAAATGCTCAAGAAAACTTGACTAAGGACGCTTCTACTGCTGCAGATGTCTTCTCACTTCCACATGACCAACTCGGTAAATTGGTAGACGCTGGAGCTATCCAAGAAATCCCAGAGCAATACTCAAAAGAAATTGCTGAGCAAGATACTGAACAAGCTGCTGTAGGTGCTCAATACAAAGGTAAAACTTACGCCTTCCCATACGGTATCGAAACTCAAGTTACATACTACAACAAATCTAAACTTAATGAAGAAGATGTGAAATCATATGAAACAATCACTTCTAAAGCTAAATTTGGTAGCAACTTGAAAGAAGTTAATGCTTATGTAACTGCTCCTCTCTTCCTTTCAGTTGGTGACACACTCTTTGGTCCTAACGGTGAAGATGTGAAAGGTACTAACTGGGGTAACGAAGCTGGTGTGAATGTTCTTAAGTTTATCGCAGCTCAAAAAGACAATAAAGGCTTTGTTAATGTCGATTCAGCTAATATGATGGCTAAATTCGAAGATGGTTCTGTTGATGCTTTCCAATCAGGACCATGGGACTACGCTGCAGCTGCTAAAGCTGTTGGTAAAGACAATCTTGGTGTTGCTGTTTACCCAACAGTTAATATCGGTGGTCAAGACGTTCAACAAAAAGCCTTCATGGGTGTTAAACTTTACGCAGTTAACCAAACACCATCTAAAGGTAACGCAGAACGTATCGCTGCTTCTTACCAATTGGCACAAGCATTGACAAGCAAAGACAGTCAAAACAACCAATTCACTAATGAAGACCGTCACATCATCCCAGCTAACAAAGAAGTTCAAGCTTCTGAAGCTGTTCAAAAGGATGCACTTGCACAAGCTGTAATTACTATGGGTTCATCTGATCAGTACACAACTGTTATGCCTAAACTTAGTCAAATGTCAGTCTTCTGGACTGAAAGTGCTGCTCTTATGAGTGATGCATATAACGGTAAAATCAAGGAAGACCAATTCCTTACTAAATTACAACAATTTGATAAAGATTTGGCAGCAGCTAAATAAGAATCCTAACTATGAGAAGGTAAAGAGGCAGGTCAGGTTCCTAGCCTCTTTATCTATCACTAATTAAACATTTATCTGAGGAGATATCTATGTCACAAACAATCTACGACACAACTCCTATGCGCCAGGTCTTCAAAGAAGGTACATGGGATGTCAAATTATCCTTTCTGGTAATGGGATTGGCAAACTTGGTCAACAAACAGTTCACCAAGGGCTTGCTCTTCCTCCTTTCTGAGATTGCCTTCTTAGTAGCCTTCGTTATTCAAATCATCCCTGCACTTAAAGGTATGATTACCTTGGGGACTCAAGAACAGGGTGAAGCTATTAAAGAGGTTAATGGGGTTAAGCTTACTGTTCAGGTCGCTGGAGATAACTCTATGCTCTTGTTGATTTTTGGACTTGCATCATTAATCTTCTGTGCAGTTTTCGCTTATATTTACTGGTGTAATCTTAAGAGTGCTCGTCATCTCATGGCTCTCAAACAGTCTGGACGTAAAGTTCCCAACTTTGTCGAAGACTTCAAGACCTTGGCTGATGGTCGTTTCCACATGGGACTTATGACTGTACCATTGATTGGAGTTTTGCTCTTCACAATCTTGCCTTTGATCTACATGATCTGTTTGGCCTTTACTAACTTTGACCACAATCACCCAGCACCTAAATCACTCTTTGACTGGGTTGGTTTCTCAAGTTTTGGTGAAGTTTTACAAGGTCGTATGGCTGGTACTTTCTTCCCACTTTTGACATGGACCTTGATTTGGGCAGTTGCTGCAACAGCAACAACTTTCTTCTTCGGTATTGTCCTTGCTCTCTTGCTCAACACTAAGGGGCTTAAATTCAAGAAAGTATGGCGTACACTCTTTGTTATCACTATCGCCGTTCCTCAGTTCGTATCCCTTCTTTTGATGCGTAATTTCCTTAATGACCATGGTCCTTTGAATGGTTTGCTTCAAACCTTGCATCTCACTAATGGACCAATTCCATTCTTGACTGACCCTCTCTGGGCTAAGTTCTCTATTATCTTTGTTAATATGTGGATTGGTATTCCGTTCACAATGTTGGTTGCAACTGGTATCATCATGAACTTGCCAACTGAGCAGATTGAAGCAGCTGAAATTGATGGAGCAAGTAAATTCCAAATTTTCAAGAGTATCACTTTCCCACAAATTCTCTTGATCATGGCACCATCATTGATTCAACAATTCATCGGTAATATCAATAACTTCAACGTTATCTACTTCCTTACTGGTGGTGGACCTACTAACTCTGAATACTATCAAGCGGGTTCAACTGACCTCTTGGTAACTTGGCTCTACAAACTGACTGTTAGCGCTAAAGACTACAACTTGGCATCTGTTATCGGTATCTTGATTTTCGCCATCTCTGCAACATTCAGTCTCTTGGCCTACACAAGATCATCTTCATTCAAGGAAGGGGCTGCTAAATAATGAAACGTAAGAAAAATCTTTACCTAACTGGTACTTATATTCTATTGACAGTTCTAGCTGTCATCTGGTTGATCCCTATTATTTGGATCTTCCTTACAAGTTTCCGTGGTGAAGGAGCTAATGCGGTGCCTTACTTCTTCCCTAAGACTTATACGTTTAATAACTACATTAAACTGTTTACCAGCGATGCTTATCCATTTGGAAAATGGTTCATCAATACCTTCATCGTTGCCACATGTACATGTATCCTCTCAACTTTGATTACCGTAGGGATGGCCTACTCACTTAGCCGTATTAAATTCAAACACAGAAATGGCTTCTTGAAATTGGCACTTGTACTTAACATGTTCCCTGGATTCATGTCAATGATTGCGGTCTACTACATTTTGAAGGCCCTCAATTTGACACAAACCTTGACATCTTTGGTCTTGGTATATTCTGCTGGGGCAGCTCTTGGTTTCTACATTGCGAAAGGTTTCTTTGATACTATACCTTACTCTTTTGGATGAATCAGCAATGATTGATGGGGCAACTCGTCTTCAAATCTTCACTAAGATTACCTTGCCACTTTCTAAACCAATCATCGTCTACACTGCCCTCATGGCCTTCATGGGACCATGGGTAGACTTCATCTTTGCATCTGTTATCCTCGGTGACGTTAAAGATAAATATACGGTTGCCCTTGGACTCTATCAAATGCTTAACCAAGACGCTATCAATGAATGGTTCCTTCCATTTACCGCAGGTGCTATTATCATCGCCATCCCAATCACCCTTCTCTTTATCTTCATGCAGAAATACTATGTTGAAGGTGTAACCGGCGGATCAGTTAAATAATAAAGGATAAATGATATGACAACTCTTAAACTGGATAAAATTTATAAAAAATACCCAAATGCAACTCACTACTCTGTCGAAGATTTCAGTATCGACATCAAAGACAAGGAATTCATCGTTTTCGTAGGTCCTTCAGGATGTGGTAAATCAACAACTCTCCGTATGGTTGCTGGTCTCGAAGAAATCACAGAAGGTAAACTCTATATCGATGGTGAGGTGGTTAATGACAAATCACCAAAAGATCGTGATATTGCCATGGTATTCCAAAACTATGCACTTTACCCTCACATGACTGTTTATGAAAATATGGCCTTTGGTCTTAAACTTCGTAAATATAAAAAAGACGATATCGACAAACGTGTGCGTGAAGCTGCTGCTAGCCTTGGTTTGACTGAGTTCTTAGATCGTAAGCCTGCAGACCTTTCTGGTGGTCAACGTCAACGTGTGGCTATGGGACGTGCCATCGTTCGTGATGCTAAAGTCTTCCTCATGGATGAACCTCTCTCAAACTTGGATGCTAAGCTTCGTGTGACCATGCGTGCTGAAATTGCTAAAATTACTCGTAATATTGGCGCAACAACCATCTACGTTACTCACGACCAAACAGAAGCTATGACTCTTGCTGACCGTATCGTTATCATGAGTTCTACTAAAAATCCTGATGGTTCTGGTACTATCGGTCGTATCGAACAAATTGGTACCCCTCAAGAACTTTATAATGAGCCAGCTAATAAATTTGTTGCCGGATTTATCGGAAGTCCTGCTATGAACTTCTTCAATGTTAAGGTTGATGGCAACCGTATCACTAACTCTGAAGGCTTGGATATTGTAATTTCTGAAGGACAAGCTAAAATCTTGAAAGAAACGGGTTATCAAGGCAAGGAAGTTATCTTTGGTATCCGTCCTGAAGATGTTTCAAGCCGTCCAATTGTTCAAGAAGTTTATCCAGATGCCAATGTAGATGCTGAAGTCGTCGTTTCAGAGCTTCTTGGTGCAGAAACAATGCTTTACCTAAAACTTGGAGAAACTGAGTTTGCTGCCCGTGTTGATGCGCGTGACTTCCATAATCCAGGTGAAAAAGTTAACCTTACTTTCAACGTTGCTAAAGGTCACTTCTTCGATGCTGAAACAGAAAAACGTATCAGTTTGTAAGATAAAAAAATCAGCCCTCTTGAGCTGATTTTTTGTTTGGCATGATTAACCTACATTCTAACTAATACTTCCTATCACTCACTAAACATATCTCTTTCAATCTATGATATAATATCCTTTGGCACCTCGACACCGCCTACGAAGGGAGGTGAGTTTGCCTATGATGGATTTACTATTCAAAACTATCATCGGACCTATTGTGGTCGGTGTTATCCTTCGTCTGATCGACAAGTGGTTAAACAAGGATAGATAGTGCTAAAAAAGACCCCGAGCTTATGTGGAAGTTAGCTTGGGGTCTTTTCTTGCCTATGATATAGACTTACTATTCAATACAAGTGTATTATGTCATAAAAGCTTAGAATTGTCAAGAAACTTGAAGATAACCTTTAGATAGAGATCTTAGTCTTTAGTCTTGTCTTCTTCGTCTTTTTTATCATCATCAGTCTTATTTACGGCTGCTTTAAATTCGGCTAGCATTTTACCGATAGATTGTCCGAGTTCTGGCAAGCGTTTAGGACCAAAGATGAGGAGGGCTCCTAGGACGATAATGATAAGTCCTGGAGCTCCGATATCACGTAGAATTCCCATGAGATCTCCTTTCTATTTATCTTTATATTTTCTTTGTTTACGTTTATAAATGAGCTTACTAAGAGTTACGCTAACTTCATAAAGCAAGATTAAGGGAGCAGTCATGGCCAAGTCGCTAATAAAGTCAGCTGGTGTCAGAATGACCGCCAAAACTAAGAGAACAAAGTAAGCATAGCGTCTATAATGTGTGAGAAACAATGGTGTTATTATGCCGATAGATGTCAAAAAACTAACAACTACGGGAAGTTCAAAGAGGACTGCTAAAGGCACTGTCGTATGCAGTAAAAAAAATAAGGTAGTTTTGTGCTGTAATTTGTGTATCAAAGAGCCCATTCACCTAGTTTTAAAAGCACTTCTAAGATAGCTGGACTAACAAAATAATAACCAAAGGCCAGACCCAAAACAAAACAGACAAAAGTAGCTGGAATATAGGCAAAAATGGCACGCGCTTCATTGTCCCTCAAACCAGGTTTCACAAACTGCCAAATCTGGTAGGTGGTAAAAGGCAAGGTGACCGTAAAAGCCATGAGACTGGCTAAGTTAATGTAAATCCAGAGAATATCGTTAGGTCCTAGAACCAATAAGGGCTTATCAAATCCTCTAGTCAGATAAGCATAGAGCTCCCCAGCAAACAACAGAGTGATACAGAAAACTAGGAAAAAGCAAATCACTACTGCAATAAAACGTCTTCGAAATTCCACCAGATGCTCAACAATGGTCATCTCGTCCTTACTTCTTGCCATGCTGTTTCACCGTTACAAAGGCAATAATAACAATAAAGATAAGTTGTGGAATTAGGACTTCCCAGCTAGGATAGATACCAGCCCAATCAATTGTTGGGAAACCAATAATCAAATGATTGGACATCATATTAGTCAACTGAAGGGCATGAATGCTGACACCGAGCATCTTGAAGGCCAAGGCATAAATCAACCAGGTCAAAATAAAGAAAATGCGGTGAGGTTTAATATAGTGACTAGCTTTAGTCATAGCAACGGCAATAATAACAAGAACTGCAATGGCTAAAGCAATACCAATCAAGAAATTAGCTGTCGTGATACGTGGGATAATACCAACATAGAAAAGAATAGTCTCGGCACCTTCACGGAAGACAGCCAAGAAACTGAGGGCAAACATGGATACAAAACTTCCAGTAGCCGTCACTGTCTTCATCTTACGGTCCATAAAGTCATTCCACTGTTTGACTGAAGACTTGCTGTGGAGCCAAATTCCAATCAGAATCATCATCGCAACTGCAAAGATACCAACGCCACCTTCAATAATTTCACGGTTAGCCCCTGAGGTCACAGCTGGAAAGACAACTTGTAAGATAACAGCTATAAGTGCGCTGGCAAGAACACCAGCAATGGCTCCACCATAAACCCATTTGAGTCCCTTACGCATCTTGGCTGCCTTAAGAGTTGTCACAAGGGCCATAACGATGAGGAGGGCTTCGATCCCTTCACGCAAGAGAATCAACATGGAATCAAAGGCATTATAAGAAGCACTGGTATCGATAGCTGCTAGGTCTGTAATCAAGGCTTGCAGTTTGTCCTGATAAGCTTTTTCTTTCCCCTTAACCATGATAACCGGTGTTTCACTCTCCACGCGCGTATAGAGGCTAGGGTTAGTCGTGCTTACATCACCTTCAATGGTTGGCCAGATAGTGATGAACTTCTTCATAGTTGCCGCAGCCGTTTTTTCATCACCTGATTGGAATTGACCAAGAGCTTCTTCCAAAAGTTTAATACCATCTTTTAGGGTTAAACTTGAGCTTGTATTATCAAGAGGAACGCCCTTGATAAAGTCATCAATCCCACCCTTGAGATCATCGTAAGATGACTGAATGCTGGTGAAATCAGTAGGCTCCGTCTCAATACTGCTTCGCAAAAGTGAAATGGCCGTCTCAATCTTGCCGTAGTAGGCAGTACTATGGTCACGGACAACAGCTTCATTTCGCGTCCAAGCATTATTCAATTCGCCGTAAGTTTTGCGGGTCGCAGTTAGGTCTTTAGCCGTAATGGCATTCTGTAAGTTCTTGAAATAAGGATTGAGGCGGGTTTCAAGTTTTTCCTTTTCAGCATCCAAGTCAACAGGATTTTGCTCTTTCTCAAATTTAAGAAGGGCTGACGAGATAGAGGTTAGGTCTTCTTCTGTCACGTCACCTTTAATATCAATAGCCTTGCTAACTTTTTTACCAGCCTTGGAATCGTGATTTTCTTTTGTTTCGAAATCAGTCTTAATCTCACCGACTAATTCCTTAGCTTTTACTTGATCCTTATTTTGAACAGCTGTTGTTGCATCTGTGATTTTGATATAGAGATCACTATAGGATTCAGCAGCAACTGGATAGGTCAAGAATAGAGCCAGAAGTCCAAGCAAAACGAGGAGTTTATTCAAAGAGTGCTTGACCAAGGTAGCCTCCTTTCTCCACGCCTGCAAAGCAAGCAAAGAGCCCACTTCCGATATGGGTGATGTACTCATTCATCTTGTCTACAGCACCAAGATTGGTCTGTATTTTGACAAAACGGTCTGGATCCTTCTGGTAGGCAATGAAAATCAATCCTGCATCAAACTGGCCAGTTCTCTCATCAATACCATCTGAATAAGAGTACGAACGACGTAAGATAGGAAGGTCTACTTCTTTAGCCAAACGCACATGAGAATCGACTGGTAGTTTTGAGAGATCTACTTCGTCAAACTCATCTTTCTTACCAAAGGGAGCACCTGATTCCTTATAGCGACCAAAGGTGTTTTCCTGCTCCTGCAAATTGGTACGATCCCAAGTCTCCAAGTGCATCTGTACTAGACGAAGAGCCATATAAGAACCACCCTTCATCCAATCTTTACTATCCGTCCAGACAACCTTGTCGAATTCCTTTTCCGTCGTAACATTGGCAGTACCGTCCTTAAAACCAAAGAGATTTCGCGGCGTCTCCTTACGATCTCCGATGGCTACAAAACCAGATTTGCTCCACTTCATGGTGATTTTATTACGACCTTTGCGAATCAGATTTCGAACAGCATGAAAGGCTACCTGTTCATCATCCGCACAGGCTTGAATAACGATATCTCCACCCGTATACTTGTCCTGCAACTGCTCCTTTGGAAATGGAGGCAAATCACGGAAGAGCTTAGGACGCTTGGATTCCAAACCAAGCTTTTTAAGAAAATCAGCCGAGACACCAAAAGTCAGACTCAAGCGATAGGGGTTGAGTCCCACTGTTTCACCTGTATCTGTTGGAGGTAAGAGGTCATTAGAACCATCTTTTTTGACCAGCTCTCCTTCGACCAATTTACTACTATAGTCTGTCCAGTCTTTAAAAAGCTGAATCACTTCTTTTTTATCAGTTGTGTGAAGATCTAGCACCACCAAGTAGCAAGCCTTTTGCATAGGAGTTGTAATCCCAGCCTGGTGTTTGCCATAGAAGCTAATATCTTCATCTCCATCATAAGCTTTTTTACTTGAACTATCCTGATTATTGAAAAAAGCAGATGCACCAGAAAGACCAAGCGCTAGCCCAGCCCCTCCAATACCTGCTTTTTTAAGAAATTCACGACGGTCCATTTTTGATCTAAAAATTTTTCGTCAGTCATTTTTCTTATTTCCCATCTAGGATAACACCCATTTGTGATAATGGTTCACCAAGTTTAGTTACAGCTTCGGCCAATTCCTTAGTATCTGCCTCACTCAAATCTGTATAAGACTTATAGTTTTTCTCATCAGTCATGTGTTTGTCCAAAAGACCATTGACATTCTTGAATTCTGTTTCCAAAGTCTTAACAAGCTTAGCATCTTTCTTTTGGATCAATGGCTTGAAGAGTTCAAAGATTTTTTCTGCCCCTTCAATATTGGCACGGAAGTCGTAAAGATCAGTGTGCGAGAAGACTTCTTCTTCACCTGTAATCTTTTGAGTGGCAACTTCATTAAGAAGATCTACAGCTCCAGTCAACATGATATCTGGAGTGACTTTAACAGTTGCAATTTTAGCCTTGAGTTCCTTGATATCGTTGACCAATTGATCTGCATAGGCAGCTGTACCATCGGTCGTGTTGTCTTGCCACATGATACGTTCAATACGGTGGAAACCTGACCAGCCATCTTCTGATTTATTTTCGTCCATGTAATCAACCAAACGGTAGTCGATTTTCACGTCAGACTCACCGAAGCTTTCGGCAATTGGTTCTGAACGTTCGTAAGCCATACGAACCAATGGGTATTGTTTCTTGGCTTCTTCAAGATTTCCTGACTTGAGGGTTTCACTGAATCCTTCAGTATCTTTCAAAAGCTGATCGATTTCGCCTTCAACGAAAGTCTTGTAATCACTTGTAGCCTGCTTCAATTGTTTTTGCTCACTAGCTGTGAGTTTTGAGTTAGTTGAGCTAGAATTACTTGAATTACCAGATTTGGCACAAGCCGTCAATAAAAGCCCTGATGCTAAAAGAACAACACCAAGTTTGTTAAGTTTTTTCATGAATGTCTCCTATTTTTCAAGATAGTGTTCGACATTTGTCGTTATATATGTGAATCGTTTGTTATTTCGATATGAAAAACGAACGATGATAAGTCAATAATGGTCTCTCATATGTAAGAGAACATATTCTAAACTAACAGAAGAAACCAGCACTGTCAACGGTTTTAGGCTATTTAAGAACTATTCTAAAGAGCAGATAAGAATGATTCTAAATAAAGAAAAACCAAGGGATTTTAGACTCCTTGGTTTTGACTATTTATTGTCCGGCATATTTTGATACTTCTTCAAACATCAATTTGGTTGATTCCAAACCACCACCTGAGAGGTACCACAAATCTGGAGTAAGGGTAACAATATGTCCATTTTTACCAGCATTTGTTTCTTGTAGAAGGCTATTATTTAGGATATCAGAATTTTGTGTATCATCACCACCAATAGCTAGTGTACGGTCAACTACAAAAATGAAGTCTGGATTGACTTGGTTAACACTTTCAAAGCTAAGAGAAAATCCATGATTAGCTCCACCTTTTTGTTCTTTTGAAGCTTTCTTCTCATTTTTTTCTTCCTTGCCTTTCTTACCTTCTTTACCTCCACCATGTTTTTCATTTGGAATTTCCAAACTTGTTGGTTTAAAGCCTAGGCTGTTGTAGATAAATGAGAAGCGACCTTCTGGCGAAACACCCGCCATGTTACCTTCGTTAAGCATGACTGTCAAAAGTTTGTTGACTGAGTATCCTTTATTAGCTTCTTTGCGTATTTTTTAACTTATTTTGATCAATCTCATGAGATTTTTAGTCTTTGACTGTTTTTTCAGTTTTATCACCAAACACCTTAGCAAGTTCTTGAAATATTAGATTTTCACCGAACCCCAATAATCTTTGCTACTTTGTTTCAAAATAAATAGTTGGTGCAATTTTTTTGAATTCATCCATTTGGCCTTGAGTACGTCCAGAAAGAATGATGAGATCTGGCTCAAGCTCTGCAACCTTCTCTAAATTGACTTCCTTCAAGTTTCCGACATTAGTAATCCCTTTCTTATTTTTTTAAATCACTGAGATAACTTGGAAGACTGTCAGTTGGTAGACCAACAATACTGTCTTCTTTACCAAGTGCACGAATAGTATCCGCTGCACCATAATCTAAGACAACGATTTTTTTAGGATTTTTAGGTACTTCACTGTTACCTGTAGAAGTTTTAATTGTAACAGTCTTTTCTTGGACTGAACTATTACTTTTTCCTGAACCGTTTGAACAAGCCACAAGAGTGAGGATTGATACAAACGCTAGAAGAGCCAAAAACAATTTACGCTTTTTCATAAATTCCATCCTTATCTATATAAGCAGATTTTCTTGCCATCGATATCTGCGATTGTAATTTTCATATCATAAAGTCTGCCTAGGATATCCTCAGTCATTACCTGATCTGGACTCCCATGACTAAAGACTTTACCATCTTAAAGCGACCATGACATCAACGAACTGACTGGCAACATTAATGTCGTGGATAACAACGACGACCGTTTTCCCAAAATCGTCCACCAAACTTCTCAAAGTTTTCATCATGAGAATCCCCTGTTTGATGTCCAGATTATTGAGAGGTTCATCCAATAGAATAATATCCGTATCTTGTGCAAGGATCATAGCAATATTGACACGCTGTAATTGCCCACCAGAGAGTTGATCAATGCGTCTTTTTCGTAAAGAATCTAGGTTCATATAGGTAATTGCCTGATCGATTTTTTGATAATCTTCGGTTGACAATCTCCCTTGACTGTATGGATAACGGCCAAAGGAAATCAGTTCTTCAACAGTCAATTTCACCTGATAATCAACCTTTTGTTTTAACATTGAAAGTTCCTTTGCCAAGTTCAAAGAGTCCCAACTTTCAATTTCTTGCCCTTTAATATAAAGATACCCTTCCTCTTTAGGCATAAGACGACTAATCAAGGACAAAAGTGTAGACTTTCCAGCACCATTTGGACCAATAAAAGCTGTAAATTTTCCTTGGTCTATAGAAAGTCCAACTTCATCTAGAACTTGATCTTTTCCATAAGATTTTGAAACCTTATCTATGTTAATCATAATTTACGACGCTCCTTATACAAGAGATAGAAAAAGAATAGTCCTCCGCCCAGTTCAATCATAGTCCGAACACTGATACTAAAATTAAACACGCGTTCAACCAGTGTTTGAGCCACAAGAAGGACAACATAACCTAATAAACTCCCTACAATAAAGAGGGTTTGATGTCGGAAATCTTTAACCATCTGATAAGTTAAATTAGCCAAAATAAACCCAAGATAGGATAGAGGGCCCACTAAGGCAGTTGAGGTAGCTACTAGAATCACGACAAACCAAAGAATTTGAGTTTGCTCCTTTTCAACATTGATCCCCAGTAACCTAGCATTATCCTTACCAAGGTAAAAGATATCTAGAACTCTCCCCTTTCGATATAGGAAAAAAACAGAGCACAACTGTGATTCCAACCGCAAGATAAAGAACTTCCTGATTGACGTTTGCAAGGAAGCAAAGAGCTTAGATTGCAATTATCGTACTCATTTGGATCCATAAGGACTTGTAGGAAAGTTGAAAGACTTCTAAAGAAAGTGCCCAAGGTCATACAGATTAAGAGAATTAATCCAACCCCTTTTCCTAACAGATTCTTTATCATAGGTTGCAAAGTCAGAAAGAAAACACATTGCAAGGTCATGACAATCAAAAATTCAGTCATTGACCTCGGTGCTACTCCCTGTGACCATCGCCAAAAGATAGCTAAAAAAAAGAGATTGCATGAGGACGTAAAAACTCTCTAATCCCAAGACTGACGGTGTCAAAAAGCGATTACCTGTCACTGCTTGAAAGGACACCGTAGTAAAGCTTGAAATTAGCGCTACAACTAGATAGACCAAAAGTTTCTTTAGCCTCAGATTGAGAATATATGTGTTGGGTAGACTAGCCGTCGGAAAAAGGTAATATGCAGTTGCTAGTAGAGCTAGGCAACTTAATACCAGTAATAGGATAAGTGTAGAACGTTTAATCATTGTCATGTACCTTCTCCTTTCCAAATTAGCATCAGAAAGACAAGGGTTCCTATGACGCCCAAAATCAAGGACACAGAGACCTCATAAGGCCAAATAACAAGACGTGCTACAATATCACAAGCCAATACTAATATCATACCAACCAGAACAACTAAACTTCGGGTCTTTTTGAAGAAATCTCCAGCAAACTGACGAACTAAATTCGGTACGATAACGCCTAAGAAAGGAAGTGCACCAACCGTTATCATGGTAATAGCTGAAGTTAGAGAAACCAGTACTAAAGCAAGAGTCTCCATTGTCTGATAAGGTAATCCTAGGGTACGGCTAGCATCCTCACCCAATGCCATAACCGAAAACGTATTAGAATACAACCAAACACCTAATAGTACAATCACTAAGAGAAAAAGCCATTCATACTGATGTCGTTGAATCATCGAAAAGGAACCCTGACTCCATGAAGTCATTGATTGAATAAGGTTAAAACGAAAGGCGATCATTTCAGCAAAGGAACCAATAATACCACTATAGATAAGTCCAACCAAGGGAAGGACCCATTTTTCCTTAAACTTCAAACGACGAATAACTTGGATGAAAAGACTAGTAAATAGAAGAGACGAAATGAAGGCAAAGCTCATCTTTTGAAATAATGTTGCCTTACCAAAGAAGAACAACGATGAAAGTATACCCAATTGTGCTGCTTCAGTAGTCCCTGTTGTCGATGGTGCTGCATAAGGATTTTGCGAGATTGTTTGCATTAGCAATCCAGATAAACTTATGGCCGAACTCGCAAGTATTATGGCTAAAGTTCTAGGTAGACGAGACTCCCAAAAAAGCTCCCAAGATTCATGATGTCCTTGAAATAATCCAAAGAAACTGAACTGCCTATTTGAACCAATAGCCAATGATAATATAATGAGTAAGACAACTATTACCCATAAGATACTCTTTTTCTTCATAAAACCTCTTCTATTTACCAAAAAATCTTTAATCATAATCTCATCAAAAACCAATTCATAGCTGACTTCGATACTATTAATTAAAGATTATGTTCTTACCCTATCAAATGTTACAATCACTGTCAACGCTTTCTAAGTATATAAGAATCATTCTAAAATTTTGTTAATAATGAGTATAAAAAAATAGCGTTTTTTATAATAAATCAAAAAAAGCGAGACGGATCTAAACCTGAAAAATTTAGATTATCATCTCACTTATGTCAATTTGTTTTAAAAATTTTTTTATTTTTGAAAATTGAAGGAAGAGACTTATTTATAGTTTCTTTAAAACATTGCAAATATATCCCACAGCCTCAAAATAATTACTTACTACGACGTTTTCGAAGGAATCCTAGGCTAAGAATACTTAGCAGACCTGCTACAAAGAGTCCACGATTTGTCTTTTCACCAGTGGATGGCAGTTGCTTATCAGTTTGACGACTAGCTTCAGTCTTAGCCTGACCATTGCCATGGTTAACAAGCTCAGCATCTCCGACAAGGTCCTCTTGACTTGAGGTCTGGACTCTTGTTTTAGTTACCTCAGTATCTTTGCCACCAAATGACGCAGTCTTCTCAGAAGGCTTAGCTACTTCTTCAGATGGTGTCTGAGCATTGGTTAAACGAATAATAGTCGCTGTTAATGGATCCAAAGTCAAGATGTGATTGTTGATTGCAACACCTGATAACTCACTAATTCCAGATAGATTAACTTGATTGCCATCTGCTAAAACCATATAGGATAGACCATTTGTAAGCTTGCTCAAATCAAACTGACGAGCCTTGCTATCAGCATTGACATAGACAAGGTAACGATCTCCATTGGAAGCAACAGTTTGGTATCCTAATACCAAATCTTCTTGAGCGACATTATCCTGACCAGGAACCGTCAATAGCGTCACACGTGCATCCACATCTGCTTTAGATTTGAAATTGAAGGCATCCGTAGACTTACGTAAGGCAATTAACCCTTTGGTAAAGGCACGGGTTTTCGTATTTTCTGGGAAGGCCTGACTATCAGTCGCCTTAGTCCAGTCAAAATGGTTAACCGCATCACTTGAATCATAAGAATCATGAATGAAGTAAGGATAGTCAAATGGATTACCCTTTTCATCAACTAAGAGGTGTGACTTGTTCGGCACCTTGTCCTCAGATACAGGATAACGGTAGGCAGGATCACGGAACTGTTTGGTGCGGCCGTATTCCTGACCAGAGTGAATAAATGGTGTTCCCTGAGCAGTCAAGACCATGAGGTTCCCTAGACGCAAGCGACGATGAATTTCAGCATTATTCTCAGGCTTGCTTGGATCCTTCTTGATTGATTGGGCAATGATATCAAAAAGGGTCAAATTATCATGAGCAGCAATATACTGGATAACGTCACCTGGAGAATCAGCCTCGAAGTTAGTTGGTTGTGCCTTGATATTATCAAAAACTTTATTAATATCACGTTTTCCACCTGTGATGAAGGCCGGTGTCCCCTCGTTTGGATAACCTGATTTGAGGGTATTTCGAATATCATCTGAAAATACTGCTACGGTATCTGTGTCTTTCATCCAAGACTGATCGGCAGGCTGAACAGGGCTATTTTCATCGCCAGCATAAGTCACCCAACCCTCACCGAGCATAATGAGGTTTGGATTAAGGGCGCGTGCAGTATTGTAAGCTTGCTCGATACTTTCAGCATCATGGTCACCCATCATATCAAAGCGGAAACCATCCACTTTGTATTCCTTAGTCAAATAAGCAATAGAATCTACCAAGACACGACGGCTCATATAGTGAGTCGTACCTAGACGACCGCCTCCAAAACTCGAACGAGGAGTGCCATCAGCATCCATAAAGTGATAGTAATTTGGCTCAAGGTCTTCAAAAATAGCTGTCTTGGCTGTATGATTGTAAACCACATCCAAGATAACCCCCATACCATGGGCATGGATAGCTGCAACTAAATTCTTGAATTCTTCGATACGTTTAGCTGGATCACTTGGCTTTTCAGAATACATACCCGTCAAAGAGAAATAGTTTTGTGGATCATAGCCCCAGTTGTAGTTACTATCGCTTGAGGCATAGGCATCCAAACGCTTGCCATTTTGCAATTCATTAACAAAATAGTAGCTCAATACTGGCAAAAGCTGAATATGGGTAACCCCAAGGTCTTTAAGATAATCCAAACGCTCCGCAAAGGCTGCAAAAGTACCAAACTGGTGCTTCAATTCAGCTGAGATAGCCTTGTCAGAGGTGAAATCTCGGACATGAGCCTCATAAATGATGGCATCTTCACGAGACTTAAAGTTAGGAATCTTAGCGTAGTCAAGGTCTTTTGGTCCATAATTAGCAGGATCTACAAAGGCAGCCTTGGCAATCTTGTGTTCAGGTCCCTTGTTGGCATCGTCACTATTCCAAGCTGCCAGAGATTTCGCATAAGGATCAAGAACAATTACTGACTGATCTCCACGTTTAATGCGGTATTGATAGTAATAGCCTGTTAAGTTTTCAAGGCCAAAATCAGTCGCATGTAGATCAGCTTGCCAAGTACCTCTAGGGCCTTTGCTTAGAGCGTGTTCAGCCAGCATCTTGTCTTGATTATTCTTATCATAGACAATGATATCTACTTGATCAGCACTTGGTGACCAAAGTGTCACATGTGCCTTAGTACCATTTTCTTCTAGTCGAGCACCCAACTCATCATCATAACTGTAGAGGCATCCTTTAATTGCCAGCTCTCAGACGTTTTAAAGCTATCACTGCCCAATGTGTACCTTGTAAGGTAGATTTTCTGCAGAAAAATCACCTGTTAAAGTAGCTTTTTTTAAGTTTAGCATCCAAGTCAAGCTGTTTAAGGCTGACACTGTTACCATTCTTATCCGTCACCTTAAGGTCTTTGAGAATATCCTCAGATGAGACCTCGTCTAAGTTGGTGAAGCTGAGTTCAATTTGGCTTGGACTAAGCTGTGAGCCCCTGTCAAACGCACATCTTTGACAAAGTAAGGATTGGTGTAGACTGTCGGATCAGTATCTCGTACGAAAAGCTGACGAGATTTTTTCAAGTCACTAAATTTATAATCATTTGGTTGAATTTTCACATCATCTCCTGTTTTGCTCTCATCTAAGAGTAAAAATCCTATCGATTTTGCGGCTTGAGTTAGTGGAATATCTAAGTAGGCACCATACTTACCATTCGGTTGGAAATTGACACCATCAGGCCAATTGCTTGGAGCATCCTTAACGTCACCCCAATACCAGACAGACTTATTGCTATAGTCACCATCCGTACGGAAATAATTGATACGAACGTGGTCTTGAGGGATAGGTTGATAGCTGTAAACTTGGAAATCCTTGTCAATCCAGGCTTCATTCATTTGAGGGCTAAGAATTTCGACTGCTTTATCCCCTGAAAGGTTCGTTCCAGCGGCATTATTAATCAAGAAGCTAAGTTTTTTAGGTGCTGAAGACAACTTCACATCTAAATAGACACCATAATCATCCTGTTTGGCTTCAGCAAATGAGGTTGCCCCTGTCGGCCAGGCCCCCTTCTGAGATGATGGTGTCTCAACATCATCCCAAGTCCAAAGACCAAGAGATGACTTGTCTGGACTTGGCAACTCTTGAAAATGCAAGCGAATAGTCCCCTCAGCAATAGGATCCTCAGACGCATTCGTAAGAGTTTGACTATTATTAGTACTTACTGTTTTTGGCGTGTTTTCGCTAGTTTCAGTTAGCTTGGGAATCTCAGTACGGCCAGTATTTTCTTCTGGAAGAGAAACTGGCTCATTTTCCTTGGATACCGTGGCATTCTCAGCTGCTACAGGAGCTGTTGGCGTTTCAGTTACTAGTCCACTGGTAGTAAGACTAGGATCAGACTTGTTCTACCTGTGTGCTAGAGTCGGACGTTGAAACTGCTTCATCTGCTTTTACTCCTTGAACTGCATGCAAAGCTCAAAAAAATAGCTCCAATGGTTACAGAAGCCAAACCTAACTTGTACTTGCGAAGGCTATAACGAAGAACTTTTTCATCATTAGCTTGAGTATTTCTTTTCATAAAAACTCCTTTTTGTTAACGTTTTCATGTTTTTTAATATACCATTTAGCTTTCGTTTATGCAAGCGTTTCTCTCTTTGAAAATTAAAAAAGAGAGAACCATAAGATTCTCTCAATCTATTAATTATAAATAGAATAGTAACGCTTAATCCCTGCCACGATTGCGTTAGCCAAAGTCTCCTGATAAGCAGAGGTATTCAAACGGGCTGCTTCTTGAGGATTTGACAAGAAACCTAGTTCAAGAAGGACTGCTGGAGCTGTCGTCTCACGCAAGACCGCAAAGGTTTGACGTTTCACACCTTGGTTCTGAGCACCAGTCGCATTAATCAGGCTAGACTGGATGGCATTGGCCAAGGTATCACTCATGCTCAATCGAGTTGAATTGGCATGGTAGGTCGCATTAATACGTGATGGGTATTCTGCATAAGGTTGGTAATAATAAGTCTCGATTCCTTGTGCTGCTGAACTTCCTGAAGCATTGATGTGGATACTTACGAAGATATCTGATTCAGAAGCATTGGCTGCACGAGAGCGATCCGTCAAGTCAACATAGGTATCACTTGTGCGAGTGGTTACAACTTGATAGCCTTCTGCTTCTAGTTTAGCTTTCACGCGGCTTTGGATAGCCAAGGTCAAGCTCTTTTCAGAGATACCAAAGTAAGAAGCTCCTGGATCATAGCCACCATGACCAGCATCGAGATAGACAATCTTATTTAAAACATCGTAGTTCCCACTTGATGCCGAACCGATTTTCTTAGGGGCTACCACATCAGCTGAAGTTGCCCCAAAGCCGATATTCTTACCTGAAGCATCAACAATATAGCCATGAACGATGTACTTGCCTGAATTCCACTTGTGTTGACTGGCTGAAATCGTCACCTTGTAAGAACCATCATCTTGTTTTGTGGCATTATGCCAAACAAGATCATCCTGGCCATTTTGCTCAGACCAAACAGGGATAACCACACCTGAAATACCGCTTGGATTCGTCAGGTTGGTGATGAGAACATCAAAAGTACCACGATTTTTATCATTATTGGCAATAGTTAAAGTTCCTTGAGTCTTAGTGATATCAAGTGTTGCTTGTTTGCCACCTAGGCCAATGTATTTACCATCATTGTCAACCAGATAGACATGAGAATTATACAGACCACTATCACCCTTATGGTTGCTTGAACGAACGGTTACCTTATAGTCTCCATTAGCTTGCTTAGTTGCCTTGTACCAAATGATATCATCTTGACCGTTCTTTTCAGACCAGGTTGGAACTAAGACTTCTTTAAAACCTCGTGGTGCAATCAAATTTGAAATGACAACATCATAGCTACCAGTAGCATTGTTGAGACCAGTGATGGCAAGGTCGGCTTTAGGTTCTGACAAAGTAACATTTGTTTGTGTGCCTCCCACACCGATTTGTGAACCCATCGTTTTTGGGATATAGTAAAGATGAACATTATAAATACCCTGTAGAGTATTTTATGGTTAGCCACTTGGACAGTAACTTTGTAACTACCATTTGTTTGACGTACTGCTTCATACCAACGAATATCATCTTGCCCGTCAACCTCAGACCAGATAGGCACTTGAACCGTACGCACACCCTTAGGACTATAGACATCACTGATGACTACATCAAAAGTTCCTGAATCTTTATTATTTGTAATAGAAATAACACCTGTAGGTTTAGATGGATCATTTCGTTCTACAAAAGCTTTTTGAACAAAGCGTTTTTGACCTCTAGCATCAATGTAAAATACTTGCGCTTCATATCTACCATTAGCATTCTCATGATCACTAGCTTTCACCGTTACAGTGTAAGAGCCATCTGCTTGTCTGGTCGGTGTATACCATTTGATATCACTCATTCCATTCGCATGTGACCAAAATGGAATTTTAACTTCTTTATAGCCTTCTAAACCTTTGAGATTTTTGGCAATTATTGTAAATGTTCCATTGTTCTCATTTTTAGATATACTCAAGTTGGCAAATACTGATATTTCCGGCTTCTTACCAATAAAAACTTGAGTTGTTGTTCCACCAACACCAGTTAATTGGCCATCTTTTTGAACATAATAAAGGTGAACATTATAAAGGCCTGTTGAGTTTTTATGAGCTGAAGCTTTAACGTTTACTGTGTAAGTTCCATTATTTTGACGGTTAGCCGTATACCAGATAATGTCATCTTGGCCATTAATTTCTGACCAAATTGGAACAGAGACTGTTTGAACACCATTTGGTGCTTTGACATTAGAGATGACAACATCAAAGCTACCAAGAGTTGGATTGTTATTAACAATAGAAATAGTCCCACTCAAATCGCCTTGAGTTGGATCTGCTTCGACACTGGCATTAGCGGCATATAATCTGCCATGCGATTACGTGATTCACACGGTTGGACCGATATGGAATGGCGGAAAAATAATGAAGATAAGCTTCTTACAGATTGTTATTATAATTCGTTAAAGCTTGCGATGGAGAATGATATTAGAACAATCGCATTTCCATCTGATATCTACGGGAGTTTATCATTTTCCGGTAGAGAGAGCTGCTAAGATTGCGGTAAAAACAGTTTGTAGATTTCTGCAGGAGAATCCTGATAGTTTTGATCTTGTGAGTGGGTGCTATTTAACGACCAGGCCGCATCCGCATATGAAACTGAGGTATCCTTAATATAAAAGTAGACTACAACAAAGAAAATGAGAAATGTAGATGACATTTCCACCACAAAAATAGACTACAAACCAAGAAACCTGGAAATGCAGATTACATTTCCAGTGCAATATAAATAATACAGACAAGGAAGATTGACAATGAAGCAGGAAAACGAAGATATTGCAAGAAAAATGCAGTATATTCTGAATATGAGACCAGTGTTTAACAAGGAGGCTCTTTTCAGTGACGGAACAAGGTATTACAGAAATCCTACTGAGCCAAAGAGTGGCGAAAAGGTAATAATCAGCTTCAGAACCCAGAAGAATAATGTGGATGCGGTATATCTCGTATCCGGAGATCAGAAATATAAAATGAAAGTATACAAAACCACAAAAGGTTTTGATTATTATGGAACAAAGATTGTGATGCCGGAAGAGATTTTTCGGTATCATTTTGAAATTCAGTATGGATGGGCTACATGCTATTACACGGAACAGGGAGTCTGTTCTGAGCTGCAGGAATGGGCACAGTTTGAAATCTATCCGAATTATCATACACCTGACTGGGCAAAGGGTGCGGTGATGTATCAGATTTTTGTGGATCGATTCCGCAATGGAGATCCGTCCAACGATGTGGAAAGCGACGAATATGCATATATTGGTGAACACAGTGAAAAGTGACAGTTGGTCCAAGATCTCCGGCAGTTATGGGAGTCAGGGAATTCTATGGAGGAGACCTGCAGGGCATTATTGACAAACTGGATTATTTTGAAGAGTTGGGCGTTGAAGTGCTGTATCTTAATCCAATCTTCGTATCACCAAGTAACCACAAATACGACTGTCAGGATTACGATTATGTGGATCCACATTACGGAAAGATCGTTGAAGACTGTGATGGACTGCTGGCTCCTGGTGACAGGGATAATTCACATGCGTCAAAATACATTCGCAGGGTGACAGATAAGCGCAATCTGGAGGCAAGTAATCAGATGTTTGCACAGCTTGTGGAAGAACTGCATAAACGTGGCATGAAGATTATTCTGGATGGAGTATTCAACCATTGTGGATCTTTTAATAAGTGGATGGACAGAGAAAGAATATATGAAGGACAGGAAGGTTATGCACCGGGAGCTTATATATCTGCAGACAGTCCGTATCGCTATTTCTTTGATTTTCATGATCAGAATCGCTGGCCTTATAATCCGACTTATGATGGATGGTGGACGCATGATACACTTCCGAAACTGAATTATGAAGGTTCAGGAGAATTGTATGATTATGTCCTGAAAGTGGCACAGAAGTGGGTGTCTGCACCATATAATGTGGATGGCTGGAGACTGGATGTGGCAGCAGATCTGGGACACAGC